>Ga0134125_10000346_pt1 | contig 64133 bp, 58 predicted proteins | sample KB31751_FD_96464 | JGI IMG/M metagenome (GOLD analysis project Ga0134125, IMG submission 96464) | Terrestrial soil microbial communities with excess Nitrogen fertilizer from Kellogg Biological Station, Michigan, USA - KB3-175-1 | ecosystem: Environmental > Terrestrial > Soil > Unclassified ... | reverse complement strand
GCGCGGGTTCTGGTCCCGCATGGGGACTCGCAACGGGCCGTCCTGATGACTCCCCAGAAATTCCCCATGGAGTCACGCGAACGGCGTCATGCTGCGGATTTCGGGTTCCCCTCTTGGGCACCATTACACTGTTCTAGGACGTCCAATACGGTCCAAAGAACATAGGAAAACCCGCAATTTTGTCGGGTTTTTTTATGCCTGACCGTCCCTCTCATTCGAAGCGGTCCGATTGAATCCAACGAAAATTGGGGGCATATTTGGGGACACATGAACCAAAGGCATGAACCTCTACTTTGGAGATGCCCCCATGGCCCTGACCGATACCGCCATTCGCAAGGCTGCCCCACGCGACAAGCCATACAAGTTGTCGGACGGGGGTGGCATGTACCTGGAAGTGATGCCGACCGGTGCGAAATACTGGCGGCTCAAGTATCGGATGACCGGCAAAGAGAAGCGATTTGCACTGGGTGTATACCCGATGGTGTCCCTGGCCAGCGCCAGGCAGGGACGTGAGGAAGCCCGCAAGCTGCTAGTGCAAGGCGTCGATCCCAGCGCAGCACGTCAGGAAGCCAAACAAACGAAGGCCGAGGTAATCGCAATTGCGGCCGTCACCTTCGAGACCGTAGGCCGCGAGTGGATGGGCAGGCAAGAGGTGGCCGAGGTGACGGCTAACAAAACCCGATGGATCCTGGAGACCTTCCTGTTTCCCGAGATCGGCAGCCGACCTATCTCCGAGATCATACCGCGCGAGCTGCTGGCCGCCCTGCGCAAGATCGAGGAAAGCGGCAAGCTGGAAACGGCCAAACGGGCCAAGATCAAGGCGGGACAGATATTTCGCTACGCGGTGCTGGAAGGCAAGGCCAAAACTGATCCGACCACCAGCTTGCGTGGTGCGTTGAAGCCGCCGAAGAATCGGCACCATGCCGCCATTACTGATCCCGTTAAGGTCGGTGAGTTGCTGCGCGCTATCGACGGTTTCACTGGGCAGCCTGTCACGTTAGCCGCTCTGAAGTTGGCGCCTCTGGTGTTTGTGCGTCCCGGCGAGCTGAGGCAAGCAGAGTGGACGGAAATCGACTTAGACGGAGCCATGTGGAGGATCCCACCCGAGCGCATGAAGATGAATGCCGCTCATTTGGTGCCGCTCTCCAAACAGGTTCTGTTGATTCTGCGGGAACTGCATCCGTTGACTGGTACTGGTCGCTACGTGTTCCCAGGTCTGCGCTCCGCCAGCCGGCCTATAAGCGAAAATACGGTGAACGCGGCGCTGCGACGACTTGGCTATTCCAACGACGAGATGACCGGTCACGGTTTCCGCAGCCTGGCTGCTACTCGTCTCAATGAAATGGGCTGGAATTCGGACGCCATCGAGCGCCAGCTGGCGCATGCCGAATCGAACAAGGTTCGCGAGGCTTATACCCATGCCGCTCAGTATCTGGACGAGCGTAAGCGCATGATGCAGGTATGGGCGGACTATTTGGGTGCACTGCGTGCGGGCGGCCAGAAGAGGAACCAAAAAAATATAGATAGTCCATTGAATGCCTAGAAAAAAATAGGTTTTAGCATTTAGTTGTACTCCTGTTTATACCGTGGTCGGAAACTGCCGAATAGCTCGTCAGAGTAGGGGCGTCAGCGCGTATACCAGCGGTTTGGGTGCCATGCCGGCGGAATCTCGACGGAATCCGAAGGTGGTGTGTGTACGGTTGATTCGGACTCGTCTTTCTCTTCCATTTCGTCCTCAGGTAGTGGCAGCAGAAAGGCGCCAGTCAGTACGGGATCGATCCGTTCCGCCTGTGCCAGCGCCCAGCGTGACCAGTCGTCCATCTGGGTTGGCGACACGGGGTTGGATGAGGCGGCGTTGCGTTCGTTGACTGCGGCGACGTAGCGGCGAATGTCGTCGACGAGGCGTAGCGACATCGCTTCTCGGTGCAGTTTCTCGATACGCGCGTTCTCAAGTCGACGCTGGCGTTCGCGCTCCCTGCGAACGGCATCTTCCCGACGCTCCTGATCGGCCTCGATCAACGCTGCTTTGTGTTTCGCACGGTGTTCATACCAATGACGCTCAACGGCACGTATGCGCATTTCGCCAGCAGCGATCAGGTTGACGACGATTTCCTGCAACATGGATTCGAGTGATGTGTCTGGACGGTCTGTCCACTCGAACACCAGCCCTTCAGGTTTTTCCGTTCCCCAGTCGACCTTCGGGCGCATGGGTTCGGATGCGGAGCGATGGGTCTCCGAGGCGAAGGCCCAACTCGAGCGTTGTTCGCCTGGTTTCCCCAGCATGAAACGAACGGTCGAATCGCCGATTCGAACCGTGAACTCTTCAGGGTTCTTTTCACGTGGAATCATCGGCGCCATGCCGACGCGTGCCATCGCCTTGAAGACAGCATCGATGAGCTTCAGGCGTCGTTGTTCGTAAGGCGACACGTAGAGTGGTTGGTCAAAGGTGAGGGGGTATGGAGATTGCCTCCACCTTTCATGTCGCTCTGCATCTTCGGCCAACAATTTCGCTACGGCACGGTGAGGCAACTTCAGGTTCCGACTTTGCGGGACGCGGCCGACAAATGCCGTGATGCGTGCGATGAGGTCTGGGGATGGCTCGGCGAAGTCCGGTGGAGGTAGAACATCCTCCATCATCAGCGCCCGCTCGTCGTCCTCGCGCTCGCTCCAGTTGGAGGCGCCAATGTGGATCGTTTCTTTGGAACCCAGGCCACGGGGAGGTAACGGGAACTGTGGAGACGTCTTTCCAGCCTTGAGCTTTGCCCAATGGCCTCGTCCTGGAATGGGGATGCCATTGCGTTTGCAGATCTTGGCTAGCGCGACATCCGACATGCCGAACTGCGGCGCGAGCTGCGTCAGAGGCTCGGACCAAACAAGGTCATAGAGTTGTTGACGCCGGAAATGCTGTTCCATGAGGCATGCGCATGAGGGCAAGACCAGTAAGGCTAATGCGCGGATGTGGCACGTAGTTGAAGTTCCCCCAAGCGCGCGCCTCGGCCATTGATGCCCTGCGGCTTAAGCCTGACGCCAAGTGCCACCGTATGGATCCCAGTGACCGCTGGCGCCTTCTGGCGCTCCCAGGCTGGCGATGACGGGGCCGAAGAAATGCCGCAGTTCCTCTTGCAGGTCCACAAATGGCGGCGGCTCAAGGGTTGGCGGATTGCGGCGCAAGAAGCCACTCCAAAGGCCTCGATCCACGGCGATGGCCGCGAAAACTTCGGTCAGGCCCACGGGCATCTCGGTTGGAAAGGCGGTTTCCCGGCGCCGGAGCGTGCCACTAACCGCTTCGACCAGGCTCGGCAAATCGAAGCGAAAAGTGCGCGTGGTGACCCAGATGTCGTGGAAGTCCTTGATTCGGCCGTTCGCCTCTCCGAAGCGGATCATCGCCTCGAATTTTTCGGCGACCACGGTTTCGGGTGGATACATCAGGATGTTTGCCTGCGGCAGATCTGGCAACAGGCCAGGGAAATTTCCTCGCTTTGGTAGAGGGTAAACGTAGTCGCCGAAGCCGATGTCGACCTGTACGCGAATGACAGCTCTGGCCAATTCGCCGTTCAAGCTCAGCTGGACGCCCTGGTATTTATCGCCCTCGCGCACCGCGTCGACCTTCAAGCTGGCTGGATCGAACCTGATGCCGTCATCAGGGACTTCGATCCGGCAAATGCGGATGAAGAGTTCGGCAATGGCATTCGGATCGGGGTTGCCCTGGCCCAATAGATCGAGATCCCCCGTGGGGCGGAACACATGCTCCGGCCACGTAACGAACAGCATGGCCCCCTTGAGCACATAGCGCTCGACCGCCTCTGTCTGACTCAGACGAAAGAGCAGGCGCTCGATCGCGTAGCGCGTCAGGACACGCTGATAGTCGTCGCCGTGCTGTTTTGCGTGAGCGAGGAGTCTGGCCCTGATGGATGCCGCCGGATTCTTGATGATCTTGAACTTCATTGCATGGCCTTGATGAGTGGCTCCATCTGGCCCCTGACCCGATCGATGGCGGCGAACTTCATCAGCTCACTTGGAGAGGTCTTCCGTTGCCGCAGCGCGTCGCGCAGCGCCTCAATGGCGACGTCCTCGCCGACATGGCGGCGATGCTTGAAGCAATCGGCGACCGTCTTCGCCACGCCATAGATCGGCACGTCGACTCCTTCGATTTGGATGTGTTCAATGCCCGCCGAGAGAGTTTCGCCCGTCGCCCGGACGATTTCGAGCCGTAGCCCTGTCGGGTTTGGTGTGCGGGCCTTGTGGGGGATGGTCATCCAGACGGCGTGGGGCAGCTGGGTAGACAGCTCGTGCTGACGTAGGGCGCTGACTAGGCTGATGACTCCGTGGGGAACGAGACGGGCGGCTTCTGCCAGATCGTGTGCAATGTTTTCCCCGCTGCGTTCCGGGTCTTGGTACAGGCCGCGGCTGAGGCGGACGAGGTCGCCTGCGTCGGTCAGTCGCTTCAGATAGACCAAGGGGATGCCCGCCGCCTTGAAGTCTCGCGCTCGCACGATGCCTCGTGCTCGGACTAGGCGGAGGGCGCGTTCGCGATAATTACTATGATGTTCGGCCATGATGTTATCTATTGTCTACAAAAAATATAATTTGTCGACAAAAAAGATTTGTTGAAGAATATTAGCTGACATCATATATTTCATATGACTATGAACTCGTCAACTCCTCCCCCTGATCTCACGCCCAAGCACGTACGGGCGGCGCGCGCCCTCTTGGCATGGTCGCAACAGGAACTGGCCAAGGCAGCCGGTGTGGCGACGTCGACCGTTGCTGACTTCGAACGGGGACAGCGAACCCCCGTCGCCAACAACGCTCAAGCCATTCGGGGTGCTCTGGAGGGCGCTGGCATTCGATTCCTGCCCACGGGTGCCATCATCGGGCCGGCCGTTCCGATCATCACCACTTCCGAACGTCCAGGGGCGCCGGTTCGTTGGGTCAGCGCCGAGGATCTTTCCGCGTGGGCGAACCGCACCGACGGCGCCGTGAGTCTCCCGACGCTTCTCGCTCATCTGATCCGAGCGACCCATGGCTCGGCAGCACAACTTCGTTTTCCGTCAGACGAAGGGGTTCGCTATCCGGGCTGGGATGGGCTTACCTCATCCGAGGTCGGTAGCACCTACGTCCCCAAGGGTGACGCCGGCTGGGAAATCGGGACCCAGCGCAGCAACATCGCCCAGAAGGCGAGCGAGGACTATCGAAAGCGAACGGCAGAGCCGGCACCGCTCAATCCCGCGGATGCAGCATATGTGTTCGTCACGCCGCGCCACTGGCCGAAAAAGGATGAGTGGGCCAAGGCGCGTCAGGAGGAGGGCCCATGGCGCGAAGTTCGCGTCTACGACGCCGATGACTTGGTTCACTGGATCGAGCAGACACCGGCGGTCGGCCTCTGGCTAGCCACTCGCCTAGACAAACGACCACCGGGGACACGGGAGCTGGAAGAGGTCTGGAAGGAGTGGTCGCTCGCTACCCAATGGCCTCTGACCGAAGACCTCGTTCTCAGCGACCGCGACCAAGATGCCGCCGACGTCCTGCGTTGGCTTCGCGGTGAGCCATCCGTGCTCTCCCTTCGAACGACTACTGCGGAGGAGGTGGCGGCGTTCTTCCATGCCACCCTGAGCGAGCTGCCGGATGACCTGGCGGCTGCCTATCGCGCGCGCTGCCTCGTGGCGACCACCGCCGCCGCAGCCAGGGCCCTCGCCAATGCGCCTGCACCGCTGATCTTGCTGCTGACCGATCCCGAATCTGGTCTTGCCCAGACTCTTGCGGAGAAAGGGCACTACGTTCTGCAGGCCTACGATGAGCGATTGATCGGCCGCGGTGAAGTGCGCACGCTTGCCCGACCCTCGCGCGAGGGGATCGCCAACGCTCTGGTCAGCGCGGGTATCGCCGAGCCGAGGGCCAAGGCGCTCGCTCGCGATAGCGCCCGAAACCTCGCTGTCCTGCGACGCTTGATTCCGGGGGCTCCCGGACGCCTCCCGCGATGGGCGGAAGAGTTGCCGCCGCATGCGCTGCTGGCGGCGCTGCTGGCGGGGGGCTGGGATGAGAACGCCGAAGCTGATCGGGCTCGGCTTTCGGAGCTCGCGGATCAGCCCTACGAGGCGATCGTTGCCGCTTTGGTCCCCTATGTGGGGGAATTCGACAGCCCGCTGCAAAAGGTCGGCTCGACTTGGTGCATCGCCTCTCCGTCCGATGCCTGGTTTTTGCTCGCGCATCATTTGACGAGCACAGACATCGCTCGTTTCGAGGCGGCGGCACATGCCGTCCTGGGATCGGCCGATCCGCGCTTTGACATGGATCCTGACGAGCGTTGGATGGCGGCCGTTCGCGGAATTCATCGTGAATATTCGGGAATGCTGCGCCACGGCATCGGTCAGGTGCTTATCCTGCTTGCGCTTTGGTGTGATCGCGTCCGGACCGTTCCCGACGCAAGTCGGCGAGTTGACGCTATCGTCGGCAAGCTACTGCGGAATGCCGATCAGCGACGGTGGTGGTCGCTGTCCCATGACTTTCGGCTGTTGGCCGAGGCGTCACCGGACGCCTTCCTGACGGCTATTGAGGACAGCCTTGACCAAAGCGATCCGTCGATCGGTGCTCTCTTCGGCCATGATGAGGACGGCGTGTTTGGTGCTGAGCATCTGTCCGACTTGATGTGGGCGCTCGAGTCTCTGGCTTGGTCGCCTGACTGGATGCCGCGGGTAACTCATATCCTGGCACGTCTTGATGCGATCGACACCAAGCCTCGCCGATTTTCGAATGGGCCGGCCAACAGTTTGCGCGAGATCCACCTGCTTTGGATGCCGCAGACCAATGCGAGTTTGGACCAGCGGCTTCGCGCTCTCGATCTCATCCGAAAGCGAGAGACAAACGCTGCGTGGAAGTTGATGCTCGGCATCCTGCCGCAAGGGCACGACAGCTCAACCCCATCGCCTATGCCGCGTTGGCGCGACTTTACTGTCGACCAGGTCGAGACCGTAACCTGGGGCCTCATTGGGCGCGGTGCTGCAGCGATCAGTGAGCGTCTGCTGGCAGATGTCGGTTTGAGTCCAGTGCGCTGGTCGCGCCTACTTGACCGCCTCGGTGATCTGGCTCCGGACGTCGAACCAGCCATCGAGGCGCTAGAGATGGCGGAGCCGCAAATCATCGACAAGGCCGACCGCGAGATTCTTTGGGACAAGCTCCGTGGTGTGCTTCACCATCATCGACAGTTCCCAGACGCGCAATGGTCGCTATCGAGTGCCGTGTTGGATCGGCTGGAGTTCGTCTACCACCACTTCGCGCCTACCGATCCGCTTGAGCAAGTAGCGTGGCTCTTTCAGCCATCCGTTCGACTGCCAAAACCTTCTTCGACAGGCTGGGAGGCTGAACAGCGAGATGTCGACGCCGCTCGACAGCAGGCAGTGCAAGCCCTTTACGCCAAGGACGGGCTGTCGGCGGTGCTATCGCTCGCCCGACTGGCAGAGGCTGCCGGTTATATCGGCAAGGCACTCTATGATAGCGGCCTGCCGATCGCTGACGTCGACGCGCTGATTGAGGCCGCTGTTCGAAGTGATGACGCCCACGAGCGGGATGTTGCCCACGGTCTGATTATTTCTTTTTTCCGTGACCGGAAAGAACCCTGGGCAGAGGCCTTGATCGCTAAGGCAAGAGCAGAGAACTGGGGCGACACCGCGCTGCTGACGATTCTTCGCGCGCTTCCGACAGTGCGCTGGACCTGGGATCAAGTGGCCCAGATCGACGGGGATTTGGAAACGGCCTACTGGCGTCTTGCGCCAGTGCTCTGGATGGACGAAGACAGCGAAGACGTTGCTTACGCCATCCGCATGCTGATCCGCGTCGGCCGCGCTCGGCATGCCCTGCCGCTTGCGGCACATGGCAACAAGGTTCAACTGCCCTGCGAACTGTTGGTCGAGGTACTGCAGGAAGCGGCTCGACAGCCGTTCGACAACAACGGCGACGGCAACGAAGCGACCATGTTCCAGCACTATGTCGCCGAAATTCTTCAGCTTCTCGACGCGCGCGATGATGTCGACCGGGACGCCCTCATTGCGCTTGAGTGGAACTACCTGCAGGTACTGGAGCATTCCCGTCGGCCGGCGAAAGCACTGCTGAGGGCGCTCTCTGAAGATCCGTCACTATTCATCATGATGCTGAGTGCGGTCTACAAGGCCAACGAGGAGAGCGGCGTCGTTGAGCCAGAACCCGAGAACCCAGAGCAAGCGCGGGCGGTCGCCACGCAGGCGTATCGGTTGCTCGGGCTCTGGAATCGGATTCCCGGGACACGCGACGACGGTACGCTCGATAGCGAGGTTCTTGAATCGTGGATCAAGGAAGCGCGGACCTTGGCCAAGGCTGTCGGTCGAGAAGAGGTTGCAGATAGCCGTATTGGAAACATGCTGTCAGCCTCGCCCATGGGGGCGGATGGCAATTGGCCGGCGGAGCCGGTGCGCGAGGTGATTGACCTTTTCCGCAGCAAGCCAATGATCGACGGGTTCCGGATCGGTAAGAGCAATCGGCGCGGCGTTACATCTCGCAGGCCGGGCGATGGCGGCGAGCTCGAACGCCGAGAAGCCGCGAAGTATCGGGCTTGGGCAAAAGCAATCGCCTACGAGCATCCTCACACGGCCAAGGCACTCGATAACCTTGCTGACGAGTACGACTGGCAGGCACGTCGGGAAGATGAGGACGCTGAGCGCCTCGATTGGGAGGCATAGGTTGCCAATGGAACCGTTCTTGATCCGACCGATAGCCGAGGAGGATCTCGACGCCGCGATACAAGCTGCAGGAGGGTGCCGAGCTCATCCCGATGCTTCTAGGCGAGACGCAGTGGGTGCGGACTATCTCCTCCAAGATACCGTGATAGAACTCAAAGCGCTTGACGAGGATGGACTCGACAAGCCCGAGCGTCGCAGGAAGCTAGCCGACCTTTTTCGGCGCTATCAATGGGATCGCCCGGTTGTTGTGCTCGACCCACGCGACCTCCCAAAGGAAGGTCTGCGCCAGTACAAGGCAATCATGCAGGGGCCGATTAAGAACGGCATCGCGCATGCCAAGAAGCAACTGAAGCAGTCGCGCGCCGAACACCCAAGCGCTACGTGCTCGGTACTTTTTCTCATCAACAATAGCTATGCAGCTCTATCGCACCCCGAACTGCTCGCGCTAGCCTCGGAGCGCGTGAAACACGATACCAGTCAGATCGACGTGGTCGTTGTTGCCGGATGCTATTTCCATAGTGATGACTTCGATAGCTACCTTCTCTGGCCGATGGATCAGGTGGTTATCCATCCGGACCATCCCTTCGCCGGCTATGACAGTTTGCGGAAAGCCTGGAACGAGCTGTCCCAGCGCTTCATGACGGACCTCATCCAGGGGAAAGAGGGTTCGAAAGGCCCGGTCGCAGACGCTACCTTCGAGTTGGACGGCGTTACCTACATCAAGCCCGCGCCGCCTATCGGCGGCCAGTCGCAATTTTTCAAGACTGGTCGGCCGCGGAAGGATTCCTCGGGCATAAATATTTGCCCGCCGGTTGCGACGACCTTCCCGGAGCTTTCACCTACAGAATGGCGGCAACTTCGTCTGTTGCTTGCCAATCCGCAGGACGTGTTCGGTACTTATGAGGAGTGGACAGCCTTTCGTACCAGAGCCGCTTCAAGTCATGGGGCTTTGAAGCCGTTTGTGCTCGTTCCGGTCAACTGTGATGGTTTCGAAGCCTGGTGCCGACACCGTAAGGCTGAGCCGGGCCGCGCCTCTCTAATGGCATATGCAAACGACAGGTTTGATAACGAGATACACCAGCTGATAGGTATGGCCAAGGAGCACCTGCCCGAACAACCGCTGCCTCGGCGTTCGATCATGGTTCTGACGGAGGTGATCGGGCAAGATCGCGCAAATGACCTCTCGCATCTTGCGATCATCGAGGCAGAACCCGGGCAAGATCCGACGGTGAAGGCATTGATCAGCAACGTACGCATATTCCATGAACATGGTGTCGCGTTAGCCGCTGCCTATGCCTTGGCGCATGGAGTTGATGTCGTTCTGTGGCGCAAGGACAATCGCCACGCTTGGTACTAGCGGAAGTCTTGAAATCTTGAAACTACCATGTGCGGGGAGGGCGTCGGGGCGCTGCTTCAAAGGAGCAGGGCTGTCGCCCTTGTGACGGCTGAGCTGCCCCAGGATGAAAGGAAGACCCGATGCGAGTCATCGATCCAAGCGAGAACGTGTTCAACGCCGTAGATGCCGTGGTCGACCATGGCTTTGCAGCTATCGAGGCCACCAAATCTTTGGCGGTTCCTTTTTGTGAACGCGTCATCCGGGCGCTGAAACCCTATAAGGGCGTCGAGGCCTGCAGGCGTATCAAAACGTGCAGAATCGAGGCTACCTCTATCTGGTAGTTGATATCGAACGATACGACCTGGGTAGTCGTCATGAACTACGGGCGCAGGTCGATGAGCTGGATCGCCTCGATCCAGGGGGAAACTCACGAAGCCATGGCAACCGGAGTTAGGCATCTCTAGCGTCTTAGCCTAACAACATGGCCGCTTTCGACCTATGGCGTACAACTAGAATTGCGCCTCGCAAGTGACGAGCAGCAGGCACCCAATACCATCAGGTTGCTCAGACTCGCCCGGGATGCTGTTCAAGTACAACCGGAATCCGCACCAAAAATCCATCGTTCCGCGAGCGCCGGAAATTGCGCCATGACAGAGCCCACAGGCCGCTTCTCGTCGAACTCGTAACACCAGCCTGAAACCAAATGATTGCCCATGGAAAGGTCGGTCACCGTGGTCCGAAGGGCTTCGAGGTGGCGTTCAATATGGTGTGTTTTGGCACACCAGATAAATCCTGGAAAGGCGCCTTCGTGAGCAAGATAATTTCGCGCCGCGCGGGCTTTTTGAAGGATGACGATATCTTCCGCGCTTACGACTGGAAAAGTAGCGAGTTCTTCGATGGCACCGTTAAGGAAACTCTTTTTTGAAATTGCCACCATGGCGTCGGACCAATCGGCTACACGGTGAGCATCGTTGTAAGAAAGGAGACGGTAGGCGCGCAACACATAGTGGCAGCTAGCTTCAAAGCAGTTCGACAAGTAAAGGGCTTTGCCGGCGGCCAACAGCGCTGCGTCAGTCAGTGTGGGATCCTGCGGGCCTATCAAGGCCAGAGGCCAGCTCATCGGCGTTCCTCGTTGTCTAAGTTGATTGATCACTCGAAGGCGATACGGAGCACACTCGGCCCAAGCCAAAATCCCAGGTCCGGATTTCCAAGCAGTCGGAATTCGCGCATCTCCACTGGATGCGTGAAGACCAGCTTGAATCGCCCCAGTTTGGTACCCACCGGTAGTTCGATGGAGGAGATATCCACGGCGATGGAAAACCTATCCGAGGACTGCGTGATCTCAAATTTGCCTTCCTCGACGATCTCCACGTAAGTATTGCGCTCCAGTGCCTCAGATTCCGGCGTGTCATAGGCGATGACAGTAGGAAGAGACAGCATTTTTTCCTCGCACCAATAATCCACGGTGATGTTGATAGCGAGCACGCGCATGCCGTCAATGATGATGTCTTTGGGGCGGGCCTTGGTCTGGATCGTTGTGGCGGCCAAACTTGGATCGCGCTCTCGCACTTCCTTCGTGAGCCTATCGAACAGGGAGGCCAGCGGTATGCGGCGACCCTGGAAGGCGTCTTCGACCTTTTCCACGGTTATATGGCTGCTTGCTGAGCCGTCGAATACGAATGTCAGGTCGGCGTTGTCGAAGTGATGCAGCTCGACCGATACTTTCGTGCGCTTACCCCAGGCAGAGATCTCCTGTTCCGTCAGCGATTTCATGTCGCGAAGAATCACGCCATGGACTTTAGCCTTGACGATGGCGCCGTGGGTGAATCCAGATGCCGACACGCCGATGATCGCATCGGCGCGAAGACTGGTCCGTCGACCGATGAGTTCTTCTATCCATTGGACATCTTGTGGGGCGGCATGAATGCGACACTCGATGGCAGTAAGCGTGCCTTCGCGGCGCAGCGTTATGTCGATCTGTCGCAGTTGTGAGGGATTGTCTGGGTCGGGTATCCGATCGTTCCACGTGACTTCTGCGCCGGATTCATCTAGCAGCGAATGAATGCGTTCGATCTGCTTTTCGAAGTGGGTGGACTTTGCAGTCATATGACTCTGTTGACCTCAGATGGTCTGTTCTTCTGCTGGCGTTGCTTTTTTTAGCGATGAGCCTTTGAGCCTGCGAGAATTGGCAGTAATACGGGACCCGGTAGCGTCGCTTCATGTGCGGTTGCGGCACTCTATCCAGATGGTCATCCGTAGATCGCGGTCTCTCGCGCTTGTAACGAACGCACTCGTACTCCGGCACTAATCGTGTCGACGGGCGAATGCGTGACGGTGGCAACCCGGAGCCTCAGGCGAGGTCCTAGGCCAACGAGTTACTTGGCAGCCTTGGGGGCCGTTCTCCTGGCGATTCGTTTCCTGGTGGCCTTCTTTGCCGAGGTCTTCTTGGAGGCGCCTCGGATGATCAGGAGCGAATCCGCAGTCACACCGGATTTCTTCAGAGCTAGCTGGAACCATGCCGGCTTCTTGCCGTGACCGGTCCAGGTCTGGGAAGGATCGGCAGGGTTGCGGTATTTGGGGATGCCTGCGCCGACACGCCCGACGCGTTTGCTGCCGGGGCGTGCGTAAACATCAGAAAGCTGGAGACCCTCAGTCTTGAGCAGCGCGTCGATTTTGACCTTGACGCGCTGGACATGCTCCGCGCGGGCAGACGCCATCCTCGACTGCGCCTGGGTGATGAGCGCCTGCAGTTCTTTCGGCGACAGTCCGTCAAGTTTGACAGCCATGGAAGATCCTCTGGATGAGCGGGTTGCGCGGTCAAGGTTAACGCGAAATGGCATATGGCTGTTGCTCGTGGCGGCGGGTAACAGATGCTGTGCATGCGTATTTCGTCGCCCCCGGTCCAGCCTGGCTCGCTGAGGCCGCCGACAATCCCGTCTGCGGCAGTTGCCTCAGCCTGCCGCGGCCATTGGGCAAGTCGACGGATCAATCTTTGCGACCGAGGTCGTTAGAATGCATGTCACGCGGAACCGGAGATCAAGGAATGACGGACTATCACGTCTTCAACATCGGCCAGCCCCCCACCAGCGAATGGTGGGGGCAGAACTTGAAGCGCGGAGTGATCACCGCAGGGTTTGATGGTGAGGAAGGCGACCGGGGAGACGTCGTTCTTAACGACATGGCCGAAGGCGATATGGTGCTCGCCTATGCCAATGGCCACGGCTTCGTGGGTGTCGGGTATGTGCTCGCGCCGGATACTTACCGACTCCATGCTCAAGTGCCGCGTGGTTCCTTCTCAGATCATCAGCACGAACGCGGCGTACGCTGGATTCACTTCGTCACGGACGTGGCGGACGCCGTGAGCTTGGAAGAAACCGATCGCCAGGCTCCGCGACAGACCAAGGAGCGCGAGGGCAACGAGGAGATCGCACTTCGCATCCTCCGCCTGCTCAGCGAGCGAAGCCCGACCAGTCTCTCAAAGACCGATCCACTCCCCACCACGGGCGCGAAGTATTGGCATGTCGCCGATGCCGTGCGAGCGACCGGGCACGCAGTGTCGATCAAGCAGATCCAAGTATGGCTAGCGATTCATCATTCGGAAGAAAACCACAAAGATGCCATCGACAACGCCTGCTTGCTCACCGTGAACGATGCCAACCGCCGGCATCATGATCGCCCACGGAAAAATTTCCGCAGCGATCAAGGGCATTCCCGCGATCTGCTTTTCCGCCGGGGCAAGTTCAGCAACGTCACCTATGAGGTCTACGACCTTGCACGGCATGGCGTATGGGACCTGCAACGAAATTCCAATGGCAAGATCGTGGCGATGGAGGTCCCTCTTGGGCCTATCGCGCTGGCGATCGCCGAAGCACACCAACAGGTTGCTTCAGAGGCCGTGCTCCCTGTCGACAGCTACCATGACGGCCGGGTCTTCGAACTGCGTGCGGTGGCAATGCGCGAGGGGCAGGGCGAGTTTCGGATCGGTCTCCTCGAAGCTTACGATCGACGGTGTGCGATGACTGGTTGCTCCGTCGTCGAGATACTAGAAGCGGCGCACATCAAACCTTATCGCGGTCCAGAAACCCATCGCACTGACAATGGGCTCCTGCTGCGAGCGGACATTCACACCCTCTTCGACAAGGGCCTGCTTTGGGTTGATGAATATTGGATGATCCAGATTTCGGATCGGCTCCGCGGCAGCGAATACGAGCCACTGCACGGCAGACGGCTGCGCGTACCAGCGAAACCTGAACATCATCCGCATTCGGAACACCTAGCGTATCAACGAAAAATGGCACTGGAGGAACAGGAGAGAAGCGGGATTACTGTGAATGCTGCGGAGGCGAGGACCTGACGACTATGAACAGCCTCGCGAGCCTGGTCATCTTTGCCGGCGGCGTGCTCGGGTTCTGGCTTTGTCGTCGGCCGAGCTAGCCGGATCTGCTCAATGATGTCTATAGCGATCTGGAACACCTCGCTCTGCGAGACAGGCAGCCAATAAGCCGGGTTTTGCCACGGAAACCACAACTGTTACACCGCGATGGGCAACCTAGCCGACGGGATGGGGTTACGCATGAGGGATAATCTGACTCCTGAGCAAAAGCGGGCGCACCGCTACCGTGTGGCTGCCGCGGATTTTCGCTCGGCTATTGAGTTCGCCGAGCACTTATTGGAGAAGAGCTGGCACAAGAATGAGTGGCATCTTCGCGGAAAGGCCTACATGCACCAGACGGCCTATGTGACAGCATTCATTGTCACCTACATGCGGCCGTTCACCGCCAGTCAAGAACCAAACTGGCCTGCATTTCCAATTAAGCCAGCGGGCTTGAGCGAAGATGAAAAGAGCTTGCACAAGCGCCTCAAGGTCTTGCGCAATGAAGTTTACGCGCACACGGACAGCGTGCATCACGACTATCAACCCATGGTCATACGCGGTGCGCAATCGGCACTGATCAGCCGGCCACAATTCAGGTTAACGCAGGAAGAACTCGTGCTAGCGATCGGGATGCTTAGAAGGTTTATTTCTGTCGCGCAAAGTTCAGAAGCTTGACGCCTGCCCGTTCGTTGAATTGCCGCGTTGCGCTACAGCAGATCAATGCGGAGAAGCACGAGATTCCATCCGTGTATGGAATACCCCTGACCTCGTGCGGAGTCGGAATCGGTCAGTTACGCCATATGCCTGCGGCGCTTGCATGGCCTGCGCGCTCCACTGGCTAAGCTGGATGACAGTAAGTAGTTTGCTGTGTTCCCTCGTTGCATGTATCACCATGATTGCCTCACGCAATCGGCGGCGGTGATCGGCGTGCAGACAAGTGGAGATTTCTCCACGGCCAACCGATATCCGGAGCCACGTAGTCACCGGCACAAACACTCGCCGTGCTTGCGCTCCTACCGAATCGTGAACTTGCTGCGTGCAACGCGCCTCCAGATGCGCTCAAGGCCGAGCCACTTTAGCGCGGATCGCACTCGACGCAGCCAAGTTGCGCGTCTGGCGAGTTTGTTGAGCGCTGGGACGACTTGATCAGGAGGCATTCGAACAACGAGTTCTTGCATAAATTTGTTCGTTGACCCGCGCCGACCCTTCGTGTCCTCAACACCGGGAACACGTTGGAAGGCGTCACCCCATTCCTTGACCAAGTGGTCGGGAATCTCCATGTAGCGATGGCGGAACCTAAGTGCATCCGCGACCTCGCGCTGGCGAACCGTACAACGCGCCTCCGTAGCTCGCCGCACGTACCAAGCAAGCATGTCGGCGGTTTGCAAGGGAACCACTTCGTTGTCATTCGCAAAACGCGGTGGGCCTCCGAGTACATTTGCCAACGTCGGGTCCATGAGTTTCAAGGGCAAGTACCAGAGCGCTGCATCTGTTCCCACCTTCCCCTGTTCATCAAAGAACAATTCGACAGGCCCGCTTAGATCTTCTTCAAGTACTGTACGTGCCACGCCGTACATGACTCCAACAAAGCACGGAAAGTACGGGTGCCGCAGGTCGTACGGAGCACGGCCACGCAGTTGCTCAACGTGAGCTGTCCGGCTGATGCTGCACTCGATGGATAGAGGCTTGTAATTCGCCAAGACGGCAACTAATGAATCGAGCTTCGCCTCGCGCGCCTCCTCCGACCACCCCTGAAAGCAAGTGATCATGTGCAAGGAAGCCAGCGCTGGAGGACGCGCTAGCTCCGCCGTCCAGTCCTCAGTCAGTCGCCCCCATGCCTCTGCGGGCTGCATGTAACCGGCCAAGACAAGTCGCTTGTCGGTGCCAGCGTCACTCGCAGAGTCATCGACATAGACTTCAAGCATGCGCTTCCCTGATATGCCCCCGCTGGAGAGAGTTCACACGAAACATCTTCGTTTAGTCGTCGAATCGGTGCAAGCTAACGCTTAGCGTTAGGTGCGCTGTGCTCGGAGCATGGATAGGGTCATGACGACGGCGGCCATGCAGAGCGCCAAGCTATCGATGCAGGGGCTTCGCCGCTGAGACCGCAGGGTATTAACGGGCGTATGCTTGCGAGTAGTCTGGTAGAAGGCTTCAAGGCAACGAGGAGCGGATACGCGCGCGACGCCGGCTGCCGAAGGCGCGGCGGCCGGCTTGAACGCCACGTTTTCGCCCAAGGGTGTCGATGCGGTGCTCGCTCACTATCTGGAGCGAGTCGCTGTTTGACCCAAGGTCCGTATATTAGGTAGTTAGGCGGCACAGGAAACCAAAGCGAATCCATCATGCCAGAGGAAGAACTACTACAAGGCTCATGTCACTGCGGTGCAGTTCGTCTCACGCTGCCGTCAGCGCCGGAGAAGGCGACCAAATGCAATTGTTCGATCTGCCGTCGCCTTGGCGGACTCTGGGCGTACTACGAGTTCGGAACGGTTCGGATAGAAGGGCACCCGGAGAATACGGCCGAGTACATCTGGGGCGACAAGACTCTGCGCAATGTGCGTTGCAAGACCTGCGGATGTACCACGCATTGGGAGCCACTTGTCCCGGAGCCAGGTGGCAGGCACGGTGTCAATCTGAACAACTTCGATCCGCGCCTTCAAGAGCGTGTTCAGGTACGCCGGTTCGATGGAGCGGACACTTGGAAATTCATCGACTGAGCGGTGCTACCGCAGTGCCGCCTAACCCTTCCATCGAGGGGACATCCACGGTATCGGGTAACAACGGCTCGCGCGCCGCAAGGCTCTGAAGCGGCAATAGATCCATGATGTCGCAGAATAACGAACGATGCTTCCAGTCGTTCCTGTCGCCGATGACGTAGAAACGCCGCTTGGCGCGCGTCGCCGCCACGTTCAGGAGATTCGGTGCGGACACGGCCCAGTTGCGGGCTCCTGGGCCGGACGTATTGCCTCCCAGCACCATAATGACAACGGGTGCTTCTTTGCCCTGCATGGTATGAATCGTGCCGCTCACCATCTTGCCACGAAGCATGCGCATGAGGTTTTGCTGGACCGCTTTGAAGGGGGTGATGACGGAAATGTCTTTATCCTCCACGCCATCTTCGCGCAGCCGCGCGAGCAGTTCCTGCAGCGCCGTGCCCTCGGCGGGCACCCAATTGTCCTGGGAGGTGCCGCCGGCATGGATCCAGCCTGTCGGCAGACTGGCACGTGTTTCGTTGCCCGCTGACGGTGCGAATGTTCCATACACCATGGCGCCGTCGTAGGCGATGCGATTGGCCAGATCATGCATGGGCCTGTCGCAACGACGGTGCACGACCAGTGGCAACCCTACCCAGACCTTGCTCTCTGCCGGTCCAGCCATGCGTCCCCATGAGGTGGCCTCGTCGGCGAGAGTTTGCGCGGATTGCCGATTGGGGAGCCAGTGCGCATCGACCTGGTAGCGGGTCCGCATGTGTTCGAGTACCGCATCGGATACCGTGACGATGGGCCTGAGCTGTAGCGGGTCACCCACCAGCAGTGCACGTCGGGATCGCCACAGCGCGCCGACGGCCGCTTGCGGCGTGGCCTGACCCGCTTCATCCACCAGCAGCCAGCCGATCTCGCCGACTCCCAGGGAGCCGAATGAGCGCGCGAACGAGGCAAAGGTGCTGCTCAACACCGGCACCACCATGAACAGCGACGCCCACGCCGAACGGATGGCATCGCGGGAGAGCCCCTGGAAGGGCGCGCCCGTCAACATGCCGTTGATCAGGAACAAATTGGAACGAAGCCGGGATGCTTCCAGCTCGAAGAAGGTCCGATGAAGCTTCAGTGCCGCGATGAAGACGCGGGCGCGTGCTTGTCGCCAGCCGTCGATATGCCAAGGTTCGGCCAGTTCGATGGCATCGCCGCGGCCGATCGTATCGCCTTGAAGCCAGGCGAGCAGGTGGCTCGCCTGACAGGCCTTGGCCAGTAGCGTGGCCTCTTGCTGCAGACGCTGTTCCACAGCCTGCCGTTGCCGGATTTCTTCACGTGCGACATTCGCCTGGTCATCCAGGGCCTTCCGCGTCCCATCGAGTTGTTTGACGAGTCGCTCCACCCGCTCGAACTCGAATTTAGCCAGGGCATGTTGGCTCTCCAGCCGTCTCCGCACAGTGTTCCAGCTTCGCTGAGCGCCCCACAGGCTGAACAACTTGGCCCAGAAATTAGGCTTGCACGCCTCGTGCAACTGGAGCGCTGCAAGACAATGCTGGAACGCAATGCGGGATGGCTGGCTTTCCACGGTATCCAGATGCGAGAGCTGACGTGTCGTGTCGGCCAGCTTCTGTTCCAGTGCAACAAGCATCTTGGATGTGTCGCGGATCTTCTGCCTCGACTCGCCGATACCCTGGATCAGGTCGCGAATGCGGACAGCGTTGGCGCACGCATCGCGTGCTTCGGTTTTGGCGGCTTCGTAGCTGGATACGGCCTGACGCCATAGTTCCTGGCGTTGTTCGGGTGAACGAAGGGCATTGGCTTGGACGCACACACCAAGCCAGCCGAAGAAACCCCGAGGACCTTCCTCCTTCTCTTCTTCACGACGTGTCGCGTCTTGCTTGTGGCTTCCCACGTCGCCTTCCGTGACCAGCGAGGGCCCGTCCACGGGAATGTCCACCCCATCGTTGACTTCGTCGTTGGGATCGACATCGATATCGTCTTCGGGTATGGCGTCCGATGTGTCATCCGCACCGAATGGGCGCTTGCCGTAGAAGTAGCGGTCCACAAAGGTGTTGCGCCTTGCCTTGCTGCCCAGTGCGCCGGAAATCAGTCCCCAGGCAGGTCTGCCGGTGATTAATGACCCCAGTTCGGGAAAATACTCCGCATCCGGAAGCCAGCTTTCGTCGATCTTGTCTCGCTGCGGCAATTCGAGCGTGACGTTCTCGACGGCGCCATTGTTGGATGAGGCGACCACGATCTCGAACCCGTACAGGGCGGGGTCGAGCTTGAAGCACGTCTGCGGCTTGCCGCCGTCGTTGGCGGTCTCGCGCCCATTCTTGATGAATGCGTCGGAAGCGCGACGCAGCGAGGCCAGTGCATCGGCCCGGCGGCCGATGATGGCAGCGATCAGATCGCGCAACAGTGTCGTCTTGCCCGTGCCGGGTGGGCCGTTGACACCCAGCAGCCCCTCGCCGTCGGCAAGGGTGGACAGGATCGTATTGACGGCCAGTTGTTGGGAATGCACGAGCCCCAAGTGCCGCTCGCTCGGCCAGCAGCTATCGGCGGAGACATCCGGCATCAGCCGGTCGATCAACTGCAGGGAGGCATGGTCGTCGTCCATGTGCAGGCGCGACTGGGGATCATGCCGGTGGAGATACTGATCCAACGGCCGACTCTTCACGCCTTTCCCGATCTGGTCTGCCACATCGGCCAGATCGGCAAGCAGGAAGCTGTTAAGTGGATCGTCTTCCGGCTCGGTTTTGTCCGGCCTCACGGGCTGGGAGCGAAATCGCAATCGGTGGTTATCCACGTTGCCAAAGAATGCCGCTACGCCGAGAGACTGGACAATCCACTGCGTCAGTTCCCGCAGGGCTGCGCCAGATACCTGACCTGCCATCCGCGCTTTCACGTCGTCGCCGAGGGCTCTTCGAGCCTCCTCGAACCCTCTCGTCCAATCCGTTCCGGTCAGCACCCGGCCCAGGAACCAGGCTTCGCTGGAAAGCACGAAGCTGTCCTCGACCATCCGGCCATCCATGTCGAACTTGACGGCGAACAAGGCCGATTCGCGTTCCTGGGGTTCCCGGTATCCCTGGTCGGCACCGAAGGTCTCCTTCAGCTTTTCGGCCACGAGCCGGCTGTCGTACAGATGAGCGTAGAGCGTGTGACTCCAGACCCGTTGCTTGGGCAGAGCCTGCTTGCTGACACAGCTGCCCGCCATCCAGGGTGGGACTGGATGCGCGATCGCTGTGTCGTGGATAAATGCTTCATAGGGGCTGCTGCGTTCTTTCAGCTTGGGTGCGGCCTGTGGCTGCAGCAGCTCTACGGCGTGCCAATAGCGGACGATGCGTTCCTGATCCATCCAGTTGTCTTCCCTTCATAAGCAAATCTGTCATCGTCTACTTCGGTTAGCGGAGTGCAACCAAAGGACGACATGACATGAACCCGATGGCACGCCGACAAAGGCGAGGATAGCCATTAACGCGGTTTGCTCCCAAGAGGTTTCAAGAGATTTTCCAACGCATCCGGCGGACTGCCGTCGGGCTCGCGGGCTGCGCCCCGCGCCTCGTGCCGAGTCGCGACCATCCGGCTTTGATCCCTGACGCCTCCGGCCCTTGGCGGGTCTGCGCGCTCCGCTTGCCGGTGTGGTGGCGTGGCGGGGCGGTCTTGCTGTGTCCGGTCACGGTATCACGGCGTGCTCGCCGTCAAGGGCTGCGCGCTTGGGCGCTGGTGGCCGTGGCCATCTTCGACCCTTGACTGCTTGCGCTGCGCCGTGAGGGCGCCGGCTCCGGGCAATGCCGCCCGAGCAACCGGAGCTCGATCATGTCGCACGTTTCCTCTCTTTCCGATACCTCGCTGCTGGTGCGTGATGCACGCGGCGATTATCTGCCGGCGACGGCCGAACAGATTCTTTTGGCAGCGCGCCAGGTCGTTGACCAAAAGATGCGGCGCGGCGCGAACTTTAGTTCGCCGATTGACGTGAAGGCATACCTGACGGCGAAGTTGGCCGGTCTCGACCACGAAGTGTTCGCGGTGCTGTTCCTCGACAACCGCCATCGGCTGATCGAGTACGTGGAGATGTTCCGTGGCACGCTTGACGGGGCGTCGGTGCATCCGCGCGAAGTGGTCAAGGAGGCGCTGCGGTTCAACGCGGCGGCAGTCATTCTGGCGCACCCGCATCCGAGCGGGAATTCCCAGCCGAGCCAGGCTGACAAGGCAATCACGCGCCAACTCAAGGAGGCACTGGCCCTGATCGAGGTGCGCGTATTGGATCACATCGTTGTTGCTGGCAATGATGTGGTGTCGTTCGCTGAGCGCGGACTGCTGTGATTCCAAGGGGGCTTCGGCCCCCTTTTTTTCCTCGTCCATGTCGTGGGTCATCGATTTGGCCGAAGATCGAGGTGGTCAAGTTCTTCAAGGGTTTGAACGACGACCTCGACCAGCTCGCCATCGAAGTCGTCATGATCGGCTTCCTCGTGGGTGCCTTTGTTGAGGTATGTCCAGATCAGGTTGTTCGCGGGAATGCCGAGGATACGACTGTAGGCCGCCACAAGAGGCTCCTTGTTGGCGTGATTGAAGGTCCTCGCATCGTTGAGTTTCTTGAGCAGCGCTTCGCAAAGGTTGCGCAGTGCAGGCTCTGCATGGACTCCTGCAAGCAACAGGTTCAGGACTCCCTGATCGTGACTCCCCAGCCAGCGCCAGACCTTTTCGGACAGCATTTCCAAGGCTTGGCGTGATGCCGCCAGAGCCTCGCGGTCATTCAGCGCGTTTCTCGCGGCCCGGGCTTTGGCGACGTAATTTGCACTCGGCACATTGCCGGTGACGCGAGGTTGGTAGTTGCCATCGTGGTGTCGGAGCAAGTAGACCTGACAATTGTTGCGTCGCTTGATGGGCAGGTGTTGCTGGATGTCCTTGATGAATTCGTTGCTGTGGCAGGTCACGATGAGCTGGGTCTGCGCAAAGTGATCGCTTTGAAAGATTGTTTCGCGTATGCCGCCTCGATGGTCATGGTCGATGGCATTGATGGCGTCGTCGAAGACGACGACAGGGCATTCGATGTCTTTGGCCTTGGCTAGCAAGATGGCTAGTCCAAGGCAGCGGGTATGCCCATCACTGAGAACGTGCAGGGCATCAACTCGCTGGTCTGGATGTCCGCGGAACGCAATTTCGATTTTTTCTTCTCCCGTCAAGGGAAGATGGAGAGCGGCGAGCTTGTCCGCGTCCAGATCGTTTCGGTTGAATGCGTTGTAGAGGGCCATGGCGGACCCGTTGAGGCCCGCCATGAGCTGACCAGGAAGTTGGTCCCGATAGGTTCTCAGCATTGGGAGAAAGCTGTCGTAAGCAGCCTTGAAGGGCGTGTCGCGCTCGATGTCTCGCCGCTCTTCTTCAACCTGCGCGATCAACTCTGCGTTGGCGGCATCGAAGGCATGGATTCGGGAGCCGGCGCCATCGATGGCTTCGCGCAGTTGCTGCCGCTTCAGATCCTGCGCCTGGACCTTGAGCTGGAATTCACCAAGGCGCCTGCGCTCGGTGAGGTGCGCTTGTCGGTCTTGTTGTGCGGCTCGGGTAGCGGTGTCCTGCGCTGCCATCCGTTCGGCAATGGCCTGCAGCTCGTCGAACGAGGGGATGTCCGGTTGGCCTGCATCCTGGGCTGGATAGATGTGGGTCCACCACGTGCCAGCGGGTTCCTCGGGTAGTCTCGCCAAGTACCGTCCGGCCGGTGTGTTCTCTTCCTGCTGGGCGGCGACGAAAGCAACCAATAATCCGAGTATTCGGCGCAGTTCGCGGGAGGCTCGGGCGACTTCCGTCTGTGCGGATTGTTGGTTCTCCTGCAACTGGCCTAAGGCTTCGAGTTGCTTCAGGCCCGCGGCCGCTTTATCGAACGGGTCGCTGGCGACGTGCTCCGGTCCAGTCAACGGCGTATCGCAGGCCGGGCAACGATCTCCGACAGCCTTCTGGAGTGCAAGCACCGCCTCGTAGAGACCCTTGAAAGATACCTCGTCGCTCTGCGCACGAAGGGCGTCGACAATGCCGTCCAACGCATGTTGCTTTCGGTGCACGTTCTCAAATGCATCCCGAAGGCTCTGGCCGGTGACGTCCATGAGGGCGGGTGGCACGGCTTCCAGCATGTCATCAAGCGACTGGAGGCGACCGGGCGCGTCGGCACTTCCGATCAATTGCTTGAGACCGGCGTACGTCATGTCAGCTACATAGGTTTTCGCTAGCTCGCCTTCCTCGCTGTCGAGTTTCTGGAACGCTTCGGCTTCGCCCGCGACGGCCTCCTGGTCGGCGATGAGAGCCGCACGACGTGCGGTCAGCGTGTTCTGCCTCTCCCCGGCCAATACGAGCTGGCCATCGATGCTTTCATTGAAGTGACTCACGAAGTCATTGAACTGATCCATGCCGAAAAGTGTGGCAATAAGTTCTGCCCGCTGCGCGTTGGGACGTGCGGCGATCCGGGAAAAAGCATCAATCCGGTTCTTTTCGACGAAGCAGAAGCGGTAGTTGTCGGGGTTGGCGGCGACGTCGATTTCGCGACCCTGGTGATCGGTCGCCTTGAGCGTTGGCGCTTCAAAGCGGCCGGCGTGGATGTTCGTCAGGTAGGTGCGTGCTGCAATACGCTTGGTTCCTGCCTCCTCGACATCGCCGAGAAGGGCATATTCCAATGCCTCGCACAAGCTGGTCTTGCCGCTTCCATTGGGGCCATAGAAGAGAACGATCTGTTTTTCCAGGTCAAAAGGCTCCGGCGTCCGGAAACCACGGAACGGCCCCAGGGTCAGGCGCCTCAGTCGCACCCATGGCCAAGTACCACGTACCACCTCGACTTCGACAGCAGGAACCTCGTCGGCGGTCTGCGCGAAGTGTTGGCGCATCAATCCAACGAGGCAGATGGATCGCTGGTTGCGCTGCCGCGAGGTCCCCGCCAGTACGTCGAAGTGGGCCAATACCAAATTGGCTACGCGGCGCACGTTGGCGGGTGTCTCCCGTTCTGGCTCATGGAGCCATCGGACAAAGCGCCCGAAATCCTGTCTGGCGGAAGCCATATCTCCCCCTGTCGTTCGTCATGGCTTGGTTGTCCTTCTTTCGCCATCGTACTAATAAACGGGATCGTCCAAACGGGATCGTCAAGATACGCCAATCTTGAGCGTCGCCCGCCGTTGCTGCGGCCAGTCGCGTTGTCGTGCTGCGCATCGAGGCTCGCTCCTAATGGGCTTCCACCGTTGCGCCAGTGCGCGCTGTCCTCGACGCTGGCAGTTCGCTGCCTGGTCGTCACGAAGGACGGTTCACCGACATGCCGCCCGGCTTCGCTCTATGGAGCTTCCACGGCCTCAAGCACGTTGCCGCAAACTGCGGCAGGAGACGTTCTCGCCTGTCGTTGGGGTGTTGGCCTCACCCCCGTTAGGGCGCCAGCCGTGAAGCCGTCACGCGGGGATGCCGAGTCAGCCATATCATCTTTCGGGTCAGGCGGCCCGTACGTCCTTGGCTTGTCGTGAATCCTGGCGGAGGCGCGGCTGCGCCTTGGGCTTCATGGCCGCAACCGTCCAGCGCAAATAATTTCCCCGCCGCTGCGCGGCTTCCTCGCGCAGCAAATTCTTTGCGCCTCCAGGTGCTCCACGCTGTTGCGCCCGCTGCGCGGTGCGGCCAGCCCAACCCCCGCCGGCCGGATCACAACAAGGACGCACTGGCGCGACCTTGGTTCACCGAAAGGAGAAACCTCATGGCTAACATCGGCACCTTCACCGCAGACAAAGACGGCTACACCGGCACGCTCCGCACCCTGACGCTCAACGTCAAGATCAAGCCGGTTCCCAACAACAAGGGCGACAGCGAGAACGCTCCCGACTTCCGCGTGCAGGCGGCGGCCCACGACATCGGCGCAGCGTGGAAGAAAGTCAGCAAGGCCGAACGGCCCTACGTGTCCGTGACCCTCGACGATCCTTCGTTCCCGGCAACGGTCTATGCCCGACTGATCGAAGGCGAGGCCAGCACGCACGACCTGATCTGGTCGCGCAGCAAGCCACAGGCGGACTAACCGCGCCTCTCGCGCCCCGTCCCTCGTGGCGGGGCGCACCTTCCTTTTTTTGTCTGCCCGATCTATTCCAGCAGATCGGGCAGACAGTCGGCGAACTCGGGCTGGATCATGCTCATTGGCTTGGCGATGGCCTCATCGCCAGTCAGGATCGCGAGCGCCATGCCGGTCATCGTCGTCAGGGCGTTGCCGTTGCGTAAAACCTGCAGGACAAGGTGGACAGGGAAGCCCTCCGCGCGGCGTCGCAATGGGTGGATGCCGCCATGCACGAACGAGTTCATCGCATGCCACGACACGTCCTTGAAGCGCACCAGCATCTGATGCGCGGCGACCGGGACGCCTTGGCCAACCCGCCTGCCGATCTGGTTGATCATTTCGCTGGCGCTGGGCAGATGCTTCGCTGCCTGTTCGCTCTCCAGCGTGAGCTGGGCCAGCAGCGTGGCAATGGCCTGGTCGCTGGCCGCATAGATCAGCCACATGGCGCGGGTGAGCGCCTCAAACTGAAGACGCATCAGGCTGACGGCTGAGCTGGGAAGACCGAATGCCATCAGCGCCCGCAGTGCGGTTCCGTGTTCCAGGGCGACGAAACACATGCCGAAGGCAGCTTCACTGCGGTGCGAACCATCGAACTCCGCACCGTCGAGCAAGGACAGCAACTTCTCGTGCAGTTCGTCGGAGCGACGGAGCATGCGTTCCAGCGGATCGTTCGGGGTCGGGCCTTCGTTCTCCATCCCGACATCGTAGAGCGTGGAATGTGTTCGTGCGTCTCCCGGTGATGCCGGGGCGCGCTGGCGTGCTACGCATCGAGCCGCCGGCGGCGTCTCGCCCCGTGCGGACTTTCATCGCTGACGCCTGCGCGCTGCGCTTACCCGGCCACAGCCAGACCAGAAAGGATGGCGATATGGGTGCCGGCGTGTCTTGCTGTTACTTGATTCGCAATCGCCTCAATAGCTTGGCCAAGCCGATGGCGTATTCCTCTGAACTGGTGAAGTCCGCGTAGAGCTTGCCCTGCAGAAAGGCGGGGACCGGGCATTTCTCATACAGCAAGGGAAGCACGACGACTTCACCGCTGGCGATTTCCCGGTTGATCGCAATATCGAGTTCCTTCTTGACCCACGGTGCGTCGATGGATTTCGCGGATAACACGACTCCGATGTAGCGGGTCTCCTTCATGCCTTCTTCGATCTTGGCCGTGAGCGAATCACCGACGTCGATCTCGGCTTCATCCACCCACACCCGAGGCACGCCGTGCTCGAGCAGATCCTTGCGAAGCTGCCGGACAAACGGTTTGTCCGCACCGGTGTGGCTCAGAAAAATCCCGTGATACTTTTCCTGATAGGGGTCGGCTTTCACCAACTCCACGGCATCGAGAATGAGTCTGTTGGTGGCGGCTTCGGAGGAGGGCGGGGTGACGAGCCAGCCGGCTGTCGTGCCAATGGCGACGCGTCCGCCCAAGCTGTAGCCCTCGGGTGTGGACGCGATGGAGACATAGCCCTCTTGGTCATCGTCGGCCAGACAAAGGCCCCATCCGGTTGTAGCCAAGGAAGCGAAATACCGCGCAAACGGACTTTCCTGGTCGATAGCGCCCATCCGCCGACCTTTCTTGAGCTGGAGATCGCCGCGCTTGACCAGCTTGGCTACGGCAGGCGCGGCGTAACCGTATGAGGTTTCCCGATAGCCAAAGAAATTCATTCGCTTGGGCTCGGCAAGGCACCACACGACCGTCGCGCCAGCGGCGATGGCAGCTTCTAGCTCTTTCTCCCGATCCGTACTGTCGAACACCGTATCGAGGTCGTACTGGTCCTTCTTTCTTTTCAAGTCACCGAGCTCGTTGGGGGAGTTGGAGAACTCACCTTCCTCTCCGAACAGGAAGTGCGAATAGCTCTTTGGATGAATGACGATGACATCGTATTCGTACAGGGGGAACGCTGCGCGTTCCTGGTCAACGGACGGTTGGCACAACCCGAGGTTGTCGAATTCAACGCCATCGATCGGAGCGTCGGAGTATTTCAGACCCACAGTGAGTACTCGTTTCATTGGCGCCCTATTCAACTTGAAACCCCGGCACGTAGGGCGCCGAAGCGTGGCCTTGCTTATCGATCGACGAGAAGGATTCCGTTGCGCGTGAGTAACGATTGGCTCGGCGGGATCCACCAAGTTCAATTTTAGCCGGCATCTTTAGCCGGCATCGCGATGAGTGGCGACCTTCGCTGCGGCGTCCATCTCTTGCAATTCCCGGCGTACCTGCTCCAGCAGTTGCTCGGTCTTGCGCTCGCTTGCACCGGCATACGCCAGTGTCAGCAGCGTCAATGGATGGATCGCCATCACCTGGCACAGCTCGGTGAGCTTGCTCAGTGTCGGGCTTTTCAAGCCGCGTTCCAGCGTGCTCAGGTAGGTGCGGCTCGATACGTCCGAGAACGCTTCCTGGCTCAGGCCGCGCGCTTTCCGCACGGTCTTGATCGCCGTTGCCAAGGAGTTTTTCGCTGCCATCCCGGGGAATCCCGCAAATACCAGGATGACAGCCGATAGAATCCTATAGGACTACAATCTATAGTGTTCATTTGAAACCGTTCCGTTCCTGGCGGGGCGCCGGATAACCGTTTCGTTGCACGAACGCGTCAGTGGTTCGTCGGCCTTTCCTGCAGCCGGCCGCTACCCGGATTCGCACTGCGTCGGACAGCATCGCGAGCCTGGCGCACGCCGCTCGCCGTCAACCCCGGTCCGTTACCGGACCCGATGGGGTATGACGGCCGCGCTCTTGGCGCGCGCCCTGAATCGCCTCGCTCCGCCGCGGAGCGAACCCATTCGAGGAAACGACCATGACAATCCTCATCACCGACGAACAACGCGTAAAACTGCTCGCCAATGCCCACGCGCACGCTGAAGATCCGGATCTTGATCCGCCACCGGTAGTCAGGTTGTTTGCGCCGGACGCACATGCAACTTGGCTGCTCACCGAACTCTATCCCGAGGATGGCGATACCGCCTTCGGCCTATGCGATCTGGGGCTCGGCATGCCGGAACTGTGTCGTGTGCGATTGTCCGAGCTGGCCTCGGTGTGCGGCCCGTTGAATGTGCCGATCGCGCGCGACCTGTATTTCGTCGCGCGACGGCCACTGTCCGAATACGTGCGGCTCGCCCGGCTCAACGGTTCGATCACCGACTGAGCGAAGTAATGGTCTGATGAGTGGACTATCGTTTCGTTCCGACCCTGTCGCATACGGTCTTTTCCGGTCCCTATTCAGACGTCCTGCGCATCGATCGGCACCGTGCCCCGTCGTGGCATAGCGCAGACCGAATCGGTATTTCCGCCCGGGTGGCTTTTCGGCATCCTTGTCGATACCGCGGACGACAGGGTGGCGCGGTCCGCCGTCATGGCTTGTCCGGGCGGAGTGCCACCGTCGGTTGTGCAGGGTCTCGGGCACGGCGTGCGCTCCGTGTTGCGATAGGCGTTGCGCATTTAAGAAAGCGGATGCGCGAGCAGGTCATGGCGATCATTTCCTGTCCGACAGGGAAGTTGCGCCATGGTTTCTTCGACGGCTTTGTGGTGGCACCCGATCGCGGCCTACTTGTACGTGCTGCACCTGGACGGTCCGGCACTGGCTTGGGAATACCTGCGCCGCCATCCGGACTATCAACACGACTGGCGGCGTGACTGCCATCAGGTGACCCGGGTGGCGCATCACTGGGGCCTGCGCCTGCTCGAGGATCCCGCTCGCGATGCCCGCGACGCGACACCCGACTGGGTGCGCGATCCACGGCACCTGGTGCAGATCCACCCGGCAGCAGATGCCTCCGGCGACGCACTGCCGTTTCGGCTCTGGCGCCTCCCGGGCCACAAGCGCTTGGTTCATGATGGGGTCCGCCTGTTCCTCAAGTGCCAGCTTGCCGGTCATGTGCTCCGCGCGACATTGTCGCCAACGCTGGAGGACGGCATGCCGCATGCCTACGCGGTGCGCGCTGGCCATCGCCTTCAGGAGTGTTGGCGCGCCCTCGGGGCTGAATTGACCTGGCTCGATACCAGGCACGTCGCGCCTACCGCCGTCGCCAGGAGTCGACCCCGCGCTACTGCGCTGGGACACCTGCGAGCGCTGCAGGCACTCGACGGCACACTGGCCGGTGCCTCGCAACGCGAGGTGGCCGAGGTGTGGTTTGGCCGTGCCGTGGTCGCGGCGCAGTGGCACGGCGACAGCGACTTGCGCGGCCAGGTGCGCCGTGCGATCCGACGTGGCCAGGCGTTCATGCACGGTGACTATCGGCGCCTGCTACTGGACTAGGTCAAAGGGTAGGGATGTTTTCGCTGAGCTGAAAAACGTCCCTCCCCAGGACGATCACCGGTGCCGAGACTCGCTCCATCCGGCAGCGCTGGTTTCGCCGGCGTCGCTGTCTGATGGAGTCCGATCCGATGAGACCTGTACCGTTACAACCGACGGCCGTGCCCGTCATCGCACCGTCGTTCACCCCATCCATGCCGTCGGCCCGCTACCTGACCAACGACGAGGCTGCCACCTTCCTGCGGCTGTCGCCGCGCACGCTGGAGAAGCAGCGCGTGATCGGCGGCGGCCCGCGCTTTCGCAAGTTCGGCCGGCGCGTGATGTATGCCATCGCCGATCTTGAGGCCTGGGCCGATGCGCGCAGCTTCGAGACGACCTATGACTCCGACTACGCCGCGCGTCGTGCCGGTCTTGTTGCCCGTGGACGCTGAGCATTCCGCCGATGGTCGCCTGCGCCGGCGAGCGCGTCCAGCTCGATCTGTTTCGCGCGCTGCCGGGCGACATGGCACCACGCGATGCCCAGGACCTGATGGCCTATCCGTTCTTCTCGCTGGCCAAGGGTCGGCGCACCACGACGATCGACTTCCACGCGGGTGGGGTGACGGTACGGGTGGAGGGCACCGCCGAACATGGCATCGCCACGATCTGGGATGCGGACATCCTGATCTGGGCGGCCAGCCAGATCGTGGAGGCGCGCGATGCGGGCATCCGCACCTCGCGGCGGATGCGGGCCACGCCCTACGAGATCCTGCGCTTCATCGGACGCGGTACGTCGGTGCGCGACTACCAGCGCCTGAAGGCGGCGCTGGACCGGTTGCAGTCCACCAGCGTCGCGACCTCGATCCGCGAGACCACGGGGCGACGGCTGCACCGCTTCTCGTGGATCAACGAGTGGAAGGAGCGCACGGATTTGGATGGCCAACCGCAGGGTATCGAGCTGATCCTGCCGGACTGGTTCTACGCCGGCGTGATCGAGCAGGCGCTGGTACTGACCATCGACCCGGCGTATTTCCGGTTGACCGGCGGCATCGAGCGCTGGTTGTACCGGCTGGTGCGCAAGCATGGCGGGCGCCAACGCCACGGCTGGCGCTTCGAGCTGCGACACCTGTACCTGAAGTCCGGCAGCCTGGCGCGTTACGCGGACTTCGCCCTCGACATCCGTCGCCTGGCGGCACGTCAGTCGCTCCCGGGCTACCTGCTCACGGTGCAGCGCGATGCCCGTGGCATCGAGTCTCTCGCATTCCGGCCGGTGCCGTTCGCCGCACGCGCGTGGGTGCGCAACGGTGGATAACGTCGGAACAACCAGTGCGCGGCATCGTGCCATCAGGCGTGACGCCCGACGTGCCATCGGGCGCAGGGTGTTCGTGCCATCAGGCGCAAGCAAGCGTCACGCATGGCGTAGCGCTGCGGACTTCGGATGGTCCTAACGCTTCTAACCTTGAAAGCCTAACGGTAGTAGCAGCGTCGCGTTCCGGTGGACAACCATCGAACGCCGCTCGCCAACGACAAGAGCAGGGCCGTCGACCCCTCGTCCTGCTCGCGCGCTGCATCGCAGCGGCGCGACTACTGCCAGCGTTGCCGAATCACTGCTTGCCGGAGGAGATTCCATGGCCGCCTCGCTTCGGATGACGTCAGCTGTGCAGCCGACGGACATGCCTTTGCCATTTCATGCGCTCCCCGGATTGCCAGCCACCACGCGGCTGACGCGCGTGTCGCTGGCCTTCGTCGAGCGGCGTCTCAACCTCTACCTGCGCTTCGGTCATCCCGTACAAAGACTGCGGCAGGATCGCTGGCGCGACTGCGCCTTCTTCCTGCCGGGCGCGCGTCTTGCGCGTGTCCGCTGTGAAACCGGCGACGATGGCGCGGTGCGTTCACAACTCCTCGTGCTGCAGGCCTGCAGGCGGACCGAGAACATGCAACGGATCCCCGGCGTCGAGCCGGGAGCGGCGCTTCTGCTGCACGCCGAGGGCCAGCGACAGGTGCGCGCCGTGTTGTCGCGAGTCGATGCCATCGAGGCGTTGGGCATCGACCCGGTAGACGTGTCGCCGGCGTACTGGCGCATGCTGCATCACCGGCTCGACGCAGGCATGGCGCTGCCCGCGTATACCACCGGGCAGCATGCCGCCTGGCTCGCCGGCCGGGTGCTGTCGTGACATCGCGCGGACGCTCGCGCGTCGCGCTGTCGCTGCTGGCGATGGCGGGCTTCGGGTCGTTGGCGTGGGCCTCGTTCGTGCGACCGATGCCGCGCGTGATCTACAACGCCTCCGCCAGTGTGCCGGTCGGCTGGTACCGCATCGAATCGGCACGCGCGCTGCACGTCGGCGACATCGTGCTGGTGCAATTGCCGTCGGTGCCGGCCGCGCTGGCAGCGCGTCGCGGCTACCTGCCGTTCGGTATTCCATTGCTCAAGCGCATTGGCGCGAGAGCGCCGCAGGAGGTGTGCATCCGAGGTGGGATCGTGCGCGTCGACGACGCGCCGGTCACCACCACCTTGCCGGTCGATGGAATGGGGCGACCACTGTCGGCCTGGCGGTCATGCCGGCGACTGCGGCACGGCGAACTGTTCCTGCTCAGCACGGACAACCCGGCGTCGTTCGACAGCCGCTATTTCGGGCCGGTGCGGATATCCGCCGTGATCGGACGGGCGCAACCGCTGCGCATCGAGGCCGCGCGATGAACCGGCTCCGGCCTGTCGTGTTGCTGGTTGCGGGTGCGCCATTGCCAGTGCAGATGATTCGCTTCGAGCGCGGCTTGTCGGCGACAACGTCGCTGCTCGTTGGCGAGCGGGCCCTGTGTCGCGGTGTGCTGCAACGTCACCGAAGACCCGGGTCAGAGCGAAGAGCAAGAGCGCAGGGCAAGATAAAAGGACGCGGCACGGTGGCGCGTCAAAAGCCTTGTCTGCACAGGGGGAAGGGCAGCACGCATCAGGAGTGGCAACGTGTCGCGCTTGGTGCGAAACCCGCGCTGGGGTTGAGGATGGCGCGTGCCTCGTTCGCTGGGCTTTGCCGCGCTTGGCCGGACGGTGTGGCATGAGTCGGCACGACGACGACCGCTTCCGCGTGCGTCCCGGTGCGCCGAAGCATCGCTCGCAACGGTTCGTCTCGCAGGTACTCCGGGAGGCCGGCAAGGCCGGTGGAAAATCGCTGCGAAGGACGGCCGCGCGCCCCGGCGCGCGCCTGGGACGTGGGCATGTCGCGGCACGCTTCACCGGCTGCGCGTTGTCCCCCAATGCGCGTCGCGTGACCATCAAGACCCGACTGGTGAACCTCAAGCAGGCGGGATCACGCTCGACGACAACGCACCTGCGCTACATCGAGCGTGAGGGCGTGGGACGCGAAGGGGAACCGGGGCAGGCTTACGGCCCGACGGCGGACCGCGCTGACCTGGGCGCGTTCGAGGCATGCGGCCGTGAAGATCGCCACCAGTTTCGCTTCATCGTCTCGCCCGAGGATGCCGAGCAGCTCGATGACCTGCGCCGCCATACCCGCACGCTGATGCAGCGGATGGAGGCCGACCTGGGCACGCGCCTGGACTGGGTGGCGGTCGATCACTGGAACACCGACAACCCGCACACGCACATCGTCCTGCGCGGCAAGGACGACACCGGCAAGGACCTCGTCATCTCGCGCGACTACATTGCCCACGGCATGCGTGAGCGCGCGGCCGAGCTGGCTACCGAATGGCTGGGGCCGCGCACCGAGCGTGAGATCCAGCAGGGCTTGCAGCACGAAGTGACCCGAGAGCGCTGGACAAGCCTGGATCGCACACTTCAACGCGAGGCGCGGGCCGGAACGATCCGGCTTGAACGCCTGCAGCAGGATCATCGCCGCACGTTGTTGCTCGGTCGCCTGCAGCAGCTTGAGCGCATGGGGTTGGCTAACTCGCGGTCAGCCGGCGAATGGATGCTGCGACCGGATGTCGAGCCGGTGTTGTGCGCGTTGGGCGAGCGCGGCGACATCGTGCGCACGATGCAGCGCGCCATGCGCGGCGTGTCGCGCGAGTTGGCGATGTCTGGTCCCGGTGGTGACGCTCCGCCGGTTATCGGGCGCGTGGCGGGCAAGGGCTTGGTCGGCGAGTGGCACGACCACGGCTACCTGGTGGTGGATGGCATCGACGGCAAGGCGCACTACGTCGCGTTGCCCGCGAAGGCGGAGCTTGGGCGCTACCCGCTCGATGGCGTGGTCGAGGCGCGAGCTTCAACCGGGTCCCGCATGGTGGATCGAAACATCGTTGCGCTGGCGGTCGATGGCATCTATCGCACCGACCACCACCTGGCTGTCACGAGTGCGCAGGCCAAGTCAGGGCACGAGCCGGGCGACGTCGTCGAGGCGCATGTTCGCCGGCTGGAAGCCTTGCGCCGGGCTGGCATCGTGGAGCGCATGGCCGAGGGCGTCTGGCGGGTGCCCGCGGAATTGCCAGAGCAGGGTCGCAAATACGACGCCCAGCAGTTGGGCGGTGTATCGGTAACGCTGCACTCGCACCTATCGATTGCCCGGCAGGTGCGAGCGATCGGCGCGACGTGGCTCGATCGGGAGCTGATCGGTAGTGCCATGAACGTTGGTGAACGCGGCTTCGGCGGCGAGGTGCGCGATGCGTTGCGCCAACGGGCGGATTTCCTGGTGGAGCAGGGGCTGGCCGAGCGGCGTGGGCAACGGGTGATCCTGATTCGCAATTTGCTGGCGACGTTGCGCGAGCGGGACATCACGGCCGCGGCGGAGAATATCGCCAGGGAGAGTGGGCTGATGCATCGTCCGGCTATTGATGGTGAGCGGGTCAGCGGTATCTACCGGCGCAACGTACTGCTGGCCAGCGGGCGCTACGCGATGCTTGATGACGGGAAGGGGTTCAGTCTGGTGCCATGGAAACCAGCGATTGAACAACGGACCGGACAGACCGTGATGGCTGTAGTACGGGGCAGCACTTCGACTTGGGAATTCGGGCGGCAGCGCGGCCCCTCGATTGGTTAACCCCGTGGCATGGCTGTACCGGGATAAGTGTGGGTGCCGCTGTTCGGCTGCCGATCCGAGCAGGCCGTGAAGCGCGACAAATGCGCATTCTTGGCGCGATATTTACCACGTACCAGGCAGCGTTCAACGGCGTCTTCAGGCATCGGGTGACGCTTTCCTGGGCAATCCGCCATGGAAGGATCTGGGCCACCATCTGCGCGTACGGAGGACCAAGCAGTGCAATGAACAATCCGTTTGCCTCGTGTCCGCGGATGCTATGCAGGCGACATCGACTGTGCTATCTGTAGCGACATGAACCTCGCCACCCGCCAGTACTTTTGGTTTTTTAGCTATCCGAAGCCATTGGCGGAAGTGCGGGCGCGATCGTCGTAACACCGAAGATCAATCAACCCCAGAAAGCCGCCAGCACCACTGGCGGCTTTTTTTATGGCTGCCACTGGATTTCAACCAAAGGAACCCACGTGAACTGCCTTACCGACGACCTGCGCATCCGCGCCATCACCCCGCTCAGCACGCCCGCCGAAGTCATGCGCGACTGTTCCATCAGTAGTCGAGCAGCCACCACTGTGAGTGCCTGTCGCGAAGCGCTCCACCGGATCATCGCCGGCGATGATGACCGCCTCGCGGTGGTGATCGGCCCCTGTTCGGTCCATGACACGGAAGCGGCGCTGGAATATGCCGAACGCCTTGTGCCCCTGCGCGAACAACTGGGTGATGCGCTGGAGATCGTGATGCGTGTGTACTTTGAGAAGCCGCGCACGACGGTGGGCTGGAAGGGGCTGATCAATGACCCAGAGCTGGACAGCAGCTTCCGTATAGACAAGGGTCTGCGCATGGCGCGTGGCCTGCTGCGCGACATCAACGAACTTGGGCTGCCGGCCGGCTGCGAATTCCTCGACATGATCACGCCGCAGTACGTCGCCGACCTGGTGGCATGGGGCGCGATCGGTGCACGCACCACCGAGAGCCAGGTGCATCGCGAGCTAGCTTCGGGACTGTCGTGTCCGGTCGGCTTCAAGAACGGCACCAACGGCAATGTGAAGATCGGGATCGATGCCGTGCAGGCCGCTTCTCAGCCACATCATTTTCTCACAGTGACCAAGAGTGGCCGCAACGCCATCGCGACCACCACCGGAAATATGGATTGCCACGTGATCCTGCGCGGTGGTCTTGCACCGAACTACGATGCGGCCAGCGTTTCGGTCGCCTGCATAGCGATGGACAAGGCAGGACTGCGGGAGCAAGTGATGATCGACGCTAGCCATGCCAACAGCGGCAAACGGCCGGAGAACCAGCCCGTCGTGATCGAGGACATCGCCGAACAGATCGAAGCTGGCGAGTCGCGCATCATCGGCGTGATGGTGGAAAGCCACCTGGTCGCCGGACGTCAGGAGCTGATCCCTGGTAGCCCACTGGTCTATGGCCAGAGCATCACCGACGGCTGCATCGGCTGGGACAGTTCGGTGCAGGTGTTGGAGCGCCTGGCGCAGGCGGTGCGTCGCCGCCACTAGACAACAGGGAATGTTGCAGTCACTTCATCGTCTCGCGCCAGGCTGGGATAGGGGATTTTCGGATAATCAGGCAAGCGTGTCGATGCGCGAGCTTCAACCGGATCCTCCGTCGCGAGCCGGAACGCCGTCGCGTTGGCGGTAGACCGCGTCCGCCGGCTGCAACACTCGCGCCGCGCAGTACAGCCCTCGGGTTGCATTCCGTGCCGTATTCGAGTGAATTACGGCATCGTTGCGAAAATGTTCAGGGTGACGAATACCCGAATTGCCCTCTGTTCCATGAACGTGGGCGACGAGGGCTTCGGCAGCGAGGTGTGTGAGGCGCTACGGCAGCGGGCGGGTTCTCTGGTGGAAAAGGACTGGCCGAGCGACGCGGACAGCACCTCTACTCTTGCGCGCAATTTGTTGGCAACGCTGCGTGAGCGGGAATTGGTAGCGACGACAATGAGCATTGCCGCAGAAACTGGACTGAAATATCGGCGGGTGGCTGATGGCCAGTGCACGACCGGCCTCTATCGCCGCAGCGTCATGCTCGCGGGCGGCTGCTACGCGATGCTCGATGATTGGGCATAGGATTCTGCTTGTTGCCGTGGAGACCGGTGGTTGAGTAGTGGACGGGGCAGTGGCTGGCAGCGACGTTACACAGCAACAGCGTATCGTGTGAAATTGGAAGGCAGGAGGGGTTACTTCTTTGATTGCCATACTTCAACCAGGCAATCGTGGTAGTTCCCGTTCATTTTTCCTTCGTCATCGTTCGTTATGCGTGCAGCCTCAATGACTTAGATGCTGCTTAATGACCGATAGGAAGGCTTGAAAGGGCAGTCTGAGCCAAATTTTGTCTGGATTCGACTCTTGGAACGTCTATTGGATCGAGACGGGTAAAAGAAATCGAGGCGGTGAAATGGCGTGAACAGCCTTTCGTCTATGTTGCGCAAGGTGCGTGCCGTTGTCGTGCGCAGCGGCGTTGCGTCTCAGGATGCGGACGATTTAGTGCAGGAAGCGTTTGTGCGCCTCGAATCCTACGCAAGGAAACATGAAATTCGTTCGCAAGAGGCATTCCTAGTGACGGCCGCCGTGAACCTGGGCCGTGATCTGGCCAGGCATCGCACGCGCGTGCCGATGGACAACGAGGGGTTCGACATCCTTAGTCTCGCGGACTCAGCGCCGCAGCCCGAGGAACAACTCCTCAGGCAGGAAAGCCTGCGTCGTGCCGCATCGGGTCTGCAACGACTGGATGCGCAAACGCGGCGTATTTTGTTGGCGAAACGGCTCGAAGGATTGACTGCTGCGCAGATTGCCGAGCGCGAAAGCTTGAGTGTTGCCGCCGTGGAAAAACGTGTGGCCCGTGCGCTCCTATTCCTGACGCAGTGGATGGGGGAATTATGAAAAGGGATACATCCGAGCACATCGACGAATTGACTCTAGCCGAGGCATCAGCATGGCTTACGCGTCTGCAGGACTCGGCGCGCTTGCTGGAGACCGAGGCGGCGTTCAAGGAATGGTTGGATACCAGCCCGAGGCACGCGCGTGCGTTCGCGCGCGTCAACGATGTTTGGGACCTAATCCCGGGCGCGATGGCATACGCTCAACGGCCGCAAGCCGCCCCCCATCAACGGCCGCATGTCAACCGCCGTCAACGCGCGCGTGCGCGACTTGCACCGTGGGGCTTTGCGACCGCCATCGCTGCGCTGTTGCTTGTGGTCGTCGGCATCGTTCGCACGCAGCTTCCCGTTCCTGCGGGCCACGCTTATCAAACCGCGATCGGCGAGCAACGCACTGTCGTACTCGCTGACGACACGCGTGTCACACTCAATACGGATACCAGGATCGTTGTCGAATACCGCGAGAGCGAGCGCCGCGTGCTACTCGAACGCGGCGAGGCCCTGTTCCATGTGGCGCGCAATCCGAAACGGCCATTCATCGTACGAACAGGCGACGAGCAGATTGTAGATCTCGGCACTGTGTTCGACGTGCGTCACACTTCGCAGCCCATCGTGGTGACTCTGCTGGAAGGCATGGTCTGGGTCGGTAACCAAGCCGCGTCGCCGGGGCAGCTTGCACCCACGACGGTGCTCGTACCGGGTCAACGACTGACCATTTACGGCGACGGCGCACGCCTGCTTGACCGCCCGGATATTCAGGAGACCGTGGCGTGGCAGCACGGCCAAGTCAGTTTCAATGACACATCCTTGGCGGAGGCGGTTGCTGAGCTCAATCGTTACAGCGACGTCCACATTCGCATCGACGATCCGGCGCTCGCGGCATTGCGAGTCTCTGGCGTGTTTGCGGCGCGCAATCCCGCGCAATTTGCTTCGGCCGTGGCGAACCTGCACAACCTTCGCGTCATGCATGAAGGCAGAACCATCGTACTCAAACGTTGATGTTCGTCTTACCGCCCCGAGATGGCCGCTTACTGCAGTGAATTTTTGGCGGCCTCCAGAAAAGTGACAATTCCATGTCCGGATCAGCTTCGTCTGACGTCTAGAGTATTGGGGAACATCAAAACACCAATAACTGCGTCATTTCAGAGGGGGCTGATCGCATGAGTAATTCATCCAAGCTGGCGACTGCGGGACTTTTCTTGGCTGTTCTCGCTACGCCGGTTGCTGCGCAGGTGCAGGTCGCGTATGTGTTCAACCTGCCTGCCCAGGCCTTGTCCGATTCTTTGAGTCAACTGGGCAGCCAGACACGGATCAACGTGATCTTTGAGCCAAGCGCGGTCACAGGTCGCAAGGCGCCTGCCCTAAGAGGTCGCTATGAACTGAAACAGGCGCTGACGAAGTTGCTGGGTGGAACCGGCCTTACTGCGCGCTTCACTGACGCGACGACGGTGGTGATCAAATCGACCTCACACTCTTCTTCTTCAGGTGCAGGCAAGGGTCAGGACAACACCTTGTTGCTTCCCACGGTTGTTGTCACTGGCCATGCGCAAGACCTCACGGCGACCCGCGCGAATACGCCGCTTAAGGACATTCCACAAAGCGTTTCGGTAATTTCACGAGATACGCTCGACCAGCAAAACGCAACCGACGTTGCGTCCGCGCTTCAGTATGCAACGGGCTTCACGCTGGTCCAGGACAGTTCGCAGGACACCTACATTTATTCCCGAGGTTTTTTAGTCAACACCATTCATATTGATGGCGGAGCCCCGACGAGAGTTAACCTGGGCGGAGTCGGCGTCACCTCATTGGACCTCTCGGAATATGATGGCCTTGAGGTTCTGCGTGGATCCGACGCGTTGTTCGGCGGCATGGGCAACCCCAGTGCGACGGTCAGCCTGCAACGCAAAGAGCCGACAGCAACCCCCCAAGCGCAGTTCGAAGCATCGATTGGCTCATGGAGCCAGCATCGCCTCGTCGGCGATGTATCTGGTCCACTCACCGCGTCCGGCGCGCTCAGCGGTCGTTTGGTGGTATCTGCCGACGATCAGGACTATTTCTACAACACCGCCAATCAGCGCAACAGAAAAATCTATGGGATTCTGAAATATGACTTGGGGCCCTCCACCACACTTGAAGTCGGTGGGAGCTATCAAAAAGAGTCCGGCGTCAATAATTTTGCGGGACTGCCCAGGTATGACGACGGTGCCGATCCGCATTTGCCCCGTTCACTGGCCCTGACGGCGCCATGGGCAACCGAGGACAACACGTTTACCGAGCTTTTTGCGAAGCTGGATCACCACTTCAACGACAGTTGGAGGTTGAAAGTCGATGCAACTCAGGTGTACCAGCGCACGCCTGAGGACACGTCGGCGGGCTACGAAGGACCAATCAGTTCCGCCACTGGATTGTTGGCTACCCCGCTTACAGCAATCACGGGTTCGGGATACGACAATCAGCAAATGCTTGATGCGACGGTGACAGGTTCGTTCGACTGGCTGGGACAAAAACAGCAAGTCATGTTTGGAGGGGATTACCAGCACGAGGTTACGCCGTCGGCTCAGTTGATTCCCAACCCCTCATCCGGCACCGTGATCGATCCATTCGCATTTGACCCGGCACTCTACCCCGCGCCAGATCTGTCGCCCGGCAACATCCTTGCTGCTGTGAATACCAACTTCAAGATCATCCAGTCGGGCATCTATGGTGCCTTCCGTTTTCACCCCACCGAGGACCTGGCGCTGCTTGTCGGTGGGCGCCTCAGCGACTATCGATCGAATCAACTTATCAATGTCAGCGTATACGGCCAAGCTTTTCCGCCATCGATCAACAATTACAAAGATTCCAACAAGTTCACGCCGTATGCGGGCATCACCTACGCCCTCAGTCCCCACTACACGCTCTATGGCAGCTACGCGGATATCTATTTCACCAGCGGCGGTGACCAAACGAAGAATCACACGCAACTGGCTCCAGCCAACGGCGTCAACATCGAGGCGGGAGTCAAGGGAGCCTCGTTCGATAACACGGTGAACGGCTCACTGGCACTGTTCAAGATCGATCAGAGCGGAATTGGTGCTCTGGATCCTAGCGTGCCGCCCTCCTATAACTGCTGCTTCATCTCGTCGACGGTAAAGAGCAAGGGGTTTGAAGCCGAGCTGTCGGGCCCGATCACACCCAACTGGCAAGTGACCGTGGGTTATACCTACGACATTCATCAGACCACCAGTGCTTACTTTGTGAGCTCGCTGCCGAGAAACCTTTTCAAGCTGTGGACCAACTATCACCTCCCTGCGGCCTGGCGGCGCTGGAGCATAGGTGGGGGACTGTTGGCGCAGACCGCTGACCGCGTCGCGGAATGCACCGGCTACGCCAGCGACGGCTCCTGTTCTCAGTTTGCTCGATTCCACCAGGGTTCGTATGTGGTTGCGGCCTTGCGTGCGGAGTATCTGTTCAACGACCGCTGGTCTGCATCGTTGAACCTCAACAACATCTTTGACCGGACTTATTACCAGACATTGGGCCAACTTGAATTGGGCAACTGGTACGGCGCGCCGCGGAATTTCATGTTCAAGGTCGTGGGCAAATTCTGACGCGCTCGCGATTTGGCAGGCGTCTGGCCTGTTTTGCGATTTCGCGCATGAGTCGGAATGGCAGCGACGTTCAAGCTCAAAAAAATGTGATGCGAACAGGAAGGCCGTGAATTGATCGGTCTTATTAGCCAATTTCATCTAAGAATTTTGTCGTTGCTGGAGAAATCTATGCGTAATGTCTTGTTATTCATTGGTCTAAGCCTGTACGCCACCATGGCTACGGCTCAACTTCGTGAGGGTCTGTTGCCGATCGATGAAGCGTACAAGGTCAGTGCCGATATCCAGGCACCCGGTGTTGTCACGGTCCATTTCGTGATTGCGCCCGACTACTACCTGTACCGCGGGCAAATGAAGTTTATCGCCGGCAAGGATACGACGCTGGGTGAACCGAAGTTGCCCGACGGCAAGCAATATCAGGATCCCTACCTCGGCGAAGTCGAGACGTATCACCAAAGTGTCGACGCCAAGATCCCTTATATGGCCTCCGCCGGAGCGAAGAGTATCCACCTCGTCGTGGGTTACCAGGGTTGTCACGAGGTCAAGCCGAAGTTGTGTTATCCACCCCACACAAAAGCGATCGACGTAGCTCTATCGAGCACGGCGGCGGCCGGCATGCCGGCGCCGCAGGCTGCAGAGAACGCGGCTGAATCCACCAAGGCAACCGGTGCCGCCCGCTACAGCGGCAGCCCAGCGACTCGGGCGCTTCTGAAGTCTGCCAAGACGGCGAGAGATTCCGGGGATATGACCACCGCGTTCACGGACTACAAGAAGGCGGTTTCGATGGATCCGGATTTCGCCAATGCGCAATTCGAGTACCTGATGGCAGCGCGGTCCATGAACACCCTTACTCTGATGTATAGCAAGTCACCTCCGAAAGATCCAAAGGAGGCGAGGGCGAAGACGAAAAAGCAAGACGATATCGTCGGTGAAAAATTGATCGAGGAATACAAGGCATTGGCCGCGCGACATCCTCACGATGCGATTTATCCATGGTCATTGGGACTGCTTTACAACGAAACAGACCTGGCTCGTCAGGAGTCGTATTGCCGGCAAGCGGTAAATCTCGACAAGAATTTCGCGCAAGGCTATATGTGTCTAGGGCAAATTGCGAGTGTGCGCGCCCAGGATAAGCAGGCCGTTGCCTACATGCGGCACGCAGCGGAGCTTGCTCCAGGCGATGAAGAGATCGCCAGCGGCTATGGGTATCAACTTGGCGTTGATGGCAGCGCCCATGACGCCGAGATCAAGACGTTGCTTCAGCGCTTTCCGGACTCCATGGCAATTGCGTATACGCTCGTCAACCAGGCAAATGCCCTGAATCCGGAGCAGGCCCGTATCGCAGCACTTGAGAGGTTGCGCAAAGATGCGCCGGGGACAAGCAACCCAGTCGCGTCAGCGGCAGCGGAGGCTCTCTTTCCGATCTATGTGGCCAGCGACCTGAGCAAGGCGAAGAGCCTGGCTACTGAAATGTCTGCCTCGAAAAAGGAGGACAAGAGCGCGTCCGCGATGGCGAAATACATGAGCACGCTCTGGACCGGCCGTGTGACATACGTCGATGGCCTGATCAAGGCGCGACATGAGCTTGACGCAGGGCAGGCGCAGTCGGCGTTGGCTAGCTTGAAGTCGGTGGAAAGCCAAAAGGACCAGGGATCGGACAAGAGCTGGTATCTGCTGCAAGCACAAGCGCTTGATGCTGCTGGCCGAACTGCGGATGCGGTTGCCATGTTGCGGGACAGCTTCGTTGCGGAGCCGAATGACGCGGTGCAGAAGGCCATGTTCAGCTATGGCGCCAAGCTTGGCAAAACCGAGGCCCAGATCGGTAGTGACTTATGGGCCGCGTTCCAGGCCAAGGCGAAGCCCGCGACGCCGTTTACCCTGGCGCGGCTCGACAACAACAAACCGTTGTCGCTCTCGGACTACCGCGGGAAAGTCGTCATCGTCGACTTCTGGTATCCCAACTGTGGACCTTGCCATGCTGCATTCCCCTTTCTACAAAAGGTTGCAGCTAAGTTCAAAGACAAGGGACTGACGGTGCTCGCGATCACCAGCATCAAAGCGCAGCAGCCCTTCGCACTGCCGTTCCTGCGAGCCAAGGGTTACGACTTCATCGGACTGGCAGGAAGCGAGGAGTTCGCAGAGAAGGCCTACGGTGTCGACAGTTACCCATCCACCTTTCTGATCGGTGCCGATGGCAAGACTTACATGATCCCGACGCTTTACGACGACGCTCATGAGCTTTCCACGGAGGCGGCGGTCCGATTGCTGCTGCAGCACGCGAAGTCGTAATGACTGAAGGTCAGTTGGAGAGCCAACTCTTCAATTGACCCTCGCACACAAATTGTGCACGAGGTGGTGCTGAGGTGTGCGCGATGGCACCGGGCATCGGGGGCGTGTTGTGCCTGCGCTCGTCACGGAAGACCTCGACGGCTGTCGAAGCAGCCTGATGATTTAAGCGCCGCAGAAATGCACTACTCGCAATTGGCATTGAACCGAATCAAGGTCGACAAATGTACTCACCAGAATATGAAATGGCCCGCCCGGTCGAAAACAGCAATCCTGTTTATTCGAAAGGATGGGCTGCTAGAGCGTTTTTCAAGCAATGGTTAAAGCACCCACAGATGACCGCATCGTTAGTGCCATCCGGGGCTCAGCTGGCGCGAAAGATGATCGATGGGTTGCCGTACCGCGCCAAGCGGATTATTGAGTTAGGTGCCGGCAGCGGCATATTCACCCGCGCCCTACTCGAACGCGGCGTGGCTCCAGTCGATTTGTTGGCGCTAGATATCAATGAGGTGCTTTGTCAGTACCTGCGTACCCGTTCCCCAGGTGTGCAAGTCGTGTGCGGCGACGCGCGCGAGCTGAGCTCGATCGCTACCGCGCATGGCTTCCTCGATCGCGGCCCTGTTGATGCCGTCATCAGCGGTTTGGGTCTGCTTTTGATGACGCGCAAGACACAGTTTGAAGTCCTCGAAGCGGCATTCTCCGTGCTCGCGCCGGACGGCTGCTTTATTCAGTTCACCTACGGGCCCTTCTCGCCGGTATCGCGTGATCTGCTCTTTGATCTCGATCTTTCGGTGCAGCGGGGCGGCGTCGCCTGGTGGAATCTTCCGCCCGCAACGGTATACGTGTATAGGCGCAAGGAGTGACAAACCATCGTGTGACAAGAGCGGCGTCCTTCGGGCGCGCCTTGTCTCGACTGCACGGGGTTAACCATGCCTTTCCCAAAGACTGTCCGCTTTCTTTTTAATTCGATCGAGAGGTCCCTGATGAAGTATTTCAACAACTTTAATCCGCTGGCAGTCGCCATCGCGCTCGGCATCGGCCTTGCGACCGGTGGACTGCCTGTGGCCCATGCGGAAGCAGCACCAGCGTCGGTTGCGCAGACACAGCAGGATAACGTGTTGCGCGTGACGCTCGACAATGGTCTGCGCGTGGTGATCGTGCGCAACACGCTGGCACCGACGGTGACGACGCAAATCACCTACCACGTCGGAGGTTACGACACGCCAAAGGGCTTCCCTGGTACCGCCCATGCCCTGGAACACATGATGTTCCGTGATTCGACGGGTATGAGTAACGAACAGTTGACGGAAATGAGCGGCAAGATGGGGGGCGACTTCAACGCGTTCACCACCAGCGACGCGACCCAGTACTACTTTGTCGCACCATCGCAGTACCTCGAGACTCTGCTGCACATCGAGGCGATCCGGATGCGCAGCGCCAAGCTGACCGACAAGGATTGGAGTCTAGAAAAGGGAGCGATCGAGCAGGAAGTTTCGCGTGATATTTCCGATCCGGAGACCCTCGCTTTCCAACAGGCGCAGGGTGTCCTATTCGCCGGGACTGGCTATGCCGAGGATGCGCTTGGTACGCGCCCCAGTTTCGACAAGACCACCGGTGCGACTCTACGGAGCGTTTACGACCGCTGGTACGGTCCCAACAATGTAACCCTGGTGATTGCCGGCGATGTCGACCCGCAGGACGCGCTGGCCAAGGTGAAGAAGCTGTTCGGTCCGATTAACAAGATTGCGTTGCCAGCTGCACATGCGCCCGTAAAGCTGAGATCGTTCAAGCCACAGACGATTGCCCGCAGTACACCTAAAGCGACGGGTTCGGTGATGTACTTGTACCGGACACCGGGCTACCAATCGAAAGATGGCGCGGCCCTGCAAGTGTTGCAGGATGTATTGAGCAACGCCCGCAGCAAGCTTTCCGACCTGGCCGCGCAGGGCAAGGTACTTTCGGCGGATGCGCAGGCCGCTCCGTTCTCGCAGGCCGGTATCTTCGCCATCGAGGCGGGTTTTGCCAAGGGTGGTGATAAAGAGCACACGGCCGCCGAGCTGAACGGGGTGATCGAGGAATTGTTGAAGAACGGTGTTTCACCCGAGCTGGTGGAGGCCGCCAAGCGCAACGAAAGCGCACAGTACGAATTCAGCAAGAACAATCCGACTGGACTTGCCTCATCCTGGTCGCACGCACTGGTATGGCAGGGACTGAATTCTCCGCAAGAAGCCCTGGATAAGATCCTCGCGGTCACTCCGCAGGATGTCGACCGCGTGGCGCGCAAATATCTGACACCAGACCAGCGGATTACCGTGGTGCTGACGCCAAGCGCGAACGGCAAGCGCCCACCAGACAGTCAGGGCTTCGGTGGCACGGAGACCTTCGCGAGCAATGCCACGCTGGATGCACCATTGCCCAGCTGGGCGAGCGAGGCGCTGGCCAAGCTGGAGCTGCCGCACTGGACGCTGGATCCCGTGCAGATGAAGTTGTCCAACGGCATCACCTTGATCGTGCAGCCGGAGAGCGTCAGCAAGACGGTCACTGTGATGGGCCATGTCGATCATGACGACAACCTCCAAGAGCCCAAAGGTCAGGAAGGTGTCGGCAAACTGCTCGGCTCGCTGTTCGACTACGGCACCACCTCACTGGATCGCAATGCGTTTCACGCCGCTCTGGATGAGGCCGCTGCGACTGAATCGGCTGGTCCCGACTTCAGCGTTGCCGTTCCCAGCGCGAACTTCGGCCGCGGCATGCAACTCCTCGCCGATAACGAGTTGCACCCAGCATTGCTGGACAAGGCGTTCAAAGTGCAGCAGGAGACGCTCGCGCGCACGCTGGCGGGAGAATTGCAATCGCCGAACTACAAGATGTTTCGGGCACTGCACGAGGGATTGTTGCCAGCCGGCGACCCCGCACTGCGTCAGGCCATACCTGCGACCGTGGACAAGCTGACGCTTGCCGACGCAAAGGACTATTACGCGAAAACCTACCGTCCGGACATGACCACGATTGTGGTCGTCGGAAATGTCACGCCTGAGCAGGCCAAGACGGAGGTCGAGAAATACTTCGGTGCATGGCAGGCGAGCGGGCCGCGCCCCGACGTCATTCCTAAGCCGGTGTCGCTGAATCCAGCTGGCTACACGGTCGTGCCGAACGCGTACGCATCGCAGGACACGGTATTCATGGGTCAGATGCTCGACCTCAATCTTCATGACTCCAATCGCTACGCGCTTGAATTGGGCAATGAAGTTTTGGGCAGTAACGGATTCGCCTCGCGCCTGATGCTCGATATCCGCGTACGCCACGGTTACGCCTATGGGGCGAGTTCCCAAATCAATTTTGACCGCTCGCGCTCGATGCTCTACGTCTTCTATGGCAGCGATGCGGACAAGGTGAAGCCCGTTGATCAATTGGTTCTGAAAAATCTCGACGAGATGCGAAACACGCCGATAAGCGCCGACGAACTCACCAACGCGCGGCAGGCGCTTATCCGCTTGATCCCGCTTGAGGTTTCCAGCGTCGATAGCATCGCGCGGTCCCTGTTGACCTGGAGCTACAAGGGTGAGCCGCTGGACCAGCCGATGGTCGCCGCGAAAAGCTACCTGCAGCTCACCGCGCAGCAGGTGCAGGACGCATTCAAGACATACGTCAAGCCGGCCAACTTGATGCAAGTGGTGACGGGGCCGGCACCGAAACAACACTAATAGGCGATGGCCGCAAATGTTCAGGCCCGCGCAAGCGGGCCTGAATTCGGCACGAGCGAAACATGAATTCAAGAATTAGGTCGAGGCCAAAGCGGATTATTGATGATGCTGATCGGAAAGTGGACAGGGAGGCTGATCCATGCGCTTGTAATCGGCGATCGAGACGATCGTTGTTGAGAATTATGTTGAGGATGTCACGGTGAAAGTGGAGAAAGTCATGAAACTTTGGGGCCGTTTATGCTGGGTGATCGTACTGATGGTCATCGCTGGGCTCTCCTATGCCCAAGGCATCCAAGGACTGTTGCCGGTCGACGAGGCCTACAAGCTCAACGCTGATATCAGCACCCCTAACGTGATCAAGCTGCATTGGACGATTGCTCCGGACTACTACCTCTATCAAGGGCAGATGAAGGTCACCGGCAGCGAAGGCGTAACGATCGGTACGGTACAAATTCCTGATGGCGAAAAGTATCAAGATAACTTTTTCGGCGAGGTTGCTGTCTACCGCAACAGCGTCGATGCCAGCATTCCGTATACGCCCGCCCCAGGGAAACGGCGTATAAAGTTTTCGGTGAGCTATCAAGGCTGCCATGAGGTCGCTCCGAAAGTTTGCTATCCGGCACACGTTGAGAACTTCGATCTACCGGCAGCGGACGGTACTGTTGCAAGCTCAGGAAGTAGTGTCGTGAAGCCCGATACCGTCGGGTTGATGACCGCGCTGCTGCTCGCGTTCGCAGGCGGACTAATTCTGAATCTGATGCCTTGCGTATTGCCAGTGCTGTCGATCAAGGCCGTCAGCCTGCTCGAAAGCGCAGAAGATGGTAGAGCGAGGCATCGCCAAGCGCTCTCCTATACGTTGGGCGTATTGTGCTCGTTCGCCGCCATCGGTTCGGTTATCGTCGGGTTGCGCTCGGCTGGGCATGTGATGGGGTGGGGCGCCCAATTACAGCAGCCGTTGATTGTGGGAGTTCTGGTTTGCTTGATGGTCGCGGTCGGTCTGTCAATGTCTGGGGTCGTGAACTTCGGATCGTCGTTGGGCAATATGGGTCAAGGGCTTGCATCGCGATCCGGTTGGGCGGGCGATTTCTTCACTGGTGTGCTGACGGTGGTGGTGGCCAGCCCTTGCATTGCACCGTTCATGGGCACTGCGCTTGCCTACGCGTTCGTTGCACCGATATTCACCGCGCTCGTCATCTTTTTAAGCCTTGGCTTGGGCCTCGCCTTTCCATTTCTGCTGATCGGATTCGTACCGGCGCTGGGCCGCCTTCTGCCGCGACCGGGCGCGTGGATGGAGACGCTGAAGCAGGCGCTGGCGTTTCCGATGTACCTCACGGCGGTCTGGCTGGTCTGGGTTCTGGCGCATCAACGCGGAGCCGATGCAGTGGGCCTTTCACTGACGGCCGCGGTTCTACTTGCGATGGCGCTGTGGTTGTTCGAGCGTAGTCGTCATCGCGGACTGACGGGGCGCGTGCTCGCAGTGGTTCTTGTGCTGTTGGCGGCGACACCACTGTACTTTCTTGCTCAACTGCAACCGGTTGCGGTTGCGGCAGCAACTGAGCAAGGGACTGTGCGTTTTTCTCCACAAAAATTGGCAGAACTGCGCAAAGCTGGCACGCCAGTCTTTGTCGACATGACGGCCGATTGGTGCATCACCTGCAAAGCCAACGAGCATCAGGTGCTCGATACTTCTGCGTTTCGCGAGCTACTCAAACGCACAGGCACAGTCTACATGGTAGGTGACTGGACCAATGTCGACCCCGTGATCAGCGCTTTCCTGGAGCAATACCATTCGCCCGGAGTGCCGCTATACGTGATGTTCCCCAAAGGGGCCGCGACTGGCAATGTGTTGCCAAACGTACTGACGATATCGCTGATGCAGACTGCGTTGACTGAGGCGACACCGAAGTAATTAATTGCCTCGGAAATTTCGAGGGTTCGTTGATTCGACAATCAGGTTGTCGGCTGAAGTGCTCACCGAAGAACGCAGGAGTTCGGGGCACCGAAAATTTATACAGGGGTCATGAGGAGGATACCCTCCATTTGTGCGAGAGATGTCAACAATGGAGTTGCGTCACCTAAAGTATTTTATCGCCGTCGCGGAGGAACTGCACTTTGCGCGAGCGGCGGAACGCTTGCATATCGAGCAGTCGCCACTGTCGAGGGCGATCAAGGATCTGGAATATGACCTTGACGTGCAGTTACTCAAACGCACGACACGGAGTACGCAACTGACGTGGGCGGGTCAAGTGTTCCTTGAGCAGGCACGTCGGTTACTTGCACTGCTGGAACAGGCGAAGATTCGCGCGAAGGGCGCGGCGACAGGGTACCGTGGTCATCTGCGGATTGCCGTCTCCGACGGTCTAGCGCAACCTCATCTTTCCAGTTTGTTCGCGCGTTGTCGGGAAGAAGAGCCCGATGTCGACATTCGTCTTTTCGAGATGCCCTTCGCCCAGCAGGTCAGAGGTCTTCGCCAAGACCTTCTTGATGCGGGCTTTGCCTTGGCGTCGGACGTGGGTACCGATCTTATGGCCAAGCCCGTGTGGACAGATCCCGTCGCCGTCGTCGTGCCCGCGCGGCATCCTCTGGTGGTGCACAAGCGCATACCACTGGCTGAAGCTCTCAAATATCCCTTGGTGATGTGTCATCCGGAAGCCGGCTCGGGGTGTCATCGACAGGTAGAGAGATTGCTTCAATCGCAGTCTGTCCAACCCGTGATTGCCGACTACGCGACCAGCCTGGAGCTCATGCTGACCCTGGTGGGGGCAGGCTACGGCATTGGCTTTGCCATTGCCTCGCAGGTCGCCCTCTTTCAGCGGGAGGATATCGTTGCACGGCCCGTGGCTGGTCGCGCGCCGATGCTCACTACGTATCTGCTGTACGCAGATCGCGAACCCTCAGAACCGCTACGCCATTTCATTGCGCGCGCATCGCTTCCACCCTAGTGCTGTGCATCGTTAGCGCGCACTTTCGAATTTCGGTGTCCAAACGTGTCCATATCGTTCCATTGCCGTCCAGCGGAAAGCGAATGCAACAGCCACTGTTGTCAGCCAATCAAATAAGAATGGCCGAGGCCCTGCGCAAGCGGGCTGTGGTTCGCGCGTTCATGGAAGAAAGGGGGCTGACGCAGACAGCTCTGGCGAAACTCAGCGGACTATCCAAGCCTAGCGTCAGCCGAGCGCTTCATGTTGATCCCGCTACCAACACGCCGGCGTTGCGTAAGCTGCACAAGTTCGTGGTGAACATGCCGATGGGTGAGCTTGGGGAGGCCCTGTGCGCGATCAACCGGTTCGCTAGCGGCTCGACCAGATGTAACTCCACGACCATCGCACAGTTGCGTCGGGCTGTCGCCAATTTGGTCGGCCCTGAAGACGCAGACGATTAGGTTGTTATCGCGAACTTTCGCATGAGGAGAGCACCCATGAAGCGACTCGCCATAGCGTGGACGGTTCTGTCATTGGTAGCTTGTGGAAGAGCGATACCCCTGGATTCCGTCGACTCACTGGTGGCCCATCCGGATCGGCTCAAGGCGGTCATGCATCAGTGCCAGGACGACCGCGCAAAAATGGATGCGGCGGAGTGCATGCACGCCAGCCAAGCGTTCCATCGTCGCTTCATGGGTGATGGCAAGGGCAAGTACACGCCGTTACCAGGAAACTGAACAACGCGGCTGATTTTTGATTGATGGCCGGATGCCCTGCAATGCGCGTTTGCTTGCTGTGATGCGTTCACCTTTTCTCTCCTTAGCACTGTGGTTTTCGTTGTCGCCAGCTTTCCGATATCGGTCTTTGACCCTTCCTGATCCAACACCGAATCTCCCTGTCGCGGTATGTCATCGCCGCACGGCATGGGGATATGGTGGAGATCGGGATGCAAGGTACGAGCGTGCTATTCGGTCAGGTGCTGGTGGTGTTCGGCATCGTGGTCGTGGGAACCTGGGCAGCGACCCAGTGGACCGCCGCACAACTGGGCTACCAGCCACGGCTCGGTATGCCCTGGTTCGATCTTTGCGGTGTGCCTGTCTATCACCCGTGGCAGCTGTTCGCGTGGTGGTACTGGTTCGATGCGTATGCGCCACGACTCTTTCTGAAGGGTGGGGCGATTGCCGCATCGAGCGGGCTGGCTGCTGCCTTCGTTGCGATCGGCATGTCGGTATGGCGGGCGCGGCAGTCCCGGCTTGTCACCACCTACGGTTCGGCTCGCTGGGCTGATGTCGCGGATATCTGCAAGGCGGGACTGATCGGTGCCGGGGGCGTGTTCCTGGGGCGCAAGGGCAGCGACTACCTGCGCCACGATGGTCCCGAGCACGTGATGGCCTTTGCACCGACCCGTTCGGGCAAGGGCGTGGGCTTGGTGGTGCCCACTTTGCTCAGCTGGCCCGGCTCGGCGGTGATCCACGACATCAAGGGCGAGAACTGGTCGCTCACCGCCGGCTGGCGGGCGAGCTTTTCGCACTGCCTGCTGTTCAATCCCACCGAGGCGCGCTCGGCCGCCTACAACCCGCTGCTGGAAGTGCGGCGTGGTGCACACGAAGTGCGCGACGTGCAGAACATCGCCGACATCCTGGTCGATCCCGAAGGAGCGCTGGAACGGCGCAACCATTGGGAGAAGACCAGCCACGCGTTGCTGGTCGGCGCGATCCTGCACGTGCTCTATGCCGGTGGCGACAAGACGCTGCGCGGCGTGGCCAACTTCCTGTCCGATCCGGCGTGCCCGTTCGAGGTGACGCTGCACCGGATGATGACCACGCGGCATCTCGGCGAAGCGCCGCATCCGGTGATCGCCTCCGCCGCGCGCGAGGTACTCAACAAGAGCGACAACGAGCGCTCCGGCGTGCTGTCGACCGCGATGAGCTTCCTTGGCCTGTACCGCGACCCGACGGTGGCGGAAGTCACCTCGCGCTGCGACTGGCGCATCGCCGACCTGATCGCCGCGACGCACCCGGTGTCGCTGTACCTGATCGTGCCGCCGTCGGACATCAGCCGCACCAAGCCGCTGATTCGGCTGATCCTCAACCAGATCGGCCGGCGCCTGACCGAATCGCTGGATGGTGCCGACGGCATCGCACGCCGGCACAAGCTGCTGTTGATGCTCGACGAGTTCCCCACGCTGGGCCGGCTGGATTTCTTCGAGAGCGCGTTGGCCTTCATGGCCAGCTACGGCCTGCGCGCGTTCCTGATCGCGCAGTCGCTCAACCAGATCGACAAGGCCTACGGGCCGAACCACGCGATCCTCGACAACTGCCACGTGCGTGTCGCCTTCGCCACCAACGATGAACGTACCGCCCAGCGCATCTCCGACGCGCTGGGCACGGCGACCGAGCTGCGTGCGCAGCGCAACTACGCGGGTCATCGCCTGGCACCGTGGCTGGGCCACCTGATGGTGTCGCGGCAGGAATCCGCGCGGCCGCTGCTGACGCCTGGCGAGGTGATGCAGCTGCCGCCGGACGAGGCGGTGGTGATGGTGTCCGGTCATCCGCCGATCCGCGCGAGGAAGCTGCGCTATTTCCGTGACGCGAATTTCCGGCGCCGCGTGTTCGCACCGCCGGTGCTGGCGAGTGGCCGCTATGCCGATATGCCGGTGCGACGGCCCGACGATTGGAGCACCTTGCCAATCCCGGCCGTTCCTGCTGCTCCGGGTTCCATGGCGATGGGCGCGGATGTCGTTGCCGATGACGGTGGCTTGCGCCAGCAACCCGAACTGGCGGACGAGGCAGTGCATCTCAGCCCTATCGACGTGGCAGTCGATCGAGGGCTGCTCGATGATGACGACGCACCGCTTCCGTCGCGCATCGACCAGCGCCTGCATCGCAGTGCACGTGTGGCCACGCTCGATTCGGCGGATGGGATCGCGCTATGAGTCGCGCGCGCCTCAACCTCTTCATCGAGCCCGAACACGCGCGGCGTCTCGACCAGCTTGCGGCGATGAAAGGTGTCTCCAAGTCCTCGATCGTCGCGGTGGCATTGGCCTCGTGGCTGTCACCGGATGCCGGTGACCAGCGCGGGGTAGCAATCACCAAGCGGCTGGACCGGCTGTCGCGCCAGTGCGAGAAGCTGGAACGCGACCAGGTGATCCTGATCGAAGCACTGGCGCTCTACGTGCGCTACTTCCTCACCGTCAGCACGCCGGTACCGGAAGCGCACCAGGAGGCGGCGCGGGCGCAGGGCAGGGCGCGCTACACGCAGTTCATCGAACAACTCGGTCGCCACCTGATGCGAGGGCACAGCCTGATCAAGACCGTTTGTGAGGAGATCCAGCCCGAGACCAATGCCTCTGCCCCCGCGGACGACGCGGTGGGAACGGTAGCCGGCCCGACACGAGACACGGCAGAGGATTTGTCATGAGATCCGTACCGCAAGAAGTGCGCTCGCCGCTGGCCACGTCACTGGACCGGCGCATCCGCATGCTGCGCACGGCGATGGGGCCGGTGATCGCGCAGGCCCTGGAGGATCCGGACGTGGTGGAGATCCTGCTCAACCCGGACGGTGCGCTATGGATCGACCGGCTTTCGACGGGCCGTGCGCCGACGGGAGTGACGCTCTCGGCAGCGGATGGCGAGCGCATCATCCGGCTGGTGGCGGCGCACGTCGGTGCGGAAGTGCATCGCGGCAAACCATTGCTGACGGCGGAGCTGCCGGAGACCGGCGAGCGCTTCGAAGGTGCGTTGCCGCCGGTGACACCGGCACCGGCCTTCGCGCTGCGCAAGCGGGCGGTCGGCGTGATCCGGCTCAACGACTACGTGAGCGACGGCATCCTCACCGCGCCGCAGGCGGACTTCCTGCGCCTGGCGGTGCATGAGCGATTGAACCTCCTGATCGCCGGTGGTACCAGCACCGGCAAGACCACGCTCGCCAATGCGCTGCTGGCTGAAATTGCCACCACCGGTGATCGGGTGATCGTGCTCGAGGACACTGTCGAACTGCAGTGCGTGGCACGCGATCACGTGCCGCTACGCACGCGCGCAGGTCTGGTCAGCATGGCCGAGCTGGTGCGCTCGACGCTGCGGCTGCGACCTGACCGCGTGATCGTCGGCGAGGTGCGCGGTGGCGAAGCGCTGGACCTGCTCAAGGCCTGGGGCACCGGCCATCCCGGCGGCATCGCCACGGTGCATGCGGGTTCTGCCGCCGGCGCACTGCTACGCCTGGAACAACTGATTCTCGAAGTCGCCATCACGCCGCCGCGGGCGCTGATCGCCGAGGCGGTCAACGTGATCGTTTACCTCGTCGGGCGTGGTCGCGCCCGCCGCGTCCAGGACATCGTCCGGGTCGTCGGCTTCGACGAGCGTGGCTACCGACTCGAACCGGCGCTCGCCGCTTCGCCTTCCGCCATCGCCCCTACCGGAGCTTCGTCATGACCCGAACACGCTTTTGTGTGGATCCGACCTTGCGTATCGCCTTGCTGCTGTTCGCGCTGCTATGTCTGGGCATCACCGCCGCGCAGGCGGCCGGTTCGAACATGCCGTGGGAAGCGCCGTTGCAATCGATCCTCGACTCGATCCAGGGGCCGGTCGCCAAGATCATCGCGGTGATCATCATCATCGTGACCGGGCTGACGCTGGCCTTTGGCGACACCAATGGCGGCTTCCGCCGGTTGATCCAGATCGTCTTCGGGCTGTCGATCGCGTTTGCCGCGTCTTCGTTCTTCCTGTCGTTCTTCTCCTTCTCCGGCGGAGCGCTGGTCGCATGAGCACAGTCACACCTGGTTTCGAGGTGCCGTTGCATCGCGCGTTGACTGAGCCGATTTTGCTCGGTGGCGCGCCGCGCACGGTGGCAATCGCCAACGGCACGCTCGCCGCTGCCGTCGGGCTGGGCCTGCAGCTGTGGCTGGTCGGCCTCGCGCTGTGGCTGGTCGGTCATTCGCTGGCCGTGTGGGGTGCGCGTGTCGATCCGCGGTTCATGCCGGTGTTCGCGCGGCACCTGAAGCATCGCGCACTGCTGGACGTGTAGCGGCCATGATGTCTCTCGCCGAATACCGCCGCCGTCCCGCGCTGCTTGCCGACTGGTTGCCGTGGGCGGGCCTGGTCGGGCTGGGTGTCGTGTTGAACAAGGACGGTTCGTTCCAGCGCACGGCGCGTTTCCGTGGACCGGATCTCGACAGTGCCACCGAGGGCGAGCTGGTCGCCACGTCGGCGCGGTTGAACAACGCGCTGCGCCGGCTTGGTTCGGGCTGGGCATTGTTCGTCGAGGCCGAGCGACGCGAAGCCGCCGGTTACCCGCGCTCGACATTTCCCGAACCGCTGTCCTGGCTGGTGGACGAGGAACGCCGCGCGGCCTTCGAGACATCGGACAGCCACTTCGAGAGCAGCTATCACCTCACGCTGCTGTACCTGCCGCCCGAGGAATCGCGTGCGCGCGCCGGCAAGCTGCTCTACGAGAATACGCCCACCCGCGGCGTGGACTGGCGTGAGCGGTTGGCCGCCTTCGTCGCCGAGACTGACCGGCTGTTCGACCTGCTCGACGGCGTGATGCCGGAGATCGACTGGCTCGACGATGCAGGCACGCTGAGCTACCTGCATGGCTGCATCTCGACATGCCGGTACCCGGTCACTGTGCCCGAGGTGCCGTTCCACCTGGATGCGCTGCTGGCCGATACCGCGCTCGTCGGCGGCCTGGCGCCGATGCTCGGCGACCAGCACCTGCACGTGGTGACGGTGCGCGGCTTTCCGACGTCGACGTGGCCGGGAATGCTGGATGACCTCAACCGGCTCGGCTTCGCCTACCGCTGGTCCACGCGCTTCCTATGCATGGACAAGGCCGAGGCCGAGAAGGAGCTCGGGCGACTGCGCCGGCAGTGGTTCGCCAAGCGCAAGAACGTGGTCGCGCTGCTGCGCGAAACCATCTTCCAGCAGGAAAGTCCGCTGGTCGATACCGATGCGTCGAACAAGGCGACCGACGCCGACGCGGCCCTGCAGGAACTGGGCAGCGACCAAGTCGCCTACGGTTATGTCACCGCGACCGTCACCGTGATGGATACCGATGCGGCGGAGGCCGACGAGAAACTGCGCCGGGTCGAGCGTGCGATCCAGGGCCGCGGTTTCGTCACGATCCCCGAGACGCTGAACGCGGTGGAAGCGTGGCTGTCCTCGCTGCCGGGCCATGCCTACGCCAACGTGCGCCAGCCGATCATTTCCACGCTCAATCTCGCGCACCTGATGCCGCTGTCGGCGGTGTGGGCCGGCCCCGAGCGCAATGCGCACCTGCAGGGACCGCCGCTGATCGTCACCCGTACCGAGGGCGCGACGCCGTTCCGGCTGGTGACGCATGTCGGCGACGTCGGCCATACGCTCATTGTCGGCCCGACCGGCATGGGCAAGTCGGTGCTGCTGGCCCTGCTGGCGATGCAGTTCCGCCGTTATCCCGGCGCACAGGTCTTCGCCTTCGACATGGGACGCTCGATGCGCGCCACGATCCTCGGGCTCGGTGGCGAGCACTACGACCTCGGCGGCGATGGCACGATCGCGTTCCAGCCGCTCGCGCGCATCGACCAGGAGGGCACGCGCACCTGGGCCGCCGAATGGATCGAAGGCCGCCTGCTGCACGAGGGTGTGCCGGTCGGTCCCGACGAGAAAGCGGTGATCTGGTCGGCGCTGGGGAGCCTCGCCGGTGCGCCGCGGGAGCAGCGCACGCTCACCGGCTTGTCCGTACTGCTGCAATCGAACGCGCTGCGCCAGGCGCTCGCGCCCTACGTGCTCGGCGGTGCGCACGGCCGGCTGCTCGATGCCGACCACGACCGGCTGGGTACCGGTGCCGTCCAGTGCTTCGAGATGGAGGAGCTGATGCCCAGCAAGGCGGCGGTGCTGGCCGTGCTGGGCTACCTGTTCGCCCGTTTCGACGCGCGGTTCGATGGCGCGCCGACGCTGCTGATCCTCGACGAGTCGTGGCTGTTCCTGGATGACCCGGTGTTCGCTGCGCGCATCCGCCAGTGGCTGAAGACGCTGCGCAAGAAGAACGTCAGCGTGATCTTCGCCACGCAGTCATTGGCCGACGTCAAGGACTCGAGCATCGCGCCAGCGATCATCGAGAGCTGCGCCAGCCGTGTCTTCCTGCCTAACCCGCAGGCCACCGAGCCGCAGATCCGCGTGATCTACGAGGGCTTCGGCCTCAACAGCCGACAGATCGAGATCGTCGCCACCGCCGAACCCAGGCGCGACTACTACTACCAGTCGCGCCTGGGCCATCGCCTGTTCGACCCGGATCTCGGGCCTATCGCACTGGCCTTTGCCGGCGCGTCCACGCCTGAGGACCAGCGCGCGATCGACGCGGTGGCCTCCGTCGACAACTTCGTCGACGCGTGGCTGCGTCATCGCGGCCTCGACTGGGCCGCCGAGCTGATCGCTTCGTTTCCCACGCCATCGGAGCTTCGGCCATGAGGAAGACCTTGCTGGCAGCCGCACTGTTGGCCGTCTCGTTCGCGAGTACCGCGCAGTGGGCGGTATTCGACGCGCCGAACTTCTCGCAGAACCTGCTTACCGCCGCGCGCGAGCTGCAGCAGATCGACAACCAGGTCCAGCAGCTGCAGAACGAGGCGCAGATGTTGAGCAACCAGGGTCGCAACCTGAAGAGCCTGGACGTCAACACGCTCTCGCAGCTGCTGGCCACGCTGTCGAGCACCAACCAGCTGATCGCCCGAGCGCAGGGACTGACCTTCAACGTGGCGCAGTCGCAGGCGACGTTCGCACAGCTCTATCCGCAGACCTACGGCGCGAGCACCAGCAGCAGCCAGATGCTGCAGGACGCGCAGGCGCGCTGGCGGACCTCAGTGGCGGCGTTGCAGACCGCGACGCAGGTGCAGTCGCAGTCCGCGCAGAACCTGCTCGCCGACCAGGGCACGCTCGGCACGCTGGTAACGCAGAGCCAGGGCGCGGCCGGTGCATTGCAGGCGACGCAGGCGACCAATCAGTTGCTGGCGCTGCTGGCACGGCAGGCGATCCAGGCGCAGCAGCTGCAGATCACGCAGGATCGCGCCACCGCGCTGGAACAGGCGCGGCAGACGGCGACGCAGGCGCAGTCCGCACAGATCCGTGCGCGCTTCCTGGGCGACGGTCCGCAGTACACGCCGTCGTCCGTGGATTTCTACGGCAACTGAGTCATGGCCATGAAGTGCACATGTCTCATCGTGATGGCCGTTCCACTGCTGGCGTCGTGTCACCGGCAGACAGCGTCCATGACCGTGGATGCCTTGGCACACGACCCACAACGATTGCAGCCGCTGCATCACCGTTGCGCGGTGGCGCGGCTGCAGGTCGGCGAAGCGACGTGCCGCATCGTGGACAAGGCCTACGCCCGGCGCTTCTTCCTCGGGCTCGGTGGCGCCGACGAATACCGGACGTTGTCCGAGTTGCCGCCGATACCGTCGAGCTTCGACGGCCCGGATGACGGGGAGGGGCGGTGATGGACGACCTGTCGATCATCGACCAGTTCCTCGCGGTGTTCTCCCGCTACATCGACTCGGGCTTCGGCCTGCTGCACGGCGAGGTGATGTACCTGAGCACGACCCTGATTGCGATCGACATGACGCTGGCCGGCCTGTTCTGGGCGATGGGTGGCGAGGAGGTGCTGGTCCGGCTGATACGCAAGACGCTGTATGTCGGCGCCTTCGCGTACATCATCGGCAACTTCAACACGCTGGCCGGCATCGTGTTCCGATCGTTTGCCGGCCTGGGCTTGCTGGCCTCCGGTGCGTCGATGAGCATGGCCAATTTCCTGCAGCCGGGACGGCTCGCGCAGGTCGGTGTCAGCGCCGGCCAGTCGATCCTGCAGCAGATCGGCACGATGACCGGGTTCACCGCGGTGTTCAGCAATCTCGACGTGATCGTGGTACTGCTGCTGGCGTGGATCGTGGTGGTGATCAGCTTCTTCGTGCTGGCGGTGCAGCTCTTCGTCACGCTGATCGAGTTCAAGCTGACCACGCTGGCCGGTTTCGTGCTGGTGCCGTTCGCGCTGTGGAACAAGACCGCGTTCCTGGCCGAGAAAGTGCTCGGCAATGTGGTGTCCTCAGGCATCAAGGTGCTGGTACTGGCGGTGATCGTCGGTGTCGGCTCGACCATGTTCGGGCAGTTCCAGACGCCATCGCCGGCGGACCCGTCGCTCAACCACGCGCTGGCCCTGATGCTGGGCGCGCTCACCTTGCTGGGGCTGGGCATCTTCGGGCCGGGCATCGCGACCGGCTTGGTATCTGGCGCGCCGCAACTTGGTGCGGGGGCGGTCGCGGGTACGGCGCTGGGCGCGGCGGGTCTGGCCGTGGCGGGCAGTGCGGCGGTGGCCACCGGCGGTGCAGCGGTCGCCGCCGGCACCCGACTCGCGGCACGCGGTGCCGTCGGCACCGTGCACGCGTCTCGCGGCGCCGCCTCGGCGTATCGCGCGGGCGTGGCGGCATCCGGTACTCACGGTGCGCGCGCCGTCGGTGCAGGGATGTCCAGCGTGGCGCGTCACGGTGCGCAGGCCGCGGCGCAACGTGCTGCGCAGGGAGCCCGTGCCGTCAAGGATCGCGTGGCCTCGATCGGTACGGCCTCGCACGCGCCGACCCCGTCAACCGATGCACCGACGAAGGCACCGGACTGGGCGGAACGGCTGCAGCGCCGTCAGCGCGTGGCACAGGGCGCCTCCACCGCGGCGCATGTCGTGCGCGCGGCCGATCACGGCGGCAGCGGGGCCGGTCCCCACCTGCACGATGCTTCCAACGAGTAAGGAGAGGAACGATGCGCTTCAAACGACCGTGGGTGCGCTACAGCGAGTCGCCGTCGCCGGCCACGCCGTATCAGGCCGCCGCGCAGGTCTGGGACGAACGGCTCGGCAGCGCGCGCGTGCAGGCGAGGAACTGGCGGCTGATGGCGTTCGGCTGCCTGGGACTGGCACTACTGATGGCCGCCGGACTGATGTGGCAATCCGGCCAGTCACGCGTGACGCCCTACGTGGTCGAGGTCGATCACGCCGGGCAGGTGCGCGCGGTTGGCGCGGCGGCCACACCGTACCGGCCGACCGATGCGCAGGTCGCGTATCACCTGGCGCGCTTCATCACCGACGTGCGCGCGCTGTCGATCGATCCGGTGGTGGTGCGGCAGGACTGGCTCGAAGCCTACGGATACACCACCGACCGCGGCGCGGCGGTCCTGAACGACTATGCGCGCGCCCACGATCCGTTCGCCCACATTGGCCAGGACTCCGTGTCGGTGGACGTGACCAGCGTGGTGCGCGTCAGCGATATGTCGTTCCAGGTGCGCTGGAGCGAGCAGCACTACCACGAGGGGACGCCGACCGATGTCGAGCACTGGACCGCGATGCTCACCCTTGTCATGCAGACGCCGCGTACCGAGCAGCAGGTGCGCCGCAATCCCCTGGGCATCTACGTCAACGGCCTGTCCTGGAGCCGCGACCTAGATGTGCCGGAAGGAGCGAAGAAGCCATGAAACATGTCATCACCACTTTTGCTTTCCTCGGCCTACTGGGCGGACTCACCGGCTGCGCCACGCAGGGCAAACCGCCGCTGGCTATTTCACTGGATGAGTCCGTGAAGGCCGAGCCGCTACCCGAGCCGGCAAAGTCGGTCGCGGTGGTGGAAGTGCCCAAGCCCTTGCCGTTGCCGGACCAGATGAAGCCGCTACCGGGCGGGGCTGATACGAAGCCGGCTCCAGAACCTGTTGATGCGAAGGCGCGCGTTGAGCAGGCCAATGCCGATGCGAGCGTGGCACCCACGCGCGAGGGCTACATCAACGCGATCCAGATCTGGCCGTTCTCCGATGGTGCGCTGTATCAGGTCTATGCGAGCCCCGGCCGGGTGACGGTCATCAGCTTGCAACCGGGCGAGGAACTGGTGACGGTCGCGGCCGGCGACACCGTGCAGTGGATCGTAGGCGATACGGCCAGCGGCAATGGGGCGGATCGGCGAGTGGCTGTCATGGTCAAACCGGTACGTGTGGGGATCACGACGAACCTCGTCATCACGACGAGCCGGCGCACCTATCTGCTCGAACTCACATCCACCGCGAAGGCGTGGATGGCGTCCGTGTCGTGGCAGTACCCGAAGGATCAGATGTTGGCGTTGCAGGCCCAAGCGCAAGCGACCGATGCCCTGGCGCCCGCCGCTTCGGGCTTGTCGCTTGACCAGTTGCACTTCCGTTACGCAATCACAGGCGACAGCCCACCATGGAAGCCGGTACATGCCTTCGATGATGGACAGCATGTGTATATCCAGTTTCCCGCCGGCATCGCCCAGGGCGAATTGCCGCCGCTATTCGTGGTTGGCCCAGACGGCAAGGGTGAGCTGGTGAACTACCGTTTCCACGCGCCTTACGACATCGTCGATCGCCTGTTCGGTGCGGCCGAGCTGCGGCTCGGCGGCAAGAAGGCGGCCGTCGTGCGCATCGAGCGCACCGACGGCCGTGTCGCGGGAGCCGGTCATGGGCACGACTGAGCGCGAAGCGCCGGCGACACCGAAAGTCGCTCCCGACAGTGTGGCCTTGCGGGCGCCGCCGCGTCCGGTCACGCGACTCAACCGCCGCACGTTGGCGGTGTCCGCCACGCTGCTCGCGGTGGCCGTCGCCGGGTTGTCGATGTGGGCATTGCAATCGAAGCATGGCCGACGGGGTGGGGGTGACCCGACCGAGCTTTACAACGTCGATCGAATCGCCAAGGCCGACGACCTGGCGCAGTTGCCGACGGATTACTCGAAGCTGCCGGCGAAGTCCGCGCCGGCGCGAGCCGCGAGCGTGCCGCAGCTCGGACCGCCTTTACCGGGCGACTGGGGCGCGGCGTCGGCCATGCAGGTGCCGGGCAATGGCGCGGCCAATCCGGGGATATCGGCCGAGAGCATCGATCGCCAGCGCCAGGCCGAGGAAGTCGCCCGCTCGTCGGTATTCTTCCGCACCAGCAACACGGCCGGCAAAGTCGAGGCGGCCGCGATGTCGGCGAGTGCCGCGCCGACGGCCAACGCTGCGACCGGCGCATTCAACCCGATGGGCGCTGGGCCGGCGTCCACGGCGGTGCAGCCCAACGATCCGACGGCGATCCAGAACGGGCAGGACCGGAAGGAGGCGTTCCTGGCGAAGGGCGGCGATGCCACCGCCAGCAACACCGGCACCTTGCAGGCGCCGGTCTCGCCGTACACGGTGATGGCGGGCACCATCATTCCTGCGGCGCTGGTGACGGGCGTCAATTCGGATCTGCCGGGGCAGGTGATTGCCGAAGTCACCCAGCCGGTCTACGACACGGCGACCGGCCGGTTTCTGCTGATCCCGCAGGGTTCGCGCCTGATCGGGCGCTACGACAGCCAGATCGCGTTCGGCCAGCGCCGCGTGCTGTTGGTGTGGCTGCGTTTGATTTTGCCGGATACGTCCTCGATAGCACTCGACAAGCTGCCCGGCATCGACGCGGCCGGTTATGCCGGGCTGGAGGACAGCGTGGACGGGCATTGGGGACGTCTCCTGTCCGGCGCTGTCTTGTCCACGCTGCTGGGTGTCAACGCGGAACTGGCCGTGTCGAATCAGAACGAGGCCAACGGCAACATGGTCGTGGCCTTGCGCGACAGCGCGCAGGACACCACCAATCAGCTCGGCCAGGAGATCACGCGCCGCAATCTGGACATCCAGCCCACGCTGACCGTGCGGCCGGGCTTTCCGATGGACGTGATGGTGAACCGGGACCTGGTACTGCGGCCGTACCAGCCGTTGTTCTTCCAGCAGGGGGCGCCGCCATGAGCGTGTCCACCAGAAAGCTGCGGCTGGGGCCGCTGCCCAAGACCGAAAGCGTAAAGCTCACTTTTACGTGCACGGTAGTGCTCAAGGAAGAACTGGATCGTTATGCGTCAATGCACGCGCAGGTCTATGGACGCAGGGTTGATGCAGCCGCGCTGATCCCGCACATGCTCGAGGCGTTCATGGCGAGGGATCGCGGATTCAGGCGGTTGCAGGCGGGCTCGATGCGCTCCCGGAATGGTGACCCGGCGAGAGGGGAGTCATGAACGAGCAGGCACCCGTCCCCATGCTGCCGGAATCCGGCTACCTGCGTCTGGCGCAGATCATCGGCCGTTCCGCGGGGAAGGGCCGGCCGGCTCTTCCTCCGATCATTCCGGTATCCCGTTCGACCTGGTGGGCTGGCGTCAAGTCCGGCCGTTACCCTCAGCCGACGCGTGCGCTGGGGATGCGGATCACGGCGTGGCGAGTGGAGGATGTGAGATCGCTGATCGATCGCTGCACCACCAAGTAGGCGGTAACTCGCACTGAGCCGAGGGCTGGGGGAAAGATAAAGTCGTCGACCGTATCCATCCTTGGTATGAGTCCGGTGATGAGCAGACAGACAAGCAGGTCGACCGGAGCGTCGGAGCCATAGCGAGCGAATGCCATGAGCCAGAAGGTTGGTCGCGAGACTCCTCATGGTGTGGACAGATCCCGTGACCGATGTGGCCAGGCGTTACGGACTGTCGGATGTCGGATTGGCCAAGCTTTGCAGGACGATGGGTAGACGCGACTAGCCACCGTTTGATGAACTGCTCGATGAGCGTGAAGGATTAGCTTGCTTAAGCTAATGGCTGCCGGGTAGCCTCCGCTCCAATCAAGCTCAGAGAGATGTCATATGTTGTTCGAGAGTGTTTTTCACGGGCTTGACCCGTTGAACTACGACAATTTTGCAGTACTGCGACTTAGGATGACCTCCCCTAGCGAGCCAAAATTCCTTGCTGACTTCGTTGGAGGAGAGGCTGAACTATGGAATGCTGCCGAGCAAGGCAGTAAGCAGCTTGGTTCCATCAGTCCGGACTCAGACCTTAGCGTCAAAGTGATTTTTGTGGATTCGAGTTCGGTCACCCTTTACGGACCAAAGGATGTTCATCAGACTCTTGGTGGTGGGCTACCAACGGTCACATCCCTGCCACTGACGCGCGATGCTCGAGTACTTCTCGAGAGGAATTCTTTTGGTTTGCGCGAGGAGCTCTTCTTCAAGCTGACCCGGCGTATGGCTTGATTGCGCAATTGATCCTGCCTTAGTAGCCCAAGACAACTGTGAGCGCACGAACGGGCCCACGCTGGGGGCATTTATGGGGGCATTTCCCATCGAGTGGCTTGTGCGGCACTGATCCTATGCGAAATTCGAGTCCCCTCTTGGCACCAATCGCGAGTTTTCGGGAAACCGGAACTTCAGGAAAACCCGCCGCTTGGCGGGTTTTTTCTTGCCTGCACCTGTTAGTAAAACTCACGGCATGTCGGGCCAGCCAGCTTGGCCGTGGCCTGCCGGTTTGGCGGACACGATGCGTAGGTATTGGCTGACAGAGTGCGCGGGCGCTGTATGGCACAGTGCTTGGG
>Ga0134125_10000345_pt1 | contig 64135 bp, 54 predicted proteins | sample KB31751_FD_96464 | JGI IMG/M metagenome (GOLD analysis project Ga0134125, IMG submission 96464) | Terrestrial soil microbial communities with excess Nitrogen fertilizer from Kellogg Biological Station, Michigan, USA - KB3-175-1 | ecosystem: Environmental > Terrestrial > Soil > Unclassified ... | reverse complement strand
ATAGGGGGTCTTCACCGGCCTGTCATTCGCCCAGTCGTCGAGCATGTTGAAGGGGTTCAGGGCATTCAGCACATTGCGAACGATACCTCGCGGTTTGTATCGGCTGCTGGCGGAGGCGGCCGGCGTACTCGCGCCCGCGGTCTGGCTGAGAATGGCCGCAATCTGGCGATCCATCAGGCGCAGCGTATCAAGACTGATGACGGAATCAGTGCCGTTTACTGTACCCAGCGCGACGGAAGCCGACTCGCCGCTGACGACGCTGCTGACCGCGCGAATCAGCGCTTCCAGGGGCTGTGAGCTGGCAGTCAGACTCAACGACAGTGTTGCGTTGGGCGTTCCCGCGGCCTGCTCGATATAGAGCAGGTCCTGTGACGACTGAAGATAGACATTCTCCATCATTTCGAGGTACTTCAGCGTGAGTTGTCCCGGCGGTTTACGCACGTCGGGCAGGCGCAAGACTTCCAGCGGGACCGCATTGCTGGTGACGCTCTTGTCGCCGATCGCGAGGGTGACGGAAACCTGCAGCGCCGCTTCCTCATCGGTGAGGCCTCGGATGTAGGCCGGCACAACGGCACGAAGTTCGCCCGGCGCGGCAATCTCGGCGTCCATTGAGACAGACCAGTCGGCGCCATTCGAGAACCGAACTGCCGGGATCACGCCATCGGGAACGCCCGAGACATGGAGCAGGATACTGGCGGCCGGATTCGCTGAAGAAATTTCAGTTACGTCGTCCTCCGCGGTGATGCGTCCCAGATTCAGTTCGGGCAGCGCCAGGCTCGCGTTGCGAATCGACAGATACGCCGCCGGTGTGACGTGGCCGCCAGCGATTAATTGGATCGGCACACGGTCTCCCGGCGCCGCCCACGCTGGAACCTGCACCGCGAGACCCCACACACCGACCGCATCGACAGTCGCGTCGGAGGCCAGGACGGCATCCAAGATCTTCGCTTCACAATTCCCGATTCGCACCCGCGGAAGATCCTGCAGCCGGTTGCTTCCATTGCCGCTGGCGCCGTCGTCCGGCATCGAGACAGGCAACCCCAGGCCGGATGCTCTCAGGTAAACCGTATCGCCAGGCTTCGCCGGATTGTTCGGAGTCAGGAAGTCCACCGACTTCCCATCCGCCGAGACGCGAACTGCCAGCACGTAGCCCTCGCTTGCCGATCCGCTGGGCGCCAGCACCGGATTTCTCGCGCGGCCCTGTACCGTCACAATGTTGCTGCGGCCGGCGTTGGTGAATACTTGAATCGACACTGCCTTCTCCGCCATCGACCACGGAAGCTGGGCCTCGATGGCCGTCGGCGAGACGGACTCCAACGGCGCCGCCGTCCCGTTCACGAACACCTGGACGCCCGCAAGGTCAAACCGCAAAGGTACGCCGGACGCCGTGGCCGCCGACGCCGCAAGTCTCTGCCCATGGATGACGAACCGGGCGCCCGCCGCGAGTTCGCCCGTCCACACGCCGCCGTAGATGTCTCCAATGCCCTGTTCGTCGATCGCGGGATCGGCAGGACCAAGCACGCGAAAATCGGTTTGCGCCAGAACCGTACTGCCCTGCTTCAGCAGCGCTGAGTAAGCGCCCCGGATCACGCGCGTCGTCTCCGCCACCTGACAGTACCGGCCGGCTGTCGCCCGTCCCACCAATGTCACCGTTTGCGTTGTACCATCCGGAAATTTCCACTGCACGTCGACTTTCGCTTTGGCATCCAGATCCGCCGAGATCCATGCGCGCAGTACGGACTCCGTCGAAGCGAAGCCGGTGACGGGCTGAGGAGAATCGCAGCCGATCTCGTCGAGCGGCAGCCTCGTCGGGACAATCCGGGGCGGTGAGGGGATTCGCGATGGCGGAGGCGCGGGCGTGCCCGTCTGCGACGCAGCGAACCGAGCGAATACGGTTCCGAGACCGATCTGAAGCGGGACGTTGCGGGCAGGTTCCAGTTTGTTGGGCGCCGCTACGAACTGGATCTTCGCAGGCCCGGTCCCTTTGGCGGGCGACGCGGTCAGCCAGGGCGGCAGGCCCGTCACCTCCCATTGGCAATCGGACTGAGTTGTCAACGCAAGCTGCAGCGTGTCTCCGGCCGGCGAGGGTGACCAGCTTGATTTGCCGAGCGTGAAAGAACACGTGATTTGCCGGAAAACCCAAGGCCATTTGACTTCCGGCACGTCTGAGCCGACTACGGCGAAGGTGAATTCTCCGCTGCGCTCCCCGTCCGGAAGCTGGTCGGTAAGATATGCCTGCTGAATGAAGTCGAGATCGGCGGGCGTGACGCCGGAGCCGGTTACCGGGAAGATGACCGCGGTAGTGACGCTGTCAGTTGAACGCCATTGCAATGGGGCGCCGGTGCTCTCAATCCGCGCGGCGATTCGCGGCCTCGGACCGCCACGCTGAAAGTCGATCCGGATCTGCGGCGGCGTCAGTATGATCTTCGGGGCCGATGACGCGGTCTGAGTCACGGTGAACGTCAAAAAATGCGTGTCGAACTGCTGCGTGTATGGCTCGCCGATGCCGAGTGCGGGCGACACCTTCCTGGCTACCGATACCGTGAACTGATAAGTCCCAGCCTGGTTCAGGGATTCACTGCGGTAAGGCGGAATGGCCCACACGGCGCAATACCATCCTGGACTTGGGGTTATAGCGCCCGGAACATATTCTCCAATCACGGCGGAAGTGGCGACCGCGCCGGCTGAGAACCCGCCGCCCAGCAAAGTCCGGCTGAAGGACACCGAGTCGCCATAGTTCAGGTACCCGGCGGCATAGACATATAAATTGGCAGTCTGGCTGGTGACGGAACTAATGGACGGAATGTCGCCGCCATAATCCCGAAACAGGCATCCAGAGTCCGGCGGCTTCGCCGTCACAGCGATGACGTTGATCTGAGACGCAACGCTGTAGCTTTCGTTGTAGCGATAAGTGAGGGAGACAGACTGGCCAAAAGCCAGGCTCGAGGTAAGGACAAAGAACAGGGCGAAGGGCCGCATCGAAAGTTTTAGAAGTATATAACGGAACATTTTGAGCCGCGATCCATGGCTACTGCTGGCCGGCGCCGGGCGATATTTTGACGCTGCGCCCAGGGGTCATATATACTCTTCCCAGTCGGGGTCCTCGGGTCTTAAACAATCTTTGCTGGCGCTTTGCCCGGCACTTCAGGAGAACTGTGTGCGTTCATCGATAGGCCGTCTTTTTTTTGTTCTTGTTATCTGTTTCGCAGCTTTCGCCCAGAGCGATCGAGGCACATTCACCGGTACAATCACCGATCCGGGGGGCGCGGTTGTTCCCAACGCAGCCGTCGAGGCACGCAATCTCTCGACCGGCCTCACCTATCAATCGGCGAGCACCGGGACCGGCAATTTTACGATTCCGGAACTTCCCGCAGGTCAATATGAGTTGACGACCACTGCGCCGGGATTCAAGAAAAATGTCCGGCAGGGCCTGCTGGTTGAAGCCGCACAAACTTATCGCGTCGATGTCAGGCTGGAGGTGGGCACCCAGACCGAATCGGTGACGGTAACGGCAGAAGCGCCGCTGCTCAAGACGGAAAGCGGCGAATTGAGCCACAATATTTCCGGCCAGGCACTCGACACTCTCCCGATTCTCGGAACCGGGTCCAGTTTTGCCAGCAACAGTGGCGTCCGAAATCCGATGGCCGCGACCAACCTCGTTCCCGGCGGAATTTTTCAGGGCGACGTGACAGTTCGTATCAACGGCACTCCGCAGAATACGCAATCCCTGCGTGTCGAAGGGCAGGAATCCAGCAACGCGACGATGATGGCCTTCGGATCGCAGAACCAGCCGAGCGTCGACTCGATTCAGGAATTCTCCGTACAGACCAGCAACTACGCCGCGGAATTCGGCCAGGCGGGCGGCGGGATTTTCATCGCAACAATGAAGTCGGGCACAAACCAACTCCATGGGTCCGGCTACGACTATTTTGTGAATGAAGCGCTGAATGCCGCCACACCGTTCACCAACGCGAAACCGCGCGCGCGCCGGAACGACTACGGATTCACTGTCGGCGGACCGGTGCGGATTCCCAAAGTCTACGACGGCCGCAACAAGACTTTCTTCTTCTACAACTTTGAGCAGTTCCGCGAGAACACGATCGTCAACAACGTGCCGCTGACGGTGCCGACGGCCGCCTACCGGGGTGGCGATTTCCGCACTGCGCTCGACAAACCAACGCCGCTCGGCACGGCTCCTGACAACACACCGATTCTGGAAGGCGAAATCTTCGATCCGTTGACCAATCACGCCGCGCCGAACGGCCAGATCGTTCGCACGCCGTTCACGAACAACACCATTCCGGCCAGCCGAATCGATCCGGTAGCGCTGGCCATCCAGAACCTGGTACCCAACCCCAATCTGCCGGGCCTCAATAACAACTATCTCGCCGGCTATACAGGCGTCCGCCACACCGACATCAACTCAATCAAAGTCGACCAGATGATCAACGACAAGCAGAAGCTGTCGGTGTTCTACACGCGCACCCACACTTACTCACCCTACTCGCAGGTGCTGGCCGGCGACTCGCTGCCGAAGGAAATTACGGTGGGCCGTGGCAACTACGACTGGGTCCACACCACACGAGTGAATTACGACTACACGATCACCCCGACCCTGCTTTTCCACGCGGGGATCGGCTATGTGAACCAGCACGGTCCGAACGACTTCACGCCAGCGATGGACAGTTTCGATCCCGCCACCATTGGCCTGAAAGGAACGTTCAGGACAGGCCGATTCCCGAGCATCACGGGACTCTGCAACGCGCTCGTTCCGGCAGGTGCTTCAAACCCGGTCGGATGCGGTGCGCAGGGCGGTCTGGTGAATCTGGGCCCGACCACTTCCGGCGGCTCACCGGCCAATATCAGCGGCGGTGGAATCTATTCGTTCCGGCCGACCGGAAACATGAGCCTGACGTGGATTCGCGGCAACCACACCTTTAAAACGGGCACCGAAATTATCATCAACAACTTCATGTACGCGCAGGATGCCAGTGCCTCGGGCGTTTTCAACTTCACGCCCGGCGCGACTTCGGAGCCCTACCTGGCTCCGAACACCACGCTCGCCGGTGGGACCCCGGGTTTTCCTTATGCGAGTTTCCTGCTCGGAGCTGTCGACAGCGGCAACATCGGTGTGCCGACAGATCAGCACTTCGGACAGCATTTCTACGCGCTCTTCCTTCAGGACAGCTGGAAGGTGACCCGCAATCTCACGCTCGACTACGGTCTGCGCTGGGACTATCAGACCTATCTTCGCGAGGGCGCGGGGCGCATGCCGTCGATGTCGCTGACGACACCGAATCCGAGCGCGGGTAATCTTCCGGGGGCAACGATTTTCGATGGATCAGGCCCCGGCCGTTGTAACTGCAGCTTCGCCAGGAACTACCCGTATGCGATCGGTCCGCGGCTCGGGGTCGCGTGGCAGTTCATGCCGAAGACGGTCTTCCGCGCCGGCTTTGGGGTGGTCTATGCGAAGCCCGCGGCTTACGACAACATTACGATCAGCAGCAACAATCCCTACGTCTCACCCGGTCTGTTCACTCCGGCGACTTACCTTGCGGCGGGCGTGCCGATCACTCCGAATCCCTGGCCTTATTTCAATCCCGGCCAGTTCCCGAACATCCCAGGGCAGGTGGCAACCGCCAATATTCCGACGGTAGTGGATCCGAATGCGGGGCGTCCGCCGCGCCAGTTGCAGTGGAGCGCAGGATTTCAGCGCGAGGTCTTTTCCAACCTGCTGCTCGATCTCTCGTATGTCGGCAATCGGGGCGCCTGGTGGCCGGCCAACGGGCTGGTATCCTATAACGCCCTCAATCCGCAATTGCTCGCAGCCAGGGGCATTGACGTCAACAACGCGGCCGATGTAGCGCTTCTCAACCGGCCGATGAGCGATCCGGCTGTGATTGCCCGCGGGTTTACGGTGCCCTATCCGGGCTTCCCGACCACCGCGATCCTGGCGCAGGCGCTGCGGCCCTATCCGCAGTTCGGCACCATCGCGGCTCAATTCGCGCCACTCGGCGATACCTGGTACAACTCACTGCAGTTGAAGGCCACCAAACGCTTCTCTCACGGGCTGACCGCAACGTACAGCTTAGTCTGGCAGAAATCGCTGACGATCGGCGCCGAGAGCGAAGGTACTGGCGGAGGCCAGGTAAACAACGTGTTCAACCGTCAGAACGCGAAGACACTTTCCCAGTTCGATCAGCCACTGGTCAGCTTCATCTCGTTCGACTACACAGTGCCGAAATTCCTCGGCGGCAACGGATTCGCCGGGAAGAGTGCCTCCTGGCTGCTGCGCGACTGGACGGTCGGGGCGCTGCTGCAATACCGCAGCGGACTGCCAATCCTCTCGCCCGCCGCGACGGTGATGACGTCCGCGACCGGTCCGTTTTTCCAAAGCACGTTCATGAATCGCGTGCCGGGAGCCCCGCTCTTCACGCAGGATCTGAACTGCCATTGTTTCGATCCGCGGACGCAATTTGTGCTGAACCCCGCGGCCTGGACGAGTCCCGTGGCCGGACAGTTCGGAACAGCCGCCCCCTACTACGATGACTATCGGGCGCAGCGCCGTCCGACGGAAAACCTGAATTTCGGACGCACCTTCCGCATCCGCGAACGCATGGCGCTTAACATTCGCGCCGAGTTCACCAACGTCTTCAACCGGACCGAGGTGAATAACCCCACCTCGACAAATTCGCAGTTGGCGCAGGTGAAAACGGCGGCGGGCAATACCACCGGCGGCTTCGGCTATATCAACACGGCGACGACTTTTGCCCTGCCGCGCCAGGGCACGATCGTAGCGCGTTTCACCTTCTAAGGCTCTGTCTGGAAATAACATAATCACTTAAACGGCTTAGCCGGAAGGATTTCGTAATTCCAGTCGCCATGGAACTTGTCGCGGCGGAGTCTGACTTTTTCGAGTTTCTGGTCGGTGATTTTGATGCCGGAGTGATAGGTTGCCTGATCCAGTTCAGCGTGAACTTTCAGTCCTGTGGAGTAGTGGTGGCAGCGATCAGGCTGACGATCGTCGACATGCCCGTTGAAGCGGTTGAGATACATACGGTTGAGATGCATACGATTGCTTCCAATTCGTCGCTTTGATAACCTCAGCAGGTTTCATGCGGCGAACTCGTATCGCGTTTGTGAGATTGCTTTTCGCGACGCTTCCCGATCTGGCTGAGTCGCGGGTTGCGGAGGCTGCGGGCGCCTGAAGACAAGCCATCGCTCCGCAAGCTTCGGCGCCCCTGCCGCGCGCTTGAAGAAACCGGAACGCGTCTCCTTTAACGTCGCCCATACGCGGCTTGTGCTCGAGCCGGTGCAGTCAGGCGCGAAGCCCGCGATTGCGCGAGTCTCGGTGAAAATTGCCGGATTCGATACGTGGGCCGTCGCCGATAAGCTGAAAAAGCTCAACGTCGAAGCCATGCCGGTCCCCGGCGAAAAGGCGCTGCGCTTCAACGACCCGAAAGGGTTCACGATCGAACTTACGGCCGGCGTCTAACTTCTGGAACCATCGGCGTGAATCTTTCGAGTGATCTTCCCGACGGCCCCTATATCTTTCTCTAGCTTTGTGCGTAATTACACCATAAATAGGCGCCATTAGATCACATTTTGCTCGTTCCTGGACGCCGGTTTTTATATACTTCCACCCGGGTGTGAAATTTCAGTTTTGACCGGGGGTGTGGGATGCGCTCTGCCGCGCTTGTCGTAGCAGCGTTGTTGCTGGCTTCGCCAGTGTTTGCACAGGGAGATCGCGGGACGATAACCGGCGCAATCTCCGATCCAACAGGAGCCGCGGTGCCGAGCGCACCCGTGGAAGCCCGCCAGATGGAGACGGGCGCCGTCTTCCCCGCCGCCAGTTCGGCGACCGGGAACTACACCCTGTCGCAGCTACCTGTGGGCACTTACACGCTGACCGTCAGTGTCCAGGGCTTCAAGAAATACGTGCGCGCGAACATTCAGGTACAGGCGGCACAGACGGTCCGCATCGATGCCGTTCTCGAGGTCGGCGCATCGACAGAATCGATCACCGTAACCGAGACGTCGCCATTGCTCAAGACGGAAAGCGGCGAGCTGAGCCACAATATCTCGACCAGCCAGCTCGACGACCTCCCGGCGCTCGGGATTGGAGGCGCGGCGGCGGGCACCGCCGGCATCCGCAACCCCTATGCCGTGATCCAGTTGCTTCCCGGCAGCGCGACTTTTGGGGCCGATTCGAATCTCCGGATCAATGGCACGCCGAGCAACACTCAGGCGCTGCGCATCGATGGACAGGACGCCACTAACGGATACTCCGCGACCCAATCTGTGACGACTCCGAGCGTGGACGCGATCCAGGAGTTCGCCATCCAAACCAGCAACTACTCCGCGGAGTTCGGGCAGGCCGGCGGCGGACTTTTCAACGTCACGATGAAGTCCGGGACCAACCAGTTCCACGGGAGCGGTTATGAGTACTTCGTGAATGAGTTCCTCAACGCAGGCACGCCGAATACGGATAACGGCACGGGCGAGCATGTCCGCAACCGCCAGCGGCGGAATGACTACGGCTTCACGCTGGGCGGGCCGGTCCTGATTCCCAAAATCGTCAACGGCCACGACAAGCTGTTTTTCTTTTTCAGCTTCGAGCAGTTCCGCGAGACGACGCTCAATTCGACGACGAACTTCACGGTCCCCAATGCGGCCTATCGCGGCGGAGATTTCTCGGCGGCTCTGACGAGGCGGAATCTCGGAAGCGACCCCTTCGGCCGTCCGATTCTGGAAAACACTATTTACGACCCCACGACCGATCGTGTGGTCAACGGGCTGCGGGAGCGCGATCCATTTCCGGGAAACCTCGTCCCGCTCAGCCAGCAGGATCCCGTGGCGCTGAAGATACAGTCGCTGCTGCCGCAGCCCAACCGCGCCGGATTGATCAACAATTTCGTGCCGACTTACAGCAACTCGCGGCTGACTTATGTGCCTTCGGTGAAAATCGATTACTCGCTGAGCTCGGTGTCGAAGATTTCCGGTTACTGGGCCCATAATCACACGGATACGCCGAATAACAACGGCCTGCCGGGAATCATCAACGGCACACCCACGACGAACACGGCGGAGACAATCCGGATCAATTTCGACCGCACGATTACGCCGACTCTGCTTTTCCACGCAGGCGCCGGATTGCTGCATCCTATTCAAACCCAAACGCCCCCCGCGGTCGATCAGGTCGCGGCGCTCGGACTGAGCGGAAGCTCGGCCAACCTTTTCCCTGTCATCCAGGGAATCGCCAGCACCACCCTTGGCGGCGGACCCAACCTGGGGCCCGGCAACGCCGTGACGCTGAATTACACCAAACCGACGGCAAACGCGAGCGTGACGTGGGTCCACAACAACCACACTTACAAAGTCGGCGGAGAAACGGTCCTCAATGGGTATGTAGCCTATAACCAGACTTACGCCAACACCTGGATTATCTTCAGCCCCAATGAAACCGGGCTGCCCGCGCTGAACGGTATTCCCCTTTCGGGAGGAACGGTCGGTTTCAATTACGCGAGCTTCCTGATGGGCCGGGTGGATAACGGATATGCGGCGATCCCGACGAAGACGCGCATGGGCAGCCACGGCGTGTCTTTCTTCGCACAGGATAGCTGGAAAGTCACCCGAAAGCTGACCCTCGATTACGGTCTGCGGTATGACTTTCAGACTTACCTGAAGGAGCAGTATGGGCGGTATGGCATTTTCTCGCCGAGCACGCCGAATCCGAGCACCGGAAATTTACCCGGAGCCCTGATCTATGAAGGCCATGGCGGGGGCCGCTGTAACTGCGATTTCGCCCACAACTATCCCTGGGCATTCGGACCGCGGCTCGGCCTGGCCTATCAGATGTTGCCGAAGACGGTGCTGCGCGTCGGCATCGGCATCTCGTATGCGAAGCCGGATGACAACAACAGCCTTTCGCTCTCCACTGGCTCGCAGCAGATCTACTCGACCGCGTCTTACGGCGACCCGGCGTACCTGCTGAGAGACGGCGTCCCGTATCACATTACCTGGCCAAACTTTTATCCGGGACAAATCCCGCTGCCTGGCACCACCAGTTCCCCGTCGCAGTTATTCGATCAGAATGCCGGACGCCCGGCGCGCCAGTTGCAGTGGAGTATCGGGATCCAGCGCGAACTCTTCCCCAACCTGCTGGTGGAAGCGGCTTACGTCGGCAATCGCGGCGTGTGGTGGAATGCGCCGTTTCTACTGAATCCCAACATTTTGACGCCGCAGATCCTGGCGGCTCACGGTTTGGATATTAACAACCCGGACGACCTCGCCCTTCTCGCAACGCCGATCAATTCAGCCAAGGCCATTCAACGCGGATTCGGCAGTCTTCCATATCCGAGTTTTCCGCCGACATCGACAGTCGCGCAGTCGATCCGGCCGTTCCCACAGTTCGGCAATCTCACCAATTGGCACTACTCGCCCGACGGCGACACCTGGTACGATTCGCTCCAGGTGAAAGTCACGAAGCGCTATTCGCATGGGCTCGATTTCAGCGGCTCTCTCTCATGGCAAAAGCAGCTCACGCTAGGCGCCGAGCAGGACTTCTCGTTCTTCCAGACTGTCAGCGTGCAGGTCAACGACATCACAAACCGCGGCCAGAACAAGTACATCTCCGGCTACGATCAGCCCTTGTTGCTGGTGCTGTCAGGTAACTACACCACTCCGCGGATTCGCGGAAACAGGGTGCTCTCCTGGATCGCGCGTGACTGGACGCTGGGAACCGTGCTGCGCTACGGCTCCGGGCTTCCGATCCGTGTGCCCACGGCGAACAACTCGCTTTCGACCGCGCTGTTCCGTTCGACGTTCGCCAACCGCGTCCCTGGCCAGCCGCTGTTTCTGCAGGATCTGAACTGCCACTGCTTCGACCCGAGCAAAACGCTGGTGCTGAATCCGAACGCCTGGACCAATCCGGCAGCCGGGCAATTCGGCACGTCGGCGGCCTACTACAGCGATTACCGCTATCAACGCCGGCCCGCTGAGAATCTCTCGTTCGGCCGGGTGTTCCGCGTCAAAGAGCGGGCGAGCCTTCAGATTCGCGCCGAATTCACCAACATCTTTAACCGCCAGATTTGGGGAAATCCATCGGCCACCAATGCCCAGGCCACCACCACCAATTTCGCGAGCGGACTGTTAAGTGGCGGCTTCGGATATATCAATACGACCAACGGAGCCGGCGCAGCACCGCGCTCGGGGATGCTGGTGGCGCGCTTCCAATTCTGACAGCGGTGCGTGGTAAGCGCTCTGACCGAGTGATACATTCCCGATATGAAGCCATTCGCCATCGGATTCATTCTTGCGCTATCGCTTTCAGCCCCGATTCTGTCAGCCGAAGATGCGACCGCGCCGGTCACTTACATGGACGCGTCCAAAGTCGCCGAAGCGCTCGCGAAGACCGGGCTCATCACGAGGAACTCCGAATACATGGTGGCGGGCGCGCATCGCGAAAAGCCCGGCCAGGTCGAACTGCACGAAAAAACCACCGACATCCTCTTTGTTGTCGACGGCGAGGCACTCTACGTGACCGGCGGCAAGATGATCGGCGGAAAGCAGACGGGTTCCGGCGAGTGGCTCGGCACCAACATCGAAGGCGGAGTCGAGCATCATTTGAAGAAAGGGGATGTGATCGTCGTGCCCGCCGGAACTCCCCACTGGTTCAAGGAAGTCACGCTCTGCAACAGCTTCATGGTGCGGGTGAATAAACCATAGCTGCTCGCTCACAGCAGAGGTATCGGCACTCACACACATTTGCGGATTCAAGGGCTGAATCAAGTTATACTGAGCGATTCAGTACGCTTTTCCGCATGAACAATCGCCTGCGAGCCAAACCGGATTGGAAAGGTTTGTGCGTCGGCCTGAAATCCATCCGCTGCTCCGCCCCCCTGCTGGTGTTGGCCACCTGCGCGTACGCTCATGCTCAATGCGCCGGCAACGTTTCAACGCCGAAGGAAGCCGCGGCTTGCGCCGCGCGTTCCCGGCCTCAGACCACGGTCGCCGCGATCGATCCGAACAAGACTTACACCCTCGCCGAACTGATCGACATCGCCGAGCACAATAACCCGCGCACACGCATTGTCTGGGAGCGCGCCAAACAAAGGGCAGCCGCGCTCGGGGTCGCGAAGAGCGCTTATTACCCGATCCTGGCCGGGATTGCCGCGGTCGCGGACGAGCGCATCATCAATCCTTTTCCGAAACCGCTGGCGCCGGATGGATTCACGATGGTGATGGTCCCCGCGGTGGTGGCCCAGTTGAAGGTCCAGTATCTTCTCTTCGACGCGGGCGAGCGCGCCGCGCACGTGGACGCATCGATTCAGGAACAGATCGCGGCGGGCGCGAACTTCATCCAGGCCAACCAGCAGGTGGCATTCGCAGTCGCCAGCGGATATTACCGGCTGCTCACGGCGCAGGAGCGCCTGCAGGCTGCCGAAGAAACGCTGAAGACGGCGCAGACGACGCGCGATGCCGCCGAAGCGCGGCTCAGCAATGGACGCGCCACGCTGCCGGACGTGCTGAACGCGAGGTCCGAAGCGGCGCAGGCCGTGTTCGATCGCGAATCCGCGGATGGCGACGAAAAGGTCGCACGCGTCGCACTGATGGAGACCCTCGGGGCTGATCCCTCGCCCAACATCCAGATCGATTCACAAAAGGCCGCGCCGGCGCCCTCCGCGCTTTCGCTTTCGATCGACGGCCTCATCGATCGCGCGCTCGCGGGGCGTCCGGATTTGATGGCGGCGGCGGCGGAGATACGTGCGGCCGGCGATGCGATCCGCGCGGCGAAGGCCGAGTACAAGCCGAAAATCGTGGTGGGCGGCGATGTGGCGCAAACATCGCTGTGGCCGCATTCGAGCTTCGGCGAACTGGGCTCGGCGAGCCGGCCCACATGGTCCGCGACTCTCGCACTCGAATGGAAGATCTTCGATGGCGGCGCGCGCCGCAATCAGGTGGAAGCGGCGGAATCGCGCAAGCGGGCCGCGCAGGACGATCTGACGGAGATCCACGACCGCGCGACGCGCGAAGTCTGGAGCGCATATATCAATTTCCGTTCGGCCGTGCGCAAGAACGATGCCGCAACGGCCCTGCTCGAATTTGCGAACACTTCCTACGCGGCGCAGCTCGACGCGTACAACAATGGCGTGCGGAATCTGGTCGATGTGGTGACGTCTGAAAAGCAGCTCGCGCAGGCCCGGCTTTCCGGGGTCGCGGCGCGTTCGCAGCTTTTTCTCGAAGCGGTCAATCTCGAATTTGTCACCGGCAATTTGCTGCGAACCCTGCCGGCCGCGTCGGGCCTGACAACGCTGCCCGCCACAGGCGCGCCCGCCGCCACAACTCCCACGCCACAGGGTGGCAAATAAGATGATCCGAAAGCTTCAGGTTTCTCCCACCGCGCACAACGGACTTCGCCTGTGCGCTCTCCTTCCCACCATCCTGCTGGCCGGGTGCACCCGCGCACCGTCCGTTGACATCATCGGCTCCTTCTTTCCCGGCTGGCTGATCTGTCTGACGATCGCGGTCTTGCTCGTATTCGTGGTCCGCTGGGTCCTGGTCAAGTTCCGGCTGGAGTCGGAAGTAGGCCCGTTGGCATTGTTTTATCCAAGCCTCGTCACGCTGTTGACCAGCGCTCTGTGGCTTCTGTATTTCCGGTAGAGCATCCATATGGAACAGTCATCCAATACAGTCCGGAAGTGGGTCGGGCGTTTGCTCGGGCTCGCGGTGTTCGCGGGCGCCATCGTCATGCTGGTGCTGGTGGTGCAGGAGACCAACCAGTATCCGCGCACCGACGACGCGAACGTGCGCGCGAACTTCATCGAGATCGCGCCCGAAGTCAACGGGCATCTCGTACAGCTTGCGGTCAAAGACAATTCCTTCGCGAAGAAGGGGGATGTGCTGTTTGCCGTCGATCCGCGTCCGTATGAATATGCGCTGAAGCAGGCGCTCGCGGATCAGGACTCGCTTGAGCAGCAGATCATCGATTACAAGCGGCGCATCGCTTCGGAAGGCAGCGCCGTTGAGGCCGCGAAAGCGGGCGTCGATCGCTCCAACACCGGGGTGAAGACGGCCGGCACGTCCGTCGAGGCGGCGAAAGCGGCGGTGGCGCGAGCGCGATCGGCATCGGCCAACGCCGAAGCGCAGCTCGGGCTCGCCACCAACAACCTGCACCGCATTGAGCCGCTGCTCGCCAGGCAATATGTCACGGTCGAGCAGGTCGATCAGGTCCGCACCGCGATGACTGTTGCGCAGGGAAATTTCGACGAAGCGAAGTCCGCCCTCGCTGCGGCCGAGGCACAGGAAGCGGCGGCCGAACTTCGGCAGCAGGAAGCCGGCACCGTCGTCGCCGAATCGCACGCAAGACTCGATCAGGCCGTCCATAACGTCGACACGCTCGATACGCTGGAATCCCAGCGCCCGGCGCGCGCGGCGCGCGTCCTGCAGGCCCGGCTGGATCTGGAGCGCTGCTACGTGGTTGCGCCGTTCGACGCCTGGGTGACAAATCTGAATTTTTCCGAAGGCGCGTATGCGCGCGCAGGCGTCCCGATCCTCACCCTGATCGACACGCGCAACTGGTACGTCATTGCGAACTACCGGGAAACGAATCTGAAGTCGATCCGCAACGGCCAGCACGTGGACGTTTATCTGATGGGCCATCCGGATCGCAAGTTTAACGGCATCGTGGAGAGTACCGGATTCGGCGTATTTCCGGAAGACGGCGGCGTGTCCGGCGGGCTCCCGAATATCCAGCGCACTCTGAACTGGGTGCATCTGTCGGCGCGTTTTCCAGTGCGGGTGCGCGTGCAGGATCCGGACCCGAACCTGTTTCGCATCGGCGCGACGGCCGTGACCGTCGTGCGGTAATGACGGCGGCTCCCTCAGCGGCATTCAGCCGGCAGACCTGGCCGCAGCGGTTCTGGCTCGACCTGCAGCCCGCGCCCGGAAGGCTCGCGGGCACGCTGCGAATCGTCCTGGCAACGCTGATTTCGCTCGTCCTGATGATGGTCTGGCAGATGCCGTTCGCGTCGCTGGGACTCTACTACATTTTTCTGGTAGTGCGCGAGAGTCCGGCGACTTCGGTCCGCATGGGCGTTATCGCGATGGCGACGATCGCGCTTGCCGTCGCAACAGAGCTGGCGGTCGTGATCGTGTCCGATAACGATCCGGGAACGCGGCTGGTGAGCGTCGCGGTGGTCGCGTTCGTCGCCGGAATACTCATGGTCGCGAGCAGTTTCCCGGCATTCGCCGCCATCTGGGGATTCATCTACTGCACGTTGATTTCGCTTTGGGAGACGCACGCGCGGGCGGACGCTCTGGTGCGGGCCTCGCTCTATATCGTGGCGACGGTCGGCCTCGCCTTCCTCTGCTCCGTCGCCGTCGAGTATCTCTTCGCGTTCCGTCAGGCGGCGGACCGGCTGCTCAATCAGATCAACCTGCGTTACCAGACCATCGCAAGTGTGTACACTCTGCTCGCGAACGGCGCGCCACCGCAGCAACTCGTTCCGGCAATCGCCGGACTCAATCGCCTCGCCGCAACCGGCCAGAGCGGCATGCTCGAGCTCTACAACATGGCGATCGAGCGCGATCAGGGCATCGAGAAACTTCCGGCCGGCGCACGGGCGCGCGTCATGCTGCTGGCCCAACTGATGGACGTGGCCGCGGCCTTCGCATCGCAGCACACGACGGGCGTGGACCCGGCCTTGCGCGAGCGCTGCGCCGTAATTGCGGCGCGCTGCCGCGAGCGAAACACCGAGGAACCCGAGCCGGTCGGAGCCGAAGAGAAGACGGGCCTGCTCGATCGGGTCGAATCCGCTCTGCACACCTTGCTCTCCATGCCCACGGGCGTCAGGAATGATGAAGAGCTCGCCGCCCTGCCTTCCGGCAAAGTGCCGTTTCTGATTCCGGGCATGACGACGAATCCGGCCGCCATCGCCTACGCATTGAAGCTGACGCTGAGCGTGATGATCTGCTACGTCTTCTACTTTGCCGTCTCGTGGCCGGGGATCTCCACGTCGGTCACCACTGTCTTCCTTGTCGCTCTCGGGAACACCGGCGCGATCAAACAGAAGCTGTTCAATCGCGTCATCGGCTCGGCGATCGGCGGCGGGCTCGCTATACTCGCGACTGCATTCCTGTTCCCGCGAATGGATTCCATCACGTCGCTGGTGGTGCTGATTGGCGCGATCGCTTTCGGCTCCGCGTGGATCTCAGGCGGCAGGCAGTTCGGATACACCGGCTTCCAGATCGCCTTTTCGTTTTACCTCGTGGCTTTCGAGGGCTTCAGCGCGCCGGCCGATTTGACGCCTCCCCGCGATCGTCTTGTCGGCATCATCGTGGCGCTGGTGGTCGTCTGGGTCGTTTACGATCAACTCTGGCCGGTGCGCACCGTCACCGCGATGCGCCGCGCGCTCGTGGGCGTCCTGAAAGGCGAGGCGCGTTTCCTGCAAATCGTACAGAGCGATGCGCCGCACAAAACAAAGCTCGCGCAAGTGGATGGCGTCCGCGACCAGCTCGCGAAGGCCATCGCCGGCATGCGGCTGATGAACGACGCCGTGGTTTACGAGTTTGGACTGGATCGCGAGCAACAGGTGCGGCAGAGTGAAGCGGTCCTGCAAGCCGCTTTAACGGCAGTGCCCGTCTTCTGGAATCAGCTCGCGGTGCTTCATGACGAAAACGATCGCGACTTTCTGACCGAGCCGGTGCTCGCCGGCATGCGCACCAAAATCGCGGCACATCTCGACGCTATGGCAGGCGCGGTGGCGTCCGGCAAACCGGTGATCCCCATCGACCCAAGTGACCTGGCGCCGGCCGATGAGTTCGCCGATCCGCGGCATGGCGAGTACGCGCGGAATACCATCGCGGCTCATGAAGAACTCCAGGCCAAAGTGGCAATCGCAGTTTCCGCTAAGTAAGCCTGTGAATGGTGCACTCACGCACCCTTGCAAAACGGCCGCGCAGTGGTATAGTAGTTCTTTCCATGACCCACTTCCGGAACTTTTATTGGTTTCGATTTTGGAATCCCACTCCATAGTGGCGTTGGTCTGGTCTGAGTTCAGCATTAACCAACCCACTCCAACGAGTGGGTTTTTTTGTTTTTATCCCGCGCCACAACGGCCTTTCGGCCTGTGCGCTTTATGGAAGGTTCGAAATGATCATCTCAATGCGGCCACATGCGACTCGCGAGGAAGTAGAACATGTCACGGAACGGATTCAGGAATTCGGCTTCAAAGTCCACTCCATCGCCGGGGAGGAAAGAGTCGTGATCGGCGTAGTGGGCGTCGGAGGCGACGTAACGGCCTGTCTGGAATCCCTCGAAGCCACTCCGGGAGTCGAGAAAGCCGTCCGCATCTCCGCTCCTTATAAGTTCGTCAGCAAGGAATTCCGCAAGGAGCGCACCACCATTCGCGTCGGTCGCGCCGAAATCGGGGGCGATCGTTTCGTCACCATGGCCGGACCCTGCTCCGTCGAGAGCGAGAAGCAGATCATGGAAACCGCCGAAGCCGTCGCATCCGCCGGCGCTCAAATTCTGCGCGGGGGGGCTTTCAAACCGCGCACGTCGCCCTACGACTTTCAGGGCATGGAAGAAGAAGGACTCAAGCTCCTTGCCAAGGCCCGCAACGCCACAGGCCTCGCCGTCATCACCGAAGTGATGAGCGACCGCGATGTGGACCTCGTCGCCGAATACGCCGACATCATGCAGATCGGCGCCCGCAACATGCAGAATTTCGCACTGCTCAAAGCTCTGGGGCGCTGCGGACGCCCCGTCCTCCTGAAGCGCGGGCTGAGCTCCACCATCAAAGAGCTGCTGATGTCGGCGGAGTATGTTGTCGGCGGCGGCAATCCCCAGGTGATGCTCTGCGAACGAGGCATTCGGACCTTCGAGACCGCGACGCGTAACACGTGCGACATTTCGGCGATCCCGGTGCTCAATGAAATGACGCACCTGCCCGTGATCATCGACCCGAGCCACGCCACCGGCAAGCGCAGCCTCGTGCCCGCGATCGCAAAGGCAGGCGTCGCTGTCGGCGCCGACGGCATGATCGTCGAAGTCCATCCGCGCCCGGAGAAAGCAGTCAGCGATGGAGCTCAATCGCTCACCATCGAAGGCTTCCGCGATATGATGCGCCAGCTCAAAGGTTATATGGCACTGTGGCAGCAGGAACGCGCCGCCGAATTCGTCGTCGCATAAATAGCGGCTATTTCGCTTCCGGGCCAGGCACGATGAGGTAGTACTGCAGCTTTTGGGGCGGCCCCGGCAGTTCCGGAGCCTGGCACACGGGGCCCGTTGCAATTTCGCCTCCACTGACGCTCTGCACGTGGAGTTCGCCCCCGCGGTCCCGCAGCAGCAGTTCCAGCTTCCCGGTCCCGCCGCGCCATCCAGTCGGCTCGTTCGTCGCGCCCACGACCGTCAGCCCGGCGGGGATTGTATCGGTGACTTGCGCGTTGCGCAGGTCCGTCGGCGCGCACCCCAGAATCTCGCCGGTTTTCGAAATCGTCAGCGGAAGTCCCCAGACACGGCCTGATGCATCGCGGAAAAGACCAAGTCTTTCTCCGGTACCGTGCTGGTCCGGTGTTGGATGGTTTCCGGCCGTGATAAGCGGTCCATAGATTCTCTGCAAATCCGCAAGGAGTGCCCAGGGCGCGGGTGTAGTAGCCCGTTCGCGACTGCACGCGGCCAGCAAGACCGAAATGGCCAATAATCGACGCGCGCACATTTGACAATCTTAGCGCTCCGCCGCGAAGTCCGCGCCGCGTTACCGTTAAACATGAGTGAGATCGGCGCCATCGAACTGGTCTTCCTGCTCCTGCTCTTCTTCATCATCGGTTTCGGCCTCCTCGCCCGCAAATTGGCCACGCCCTACCCGATCGTGATGGTGATCGGTGGATTGTTGCTGGCCTTCATCCCCGGCATTCCCGATATCAACCTGAATCCCGAGTTGATCTTTCTTGTGGTATTGCCGCCCCTGCTCTATTCCGCGGCATGGACCACCTCATGGCGGGATTTTCGCTACAACATCGCCAGCATCTTTCTGCTGGCTTTCGGGCTGGTGGCTTTCACCGTCATCGGCGTGGGAGTGTTGGCGCCAGGCGTTTTTGCGGGCTTTGACTGGCGGCTCGGCCTGGTGCTTGGCGCGATCGTCGCCCCCACCGACGCCATCGCCGCCACCTCAATCGCCCGCCGTGTGGGACTGCCCGCACGCATTGTCGACATACTCGAAGGCGAGAGCCTGATCAACGACGCAACCGGCCTGCTGGCCCTTCAATTCGCACTCGCCATCGTGGAGAGCGGCCGCGTGCCCACTGTTTCAACCGGCATCCTGACGCTCCTCTGGCTGATAACCGGCGGCGTTGGGCTCGGTCTGCTGGTGGGCTGGCTCGCTTATGAGGCAGAGCGGCGGTTCGACGATGGCCCCATCGAGATCACCCTGAGTATTCTGATACCCTACGCCGCCTATCTGGCGGCCGACACAATCGGCGCCTCAGGAATATTAGCCGTCGTAACATGCGGACTCTTCCTGAGCCGGCGCAGCACAGCCTTCTTCACCCCCATTGTGCGCATTCAAATCTGGTCGTTCTGGGAATCATTCACGTTCGTTCTCAATGGCCTCGTATTCGTGCTGATCGGGCTGCAACTCACGACGATTCGACATTCGATACGGGAATACAGTCTTCCCGCAATCCTGCTTGCCGGAGCGATTTTCAGCGCCGTATTGATTCTGCTCCGTCTGGTTTGGGTTTTCCCGGGCGCCTGGGCTGCCTGGTTCCTTCGGACCCGGTTCGGCCACCAGCATGAGCCGTCCCCCAGTGCCAGCCACAGCTTCGTAATCGGCTGGACCGGGATGCGGGGAGTCGTTTCACTGGCCGCCGCTCTCGCTCTTCCGGAGATGCTGGCCGACGGAAATCCGTTTCCCCATCGCAACCTGATCGTCTTTCTGACCTTCTGCATCATCGTCGTAACGCTTGTTCTTCAGGGCCTCACGTTGCCGCCCATTATCGGCTGGCTTGGGCTTGCCGGCGCCAGCGGCACGAGTTGCGAGGAGCAGGAAGCGCGGCGCATCGTGCTGATGGCCGCCGTCTCTCATCTCGAAAATGCCCGCGATCACGACGATCCCTCAGCCGCGTCTCTCTATGACGACCTGGCGCGCCACTACAGGCAGCGCCTGCTAAGCGTGTCGGGCGATGGCGGAAACCAGGCCGAAAGTTCCAGCCACGACCGATATGTGGAGCTTTCCCTCGAAGTGGTACGCGTGGAACGCGACACCGCCGTAAGCCTTCGCGACCAGGGACGAATCAACGACGAAGCCTTGCGGCGGATTGAGCGCGAACTGGATTTGACCGAGTCGCGTTTCGCGATGACGGATTCCTGACCCGCTACCGAAACTACTTCTTCGCGGCCGTCAAGCTCTTGTAAACGGACGTGACGAAGTTTTCTGCCGTCCCAGGCCCGCTCTTCGCACTGTAACGGGGGTCGAAATCCTTCGTATATCCGGCCGCCTTCACCTGCTCGAGCGTCATCCCCTTTTTGATCGCAGCCTGCACGCGATCGCGGACAATCGTGATCATGTCGCGGTACTCGAGCACGTCGTACTCGTCGCAGATCCGCCCGTGTCCCGGGATCACATACGTCCCGCCCTCTTCTTCATGCTTCGGGATCATGATGTCGAGCAGATTATTCAGCGCCTCGATCTCGCCCTGAATGCTGCCGCCGTTCTCAATGTCGATGAACGGATAGCTGGTCGTGATGTAGATGTCGCCCGACGCAACCACATCCGATCGCCGGAAAACCGCGAAGCTGTCGCCGTCTGTGTGGGCGTTCGGCTGATACACCAGTGTCACCGGCTCTTCGTTGAAATACACTTCCTTCTGCCCCGTAATGTATGTGTCGGTCGGCCAGGCGCTTTCGGGCGTCGGAGACTGCTTGCCGGAAGGCGCACTCATCCGGTTCAGCACATTCAGATGCGCGAGCACCGCGGCGCCCGACGCCGCATCCCCGATGTCCCCGGTGACATTAGCGCCAGTGATTGTCACGCCCGCTTTCTTGACCGCGGTGTTGCCACCGGTTTGATCCGCGTGAAAACTCGTATTCAGGATGTACTGAATCGGCTTGTCGGAAATCTTCCGGATCGCCGCCAGCAATTTGTCCGTATTCTGCGCCAGCCCCGTGTCAACGACCAGCACGCCGAGGTCGCCGGTCTGCACCGCCACATTGCCGCCGTCACCCGCGATTACCCAGACGTTCCCCTGCACATGGATGGTTTCCAGTTCCCCGCTCTTCTGCTGCGCCAACAGAGACGCAGCCGTAAACAACAAAGCCACCGCACCCGGCCGGATGTTCATCTACTTCTTCCCCGCCGCCATCTCGGCTTTCATCTTCTTTTCGTATTCCGGGTACATCGTTTCGGCGCCGCCCATTGTGGCCTCGACCGTCGCATGGATCTTCGCCGCGTGCTCCCCCTTGAACGGATTCTCGCCGGGCAGAAATGCCGGCACCGCGCCACGGGGCCGTCCCGCGACCTCTTCGACATACTCACATGGATACAGCCAGTTCATGTTCTCGGCCGTGTTGAGACGAAACGCCTGCGTCCGAATGAACGGCTCGGTCAACGTGTATGGATCGGTCACGATACTGACGTGCGTGAGGATGTCGTCATTGCGGATGAAATGTTCGACCAGCGTCGCCTCGTCGCTCTCCATCAATCCGTTGCGGCGCAGCTCGCCCATCTTCATGTGCGTGGTGTACACAGTCAGGACATTTCCTTCCCACTTGCCGGTCGAAAAGCCCATCCACGTGTGTGCAGCAGTTGGACCGGGGTGCGCGCGCCCGTCCATCCAGATGGTCCGGTTCTGCTCGTAAGTGCTGATGTACTGCTTGATCGCGATGATCTTCTGGGACTGCGGATCCTTTTCCTCCCAGATGCGCAGATTCAGCGGCCCGCCATAAATGTAACCCGCGAGATGCACCTGGCACTGATGCTCCGGCACCGTCACACGCGACGGACTCCAGGCCAGTCCCCAGGCGCGCGCGGCTTCATTGATCGGGACGCCTTCAAACTCGCCGATCGCGGGGTCTCCGGTCAATTCCTCGTGCGGTGCCGGCGACCAGTTGCCGCTTAAATCGGTGCCGGTGGAGACGCCCTGAGACCCGGCAAATTGCCCGTAAGCCTGAGCCACCAACACCAATATCAGAGTAAATCTCATACGTACTCCAAGCAGTATATCTGCTGTTGCGCAGGCCAATCGCGTCGCCCCGCCGGCGCGCTCGGGATGACACTGCAATTTGCGCATTGGGTTAACGGATCGCGAGTTCAATCAGCAAGAGCTCTGGCGGAGGCAACGATATGTACCAAAACACCGTACCGATACGGTAGTATCGTACATATGAAGAAGACCCTTCATATCGACGAGGATCTGCTCAGGAAGGCCCGCCTCGCGACCGGCGCACCTACGGACACTGAGACGGTCCGTCTGGGTCTTCAGTCGCTGGTACGGAAGGCTGCCTATGAGAAGCTCCGGACGTTTTGGGGATCGGAACCGGGCGCACAGGACATTCCTCGCCGAAGAGAGGCGCCCGTCCCGACCACGCGAGGCCGAAAAGTGAAACGGACCGCGTGATCCTTGTCGACACATCGATTTGGATCCGATTCCTGATGAGGCAGCCGGTGGCCAGTCCACTCGATGCTCTTTTACAACAGGAGGAAGTGGCGGGTCATGAACTGGTCTTCGGGGAGCTTCTGATCGGTAACCGTGGGGGGCGATCGGAGATCCTGGAGCAATACGAGCAACTGCCATATGCGAGAAATGTTGCGCATTTTGACGTGCTTTCGCTCGTGCAGATTCGCAAACTGTATGGACGGGGCGTCGGTTGGATCGATGTCCATCTTCTTGCCTCCGCGCTCGTCGAGGGCATGAAACTCTGGACCGCAGACTCGCGCCTCGTTGCTGTCGCGAAAGAACTGGGCGTCGCGTGGGGCGAGCCCGACAGAGTGAACTAACGGTACGTTACTCCCGAATGGAACGGGCGAATTCACTGCCCTCTCGAAATTCCTGCTCGAAGTTGGAGCGCAGGGCCTGCAGCTTCGAAATATAGGCATCGAGCGCCGCCGATACTTCGCTGGCGTTCGTTTCGAGAATGTCCCGCCACAGCTCGAATGAGCTCATCGCGAGCCGGGTGGAGTCGAGCAGGCCGGGTCCGGCGACCATCCCGGCCTCGGGCGCTGCGCTGCCGATGACGGACGCGAGCGCGGTTGACGCCAACTGCGGCAGGTGCGAACTCCACGCGACCAGCCGGTCGTGTTGCACGGGATCGAGAATAATCTCCCGGGCGCCGAACGCCGCGATCCATTTCCGAAGTTCATGATCGACGTCCGATGTCAGCACCCATGGCCGGCCGCGAAAGAGATCCCCATCGGCCGCGGCCGCGCCCCGGAGTTCCTTGCCCGCCATCGGGTGGCCGCCAACAAACGCACACCGCTTGAGGCTCCGTTGCGCCTCCTCGACGATCGCGCGCTTGGTGCTTCCCGCGTCGGTGACAAGCGTTTCAGGACGGACCAGCGGATCGAGTTTCCGGAGCGTTTCGATGATTCCGAAAATCGGCTGCGACAGAAAGAGCACGTCACATGTTCCGGCAGCTTCTTCAAGCGTCGCGCCGCGGTCGATGGCGCCGCGTTCGACGGCCTCGCGGACGCTTCGTTCCGAGCTCACGCCGAGGATGGAACCCGTGTATCCGGCCTTGCGCAGCGCAAGCCCGAACGAGCCGCCGATCAGCCCGACGCCAACGATCCCTGCCGATTTCATGGAATCAGATGGCGCGTCCTGTCGCCGGCGCAATCACTCGCAACTGGTCCATCAGCTCCGCATACTGGCTGGGATAGAGTGACTGCGCGCCATCGCTGAGCGCGTGGTCGGGATCGTGATGCACCTCCATCAGCAGCCCATCCGCGCCTGCCGCGACGGACGCGCGCGCCATCGGCGGCACGAGGTCACGCCGGCCGGTGCCATGCGAGGGGTCAGCCACGATCGGCAAGTGCGTGAGCTTATGGATGACCGGGATCGCCGAGATATCCATCGTGTTGCGCGTGTAAGTTTCGAACGTGCGAATGCCGCGCTCACACAGAATGACCTCGTAGTTCCCGCCCGAAAGAATGTACTCCGCCGACAACAGAAGCTCTTCGATGGTTGCGGCGATGCCGCGCTTCAGCAGCACCGGCTTGCGCAGCTTACTCAGATCGCGCAGCAGGTTGAAGTTCTGCATGTTGCGCGCGCCGATCTGCAGGATGTCCGAATACGCCGACAGCAGCGGGATCTGCGTCGAATCCATCACCTCGCTGATCACGAGCAGACCTCGCCGGTCCGCGGCGTTGCGGAGCAGTTCCAGCCCTTCTTCGCCGAGCCCCTGAAAGCTGTAGGGCGATGAACGCGGCTTGAAGGCGCCGCCCCGGATCACTCTTGCGCCGCCATCCGCCACGATATCGGCGGACCGCTCGATCTGATCCCGGCTCTCCACGCTGCAGGGACCCGCCATGACAACGACCTTGCCGCCGCCGATTTCGACGCCACCCACCTGAACGACAGTCCCGGCCGGGCGAAACCCGCGGCTTGCCAGCTTGTATGGCGAAACGATGCGATGGACTTCCTTGACCCCTTCCATCAGTTCGACGACGCCGGTGTCGAAGTCGTCGCGCCCACCGACTCCACCCAATACCGTGTGGATCACGCCCGTGGAGCGATGGACGTCAAACCCGTCTTCCACCAGGCGGGCGATAATCTTCTCGATCTGCGCCTCGCTGGCGCCCTGCTGCATGACGACAAGCATTTGGAATCAATCTTTCGTAGCTTCAGTCGCTCCCGGCATTGCCCCGAGAGTGATCCGGTCTTTCTGGACACGGCGCATCTCATCGATGATTCGCTCGAAGATGCGCTTCACGCTGTCGGACCCGAGAGGTCCTGCGTTGTGCGACGTGATGTTTTCGAAAACCTTTGTTTCGCGTTTCGGCTCGTAGATTGCGAGCTGTGCGTCTTTCTTGACGCGGCCGATCTCCTCAACAATCACGGTTCGCTCGTTGAGCAGATCGACGAGGCGGCGGTCGATCAGGTCGATCTTTTCCCTGCACCGCGCAAGCGCCGCGAGAGCCTCATTGTGTCCGTTGGAATCTGCCATCGGTTTTTTACGATATCGCGGCCAGCGGACCGGTCAGCTCCCGCATAAACGCCTCCAGATTTGCCGGGTCTTTTTCGATCTGCCGCACAATCGCGCTCCCGACGACGACCGCCTCGACATACGGCGCGAGCGCGGCAACATGCTCCGGTTTCGAAACGCCGAATCCCATCGCGAGCGGGAGCGTCGTATGCGCGCGCATCCGTTGAATCAGCGGGATCGCGGAGTCCGCGATCGATTGCTGCTCGCCCGTAATTCCGGTCCGCGAGACGAGGTAAATGAATCCGCTGGAATACCCGGCGACCAGCTTCAGCCGCCGCTCGGTGCTCGTCGGAGCGGCGAGGAACACGGTGTCGAGCCCCGCTTCACGCATCACCTGAACGTACTCGCCGGCTTCTTCGACGCTGGCGTCTGTCAGCAGGCAGCCATCAATACCGGCGGCTTTGGCATCCCGGGCAAGCTTGTCGAAACCGTACCGCAGCACTGGATTCAGATATGTAAACAGGAGCAGTGGGATCTCCGACTGCTTCCGGACCTCCCTCGCGATGTTGAGCACGCCCGCCAGAGTTGTCCCCGCCGCGATCGCGCGATCGCCCGCCCGCTGGATCACAGGGCCATCCGCGATTGGATCGGAAAACGGCACGCCAAGCTCGATCAGATCGGCGCCCCCGCGTTCCAGCGCCGCAATGAGACCGGGGGTAGCCTGAGGAGTTGGGTCGCCCGCCGTGAGATACGCGACCATGCCGCAGCGCTGCTCGCGTTTGAGCTTGTCGAATAGCCGGGAGATACGAGTCAATCTTTGTCCAGTTCCGGAAAGTTTTCGCGGTAGATATCCATGTCCTTGTCGCCGCGCCCGGAGAGGTTGACGATAAACGTCTGCCCCTGCGAGACCGGCGCGCGCCGCATCGCTTCCGCCACGGCATGTGAAGACTCCAGCGCCGGAATGATGCCCTCCAGACGGCTGAGTTTCAATGCCGCCGCCAGCGCGTCTTTATCGCAGCAGGCGCAGTATTCGGCGCGTCCGCGATCGTGCAGCCAGGCGTGTTCGGGGCCGACGGACGCATAATCGAGTCCAGCCGAAACGGAATGCGTCGGCGCGATCTGTCCGTGATCGTCCTGCAGGACGTAGCTTCGTGTCCCGTGCAGTACGCCGGGAGTCCCTCCGGCGAAGCGCGCCGCATGTTGTCCCAGTGCTTCACCGCGTCCGCCGGCTTCAACGCCAATGAGCTTTACACCTTCGTCTTCGACAAACGGGTGAAAAATTCCGATCGCGTTGCTGCCCCCGCCGACACACGCGATCACAGCGTCGGGCAGTCGCCCTTCCGCTTCCAGAATCTGTTGGCGCGCCTCGAGCCCGATGACCCGGTGGAAATCCCGCACCATCGCCGGATACGGATGCGGACCAAGCGCCGACCCGAGCAAATAGTGCGTCGTCGACACATTCGTGACCCAGTCGCGCATGGCTTCGCTGATCGCGTCCTTGAGGGTGCGGCTGCCGTTGGTCACGCCGACGACGTTCGCTCCCAGGAGGCGCATGCGGAAAACGTTGAGGCGCTGCCGCCGCATGTCCTCCTCGCCCATATAAACCGTGCAATCGAAGCCGAACAGCGCGCACACCGTGGCGGTGGCAACGCCGTGCTGCCCTGCCCCGGTCTCGGCGATGATCCGGTGCTTGCCAAGGCGCCTGGCGAGCAGCGCCTGGCCGAGGCAGTTGTTGATCTTGTGCGCGCCGGTGTGAAGCAAGTCCTCGCGCTTGATATAGATTTTGGCGTCGAGCGACCCGGAGAGGCGCTGTGCAAAGTAGAGCGGTGTGGGGCGTCCGGCGTAAGTCGCCAGCAGAGCGTTCAGTTCCCGATGAAAGGCGGGGTCCTGACGCGCCTGGTCATACGCGAGCTCGATTTCCTCGAGAGGAGCCATCAGCACTTCGGGCGCGTAGCGTCCACCGTAGGCGCCGAAGTGACCGCGAATATCGGGTTGGGAAGTCATGAACGAAGCGCCGCCTCGATAAATTTTTTCATAAGCGCATGGTCCTTGCGGCCGGGGGACAGCTCAATTCCCGACGCCACGTCGACACCCCACGGCTTGGCCACCTCAATGCGCGCGCGGACATTCTCCGCGTCGAGCCTCCCCGCCAGGATCAGCGGGCGGGTGAAGTGCGCGGTGCGCGTCCAGTCGTAAGCCGCGCCGTCCAGCAGGATCGCTTCGGCGTGGGGGTAATCCGCAACTTCGCTGTCGCGATCGACCCTTATGCCTTTCCAGACCCGCAGGCTTGTCGGGTAACGGTCCGGCGTCTCGCCGCCGTGCAGTTGCGCCACATCCAACCCGGCGCGAGCCGCGACTTCCTCGATCACCGGCCCCGCCTCATCGACGAAAACCCCGACTTTCCACACCTGAGCCGGCAGACCAGCGACCCATCCTTCGATCTGCTCCACCGTCACACTCCGCGGGCTCGGCGGATAGAAAATAAAACCCAGCGCGCGGGCCCCTGCGTCGATGGCGGCGAGGGCGTCCTCACGATTCGTGATCCCGCAGATCTTGACGAACATCAGGCCACCAACTCCCGCAGGGCTTGCGCGGGATCCCCGGATTTCACCAGATGCTCTCCCACCAGAAACGCATCATAGCCGCTGTCCATCAGCCGGCGCACATCCTGCTGGCTGAAGATACCGCTCTCACTCACCTTCACGACTCCGGACGGGATATGCTGCGCCAACGCAATCGACGTTTGGAGAGAAACGTGAAACGTCCGCAAATCGCGATTATTTACTCCGATGACCTCCGCGCCGGAGGCGATTGCGGCATCGAGTTCGCGCCGGTCATGCACCTCGACCAGCGCCGCCATGCGAAACTCCGCGGCCAACTCGCGAAAGGCGCGCAGTTGCTTCGCGTCGAGGAGCGCGACAATGAGCAGGATCGCGTCCGCCCCATGCGCCGCCGCTTCAAGCACGTGATACTCGGAGATCGTGAAATCCTTCCGGATCACGGGGAGCATGCACGCCGAACGCGCCGCGCAAAGATCGGCCAGGCTTCCCTGGAAGAAATCCCGATCTGTCAGGACCGACAGCGCCGATGCCCCGCCCTTTTCGTATTGCTTCGCCAGTTCGACCGGCCGGAAATTCTCCAGCAGAACGCCCTTGCTGGGGGAAGCCCTCTTGATCTCCGAAATCACCGCCGGGCGGTTCACGCGCAGGGCCGCGGCGAAGTCCCGGCGGTCGTGCCGCGCAGTCTCGGCACGCTGCCGCAGCTCAGCCTCGGGAATGCCGCCGGCGCGCAGCTCTTCCCGCTTGCGGGACACAATGCGAGCCAGGATGTCAGGTATCGCGGGGGTCAACTTTTCATCGTATCGCGGAGCCAAATCATTTCACGCGGGGAAGCGAACGACCGACTGCCTTTCATTCGCCCCCGGGTTACCTGGCCCGGCAGTCGCCCAATGCTCCCAAATACCTTTGTTTTCTGAATTTGTCAAGTTTCTGTTACAATGAATATTATGCAAGATCGTCAGCCGATCAACGATTCCTATTATTGCGGAAGATTCCGGCCGGATTCTATCGTATCGGTTCTGACAGGCAACTCGTATGTCGTTGCAGAATATGACGAAAGAACCGGCGACATCCGGTGGCAGCGGGTCGTAAATGCCAGCCAGAGGGAAGGCATCCACAACTGGCTGAGGGAGCATTTTCCCGTTCAGGCGCCCGCGATGACCCCGCCAGTCAAGATTCCGGCCAGAGTGAGCCCGAAAGCGGCATCAAAGGCCGCGCCGCCCAAAACCGCGAAGAAAGTAGTGGCCAGTGCGGCGCGCGGAGTTAAAGCCGGAACTGAGGCCAAAGCAGGCAAGAAGCTTAAATTGAAGGTAGTTCCAGCACATAAAGCGGCACCCCGCAAGCGTCAGTTGGCGTCCGCTTAATCGCTTCGATACCAGACGTCCCACCTTAGTTTCACGCCGGAAAAGTTTCACGCCGAAAATGGCACAATGATCGCCGAGCGGGCATCAGCGGCCGTTGGAAAAACCGTGAACAAGGGCGGCGGCGGCGAGTTCGTCTTCGCTTTTTTGTCCAGCACAGTTTTGATTCGGACCACCGACACATTCCCCGACCGCTGGTCCATCACCAGCGCGTACTCGCCGTCAGGCGTGAGCAGAATCTCACCCGGGTTCTCCCCGACATGAACCGAGGCAAACACGCTGCGGCTCTCGATATCGAGCATCGTCAGGTCCCCAGTGGCGGGATTCGTCACAAAAAGCATATTTCGCTTCTCAGCCACCGCCATGGCGTAAGGGCTGCTTCCCGCCAGAATCGTCTCGGCGACTTCGTTCTGAAACGGGCTTACGATCACGATGGACGTTTGCCCTCTGCCCGTCACAAACATCTGTCCACCGTCGAAATTGAAGCAGAAGCGCGACGGCGCCAGCGGCAAGGGCAATCGGCTGAGTAAAGCTCCCGATACCGCATCAATCGCCACGATTTCCTTCGCGGCTTCGGAGCCCGCGAGGATCGTCTTGCCATCCCGCCGGAACCGCACCGCTGTGCAGGGCACGCCAACGTCCGTCGAACCGGCGGACTGAAGCCGCGCCAGCGACACACGCATGACCGTATGACGCCCCGGGATGGTCAGCACCAGACCGTTATCGCTATTTTCCGAGCGCACGTCGAGGTCAGCAACGGCCGCCGGAAGCGGCAACTTCCCAATAACACGCCGGCTTTTCAGATCCACGCTGAGCAGCGCCGCGGGACCATCGACCGGCACAATTGCCGTGCCGCCATCCGGTAGCAGCCGCACTCCGCCCGGTTTTCCCGCAAGCGGAATCCTGCCGGTGACCGCAAACCGCGCGACATCCACTTCGAGCAAAGCCTGCCCGTCGCGGCAGACAGCGAATACGCGGTTCCCGGTTCGTAACAATTGATCCGCCGCGCATGGCAAAGGGATCGATGAAACGCGCCGGAACGACGCGAGATCGGCGACTGCGATCTCTTTTTCGGCGCCGCTCGCGACGAACAACCAGCCCTGATATCTCGAGCCGCGCTTCCGCGCGCACGCGGCGCCGAGCGCTGCCGTAGCCGCAAGGAAAGTCCGCCGGGAGAAGCTACCAGTCATGGCGCTCTTCCTTCCATGGGTCGCCATGCATGTGGTAACCGTTGCTCTCCCAAAACCCTGCGCGATCGCTCTGCATGATCTCTATGGATTGCACCCATTTCGCGCTCTTCCACGCATACAGCCGCGGAACAATCAGCCGCGCCGGACCGCCGTGATCCAGACTCAGCGGCTCGCCGTCATGCAGCACCGCCACCAGCGCGTCTTCCGCGAGAAACTCCGCCAGCGGCAGATTCGTCGTGAATCCGCGGTCGTAGCCATGGGCGAGCACGAAAGCGGCTGCGGGCAAAACGCCGCCCGCGCGCGCCACGATCTCGCGAGTCGAGACGCCCTCCCACAGATTGCCGAGGCGGCTCCAGCGCGTCACACAATGGAAGTCCGCAAAGACGCGCACCCGCGGAAGCTGGTTGAACTCACGCCAGGTCCAGGAAGCGCCTGTGCCTACCATTCCGAAGATATCGAACTTCCACGTGGCGAGGTCCACCGGCGGCGGCCCGCTCGCGTCGAGCACCGGCCATTTCTTCGTTCTCGACTGCCCCGGCGGAATCCGTTTCCCGCGCCGCGTGTCCGGACTCACGATCGCATCCACCGGCGCATCCTCGGGTCGCGCGATCGGATCGGGTTGTTCTTTACTCTTGTCCATCCAGAAACTCATCGCCGGTTTTCGCAGTCGTCTGAGTTCAATTATGCGATGAACCTCGGCCTGCCTTGCCGATCACCATCCGATACAGTTTTTGGGATTCATTTGCCGCCCCGGAACGAGCCTGTGTTCAATCGTTTCGGGTGTACCATAGCAGGTATTCCGGATGAGGGAAATGAGACTTCCAATGAATCCAGAATATGGAAGATCAATTGCTTCACGGCGCTACCGGAGGATACCCAAGGTGACAAGGGCATCTGTTTGTTCGTGCTTCATTCTGACCGGACTCCTCGTCAGCGCCGGGCGAATGTTTCCGCAGACGTTGATGCGCGCAAGCTCCCTGGGGGGTACCGTTCAGTTAATCGGCAATGACTCCGCCATTCTCGATGCCGGAGAAAAAAAGACCGATCTGCCCTGCACTGTCACAGCGGTGAAACCGATCCTCGGCTTCGATCTGCGCTTTCATTCCGGATACCAGATCACAGTGCCGCTGCATGAGCTCGCGGGCGACGGCGGAACGCTGACTATTATTTTCCGAGTCACATCTTCCTCCGCGAAGGATTCTCCGTACTACTTCTCGCAAAAATACAGCGTGCCCGATATCGATGAGGATGCCAGAGGTGACGCGTATCTGGGCGGCGGCTTCGATATCGGTGAAGGCGATTACCACGTCGACTGGATGATGCGTGATCGTATCGAGCGCGTGTGTTCCTCGAACTGGGACATCTCCGCCGCGCTCAACGGTAGAGATCAGGGGGTGAAGCTCCCCATCGCACCGAACGCGATCGATGCCTCCGATCAGGAGTTCTTCAAGGCCGAGCCTCCAGTGGCGCGCGCGGACGCTCGCGATGCATATAAGGTGAAAATCCTGATCAATTTCGCGCCGCAGCAAGGGGCCGCCGCGAGCATGCAGCCAATCGACACAAGCGCCTTGGTCTCGATTCTGCGCAATATCTCGCGCGAGCCGCGCATCTGCAAGTTTTCGATCGTCGTTTTCAACATGAATGAGCAGCGGATCCTGTACCGGCAGGACGACGCCGACCAGATCGATTTTCCAAAAATGGGCAAAGCTCTTTCGTCGATGAAGCTCGGGATGGTCGATTACAAGAAGCTGAGCGATCCACACAGCGGCAGCGATTTCCTCACAAAGCTCGTTCTTGACGAGCTTGGCAGCAACAAGGCCGATGCCGTGATCTTCGCGGGCCCCAAGGTCGGGCTCAGCGACAACATCCCCTCCGACAACCTGAAAGACCTGGCCAGCGTCACGTACCCCGTTTTCTACATGAACTACAATCTCGACCCCAGGGACAATCCGTGGCGGGACCCGATCGGCAATGTTGTAAAGCGCTTACGGGGCTACGAGTACACGATCACGCGGCCGCGCGATCTGTGGACCTCCTGGTCGGATATTATGGCGCGCATTGTAAAGTTGAAACTGGTTGCGACCGTCGCAACGTCATCAGAATAAGACATGAAACCTTGCTTCGGTGGCCTGGGACTCCTTCTTTTGCTGGCTGGAGCCTCACCTTCCGCCGAAGCGCAGCGGTTCTCGGATAAAGACGTACTCGCCCCCGCGTATCCCTCCCCGGAGAGCGTCGTCGATCAGATGCTGAGTCTTGCGCAGGTGCGTCCGGGCGAGATGGTGTATGACCTCGGCTGCGGCGATGGCCGAATCGTAATTGCGGCAGCCCAAAAATTCAAAGCGCGGGCCGTAGGAATTGAGATCCGCCGGGATATCTACGAGCACACTCTGGCGCACGTCGCCTCGCTGGGGCTGGCCGACCAGGTGAAGATAGTCCAGGGAAATGCGCTGAATTACGATCTAAGCCCGGCGGATGTGGTCACGCTCTATTTGCTGACGAGCTCAAATGAACGCCTCAAGCCGGCGCTGTTGAAGTATCTGAAGCCGAGCGCCCGCGTAGTGTCACACGACTTTGAGATTCGCGGATGGAAGCCCGTCTCGACCAGCAAAATGATGGTCGAAGGCCGCCCGCACATGATCTATCTCTACCGCATGGACGCGAGATAAGCGCTCCGCAAAGACGCAACGCCGTCAGGGAAAACACCTCTTCCTGTCTTCTTTGCGTCTTTGCGTCTTTGCGAGCGCTGATTCGGCTTTTATTTCCCGAACCGCTTCTCCACTTCCTTCCAATTCACGACATTCCACCACGCCCCGAGATACTCCGGACGCCTGTTCTGATACTTCAGATAATACGCGTGCTCCCACACATCGAGTCCCATCACCGGCTCGCCGCCTTCCATCAACGGGCTGTCCTGATTCGCCGTCGACGTAATCTCGAGCTTGCCGCCTTTGTTCAGTAACCACGCCCAGCCCGATCCAAAACGGCCCGCGCCGGCCGCATTGAATTTTTCTTTGAACTGATCGAAGCTGCCGAAGGCCTGGTTGATGGCATCCGCCAGCGCGCCACCGGGCGTGGACTGTCCGCCGGACGCAGCCATGATGGTCCAGAACATCGAGTGGTTCGCGTGCCCGCCGCCGTTGTTGCGCACCGCCGTCTTGATCGCGTCCGGCACGATCGCGCAGTTGTTCGCCAGCAGCTCGGGCAGTGTCTTGTTCGCCAGATCAGGCGCGGATTCGAGCGCTTTGTTCAAATTCGTTACATACGCCTGATGGTGTTTCCCATGATGGATTTCCATGGTCATCTTGTCGATGTAGGGCTCGAGTGCTTCAGGAGCGTAGGGCAACGGGGGAAGTGTGAAAGCCATGTTTTCTCCTTGTATTTGTATATGTGAAACGTCGTTTTGATGCTACCGTGTTTGCCCGGACGGGCGCAAAAATCTCAGTTTCGAGCGCGTTCGAAAGCGTCCCCAATGCGGAACATCTTTTCTTCCTGGAAGTGATTGCACAGGATTTGCAGCCCCACCGGCAATCCTTCACTCGTCGCGCCGCACGGCACGCTCATGCAGGGAATGCCCGCAAGGCTGCCGGTGATCGTATAAATGTCCGACAAGTACATGTTCAGCGGATCGTTCACCTTCTCGCCGATCCGGAACGCCGGAAATGGGGACACCGGCGCGGCGATCGCATCCACCGATTGAAACGCATTCGTGAAATCGCGCGTGACCAGCGCGCGCACCTTCTGCGCCTTCAGATAATACGCGTCGTAATAGCCGTGGCTCAGGACATATGTCCCCAGCATGATGCGCCGCTTCACTTCAGGGCCGAAGCCTTCACCGCGCGTCTTCGTGTACATGTCGCTCAGCGTGCCCGACTCTTTGGAGCGGAAGCCGTACCGCGCGCCATCAAAGCGCGCGAGGTTCGCGCTGGCTTCCGCGGTCGAGATGATGTAGTACGCGGCGATTGCGTAGTCCGTCGCCGGTAGACTGATGTCGCGGATCTCGCAGCCAAGCGCGCGTAAATCCTCGATCGCTTTGCGCACGAGATCGGCGGTCTCACCCGCGGCGTGCTTCATGTATTCGAGCGGAACGCCAATCTTCATACCACGCACGTCGCCGTTCAGCGCGGCGGCATAATCCGGCACTGGCGCCGCGGCAGAGGTCGAGTCGAGAAGATCCCGCCCGGCCATCGCGCCCAGCACGGTCGCGGCATCCTTCACGGTGCGCGCCAGAGGACCGATGTGATCGAGCGAGCTCGCGTGCGCGACCAGACCGTAACGCGATACACGGCCATATGTGGGTGTCACGCCGGCCACTCCGCAAAAGGACGCGGGCTGCCGGATCGAACCCCCGGTGTCCGATCCCAGCGAAACGACGGTCGTGCCCTGCGCGACGGCCGCTGCCGAACCGCCGCTGGTCCCTCCAGGCACACGATCGAGTGCGAGCGGATTGCGCACCGGGCCAAACGCGCTGTTCTCGTTCGACGACCCCATCGCGAACTCATCGCAGTTGGTCTTGCCGACGATGACAGCCCCCGCCGCCTCAATGCGCTCCACGGCTGTCGCGTCATACGGCGGGATGTAGTGCTTGAGCATGCGCGAGGCGCAGGTCGTGCGCACTCCTTTCGTGAGGATGACGTCTTTGACGCCCATCGGCACGCCGGCCAGCGCGCCCGGCTCCTCCCCCGCCGCAATCTTCCTGTCGACGCGCTCCGCCGCTTGCAATGCACGCTCGGATGAAAACAGAAGAAACGCATTGGTCTTTGCGTTTTCCCGTTCGCCATGCTCGATCGCCTCGCGTGCGATTTCAACGGCGCTGAATTGCTTGCTGAGCAGGCCTTCGCGGATCGATGAAATCGTGTGCGCGGTCATCGCTCGATTACCTTCGGGACTTTGAAGAAGCCGTTGCCCTTCGCCGGCGCGTTCGCCAGCGCAAGATCGTTGCCCAGCGGAGGACGCTCGACATCGGGGCGCAGCGTCGCCGTTTCGGCGGCCTCGTAAAGCACCTGCGTCATCGGCTCGACGCCCGCGGTGTCGATGCCGGCAAGCTGGTCCATGTGATCGAGGATGCTGCCCAGATCGTGCACCATCCTGTCGATCTCATCCGCCTTCAAGTCGAGATTCGCAAGCCGGGCGACGTACCTTACCTGTTCTTCAGTCAGCTTCAAATCAGTTTCCTGGTTTCGAAATGTCCCCGATGTCTATGTGGGGCTGGCGATCTTGTCGCCGGCGTTGCTGCTGTTTGCAAACCTCCACCACAAGCGTTCGACCAGCCGGCTGGCGAATGACGTTGTCGTTGCCTCTGATGCAAAGCCGGCGGCTTCTCCACAAGTTATGCACTTTGGCGCCGTTTGGAGGCCCGATAGATGCGCCGGAGCCCGGGATCGGCAATCGCATCCGCTTCGTCCAATGGCGCTTCCAGCGCGAGCCGGACATCAGACTCCCTCTGCGGGCCAATCCCGGCCGGCATGACGCGCAACTCAAGCGATGCCACGATCTCGGGTCCAATGGCTTTCTCCAGATTGCGCAGGATCTGATACCGCAGGCTCCAGAGATTCTTCTTCCAGAGCTCGTCTTCCACTTCCACGACCAGCGTCGTCCGAACCAGCTTCAGCGCCCTTGTGCGCTGCGCGATCTTTTTCCCAACTGCTTTTTTCCACGCCGCGCAGGCGATTCGCTCGTGGTTGATGACATCGGAAACACCGGTCCACTGCGCGATGATGCGGCTGGCCTGATCCATGGAGGCAACGGCTGGAACGAACTCGATGATAACATTGGGCCGTTTCACCGCCTCGCGCGCGCCCGGTCGCAGATTCGCCCCAGCGTAATCAACGCCCGCTCATGCGCTTCGGACCACTTGTGCCCGCAGTTCATCCGGATGTAGTTCCGGTAGCGCCCGGTGGCCGAAAAAATCGTGCCCGGCAGAATGCTCACGTGCTCCGCCAGCGCGGCGCGATAAAGCTTCAATGCATCGATCCGCTGAGGCAACTGGACCCAGAGCACGTAGCCCCCGGCAGGACGACTGATGCGCGTCCCTTCGGGCAAATAACGCGCCGCGGCCTGACGGACGGCATCCATCTGGCACGCGAGCGTGGCCCGCAATTTCTTCACGTGGCGGTCGTATGCGCCGGATTCCAGAAACTCCGCGACGACGATCTGCTGCAGTGATGGCGCCGCCATCGTCGTCAGCAACTGCAGGCGCTCGATCTCGGCCCGGTACCGGCCGCCAACGACCCAGCCAACCCGGTATCCGGGCGACAGAATCTTCGAGAAGGAAGAGCACAACAGCACCGATCCCGTCTTGTCGAACGATTTCGCGGTGCGCGGGCGCGGCCCCTCAAACGCAAGGTCGCCATAGATGTCGTCCTCGATGAGTGCGATGCCGTGATGCGTGATCAGATCGACCAGCGCCTTCTTGTTCTCGTCGCGCATGACGAAGCCGAGCGGATTATGGCAGTTCGGCATCGCGATGCAGGCTTTGACCCGGTGGCGCCGGATTGCCCGCTCCAACTCGTTGAGATCGATTCCCTCCTGCGGGTCGGCCGGGATTGCGATTACCTTCATTCCCAGTGATGCCGCGCTGCCGAGAATCCCGAAGTAGGTTGGATCCTCCACCGCGATCACATCGCCGGGCCGCGCCACGGCCCGCAGGCTGAGATTGATCGCATCCGCGGCGCCGCTGGTGATCGTCACATCGCGGGGACCGAACGTGCATCCCATGCCCGGCGCACGGCGCGCGATCTGCCGGCGCAGGGGCTCGGCGCCCGGCGGCAGATCGTAGCCGGCGCTGTGCGCGGGCCGGCGGCGGACCGCGCGCTGCAGAATCAAATTCAGACGCCGGTTGGGAAACAATTCCGGACTCGCCACGCTGGGGCCGAACGAGATGAGCTGGGGATCGCGCGCTGCCTCCAGCATGCTCAGCAGTACGTCGTCATTCCCGATCGTCGCCGGGGCCGGGCGACCCGTTTCTGCTTCCGGCTGCGGAATCTCCGACGAAAACGGCGTTCGCACATAGAACCCGGATTGCGGACGCGCTTCCAGATAGCCGCGGCTTTCCAGCCACATGTAAGCCTGCAGCGCTGTGGACATGCTGACGCGCTGCTGCTGACTCAACTGCCGCAGCGACGGCGCTCGGTCGCCGGGATGCAGCGAACCCTGCCCGAACTGGCGGGCCAAACCCTCGGCGATCTGTACGTAAAGCGGATCGGAGGTCGCCATGCAGTTGAGCGTAACAGAAACTGTACCGGATATAAATTCATGAATCTGAGTCTGTACTGGTCTGGCCATCCAGGATATCTTCAGGCATGCTGCTTCAGAAAACCCACGATTTCGCCACCCGGTTCCTCGAAACTCTCGAGACCCGGCCCGTCGCAAGTCCGGTCGATTTCGCATGTCTGCTGGAACGCGCAGGGGGCCCCCTGCCCGAGACCGGCGAGGACCCGGTTGACATCATCGAAAAATTCGCCAATGCGATGGATGCAGGCATCGTAGCCAGCGCCGGACCACGCTACTTCGGATTTGTCATCGGCGGTTCGCTCCCCGCCGCCCTTGCCGCTGACTGGCTCACCTCCGCGTGGGACCAGAACGGCGCCTCTTTTGCAACAAGCCCGGCTGCTGCTGCCGCGGAGGAAATCTCGGCTCGCTGGCTGATCGAGTTATTCGGATTGCGCCGCAGCGCCAGCGTCGGATTCACGTCCGGCTGCACCATGGCGAACTTCACCGGACTCGCGGCCGCTCGCCATGCCCTCTATCGCCAACTCGGCTGGGATGTCGAGCATCAGGGACTCATTGGCGCGCCGCCCATCACCGTCGTGACCAACGAGGAATCGCACATCTCGATCTTTGCCGCGCTCCAGATGCTCGGGCTCGGCCGCGAGCGGGTCATCAAGGTCTCAGCCGATGGACAGGGCCGGATGCGGGCCGATGCCCTCCGGCTCGTGCTCGCCGAAATCCGCACTCCCTTCGTCGTTTGCGCGCAGGCCGGCAACGTGAACACAGGCGCGTTCGATCCTATCCTCGAGATCGCGAATTGTGTGCACGCACGCGACGGCTGGCTGCACGTGGATGGAGCGTTCGGAGTCTGGGCGGCGGCTTCACCCTCGCACCGCGAACTTACCCGCGGTATCGATCTTGCCGACTCAATCGCGGTCGATGGCCACAAATGGCTCAACGTTCCCTACGACTCCGGCATCGTATTCGTGCGCGACCGCGCCGCTCACTATGCGGCGATGAGCCTGGGCGCGCCTTACTACGCGCCGCCGACGGAGATGACGAGGGACAATCACGACTGGGTGCCGGAAGCTTCACGCCGCGCTCGCGGCTTTGCGATTTACGCGGCACTCCGCAGCCTTGGCCGCGAAGGCATCGTAAACCTGATCGAGCGCAACTGCACGCTCGCCCGTCGCATGGCAGATCGTCTGGGAGCCGCCGAAGGGGTCGAGATCCTGAACGATGTGGTCCTGAACCAGGTTCTCGTGCGCTTCACCGGTCGCGATACGGCATCTGTCATCGCGCGGGTTCAGAAGGACGGTACCTGCTGGGCTGGGGGCACGACATGGCACGGGATGCATGCCATGCGAATCTCGGTCTCGAACTGGTCGACAACGGAAGCCGATATCGATGTTTCCGCGGAGGCCATCCTGCGCTGCGCGGCGATGTAAAAGAGCGTTCCTCGCAAAATCGAGCTATCCGGGAATACTCGCGTGGCACAGCAGACAAGCGCCGCGCGAGTTCTTCGCGCCGGGCCACGCGATCGAGTACGTCTGATTACGCATATTCCACGACACGATTTGCCGATCGCCATCCGACGCGATCTGCGAGAACATGTGCTTGGCGATCTCGGTATTTCCTCTTAACCCCGGCCGCTTCGCCGAGACGAACAGGGTCGCGTTCTCGTCTCCGGCGCGATAGTTGATCGCGGCCACCCGCACCCCGCGATAGTTGATCATGCGCGCGCCGACCACGCGCACGGCGGCCGCATCCGGCTGCGGCTCTCCCGCGGGCGTGTCGATGTCGATATTTGCTTCGGTTTTTGCCCAGGCGCGCGTCTCCTGCAGATTGGCCGGCCGAACGTCGTACCCATGCACTGGGCTTCGCAACAGCGCCAATTCCTGATCGCGAAACGGATCCGGCTCCGGCGACCCGGTCGAAACCCGCCACACGCCGGCAATGGCGAGCAGCGATACTGTGGCGGCGACAGGCCATAGCAACCACGCCGGCGAGGCATTTGGCCGCACGCGCCTGGGTCCCGTCTCGATATGGCCCCACAACGATTGCGGCGCCCGCACCGGCGCCAATTCGCTGGCGAGTTCCTGCTCCAGCCAGTTTGAATCAGGCATAATCTTTTCTCCTTGCGTTCGCCAGCCGGGCGAGCCGCCGCGCCAGAATCTTGTGTGCGCGGTTCAGCCGTGACGCGATCGTTCCCGGAGCGCAGCCCAAAATCTCCGCGATCTCTTCGTAGGACAAACCCTGCGTGTATCGGAGCACCACGACCATGCGCTGGTCGGGCGCCAGCGCGTCGACCACACTTTTTACGTGTGCGCTCAACTCGGCGCGAAGCACTTCGTCGAGCACGCTCAGGTCGGGCGTGCGCATCAGAGAGAGCATTTCGTCGAACAGCGGCGTCAGGCGGCGGGTCTTGCGCTTCAGGTCGAAGCAACTGTTGACGACGAGCCGGTAAAGCCACGAATCGAAATTTGCATCGCCCCGGAAGCTGCCGATCGCCGTGTACAGCTTCAGAAAGGTGTCCTGCGCGATGTCCTGCGCCACCGCCGGATCGCCGCTGTAACGCAGGGCAACCGAGTACACCATGTCTTTATACTTCTCGAACAGGGCCCGGAACGCGTCGGGCTCGCCGCGCCCGCAGCGCTCGATCAGCTCTCTCTCGGTTTCCTGCAAGACCATGACCCGATCAATCCGGCTTCCTTGGACTGGACGTTCGTCCGCGGGAGTTCCTTCCTGATTTATTCTGTGTGGGCCACAGAAGGCTATGCCGCGTAGACCGCTTTCTCGAAATCGCTCAACAAGCCAACCGCCTGTTTATCCACAAACGGGAAGAATTGCATCATCACCACCGCGCAGAGCGATTTCTTCGGGTCGATCCAATAGAACGTGTTTTCAATGCCCGCCCACGCGAGGCTTCCGGCCGACCGGCCGCCCTGATACGCCGTCGTGTTGATCAGGAACCCATACGTGAAACCATCGGTGACGCCGGGGTGGAAATCGACGTTGTCCGAAATCGCCGGACGATACGTCTTCAACTTGCCCGCGCTGATATTTCCGATCTGATTGGCCGCCATCATGGCGACTGTTTTTTCCTGCAGGATCTGCCCGCTCGGTCCACGCCCCTTGTTCAGGATCATCTGCATGAAACGAACGTAGTCTGGCGCGGTCGAGAAAAGTCCTCCGCCGCCGTTGTAAGCCTTTGGGGGCGCGGGGATGGCGCGCGGATCTTCTTTCAGCATCCCGTCCGGCTGCCGGCGAGTCGAGCTGACGAGACGGTCAAACTTCTCCGCCGGAAAAATGAAGGTCGTGTCTTTCATGCCGAGCGGCTGCAAAATGTTCTTCTGGAAGTACTGCTCCAGCGTTTGCCTGCTGATGGCCTCGACAAGCTTTCCGGCCCAGTCCATGCTTGTGCCGTACTGCCACCGCGTGCCCGGCTCGAAGATGAGAGGCGTCAGCGGCGCCACCTGCGCACCCGATGGCGCGCCCTTCCCTGTGTTGTATTTCAGCATGCTCTCGTCCCACGTGTCGTAGGCGAACCCGGATGTGTGCGTCAGCAGGTGATGGAGCGTGACCGGCTTTGTCGCGGGCCGCAGAATCGGTTTGCCCGCGGCGTCGAACCCTGTCATCACGTCGAGTTTGCCAAGCTCCGGCAGGAATTTCGACACCGGCTCGTGCAGAGTGATTTTTCCCTGCTCGACAAGCTGCATGGCGGCCGACGCGGTAATCGCCTTCGTCATCGACGCGATGGCGAAGATGGAATCCGGCTTGACATCGATCCCCGACTTTTGATCGCGTCTGCCGAATGCGCCCGTGAAAGTGATTTTGTACGGCGTCGCGACCATCGCGACGACCTGCGGAATCCCGCGCTTCTTCATGCTGTCGCGCAGCGTATCGCTTAACGGCGGCGCGCCCAACAGCCTTGCCGCGGGACTCGCCAGCGCGAGAGCAAACGTATTGAACTGTCTTCGATTGAGAGCGATCATGTCGTCCTTCTTATTGCGCGGGCAGCAGTTCGAGAAAAAGGTTACCGGGAGCGCGCACGAGCGCGAGGCGCCTGTTCCCCATCGTCACCGGCTGGCCGCCCGTCGAGATGACGGTTCCACCGGCGGACGTAAGCGCCTTCGCAGTCCCGTCGACGTCGTGCACACGTAGTTGAATCATCGCGGTCCCGGGGTCCTGCGTGCGCGTGTTCATCGGTTTACGGTCTATGTCCTTGAATTCGATGAGTGTGAGGCGCGGCCCGCCGCCGGGGATATTTGTCGAGACCTGCCGAAACTGCGCGCCAGGTGTGCCGGCAGTATCGGCCATGAGCTTGTTGTCCGTATAGGTGGCGGGGACGGGCGACATTTGGAAACCCAGGGCGTCGTGGAGGAGCTTCGCCGTCGCCGCCACGTCCGCAACCGTAATCTCGATGCTCGCGCCGTAGATATTACCGGACGTCGCTGAAGCACTCGCTGGCAGCGTGTTCAGGCGCGTGATCTCGATGACGAAACCGTCAGGATCCTGCACGAACAGTCCTCTCTCGATGTTCTGCACTTCAACCGGACCGCCCGCCGCCGTGAGAATATGCGCGCCCGACTTCTTCACTCGCGCGGCGACCGCATCGATATCTTTCACAAGGACCGCGAGATTGCCCGCACCCGGGTCCTGAAAGCGCGGATGCGCCGGCTTCCGGTCGATGTCCTTGTAGTCGATCAGTTCGAGGCCGAACTTCGCGCCGGGAATCTTCATGACCGCGATGTGCGATTGCCCGCCTGGAGTGTTCCCCAGCTGCATGATCGCGGGATTCGGGGAGAATGGCGCCGGCGGCGCGGTCAACTCCAGCCCAATGACGTCGCGGTAAAACTCGATGGACTTATCCAGATTTGAGACGATATGGCTGAAGTTGCCCATCCCGGCGACATCGGGGATGCGCGTGTCCGGCGGCAGAGCATCGCCTCGTTGCGCGGACAAAGATAACACCGCCACACCAATCAAAAGAAGGCATCGAATCCAGAGCTTCACAGCTCTCAACGATATCGCATTCGGCGGATGAAGGCGCCGGGCCAAAATGACGGGATCGCCAGTTCCAGAGCCAGCATGCCGCCGCTCTCTTCCAGAGGTCGAAGTACATGTGGCGCTGGCGATCTTGTCGCCGGCGGCCTTGCTACTGTCGCACGGCAACACCCGTGATGCTCTTCACATGCCCTGAATAGGCAACCGGCTTGCGAAGTGCTTGAATGCCGGAACCGGCATGAAAAAACTGCTCGGACTCACACTCGGCATCATGACGGCCCTCGGAGGCTTTGTCGATTTCGGACAAATCGTCTTCACCCTCCAGGCGGGGGCGGCGTTCCGCTATGCCCTGCTGTGGCCGATTGTCCTCGGCACGGCCGCCATCATCGTCTACACGGAAATGTGCGGCCGCATCGCCGTCGTGGCGCAGGAACCTGTCTTCGCGGTCGTTCGGGACCGGCTCGGCAAACCGCTGGGCCTGCTGGTGCTGCTCGCTTCGAACCTGCTCAACCTGATCACGTGCGCCGCCGAGCTGGGCGGAATCGCCATCGTTCTGCACCTGCTGACAGGCCGGCCTGAAAAAATGCTGCTGGCAGGCGCGGCCGTGGCGCTCGGACTCATCGTCGCTCTTCTGCGCTTCGAGTGGATCGAGCGGGTGTTCGGCCTCGCGGGGATGATGATGATCGTTGCCGCCGTTTCCGCCGTGATGCTGGGGCCGGACTGGAAAGCCCTCGGCGGCGGCCTGCTGCCCCGATTGTCCGCTGGCAGCGCTCATCAAACGCTGCGCTACTGGTTCTTCGCTGTCGGCATCTTCAGCGCCATGCTCATGGAATACGAAGTCCATTTCTATTCGTCGGGCGCAATGGAAGAGGACTGGACGGAAAAGGATCTGCCTGAGAACCTCATGGTGGCGACCTTCGGATCCGTCCTCGGCGCGGGCCTCACGGTGGCGCTGCTGGCAATTGGCGCGCTTATCTTCTTTCCCCGTCATGCCTTCCCGGAGCAGTTAAGCACCGCCATCAACGGAATCGCAGCGCCTTTCGGCAGGCTCGGGTTTCTGTTCGTGCTCCTCGGTACGATTGCCTGCCTGGCGGGCGCCAGCGTGGAGACGATGCTCTCCGGCGGTTACAACCTCTGCCAGTTCTTCAACTTGCGATGGGGGAAAAATCAGAAGGCCCGGGACGTGCCGGCCTTTTCGCTCACGTGGATCGGAATGCTGATCGTCGCGGCGCTGCTCGTGCTCTCCGGAATCGACGCGCTCAACCTGGTGAACATTTCGGTTGTGTTCGGCATGGCCGTTATGCCGCTGACGTACTATCCCATTCTGCGCGTCGCCATGGATCGCGGCATCATGAAACGGCACGTGAATTCGCGCAGTGACACGGCCGTCGGGATGATTTTTCTGGTATTGATCACAGCCGCGGCGCTCGCGGCGATCCCACTGATGATCGTGACCGGCTCGGGAAAACCCTGACGGGGCGACTGTCCGGGCTGCGTTCACACCACAGAGGCTGCCGGTGCCGAATGTGGCGCTGGCGATCTCTCTGGCCGGCTTTGCTCCTGTTGCAACAAGCGGTTCAACTCTTCAAACCAGGCGACATCAACCGCCAATGCGCAACACCACAGCTCACGCTGAGCGTCGCGGCGCAGCCGGTCTGGAATTCATGGTCGCGAGTCCTTTGGGAAGTCTTTGTCTGAGCGTCAGAAGCGGCGCGAACAGATCGCCTTCCGCTTCGGCTCGCTGCAGCGCATGCTCGGGATTGAATCGCAGCTTCACAACGTCACGAGTGCTTTGCAGGGCCGCCAGTTCCTTCCACTTGACAGGCATCGAGACAGATGGCTCATCATTTTTGGCGCGCAGCGAGTAGACACCGGCTGTTGTCTTGAAATCGGAATTCTGGCTCCAGTCGATGAAGATCTTCCCGTGCCGTAAATCTTTCGCCATCTCCGATACGACGCCCTTCGGGTTCTTCCGCTCCAGCTCGAGAGCCGCCGATTGAGCGAAGGATCTTGTCCGCTCATAGGTTGTCGCCGTGTTGAGCGGTACGTAGAGCTGAAGGCCTTTCGATCCGGAGACTTTCGCAAACGACTGGAGCCCCTTGCTTTCGAGGAGACTTCTGAGCGCAAACGCAACTTCGGCGCAGTTCACGAGATCCGTTCCCTCGCCGGGATCGAGATCGAAGACCATGGCGTCGGGCCTGTCCAGTTGGCCTGCGCGATGCAGAAACGGGTGTAGTTCGAGGCTCGCGATGTTTGCGCACCAGACCAGGGTTGGGAGATCGTTCACGCAGACGTAGCGAATAGGCTCGCCGCCGCCTCGGCGCGGCACGGTGGTGGTCTGGACCCAGTCGGGTGTGTGCTTCGGCGCATCCTTTTCGTAGAATGACTTGCCCCTGACGCCGTCCGGAAAGCGCACCATGGTTATCGGGCGTTTGGCGTAGTGCGGCAATAGCCACGGCGCGATGCGAACGTAATAGTCGATCACCTGGGCTTTTGTGAATCCGCTGGCGGGATAAAGGACCTTGTCGAGGTTGGAGAGATTGACAGGTCGCCCTTCGACTTCGACCGTTTGTTTCGCGGCCGCCATGCCCGTATTGTCCCATCGGGATGGACGTTAAGATTTCGGTCCGCAGCAAGGCGGTTTGGTTCACTGCCGAAGCTAAACCGCGGCGATATAAAATATCGCGTGGCGGCCTGACGCGCAAGGCAGGCATCCGCAATAAAACGGGGAGAAGGAGCAAAACATATGTGTGATCAGGATCATTACGAGAAAGTCCGCCGCGAATATGAAGCGCGCGGTTTGGTGACGCGAAAGCAATTCGGCAAGACACTGGCCGCAGGCGTGGCCATGCTGCTGCCGAAGGTGGTCAATGCGGCAGCCGTGACCGATGCGGAGGTCACAATCAAAACGCCGGACGGCACAGCCGACTGCTACTTCGTGCATCCTTCAACAGGCACAGCTCCGGGCGTCCTCGTGTGGCCGGACATCTTCGGATTGCGGCCTGCGTTTCGCGAGATGGGCAAGCGGCTGGCGGAGTCGGGATATTCCGTGCTGGTTGTCAATCCGTTCTATCGGACCAGGAAGGCCCCTACGGCGGAGAAAGGCGCGGCAACGCCGATTCAGGGGTTGTTCCCACTGATGCAGAGCCTGACCGAGACGACGCAACTGACCGACGCGAAGGCTTTCATCGGCTGGCTCGATCAGCAGCCATCCGTGGCGAAGAATCGGAAAATGGGGACGCAGGGCTACTGCATGGGCGGCCCGATCGCCTTCCGCACAGCCTTTGCGGTGCCAGATCGCGTGGGCGCGGTCGGGTCGTTCCATGGCGCCAATCTCGTGGGGAAGGACGAGCACAGCCCACACCTCGAGGCGGCAAAGACGAAGGCGCAATTTCTGGTCGCGATCGCGGAGAGCGACGACAAGAACGCGCCGAACGACAAAACGGCCCTGAAAGACACTTTCGCGAAAGCGGGCGTGCCGGCGGAAGTCGAGGTCTATGCGGGCTCGGCGCACGGCTGGTGTCCGCCGGATTCGGGTGTCTACAACCAGGAGCTCGCCGAAAAGGCGTGGAGCCGGTTGCTGGCCCTCTACGGCAAAGCGCTCGCGTAAGCGTGCCGAAAACTCGTTGCGCCTGGGCGGGCGAAGACCCGCGGATGGTCGCCTATCACGACGAGGAATGGGGTGTGCCCGAGTACGACGGCCGCGCGCTCTGGGAAAAGTTGATGCTCGACGGCTTCCAGGCCGGGCTCTCGTGGGCAATCATCCTGCGCAAACGTGACGCGCTGCGGAAGGCATTCGACGGATTCGATCCTGTCAAAGTCGCTCGATTTGAGGAGGCGGATGTCGTGCGCCTCCTCGAAAACCCCGCGATCATTCGTTCCCGCGCCAAGATCGAGTCGACCATCGCGGGCGCGCGGGCCTGGCTCGAGATGAAGTCCGCAGGTGAGGATTTCTCGACGTTCGTTTGGTCCATGGCAGGTGGCAAAGCGATTCAGAACAGCGGACCCGTTCCGACGAAAACAGCGCTTTCCAAAGAGATGTCGAAGGCATTGAAGAAGCGGGGGTTCAAGTTCGTCGGGCCGGTGATCGTTTACGCATGGATGCAGGCGACCGGCATCGTCAACGACCACAGCGCCGACTGCTTCCGCCGCACACTGAACAAGCCTGGTTGCTAGAATGAACCTTCCGAGGAAACCCTGGTGGCAGCTATTTTACGCTTGGACGAGGCCATCCGCGAGTTCGTGCATGACGGCGACACGGTAGCGCTCGAAGGCTTCACACACCTGATCCCATTCGCTGCGGGACACGAGATCATTCGCCAGAAGCGGCGCGGGCTCACGGTGATCCGCATGACGCCCGACGTGATTTACGACCAGCTCATCGGCGCAGGATGCGTGTCGAAGATCGTTTTTTCGTGGGGTGGCAATCCAGGCGTCGGCTCCCTGCACCGCTTGCGTGATGCTATCGAGAAGGACTGGCCGAATCCGATCGCGGTCGAAGAGCATGAGCATGCGGGAATGGCGGCCGCGTATGCGGCGGGCGCGTCGCATCTTCCGTTCGGCGTACTGCGCGGATATGTCGGGACTGATCTGCCGGAGCACACAAGCGTACGGTTCATCGATTGCCCGTTCACCGGCGAGAAACTGGCGGCCGTAAAGGCGCACCGCCCGGACGTGTCGATCATCCACGCCCAGAAGGCGGACCGCAAAGGCAATGTGATGATGTGGGGCGTCGTCGGCGCGCAAAAGGAAGCCGTGATGGCGGCGAAGCGCTCGATGGTCACAGTCGAGGAGATCGTCGACGATCTCAATGCGCCGCCGAATTCGGTCATCCTGCCCGCCTGGGTTGTGGGCGCGGTGAGCGAGGTCAAAGGCGGGGCTTTCCCGTCATACGCGCAAGGATATTACGCGCGCAACAACGCATTCTATAAGCAGTGGGACAACGTGGCCAAAGACCGCGACACGTTCGCCCAATGGATCGACCGGCACGTGATGAATACGAAGGATTTCGCGGAATTTAAGAAGAGCATCGAGGGGGCGCCCGCGCATGCCTGACGGCGTTTCGGCTTACACGGCGGACGAGATGATGACCATCGCGGCGGCGCGCATGCTGCGTAACGGTGCGTCCTGCTTCGTCGGGATCGGGCTGCCCAGCGCGGCGGCCAATCTGGCCAGGCTGACGCATGCACCGGATACTGTGCTGATCTACGAGTCCGGCTGTATTGGAACGAAGCCGAATGTGCTGCCGTTGTCGATTGGGGACGGAGAGCTTTCCGAGACCGCGGATACGGTGGTTTCGATCATCGAAATCTTCACTTACTGGCTGCAGGGCGGGCGCATCGATATCGGCTTTCTTGGCGCCGCGCAGATCGACCGCTATGCCAATATCAATTCGACTGTCATCGGAGACTACGATCGGCCAAAGACGCGGCTTCCGGGCGCGGGCGGCGCACCCGCCATCGCCGCCAACTGTGGCGAGGTGCTGATTACACTTCGGCAGAATAAGCGGGCCTTTGTGGAGAAGCTGGATTTCCAGACCTCCGGCGGACACATGGAAGGCGGCGACAGCCGCGCGAACATGCGATTTCCGGGCAAGGGTCCGACGGCGGTGATTACGGATTTGGGGATTATGACACCGGATCCGGTCACGAAAGAGTTGACTCTGACAAGCGTGCATCCGGGCATGACGGTGGATGCTGTGGTTGCCGCGACGAGCTGGATGTTGAAGGTAGCCGACAGTGTTGGGACAACACCGGTTCCGACCGGGACGGAATTGTCGGTGCTGCGGGATTTGCAGGCGCGGACCGCCAAAGCACACGCGGGCCAGAATTAAAATAGCCCCAAGCCAGGCAGAATTGGGCTGAAGCCTGTGGCAAGAATCGGCTTTCCACTACCGCCCTCGTTGCCGGGCGTCATCAAGCGCAGTTCCCTGCGCCACGATACAATTCTTACCGCATGTCCTTTCGGATACTCGCAGCCCTGCTGCTCTGTGCAGCAGCCGCACTCGCGCAAACCGGCGCAAAAAACGGCGAATGGCGCACTTACGGCGCCGATCTTGGCAACACGAAATACTCACCGCTCGATCAGATCAACGCGTTAAATTTCGACAAGCTGAAACCAGCCTGGCGATTCAAGACCGAGAGTTTTGGGCCGAAACCCGAGTTCAACATGGAAGATACGCCGCTCATGGTCAAAGGTGTCGTCTACACGACCGCCGGCACGCGACGTGATGTAGTCGCGATCGACGCGGGCACCGGCGAACTGTTGTGGATCCATCGAGAGAACGAAGGAAAGCGCGGATCGTCGGCCCCACGGCAATTGTCCGGCCGCGGGCTGGCGTGGTGGTCCGACGGCAAAGAGGATCGGATCCTCTACGTCACGCCCGGCTATCGTCTCGTCGCGCTCGATGCCAGGACGGGATCGCCCGCGGCCTCATTCGGCAAAGGCGGAATCGTCGATCTCAAACTCGAAGACGATCAGCAGATCGATCTGGTGACCGGCGAAGTCGGGCTGCACGCCACCCCGCTGGTCGCGGGTAATACCGTGATCGTCGGCGCGGCGCACCTCGCGGGCGGCGAGCCGAAGAGCAAATCGAACGTGAAAGGTTACGTCCGGGGATTCGACGTCCGCACCGGCAAGCGGTTGTGGATCTTCCACACGATTCCGAAGCCCGGGGAGTTCGGCTACAACACATGGGAGAAGGATTCGGCCGAGTACACCGGCAACACAGGTGTCTGGGCGCAGATCAGCGTAGATGAAGATCTCGGCATGGCGTATCTGCCAGTGGAGCTGCCGACGGGAGATTACTATGGCGGCCATCGTCCAGGCAATGGGCTTTTCGGAGAAAGCATAGTCGCCGTCGATCTGAAGACGGGACAACGCAAGTGGCATTACCAGCTCGTTCATCACGGCATCTGGGACATGGATATACCCTGCGCGCCTATGCTTGTCAACATCATGGTGGATGGCAAGCCGGTGAAAGCCCTGGCCCAGCCGACCAAGCAGCAGATTCTCTACGTCTTCGATCGCGTCACGGGAAAGCCCGTCTGGCCGATTGAAGAGAAGCCGGTTCCGAAAGGCGACGTCCCCGGAGAGTGGTACGCGCCGACACAGCCCTTCCCGGTGAAGCCGCCGGTATACGGCCGGAACGGGTTTTCGGCCGACGAGGTCATCGACTTCACGCCCGCGCTAAAAGAAGAGGGGCTAAAGTTGATGGCCCGGTACCGTACCGGTCCACTATTCACGCCGCCGTCGGTGAGCACGCCGGGCGGTCCGCTGGGCACGCTCGATCTGGGCTGCTGCCAGGGCGGGACGAACTGGCCGGGCGGATCGTTCGATCCCCAAACCCACATAGCCTACGTATATGGGAAGACGGAGCTCGCCAATCTCGGTCTGGTGCCGCCGGAGAAGGGCAAATCCGATATGAACTATGTTCGCGGGCAGGTGGCATTCGATCCGGCGCATCCAGATGCCCCAGACAGCGCTCTGACCGTACAGGGTCTGCCGCTGTTCAAGCCGCCCTACGGCGCCATTACCGCGATCAATCTCGATAAGGGCGAAATCGTCTGGCAGGTGGCGCATGGCGAGACCCCGGATAATATCCGGAATCATCCGCTGCTGAAGGGGCTGAACATCCCTCGCACCGGGCGCGCGGGGAACATCGGCATTGTGACGACCTCGACGCTGGTGATCTCCGGCGAGGCAGGCTTCATCACCAATGCGCAGGGCCAGCGCGGAGCTTATCTGCGGGCTTATGACAAAGCGACCGGCAAGGATGCGGGCGCCGTATTCATGCCGGCGGGCGAAACAGGCGCGCCAATGACGTATATGCACAATGGCAAGCAGTACATCGTGCTGGCGATTGGCGGACAGGGTTTTCCGGCGGAACTGGTGGCTTATGCGCTGCCGGATTGAGGGCTTCAGGCGCTGTAAAATTGTGCGAGTTTATCGAGTGCTTGAACTCGAACAAAGTTGACTTTCTGATCGTCGGCGCTCTTGCGGTGTCGTGCTGGATGGCAGCCGCGGCCGGCGTCGCGATGCCGGGCAAGGTTATCCAGCTCGGCGACAAGCCCAAATCGAATCTGATCGACGCGCTGGAACTTCGCAAACAGGATCGCTTCAGGTAGACGATCTATCCGCGCCCCGGACCCGCCGGTGGCAGCGCCGCAATCGCGAGCCGTTCTTCCTTATACGGGTCATTCACCAGCTTGCACTCGTCATTGAAGACCATCGTCGCGCGCTCGCCCGTTGTGAACGCCGGCCAGTGCGGCAGGCTCTTCACGTTCGGGTTGCCGGTTTTCGCGAATGCCGTCCATGCCGCGCTCATCTTGTCCGCCAGAGCGGCGCGGTCGGCGCCCTTGCCCGTCATCGATTCGCCGGCCTCGAGATTTTCGAATACGAGCGGAATCTCGAGTGTGTGGAACGACCGCAGCTTTCCTTCGCGCGCGGTCGACTGCCAGGTGAAGTAATACTTGTAAACCGGCGCCTTGCCCTGCGCGGCCTTGCGATCGGCTTCCGTATGGACGCTCGCCGCAAATCCCGAATCCGTCGAGATCATCTGAAAAATCTCGACGTTGCTTTTTGAAGGACGCCCTTTTTTGTATATCGCGACGATCTTGTCCGCGCCCGCGTCATCGGTGCGCGTCGCCTGTTTGACGCGTTTATGCAAATCCGCATCGTCAATCGGATCGAGCGGGGTATTCGGGAAGAAGTTCACTTCCTCTTCGACGGTTCCGATTAAGAGCGGAACGCCGGCCGATTCCTCCGGCGCGCCCGGATCGAACGGATCGTGCGTCAATGACTTGCCGTCGACCACCGGTGCCAAGTTGAAGCCGGGGCCCTTGATCGCATCCGTAATCTGATCGAAAGGCATCGTCTGGAGCTTATCCAGTTGGTCCGGCTTCAGGTTCAGTTTTGTCAGCAGATTCTGCGCGGATTTGGTGGCTGCCGCGCGCGTTTGCCCTTTGATTGCCGCGCCGCTCTGGCAAATCGCGCGATGGAAGAGTCCTTTCGCGGAGGGCATCGCCATCAGGGTGGCGACTTTGCCGCCGCCGCCCGACTGTCCAAAGATCGTGACGTTGCCCGGGTCGCCGCCGAAATTCGCAATGTTGTCGCGGACCCATTCGAGCGCGAGCACGATGTCCTTGTGACCGGCATTGCTCGCTTCGGCATATTTCGGGCCGCCGATGTCCGCGAGATAGAGATATCCAAAGACATTAAGCCGATGGTTCACCGTGACGACCACGACGTCACGCTTGCGAGCGAGATTGGCGCCGTCGTAAATGCTGTAGTCGCCGGAGCCGGACGCAAACCCGCCGCCGTGCAGCCACACCATCACGGGCCGCTTCTTCCCGCCCTTGAGACCATTGCTCCAGACGTTGACGACGAGGCAGTCTTCGCCCATGGGATTCTGACGGTCCGCCGCGCCGACCTCAGGCAGCGGCTCGAGGATCCCATGCTGCTGCGGCGAGCGATGACCGATCTGCGTGCAGTCGTGAACGTCGGCCCATTGCTGCGGACGGACGGGTGGCATGAAGCGTCCCGCGCCCGCAGTGGTGGCGCCGTAGGGGACACCTTTAAAAGCGTAGACCTTATCGACGACCGTGCCGCGGATTTTACCTGCGGCAGTTTGGACAACGGGACCGTCGGCGTGCTGCTCGGTTTTAGCCGCGCGGAGACTGCTCGTCACGCCTCCGAGCAGGACACCAGCCGTGGCGGCGCCACGCCCCAGGAATGAGCGGCGATCGATCGGATTGTTGTCGTTGGATTTCATTTCGTTGGCCAGTATATCCGATTCATGTGCCGCTGGGTTTCGCCGGCCCTTCCTCCGCGGCCTACGGTTTATCGGGTTCCTGGCTGGTCGGGCGGGTGCCAATGTGGTCGGCCAGTTGAGCGCCGGTGAAGTTGCTGGTGCGGTTCGCCTGCGACTCCGGCAACATCGTCGCATTCCACGCGAGCCACTCTTCCGTCAGTGTGTCGTAAACGTCCTTGCGCCGGTTCTTCAGGTTCGCCCGCTCCATCGGGTCGTCGACCACATTGAACAGAAAAGTATTGTCCAGGATTTTCAGGAACTTGAAATCGCCGTCGCGCATCGCGCGCTGCTGGTTTGCTTTATAACGCCAATAGAGCTTGCGAGGGACCGGAGCGGCGTTCTGAGTCAGTGTGGGCAGCAAATTCATGCCGTCCGGCGGATAGGCGGGATCCGACGCAGTGCCCGCCGCCGCAAGAAGCGTCGGCATCCAATCCATGGTGATGGCGACCTGATCGCTGGTGCGTCCGCGTGGGATGCGCGCGGGCCACGAGACGATCGCGGGGATGCGCAGTCCTCCTTCCAGCAGTTCGGTTTTGCGGCCGGTGAAAGGCCAGGTGTCGGCGAAGCGCTCGCCACCGTTGTCGCTGGTGAAAATAACAATTGTGTTCTCGCTGAGCCCGTTCGCGGCGAGCCCCTCGAGCACGCGCCCGATTTGCACGTCCATCGCCTGGATCATTCGCTGGTATGTTTTCTGCGAGCCGCCGTCATAGTCGAACAGGCTCGGGGCATTCTTGAGACGTTCCGCCTCCGCCTCATCGCCGGGCGCCTCCCAAGGCCAGTGCGGGGCATTGAAGTGCAGGCTGATCAAGAATGGCCGGCCCGCTTTCGCATATCCATTGATCACATCGACCGCGCGGCCGCCGAGCAGGTCGGTCAGGTAGCCGGTTTGTTCGATGGAGGCATCGTCATCCCACAGATGATCCATCCCGAGGACGTGGCGATAGTAATCGAGCCCGCCGCCCCGGAATCCCCAGAAGTGGTCATAGCCGCTCTGGAGAGGACCATACTTCGGCAGGCTCCCGAGGTGCCACTTGCCGAGCAGTGTCGTCCCGTAGCCGGCTTTCTTCAGGATCGACGGCAGCGTGGGATGCTCCGGCGGCAGGCCGATCTGATTGCCGCCCAGAGGCTCTTCGAGGCCGACCGGCAGTCTGTATTGATAACGGCCGGTGATCAATGCGGTGCGCGTTGCCGAGCAGACCGCGGAATTCGCATAGCCCTGCAGGAAACGAACCCCATTGGCCGCGATGCTGTCGATGTTCGGTGTGCTGATGTCCGGCCGGCCATAGCAGGAGACATCCGCATACCCCATGTCGTCGGCCATGATGTAGACGATATTCGGAGGCCGGGGAGGCCCTTGAGCGAGTGCTTCGCCGGCGCTGGATGCCATCGCCAGCGTGCCGAGAGCCGCGCTGCGCAAAAGCGTCCGGCGGCTGATTTCATTCGTGGTTTCCAGCGGGTCCAAGCTCGTCAGTTTACTGGAACACTTGCATGCTTGACACACTCATTCGTTTTTCGATATAACAGAATCCGTAAGACATGCTCTCTGCAACACCGGAACTCGAACGTTTTCTGCCTCTCGGTCAGGCCGCCCTTTATATTTTGCTTGCGCTGGCGGGGGAAGAACGCCACGGCTACGGAATCATGCTCGAAGCCGCGAGCCAATCGCACGGGAAATACAAACCGGGTCCGGGCACACTCTACGACAACCTCCGCAAGCTGATCGAGCAGGGCATGATTGAGGCGTCCCGGCGAGCCGAACCCGATGAAGACCCGCGCCGCCGTTACTACCGGATCACTGCTCTCGGTCGCCGCGTTCTCGCAGCCGACGTTGAAAGGCTTGAAGCCGTGGTGCGCGAGGCGAAGGCACGCCTGCGGCCGGCTGGCGCGAGGACATTCTGATGCGACCGCTTTACTGCGTTCTCGTCCGGATGCACCCCTCCAGCTTCCGCAGTGAGTTCGGAGACCAGATGATCTCGATTTTCGATGAGATCACCGCGATGTGCCGGGGCGGCGCCGCGCTCTGTCTCGACGCGGCGATCTCGCTCGTGCGCCAATGGCTGTTCAGAACGGGACTTTTGTGGAAGGCCCTCGTCTCGATCGCTGTTGCAGGTTTTATATTCGCGCTCCCGCTCAGACTCCCGCGCGGTCGGCCGTGGGTGGCCGCGCAGGAGCCCGTTTCACAGTTCCCGCTCGAAGATCTAATCAAAATCACGCTCGTGGCTTTCGGATTCATCAGCATCATCCTGGTCGCCACAGTCTCGTGGTCGCACGCGTTGCACAGACGGAGGGCGAGCGCGCAGAGGCATGTCCGTTGTGCGCGGTGGAAATAAGCGCACAGGCCCCTGGCCGTTGTGCGCGGTGGAAGAAAGCGCACAGGCCTGGCCGTTGTGCGCGGTGGAAGAAAGCGCACAGGCCTGGCCGTTGTGCGCGGGAAAATAGATGTCACTCGAACTGCGAGCCGTCACTAAAAAGTACCGCGGCATTACGGCCGTCGAAAACGTAACCTTCACGGCTCATGCCGGCGAGGTCACCGGGTACCTTGGGCCCAACGGCTCGGGCAAGTCAACCACGCTCAAGATGATCGTCGGGCTGATCGCGCCAGGCGAAGGCGAGATTCTATTCCGCGGCGAACCGGTCAAACGCGATTTCGTGGCCCATCGCCGCCGGCTCGGCTACGTGCCCGAGGATGCACAGATTTACGGACACTTGACCGGCGCCGAATATCTCGAGATGGTCGGACAGCTTCGCGGCATCGACGACAAGACGCTCGCGCGCAAAGTCGACGGCTTCCTGAAACTGTTCTCACTGCACGGCGACCGCTATGTGCAGATCTCGTCGTACTCCAAAGGCATGCGCCAGAAGATCCTGATCGCGGCGGCGCTGCTGCACAATCCGGACCTCCTGCTGCTTGACGAGCCGTTCACCGGCCTGGACGTCAATTCCGCTCTCGTGCTGCGCGATTTGATTCGGGAACTGGCAGCGCGCGGGAAGACGGTGCTGTTCAGCTCACACGAGCTGGATGTCGTCGAGCGCGTCTCTTCGCGGGTGGTGATCCTGCACAAAGGCCACGTGGTCGCGAACCATCCGATCGCGGAACTGCGCTGCCTGATGGAACTGCCGACACTCGAGGAAATCTTCCGCCGGCTCGCGGTCGAACAGGACACCGTCGCGATTACCAATGACCTCGCGGCGTTGATCGAATCGTGATGCGGCCCCGGCTCGAAGGGTGAGGATCTGAATTTCAGGGAGTACTCATGACGTCCTCGAGTCAGTTCCGGGTTCTTTTTCGCGGCTTCCTCGCGCGCACAATCGACCTCGACGTTCTCTCGCAGCATAGCGACCTCTCCAACGCGATCGCCCGCTTCGGCGGATTGCTGGCCGCCTTCAGTTTTGTCGCCGGCTTCGGAATTGTGCCGCGTTATCTCACGACAACCCTGCCTCGCTCGCAACTCGTTTATGCGCTATGGAACGACGAAGAGTTCCTGCTTTCCGCAACCATCGCGATTTCCGGACTGATCGCCGTGCTTGCCTGGAACGCATTCCTGCCGGAGCGCAAGGACTGCACCGTTCTCGGCGTGCTTCCACTCCCACTCCGCACGATGGCTTGCGCGAAGATCGCTGCCGCCGCCACTGTCATGGCCCTTGGTTGCGTAGCGATTAACGTCTTCACAGGACTGGGATTTCCGTTGGGCATCGCAGGACCCGACGGAAATCTGCCACTCTCGTCCATCGCATGGCTCGCAACCAACGCCGCCGCCGCGCTCTTTGTTTTTTGCGCCGTCCTCGGCCTGCAATCGCTCGCCAGCCTGCTCCTTCCCTGGCGCGCGTTTCTTCGGCTGTCGTCCACCCTGCAACTGGGGGCGCTGGCGGCCGTTTTGGCGGCATTCTTCATCTCGCCACCCTTCGCCGCCACCATGCTGAAATCGCCGGAGCGCGGCGCGTTCCTGCCTTCCTATTGGTTCACGGGCCTCTTGCATTTGTGGATCGGCGAACGCACACCAGCGCTCGATGGATTGGCACGTGCCGCCCTCCGCAATCTCGCGATCGCCGTCGCGGCCGCTCTGATCGGCGGCGCACTTGCATGGCGCCGCAATCCGGCGCGGATTATGGAAGCGCCCGAGATTTCCCCTTCCCGCCGGCGGCATCTGCTGCCCGCCCTGGGACGGCTTTGCTGCCCCCGGCCGCTCGATCGCGCGGTCTTCCTGTTCACCGCCCGCACGATGGCCCGCAGCCGGCAGCATCGGCTCCTGCTCGCCGTTTACGGCGGCGCCGGCGTGGCGCTCGCCATCACGTTTCTCACTACGCTCCTGAACAGCGCTGAAAAACGTCCAGACCCGCATGCGCCGAATTTGCCCCTGCTCACCGCAGGATGGCTGCTTCTCTTCGTCGCCATTACCGGCACGCGCGCGATCTTCGTGCTCCCGCAGGAAGCGGCGGCAAACTGGGTTTTTCGCGCTACATTGCTCGAAACGCCGCGCACGTATCTCGCGGCAGTGCGGCGCGCCCTGATCCTCACGGCGGCCATACCCGCATGGACCGCGATCTCCATCCTGTACCTCGCGCTCTGGAAACCGGCTGACGGCGCCTCCGCATCGCTCCTGCTCGTGCCCGCCGGGATGATTTTCGTCTATGCGTCATTGCGGGGATTCCGGAAGATCCCGTTCACCTGCTCCTGGGCTCCCGAGCACGCGCAGAGCCGGCTGAAAACCGCCGTCTGGGGGCTCCTCCTCATCGTGTTCGCGAGCATCGTTTCCAACATCGAGCTGTGGGGAGTCTCCCGTTTCGCGCGCTTCGTCGTGCTGTTTGTGGTTCTTACCGCGCTCATGATCCACGTCCGGATCAAAGTTGTCGAGACAGAACAGCCAGACCTCGAATTCGACGGCCCGGCCGGAGGGCTCGATTTCCAGGCGCTGGACCTTGCCGGCGACGTGCCGGTGCGGGTTGAAGGGAGGGCGGATGTGCCCCGGTCCCATCTGCGTGTCTGGCATTTCGCGATCCTGCTGCTCGTTGCCGGGGTCGTTTACGAACAAGCCGGCCAGGTGCTTGACCGCGCGAAATACCCGGAGGTGGGCAAGGCCTATGACATCGGAGGCCGGAAACTCAATCTCGCTTGCGCAGGGAAAGGCTCACCGACGGTGGTGTTCGAATCCAGCTGGGGCCAGTCGGGCTATACCTGGGCAGCGGTTCAGCGGGGGGTTGCGCGCATCACGCGCGCCTGCTGGTACGACCGCGCGGGATACGGCTGGAGCGACCCAGGACCGTTTCCGCAACACAGCGATCGCATTGCGCGCGATCTCCACACGCTGCTGCACAATGCCGGGGTCGACCCGCCTTACGTGCTCGCTTCGATCGGCTTGGGGGCTTTTCACAGCCGCGTTTTTCGCGGTTACTATCCCAGCGAAGTAAGCGGCGTCGTGCTGGTCGATCCGCTGGCGGAAGACATGACGGTGAACATTCACAACCACATCGAGTTCTTCCGGCCTTTCATCATTGCGCTCTTCCGGACAATCGGCACCCTCGGCGGTTACCGCCTGATGTCGGACGAGCCGCTGACCAGCCCACCCGGCTACTCGCTCGAAGAATGGAAGACCGTTAGCGCGCTGAACGCCCAGGCGAAATCGATCGCGACGCAACCAAAAGAGACGCCGATATGGATCAACGGCGAATTGGCGCGTGCGGCCGGCTCCATGGGATCGACACCGCTCATCGTGTTGTCGGCAAGCGAGCGCGGCCCTGTTTTGGACGAAAGGCTCGAGGATCGCGACCGAACCCTCCTGCTGAACCAGCGGCTGGCAGCGCAATCCGAAAACGGCCTTTGGCAGAGCGTGCCCGCTCACCAGAACCGAATTCGGTTCGAAAGCCCGGAGTACATCGTGGCGGCAATCGAGCAAGTAGTGCGGTTCACGCATTCTGCTTGCAACGCGTGGGCTGGCGACTGCCGATAAGCAGCGCCCGATCAAGCCGCGAATGGGAGGACGTGCAGGCCTGCCCGTCCCCCGCCCGCAACACGCGAAAATATTCAGTTTTCACAGATCCATCGGCCGGCGCTCCTCGTCAGAGACGGCCGCATACCCCGCTACCCGGACACTTGATCCCGATCAACACCGGCACGAATGCCGGCGCTGCGGACGAGAACGTCCGCGCCACGGGGACAGCCCAGTTGAAGGATACGGCGGCGATTTGGCGTGCGACGTAGACGCCGCCGCGAAGCGGTTGATAGCAAACGGCGAATAAAGCGGCTTCCGTTGTTAACGGGCGGCGTGGGTTTTCGCCGCTATGTGCCCGCGTTTGGTACGGGCAATCCCTTCTGCTTCATCAGGGATTCGATCAGCGCAACGGTTTTGGGGAATGCATCCGCGCCGCCGCGAGCGCCGCCGGCGCCTTTAGCGGTATCGAGCGGAGTGCGTCCGTTGGCATCTTTGATGGTCAAGTCCGCGCCGTTGGCCACGAGGAATTCGATGAACTTGTCGAATCCGTGTTCGGCTGCGCCGTGCAGAGCCGTCTGGTTCGGAACGGCCTGGGCGCTCGGCATCTGGCTACCGCGACGGAAGGCCTGAGCGATCTTCGCGGACGCACTATCATCAGCCGCCGGAGCAGCTCCACGCCCACCGCCTCGTCCACCACGGCCTCCGCCGCCGGCCGCAGCGGGAGGAGCCGCAGCAGCAGCCGCACCACTACCTACCGGAGGGGCGCCAAATCCGCCACCACCGCCACCACGACCGCCGAAGCCGCCAGCGCGCCGGTCGACGACTGACCGGGCGTTGATATCCGCGCCCGCCTTGATGAGCAGCGCCATTGTCGCCAGCACCCCTTCTTCCGTCCGGTTACGCCCGCGCGTGACGCGCGAACCGTAATCGACACCGGCGGCAGCCATTAAGGGCGTGATGCCCTCCTTACTGGGCAAATCGACGATCGCGTGATATTCGAGCAGCAAAGCGGTGAACTTGTCGTCACCGCCACGGGCAGCGCGCAGCAACGGAGTCGCGCCCTGGGCCAGCATGCCGTCGCCGCCGCGATCCTGCGGGACGTCTCGATATGGCGGCCGCCGTTTCAACTGGATATTCGGGTTCGCGCCCTTCGCCAGCATCATGCGTCCGACATCGAGGGCCGTGAGCTTGTCCGGACTGGGCAGAACCGCGATTGCCCCGTTGCCCTTCATCGGCAGCGTGCTGACATCGGCCGCCATGTAGACGGGCGAGCGGCCGAAGAGGTCCCATTTATCCAGATCGGCGCCGCCGTTGATCAGGACAGCGGCAGTGTCGAAGTGGAGGTTCTCCAGAGCAAGGAGCAGCGGGGTTTCGCGGTCGGGGTCTTCGGAATCCGGATCGGCTCCCGCCTTCAGCAGGTTCGCCACACAGGCGGCGCAGCCATCGCGCGCGGCATAGTGAAGCGCGGTGAAGCCGCCCTTATTCATGTCTTTCGGACGCGGCTCCTGAATGACCTTGCGCTCCCACTGGTTGATCTTGCCGTGGTCGTTCAGCCTGGCGTCTTTCGACGCGAGATAAGAGACCATGTCAGCCTGATCCAGGGCAGCCGCCCACATGATTGCGCTCTGGCCGCCCCATGTTTCTTTCGCGTTAACGTCGGCGCCGGCCTCGATCAACACCTTCGCGGCATCGACCTTACCGCTGCGCGCCGCCGCCATAATGGGCGTCTCGCCGTTTGGATTTTTGAAGTTCGGATCGGCGCCCGCCTTGATAAGCGCCTTCAGGATCGGCGCGGAGCCGATGATCGCCGCTTCGGTGATCGCGGAGGATCCAAACTGATTTTCCAGTTTGACGTTCGCGCCGGCTTTGATCAGGGCGTTGACCAGGTCCAGATCGTTATTCGCCGCCGCGTACATGATCGCGGTGCTGCCATCCGCACCCTTCTGGTTAACGTCGGCGCCCTTCGCAGCCAATGCCCGTATGGCTGCCGCGTGACTGCCAGCCTCCGCGGCATCATGCAGCGACATCTCGGCGGCGGACAGGACTGTGACGCCCGCCAGCAGCCCGGCGACTGCTACAGCAAACGTGCGCATCGGCTAAACCTCCGAAAGTTCGGCGACGCCGTCGCCGATCGATTTGATCGGCAGCTCGTTGCGCTGGAGCAGGGTCAGCAGGAGATCGCCGTGGCGCGAATCCTGGGGGTACTTCAAGGCCTGGCCGCCCTTGATCTTTCCGCCGGCATGGCCGAGAATCGCCGACGGCAGCGGGTCGTTGTTGTGGCGGTCGCTGTTCGACATGTCGCTGCCGAACAGGATCGTCGAGTGATCGAGGACTGTGCCGGTGGCCTCCTTCGTGGCTTCGAGCTTTTTGATGAGCCCCGCGAAGACCTCGGTGTGGTAGTTCTGAATCTGCACCAGCTTGTCCATCTTCTGCGGGTTGTTGCCGTGATGCGACAGCGGATGGAAGCCTTCGGCGATGTTCAGATTCGTGTAGGTGCGCATGCTGGCTTCGTGATCCATCGAGAGCGTGACCACGCGCGTGATGTCGGCCTGGTAGGCGAGGGCGACGAGATCGAACATCAGCTTGAAATACTCGGTGAGATCGTTCGGGGTGCCGACCGGGGCGTCGGGAATCGTCAGTTCGCTGTTGTGCGACTTTTCGGCGAGCTGGACGCGGCGCTCGATTTCACGGACGGAATCGAGATAGTCGTGGACTATGTTGCGGTCCTTCGCGCCGAGGCTGGCCTGCAAGCGCTGCGCCTGTGCCTGCACACGATCGAGGATGCTGCCGGTCTCGGTGAGAATCTGGGAGCGCTCCTGGTCGGTATCGCCCTGGCCGAAAAGCTTCTGGAAGACTGCGCGCGGATTGGATTCCTGCGGCAATGACTGGGTCGGCGTGCGCCATGCGAGGCGGGCGCTTCCCTGCCCGACGCTCAGCTCGAGGGACGGCAGGCGCGTTTCCTGCCCGACATAGCGGACGGCGATCTGGTCGGCGCTGACGCCTGAATCCGGACCGGCCTTGCCGAAGTCGAAAGGCTTCACGGCGGTGAGCCAGCCCTGCTCGATGTAGGCGTGGGGCTCGGGGGTTTCCGCCGGCTTGTTGCGCAAGCCGGAGACGATCGTCATGTGTTTGCGGAACGGCTCGAGCGGCTTCAGAATCGCCGACATCGTAAAGTTCGCGCCGGTGTCGGCGGGCATCCAGCGGTCCATAATGGCGCCGTGCGGAAAGCCGATGAAACCGAAGCGCTTCGGGAGTTTGCCGGCGGGCGTGTCCGCCCACGCGGTGGAGGCCGGAATCATGGAATCGAGCAGCGGCAGCGAGATGGCTGCGCCCACTCCTTTGAGAACTGCTCTGCGCGGGATGTGCGTCTTCGTGTTGAACATGATCCGTCTCCTTCCTTACTTGCTCGCGATTTCTGGCGCCGCTGAGCGGGTGCTGCTGGTTTGTGCCGGCTGCGGAACGCGCCGCATCCTGAATTGATCGCTCTTGACGATGTCCTGAACGATCGCCGAAAATTTGTAGTCTTTCGTGGCCGTATCGCGCACAATCCTGCGCACGGTGGGCATGTCGTAGTATTCGCGGGTCCGGCCCATCGAATACGTCAGCAGGTTTTCTGTGAACGTCTGAACGAACTGATCCGGCCGCTTGAGAAGCGCGTTGCGGAGATCGTCCGGGCCGTTGATCTTCGTGCCGTCGGGCAGTTCGCCGTCGGAATCGATCTTGCTCTGGGCGAAGCGGTCTTTGTCGCGCCACATACCGACGGCATCGAAGTTCTCGAGCGCGAAGCCGAGCGGGTCCATCACCGCGTGGCAGGACGAGCACGTCGGGCTGGCGCGGTGCTTCGCGATCAGCTCGCGAACGGTGAGCGCCCTGGTCGTACCGATGTCTTTGTCGTTGAGGGTTGGGACGTTCGGCGGGGGATTCGCGGGCGGCACACCCTCGATATAGGTCAGGATGAACTTGCCGCGCAGCACCGGCGAGGTCCGGTTCGGATAAGCCGCCGCCATCAGAACCGCGCCCTTGCCCAGCAGCCCCCAGCGGTTGGAATCCTTCAATGTGACCTTGCGGAACTGATCGCCTTTCACATCGGTGATGCCGTACTGCAGAGCCAACCGCTCATTGAGGAAAGTCCAGTTCGCTTTCAGCAGATCGACAACGCTGCGGTCTTCGCGAAAGACGCTGTCGGCGAAGAGCGAAAGCTCGGTGCGGTAGTCCGGCCGCGGGTCCATCGCGCCGGAGGAGTATGGGAACACGTCGCGGTCGGGCACAATCTCGGCCAGCTTGCTCATTTCGAGCCACTGGAACACGAAATCGCTCGCCATGGTCTTCGAGCGCTGGTCGGCCAGCATGCGGCGCACTTCCTTGTCGAGCGTGGCGGGCTCGCTGAGTTTGTTGGCGCTCGCCAGATTGATCAGTTCATCGTCCGGAATGGAGTTCCAGAGGAAGAAGGACAGCTTCGAGGCCAGCTCGAGGTCGGTGATCTGATAGCGGTCGCCGGGCTTCATGCCCGCGGGGATGCGCTCGCCGCGATACAGGAAGAACGGGCTGGCGAGCATGCCGGTGACGCCCTCGCGAATACCCCCTTCAAAGCCACCCTGCTTCGCCGCATCGTTGTAATACGCCATGAGCTCGTCGACGTCCTGGCTCGTGACCGGACGGCGATAAGCGCGCCGCGCGAGTTTGCCGAAGATCTCCCGGGCGCAGGCTTCCGGCGTCTTCTCGTTAGCGCCCACAACGGGCTTCACCTGTGAGCTCGTTTTATCCTTCTCCGGATTGCAGGTCAGGATGATATTGCGGCTCGGGGTAGCACTGACGCCCTTGACATCGAACGGCCCCAAAAGTTGGAAGGAATTCACGCGATAGGAGCGATCTTGCCCGCCGCCCATCGCGAACACCTGCAACTGATCGTCGGACTGCGCGAAACTCTGGCGCTCGAATGTAACGCCGATGCGGTGCGGACCCGCGGTTGTCTGGAACTTGATGTTCTTGAGACGGGCGTTGACCTTATCCATGGCGCCGCTCTGCACCTGGTCATAAGCCTTCATGTCCGCTTCGCCGCCGATGGTCGCATGATAAATCAGCTTGTCGTCGAGGGTCACGACCAGCGGGTTCTCATACTCCATGCCATTGCCCCAGATATGGTTGGCCATATCGGAGATGTTGATGCGGTACTCGCCATCCGCCGGCAGATCGACTTTGGCGAGAATGCCGCCGCGCGTCCCGAGGGGGAGCCCGGGAACGTGTGTGAGCTGATTGCCGCTGCCGCCCCGGAACGTCCAGCCCTGCGGCTTGGTATCGCCTTTGCCCATGGCCAGTTGCGCCACGTTATGGGCCGCGATCACGTACTGCTCAATGAACGATGGAGAAACCTGCAGTGCAGAGGCGATATTGTCGTAGCTCTGCACCGAGTCGTCCGGCGGAAGCATGTCGGCGGCGTTGATATCGACGTCGAGCAGATCGTGGACGGCGTTCTGATATTCCTTGCGATTCAGCCGGTGCAGCACGACCTGATCGCTGATGTGGGCCTGCTCGGGAACCTTGTCGAGCCCGTCTTCGAGCCACGCGACCAGCGCATCCACCGTCTTGCCGTCAGGCTGTTTCGCGCCGGGAGGCGGCATGACCCGCCCGCGCAGCTTGCGCACGGCTTTCTCGAAGCGCTCGGGCTCCTGGGCGATGCTCGCCGCGGTGATGCCTTCGAACGTGATGCTGCCGTTCTTCATTTTGTTGTTATGGCAGCCCTGGCAATAAGTCTTGATGGTCGCGAGCTGAGCGTCGGCTGAACCTGGCGCTGCCTGGGCGGCGTACGCGGAGCCCTCTACGGCCACGAGACCAACAATCGCCAATGCGGGAATGCCCAGGGAAATCCGGTTCGTCAGGCGCATCTTTTTTGTCAGGCGCATCTTTGTCAGGCGCATCTTTGTCAGGCGCATCTTT
>Ga0134125_10000344_pt1 | contig 64298 bp, 56 predicted proteins | sample KB31751_FD_96464 | JGI IMG/M metagenome (GOLD analysis project Ga0134125, IMG submission 96464) | Terrestrial soil microbial communities with excess Nitrogen fertilizer from Kellogg Biological Station, Michigan, USA - KB3-175-1 | ecosystem: Environmental > Terrestrial > Soil > Unclassified ... | reverse complement strand
TCAGTGCTTTCTCTCGTAGTCCTGCAGGACGACGGAGCCGGTCTCCAACAGGGACTTGAGGTTGGAAATGACCTTGGGCCAGCCCCCGGATACCGACACGATGAACTTCGAGCCGTCGCGCTCGATGGAGTGGGTGACGGTGAGCTTGACGGCTGTCCCGTGGGGCTCCAGCTCCATCGTGCAGAGGGAGACGCCTTCCGCCTTGAGCTCGGGGTTCCATTGGTTTTGCCAGCGGATTACCAGGCGCCGGGGCGGATCGGATTCCACGATCTCGCCGGAGTCGAGCACTTCGCCAGCCCCGGTGACGAGCTTCCACGGCGAACCGGCTTTCCACGGGCTTTCGCTGCGCATTCCAAACCAGTACTGCTCGGTGAATTTCGGGTCGGTCAACGCCGACCAGAGTTTCTCCGGAGTGGTGCGGATATAAGTGACATAAACACAGGTCGATCTGGCCATGAAGTCCTCCAAGGCGGCAAGGTTGCTTTGTTGATGGCTTTAGCTATCGGTCTTTTCCAGCCGTTCTTTCAGTTCCGACAGCGCTTTGAGGCGCGGCTTCTCGAACTTGGCGATCCACCGCTCGTAGATCTCCTGTAGCGGCACCGGATTGAGGAAGTGCAGCTTCTCGCGCCCTCGACGTAGCGTAGCCACGAGATTCGCCGCCTCCAGCAGCTCCAGGTGCTGGGTCACGGCCTGACGCGTCATGTCGAGGTGGTTGCAGAGCTCGGTCAAGGTGCGGCCATCGTGGGCGTGCAACAAATCCAGGAGCTTGCGCCGGCTGGGATCCGCCAGAGCCTTGAACAACAGGTCGGTATCTGGGTGCTTTGCCATATCCGTACATGCAAGTGTTTACTTGCCTTTAGTATAGGCAAGTATTTGCCTGCATGTCAAATCGCTGCCTGCTCGGGAAGTCGACGATCCAGAGATTCCCGGTCGAGCCGGGGAATCAGCTCCTGGAAGGCGCAGCTACCATCATCCGGCCAGATGCGGCCTTGGCGCCCTTTCTCCTATGGCAGCCGAACGAAAAGTTCGCGAAGCTACAGGGGTGTGCCCTGCACCAGCGTTTTCGTAATTGACGATGCCTCGTCGAGGTGCCATGTGACTTCCATTGATCGCCGAATCTTCATGACTGGCCTGGGTGGCGCAGTCGTGGCGTCTTCCTCGTCCCTTGCGCTGGCTTCTCTTCGCCCCCCGGCGCCTTCGCGCCCGCTATCGCGCCCGGAATTGGACGAAGACCTCCTCGAAATCACCGTTCCGCGGCTGCAACTGCTCTACGCAGCCCGAAAGTACACGGTTACGCAGGTTGTGCGGTGGCATCTCGACCGGATTCACCGATATAACGGCATTTATCGGGCCATCGAGACACTCATGGAGGCGGACGCCCTACGGGCCGCAGCCCGAGCGGATGCGGATACGCGCCCCATGGGGAGCCGAGGCGCGCTCTGGGGCGTGCCTATTGTGATCAAAGCCAATACCAGCATCGAGGGCCAGGTGACCACCGACGGGTGGAAGGGGTTCACCCTGCCCGGTCATGAGCTCATCGCGCCGCGCGACGCCCCGATCGTTGCCAAGCTCCGCTCTGCGGGCGCGATCATTCTCGGGCACACCAATATGCCCGATTTTGCGGAAAGCGATACGACCCGCAGCAGTTCCTTTGGTCGCACCGGTAACGCCTATGACGTGCGCTTCTCCCCTGGTGGCTCATCGGGCGGAACCGTTACCGCGGTCACCGGCAACATGGCGCTGCTCGGCACCGGTACGGATACCGCCAACTCCATCCGCATGCCAGCAGCGACGAGTGCTCTCGTCGGCGTGTTTCCCACTCGGGGCCTGGTCAGCATTGCGGGCATCGCCCCACTTGATTGGCTGCTCGATAACACAGGTCCCATAGCTCGAAACGTCACTGATGCCGCGATCGCACTTTCGGTCATGGCGGGTGCCGACCCGCTCGATCCGGGGACGGCGCACTACAACGCCAACGCGCACCCGGAGCGGTATGTGCGGGACCTGAAATCCGCTTCGCTGAAGGGCAAACGGTTCGCGGTGCCGTCCTTCATTCTCGAAGGGAAAGGCATACCGTTTCATGGGCTTCCTGCGACGACTCCGACCGATCTCGTCGCAAAGCTCAGCCTCGAAGCAGACATTGCGCTGCGCCCCGAGACACGCGCCGCTTTCATGAAGGATGTCGAGGCGCTGCGCGCCCTGGGCGCAACGGTCCTATTCGACGAATCCGTACTCCCCGCAAGCTTCATACGTCTTGCCGCGCAGGTATCTACCTACCCCTACGTGCGAGAAGGAACCAATCGATTTCTCCACGATTTTGGCCCGGCGCAATACCGTTCCATAAGCGAGTATGAGCGCCGGGTCGGGCAACCGCTCGCCGCCACCTTGACGGGCTCGGAACGCGAATATACCCATTTCGGCAATGACAGAATTTCCCAGGTCTCGATCGAAGACGATCCGCAGGCGAACTCAAACTACTTCGCGCCGCGGCAACGAACGCTGCGGGCGTACCTCGAGCCCCTGGAAAGGCTTCGCCTCGATGGTTATGTCTACCCGGCAATTCAGATGCCACCTCCTGATGAGACGATGCCGCAGGACGGCCGCCTCAGCGAAGGACCGCATTCACTCACCGGCTTTGCCAATGTGATCGGCGTACCGGCAGTGGTGGTCGCCGGAGGGTTTTATCCCGATGGGCTTCCCTTCGGCCTTGAATTCTCAGGAAGACCGTGGCGGGACGGCGATCTTCTCGCCTGGGCCTACGCCTGGGAACAGGCTACCCACTATCGCCGCGCACCTACCCTCGTGACAGCCGGCCTCCTGCCCAACGCTCCTTGATCAAGCAACTGTTCTTGAAGGCTTTGTTCCGCCGGGTGCGATGACGGCCTGATGCCCGCTGGAATTATTTGTACGGCTACGTCGATAACCACGGGTCGCATTCGGCTAGGAGCCAGAGAGACCCGTTCCGTTGCCACAGGACCGTCATGAAATACCTTACGTTCATTCGCCATTCCGAATCGTATCGAGAGGCTGGACCCCCGCGGGCGCTCATGGACGCCATGGGCAAATTCGTGCAGAAGTGCATGCAGGACGGTTCGCTCGTCGATACCGGAGGCTTACTGCCAAGCAAAGAGGGCTTCCGTATCCGTCTCGCGAAAGGCGTCATTTCGATGACCGACGGCCCCTTCATCGAAACCAAGGAAGTGATCGGTGGCTGGGCCATCATCGAGGCGGACTCGAAGTCCGAAGCGGTTCGTATCGCGCAGGAGTTCATGGAGCTGCATCGGAGGCACTGGCCGGATTTCGAAGGTGAAGCCGAAGTACGGCCCATGTTCGATCCCGGCATGGGGCCCTAGGATCATGCAGCGCACGGCTGCCCTCAAAGGGCCCATCCGAGCCCGAGCATGACGACGTCCGTGTCGCGGCCGTTGGTGGTGAGAGTGCGATACCAATAGGCTCGCAGACGCAAGCCTGCCTCCATGCGGTAGGTGGCGGTCATGGTGAGGAGCCCGAGCACCTGAGTCCGTGTGGTGATGAGCCCCAGCACCTGCGTCTCGGGACTGCTGAAGTCGCGATCGTGCGCGAAGTAGAAGCCACCGGCCACGCCGACGTCGGCGTGATGGTTGAGGAACTCGCGCTTGAGCCCGAGCTGAGCCGCTGCGCCTTTGCGCCTGACCACACGCGCGTCGCCCTCATCGAGGTACGTTCCGATCGCATCGACATAGGGCGTGAGGCGATAGCGCAACTCCGCTCCCCAGGCTACTCCGCGGGGCGAATTGAAATTGTTGACCACGGTGCCGCCAGCCATCACGGTCAGCTCGAAGCGTTGACCCGGCGGAAAGAAGCCGTAGCGCGGCGTGTCCCAAACCGGACCGGGAGTCTCCGAGTGCTCGAACTGGTAGCCGAAGCCGATGAGCGCCGTGTGCGTCGTGATGCTGTTGGCCGTGTGGGCATAGTTGTAGCGCAGCTCCACCACCCAGGGGTTACGGACATACCACTGCGCTGCAACGCTGCCGAGCACTCCCCAGCCGTGCGCATCGGTCACGCCGACGGCCGCGAGAGCGGTTGTATCGTAGTAGCGATAGGGACCTACGCCTGCCGACAGGGTGAAGCGGCGCGACGCGCTGGGCAACCGCAGCCAGAGCTGGGGGCTGTAGCCGTCGCGATGATGGTTGGTGACATGGCCCTCGTTGAGCCAGGTGAACGTTCCGTAGGCGTAGTCATTGAAGTTCTCGAGATACTCGATCGAATACGAGTAGGTCTTTTCGCGCAGGCTCGGCGTGTATTGTCCGCCGACGAGCACATGGATCTCCTGAGCGAGGGCGGGCGAGCATGCGCCGGATAAGAATGCCAGCAGCGCCAAGTGGCGCGCACGCGGGATTACCCTGCTCATGGCTCTGTATCGCATCGCGCTGTCGTTCTACCCTGGATCCGGGCGCCTCCCGGGGCTGGTATTCCTGGGCCCCCTCGCTACTCCCACCGACGACCCAAGCTGTTGCTTTGTGTACTTGCGTGTTGCGAGCCTGACAGGAGCAATTTGTGTGCCCTGCCGCGCGTTCCGCAGACACCCGTCCCGGCTGCCGAGACGCATACCCGCTGCGTGGCCGAAGGACTCGGCGCGATGCATAATATTCCCCATGCCGTCGCCCACGCAGGTCGCCCCGGTCCATGTGCCGCACGCGCCGCTGCGCAGCTATTACGGCCGGGACGAGCAGCGCTGCCCATGGGTGGTGGATCTGTTCGACCGCACCGCCCTGGACTACGAGCGCACGGCGGGTCTCATGGCGATGGGCTCAGGCTCCTGGTATCGACGGCGCGCGCTGAGCTCGGCCGGCCTGCAACCGGGCATGCAGGTCATCGACGTCGGGACAGGCACCGGCCTCGTGGCCCGCGAAGCCGCGCGCCTGGTCGGTCGGCTGGGCTCCGTGCTCGGGGTAGATCCTAGCGCGGCGATGTTGGCGAATGCACGCGCCATGCCAGGCGTGCGGCTGGCAGTGGGGCGCGCGGAATCGATACCCGCCCCTGACGCCTGGGCGGATTTTCTGTCGATGGGCTATGCCCTGCGCCACATCAGTGATCTATCGGTTGCCTTCCGGGAGTTCCAGCGCGTGCTGCGTCCGGGAGGCAGACTCTGTCTGCTCGAGATCACGTGCCCCAAGGACCGTTGGCGGCGTGCGCTGCTCAGGACCTACATGCGCACCCTGGTGCCATGGGCCGCGCGCGTGCTGGCTCGGGAACGCGACACACCGCTGCTCATGCGCTATTACTGGGACACCATCGAGACCTGCGTCGCCCCGCCGCTGATTGTCGGGGCACTCGACGCTGCAGGGTTCGTGGACGTCACGAGGCGCGTGGAGTTGGGAATCTTCTCTCAGTACTGCGCGCGCCGCCCGCAGTGAGCGGCGGTTCGCGGCAGCCGCTGCGGACTCAATAGCGATAGATGGCCGTCAGCCCGAAGGTCCGCGGCCGGAACGTCCATTGGCTCTGCTGCCGCGTTGCCGCCTCACAGGCCGGCGTGGGCGTCTCACACTCTCCCGGATCGATCGACCATGCGTAGTTGGTGACGGTGTGGGTGTTGGTGAGATTATTGACGAACGCCTCGATGCGCCATTCGTTGAACCTGGTGCCGGCGCGCATCGACATGAGATTCGTGGAGCTCAGCACGTAATTCGCGGCGTCGAACTGCAAGGTGTTCCCGTCCTGCTGCGGCGACGGCCATTTGGCGCGCTCCTGATACTCGTCGTCGAACCGGACGAAGGAATCGCGGCCAAACGCGGCGAAATCGTACTGCAGACCGATCGAGGCGGTGAAGGGCGGATTCGGTTGGCCGCTCTCGCCGGTGATGGCATCGCCGCTGTTCACGACCGAGCCGCCGGCTCCGCTCGCAGACAGGACCGAGTTGTGGGTATAGCGCGCGTCGGTATAACCGGCGGTGATCTCGGCGGTAAAGTGCTCGGTGAGAGCGATATCGGCCTGTAGATCCGCGCCTTTGGCAACCGCGGTGCCCAGATTGGCGATGAAGGAAATCTGGCAAACCGGGGGCACGACCGTCTGCTGGATGTTGTTCCAGCGGATGTAATATACGCTGGTCGCGAGCGACACTCGCCCTTGGATATTGTTCTTGGCACCGAGCTCATAGCTGTCGACCGAGTCGGAGCTGAACGTTTGCGGTGAAGCCGTGATGCCGAATGCATTGAAATCGGGCGCACAGGCCGCGTAGGGCACGGGGTTGTTCGCACCGCCGGGACGGAACCCCTTGGCGTAAGTGGCATAGTAGAGGTTGTCGTTGTCGTATTGATAGGCGAGGCTGACTTTCGGCGTGAATGCGTTCTCCGACTTCGCGCCACTGCCGGTCTGCGGGGGCGTCAGAAAGAGTTGCGGCCCTCCGGTCAGCGTGTCGAACGAGTACCGCATCCGCGACTCGCGCGCACCGAGCGTCAGATGCCACTGCTTGGTGAAAGCATAGGTCGCCTGGCCATACCAGGCATACTGGGTGTCCTTGGCGGCGGTCTGCAGAAAGTAGGAATCGTTCGGGAATCGCGGGTCGTAAAGCACCGGAGTATAGGGGTCCGTGCAGACGCCCGCTGCGGCGTCGAAGTTGCAGAACACATCGGTGTAGTCCACGCCGAGATAGGCCTGAGTCAACTCATTGAGCAACGGATCGTGGATCTGCTCGAGGTATGTCTGGCGATCATTGCTGAAGAAGAGGCCCGTGGTCCACGCAAGCGGCGAGTTCGGGTCGGTCGATTGCAGCCGCACTTCCTCGACGAAGTTCTGCTGGCCGTTGTCGACGGTGGCCGGAGCGCGGTAGTTGGTCGCACCGGCCGGCAGATGCACGCCACTCCCATCGAGCAACAGCGGCAATGCCGGGTCCTGTCCGAGCGAGTAGAACACCGCAGGCGATTGGTAGAAGCCGAGGTTGTAGATCGTACCCTCGTATCCCGTCGTGTCCGTGCGGTGGTAGTAGGAGGTATTGGAGATGAGCTCGAAGGCGCCGAACTCGCCCGTGATCCTGAGCGACGGCAGGTAAAATTTGTCCGGCCGCTCGCGCCGGTCCGGATCGGCGCTCACGAAGCGGTTCCGGGCCGGATCGGAGTAAAGCGGCCAGAAATCGTCGGTGTTGTTCGAGACCCGGCTCTGGTAGTAAAACGCCGGGCGTACCTGCCAGCGATCGTTGATCGCCCAGATGGCATCGAGCCGGGCAAGATAGGAATTCGCGTGATTCGCGTTGTTCTCGACGGTGCCCAGGCTCGCCGGATCGATCAGGTCGATGTAGCCACCATCGTGGCGATACCACAACGCGACGCGCACGCCCAGCTTGCCATCGATGAGTGGCGTTCCAGCGGCGACTCCGGCCTCGTAGCTCAGCGCCCCTCCCTCGGTGTCGGCGACTTCGTCGCGGCTATAGACGCTGCTTTTCGACAGGCTGGGTGGCGTCGTGATGTAACGCACCGTCCCGCCCTCGGAGCCCGCGCCGAACAACGTGCCTTGGGGGCCGCGAAGAACCTCGACGCGCTGCAGGTCGAAGCTCTGGGGCAGCGCCTCGTCAGGATTGAACGCGAGAGCGCGCATCTGAATCGGCGTGTCGTCGATGTAGATTCCCGTGGTACCCGCGCCGCCACTCGAGGCGATTCCGCGGATGGCGATATTCGCCGTGCCGGAGTTGTCGATGTAGATTCCAGGGGTGAACCGGGCGACGTCCTGGATGTCCTTGATGCCGCGCATGTCCATGCCCTCCTGGCTTATCGCGGTGACGCTGAGCGGCACCTTGCTGATCTCTTCCGCGCGCCGGGTGGCGGTCACGACGATCTGCGTGAGCTGCGGTGCGGCCTCGGGCTGATTGCTGCCCGCGTCTGCCAATTGGGCATCCGCAATGGCCGGCATGATCAGCCAGGCGGCCACTAAAGCGGCGTAAATCAAACAGCGGAAGGGGGCGCGGCGCGCCGGAAGGTGGAATGGCTCGTATTCGTGACGATGCTCGTACATGCGCCTTGACCCCCGCGATCTTCAGGAAATTCGCCGCTCGTCCGCAGTCCCGCGCCCACCCTCCGGTCGTCGTCAGCGATTCGCTTGTTGTATCGATTAACAATATTGCTACATCGGCCACTCTAGCGGATGCCCGACAGCCGGTCAAATAGCATTATCGGTTACCGATAGCATGATATGCTAGTTCGCATGGTTGCCGCGAAAAGTACGGCCGGGAAACGTTCGAGTCCCAGGCCGCGCAAGGCCTCCGGGGCCGCGGGCCGGCAAGCGGCCGCCCACAATCCGTTGTTCAATGATTCGGCGCAGAAGGCGCTCGCCGTGCTCGAGGCGTTCGGGCGGGGCCGAAGGGTACTGAAGCTCGCGGAGGCCGCGGAAATCGCGGGTATCACCAAGGCTTCGGCGCAGCGCTGCATCCATACCCTCGAGGTGTTGGGCTACTTGCGGCGCGACCGGCGCAGCACGGGATGGGTGCTCACGCCGCGCTCGCTCGGGATCGCCCACGCTTACCTCTCGGGATATCACCTCATCGAGCAGGCGACCCAGCACCTGGTCGATCTCAATCGCGCCACCGGCGAGTCCGTCAGTCTGTCAGAGCCGGATGGAACGGAGATGGTATTCGTGGCGCGATTTCCGAGTCACAAACGATTCCTGATACACATGCCGATCGGCACACGGCTACCGATGTACTGCACGGCCTCCGGGCGGGCCTATCTGTCCGCCCTGCCCGCGGCGGAGGCGCAGCAGCTGCTGCGGCAGTCCGCACTGCAGCCGCTCACGCCGATGACGATCACGGATCCCAAGCGGATCATGGAGCTCATCGAGGCGGCACACGCCGACGGCTATGCATCCTCCGAGCAGGAGTGCTACCGGGGCGATGTGACCGTCGCTGCGCCTGTGATCCGGGAAGGCGGGCATCCGGTGGGCGCCATCAACATCTCGGCTCCGACCAGCCGTTGGACGCTCGAGGAGATGCGCGGGAAGCTCGCCCCGCTCGTGATGGAGACTGCACGGGCCCTCTCCAGTGGCGCACCGCCCCAGGCACGCGGGTAACCCTCCCATCTCAGGCGCAACTCCATGTCCAACAGCCGGATCCCAAAAGCTTCCCGACAGTTGCCGCGCAGCCTGCTGCTCCTCAGCCTGGCGCTCCTCTGCGCCTCGGCGCTGAATGTCCCGGGTGCCGCGCGAGCCGCCGACCACAGTACCGCCTTCGACACCAACTGCGCCATGTGCCACCAGCTCAAGGCGGCAGGGGTGCCTGGAGAGTTCCCACGCCTGTCGGGACGCGCGGAGAAGATCGCCGCGACAGCGGCCGGAAAAAACTACCTGGAGCGCGTCGTCCTCTTCGGCATGATAGGAAGCATCACAGTGGACGGCACGCCCATTGCCGGTGGCGTCATGCCCTCCTTCGCGTCCTTATCCGATCAGGACCTGACGGATGCGCTCAACTACATCGTCGGCCTGGATGACTCGGGCAGGCCCCACTCGCAAGCCGCCGTGTTCAAGCCGGCCGATATCGCCGGGGCGCGCGCCGGCAAGCAGCTCTCACCAGCAGAGGTGCACGGGCTGCGTGCAGCTGCGGTCGGCAGCAAGAGCCCCTAGGGTCCGGCACTCGGCGCGACGAACGGATACGCGCGTCTCGACAGTACCTGCTCCACGGCCCAGTGCGCGGTGAGGAATGCCGCATCCGTGTGCGGACTCGCCGCTGCATCCGCATTGGCAATGGAAATCAGGCCGTACGGCTGTCTTGCGAGTACGCAGGGTCGGCGATCCGTCTCCGTGAACACCCAGTCGAGCGGATCGTAGAGGCTGTTGTAGGTATATGAATAGCCGTGGCCCCAACGGTTGACCATGATGCCCAGGATGTCCCGCCGCGGGTCGAAGCCGCCGGGCGAGAGAATGCGCGCCAACTGGTCGCGAATGTTGCGCTCGAAGGTCTCGAATGTCGTGCTCAGCAGTTCCGCCCGCCCTGCGCGGTGCTGCTCCTTGCGGGGAAGTCCCGGCACATTGGGGTAGCGCGTCAGTGAGAGCACGATGGGCTCCTCCGGCGAGGCCGAATGACGCAATGCGCCGAGGTCGACGGCCTCCGGCAATGCCACTGTGTCGTGATACATCGTGGGACAACTGACGGAGCTGATACCCAGCCTCTCGAACGCCTTCCAGTTCCTGACGAGCACACTGGTATAGACGATGGGCGCCTTGACGTTGTGCGCCAATGCCGTCTTTTGCGCCGCCGGCAGATCAGGAATGATGTACGGAATCATCATGTTCCAGGACGCCATCACACATGCCCGCGCACGCACGTCATACAGCTTACCCGAGCCGGAATTGGAGGGACTGTATGAAACGACGACTTCCTTGGCGCTCGCGACATCGCCGTCGTGCCGCACATTGAGAACCGTACTGTTGAGGCGGATCCGCGTCGAGTTCGACGAGCGATCGAACCTCGCGTAATCAACCCATGCCGTTGCGACGTCTTCCATCGTCGTGCCCGGCACCGCATCAGGAATCAGCCGGCGCACCAGAAGGCGGGCGAGAGTCGCATTGCCGTCCGGAAAATGTACATCGCTACGGCCCGGACGCTGCCGTCCATGCTGGCCGCCCGGCAGGTCGGCCAAAAGGCCACCGGGCAGCGGATCCAGCCGCAGACCCGAAAAGCCGGCGCCGCCCATCGCCCAGGCAAAGAGAGCCGGGGTCGCATCCGCGCCGACACCGAATACGCTGCGGCCGAGCGCCATGTAGAACCAGTATGCCTGCGGGTCGACCCTGGCGACCTGGAGCAGGTAGTCCTTGTAGGACATGCGGGCGAGCCGCGCTTTCTTCTCGGCCTGAGTGAGCCCTTCGAGGTAGTCGGATTGCTGCGAATCCTGCAGGCGCAGGAGGTCCCGTCTCGCCCGATCGGACAGCGGCATCCGATTCACGTAATCCGGCGTGAGCAGACGCCGGGATTGCCCGGCGTGGGCCATCGGCGCAACGACCAGGCGATCGGCGCCAAACGTCTCCCGGTCGAAGAAGTATCCCGTCCGCAGTCCGAGAGACGGATAAAGCCTGGTATTCGGCTCGTTCGCCGCCACGTATCGCGGCAGGTCGGCTCCGATGTCATCCAACACCTGCCGCGCCCATTGGTTGTAGCGCTCCGGCGATTCGATGTCCATCGTGCCGCCATTCAGCACCAGCGTCCGGCCCCGGTAATGAAACTCGTTCCGCCGTGCGTGACCGCCGACGTCATCGTGGTTGTCTAGGATCAGCACACGCGCGCCCGGACCCACGCTCTTGTGGTAGAAATGCGCGGCTGCGAGCCCGCTCAGGCCCCCTCCGACCACCACGAGGTCGTAGGTTTCTCCGGTGTGCTCTGCGCCCGAGAGATCGACCGATCGTCGATCGCGCAGGGCATGGGCCGCCGTAACGAACCGGGCTGCGAGCCCCGGATTCCGGTGCGCATGGGTGGATACGGATACTCTTCGCCCGGAGAACTTGCAGAGTCGTCGCGCCCCCCGCCGATGGCACTCTCGGGAAGCGCCAGGGACCCTGCGACGAGGGCGACGCCATTGAGGAAATCGCGCCGGGAGATGTCGCGATCCATCCCGAGACCGTGGTCCGAGTCGCCTCGCGGCCGGTCGGGTGTCTCCGTCACCTTTGTCACGTGGCTGATTCCAGAGATGCCCAGGTCACCGCGCCACAGCGACTCTGGCGGCATAGACGTGCAGCGCCGCCGGCACCGCGCAACGCGCCGCGAGTCCCGCGACCACCCGGTTGCGATAAACGGTCAGGCCTGTGTCGGTGAGAGGCTCGTGGCGCAGCCGCGCCACCTCGGCGACCGTATAGCGCGGCACGGACCGGCCACCCGCCACCGGAGCGCCCAGATCGAACACCACGAAGTTCATCACCTGGGTCAGCATCCGATCCGAGAGCGTGCTCAGCGCCACATCCGGCAGGCGGATGAGGAAGTCCCTGCCCTGGCGCGTGCACAGGAAGGTCCCTGTCAGACCTCGCAGAGTCGGCACACTGCCGGGCGCCGAAGTGCCTTCGATGCCATGACATCCGCCACACGAAGTCAGATAGGCGACCTGGGTAGCCGGCAGCGAGCCCGCCGGCGCCATGGCAGGCCCAGCCGGGGCCAGTCGGGGAGCGGCGAGCACCACCGCTGCAAGCAGGGTCGCCACGCACGCTGCGAGCGCCAACGGAGTTGCGAAGCGTCGGTTCATGGCGTCGGCACCATCGCAATCACTCCGCGAGTCCCACCAGGACCGCCATGGAGCAGTGATATTCGAAGGTATTGGTTCCGATGCACCAGATCACGTGATTGTTCGCCTGAGGGCGGTACATGGGCATCTCGTGATCGGTACCGATGCAGCTGCACTTGTTGCAGATGCTCGCGCCGCAGCAATCCCGATAAGACACCAGATACGAGCGCTGATCGGCAGGATTGATGCAGCTGCCGATCCAGGACGTCGGCGACGGCTGCGAGCCGGGCGGACAGGAATGCACACTGCCGCCGCAGCAGGAGCACAGGTTGCCATCGATACCGCAATAGCGCCAGTAATTGCAGGCCGTGTCGTCTTGCGTCTGCGCCTCGCGGCTGAAATCGGTACCTTTATTCTCATCCGCGGCGCGCGCGCGCTGCACGGGCAGCAGCGGGAAGGCCGGCGCTGCCACCAACACCGCGCCGAGTCTCGCCAGTGCGCTGCGTCGGGAAAGCCTGCCTGCCAGACGACGCGTCAGCCGTTCGCCCCAGTTGTCAACGCCGAGTCGCTTCATGGTCATTCTCCTCGTACCTCGACCAGGCCCGGGGCCACGATCTGCGTCGCCCTCAGCACCGCGCCGGAATCCGGATCCATCACCCAGAGCCAGTCTTCCGACAGTGCGAAGAGCAGCGGATGCGCATCCTGTGTGATGGCTACCAGCAACGCCGATTCCGGCACGTCCCACCGATGAAGCAGCCGATGTTGTTGCGTATCGAGCACCCAGATCTCGGTGCCGGCCTGCTCGTTGGTCCATGGGTGCCCCTCGTGCATCAACACGAAGAGACGCGCCGTCGACGGTTGGTAGGCCGCGAACACCTGACCGCCGGGACGCCAGGTGACCGCACCAACTCGAGAGGTGGCTGCCGAGAGTTGCGCGGCCTGCTGGATCGACCAGGCCTTGTCGAATACCGGATGATCTGCCAGATGAACCGGGTGGACCCAGCCGTTGTAGGTGATGAAGAGCGCGAGACCCCTTTTGGCATCGGTGACACTCTCGTCCATGACCGGGTCGTTCATGATGTCGAAGAAGCGATCTGCCCGATGTACGACATACTTCCCATGGCCATCGACATCCGCTATCGCCAGCGAGCCGTCGGCGCACAGCGAGGCGAAACCCCGCTCTCCGAACGGGAACACGAGACCACAGCCGGGAATCTCTACCGAGGTCAGCAGCTTACGCTGCTGCAGGTCGATCACACTGACGGATGGAGCGGGCTGGAAGCTATAGTCATATCCATAGTGCGCATCCGCGCTCAGAGCAAATGTATGCGTCTTCGGATCCGAGATGAGGCGGCCGGGCAGCGCGATCTCGCCTTGGTTGCTCAAATTGGGCCCACCATAGATCGACAGCACGTCCTCGCGTTTGCCGCGGTTGCCCAGGGTCCAGTAGGTTTCCGAGACATACAGAGTCTTGTGGTCCGGCGCCCACGCGAAATTGGCGTACTCCGAGGAAAACACGGTCCCGACGAGCTTCGCAGTGTCGCCATCGAGTATCCGAATGCCCGGATGAGCGATGGCATCCATGGCGCTGTAGACGAGCTCGTGGGGCATCAGGCCCCGGAACGGAGTGACTCCGGCGGTTTCGCTCTGCAGCACCGGTGAAGCCGCGTTCCCGCCGAACGCCGCGAGCCCGAGGCTCGATAACAACACCGCGGCGATTCGCGGGACCCCGCGGCTGCATGCAAGTCGCTTCATACGCTACCGCCCTTGATGTCATGAGAGACCAGATCTTCGCCCGCTTCGCCGCGCGTCGCCCTCGCCCCTCGGCGCGCAGAGCGCAGCATGACCACGGCCGCATAGGCAACGACTGCGGCCACCAGCCAGCGCAGCGCGTAGAGCGGCAGGCGCTTGACGATGAAGACCGCGATGAGGACGCCAACCACACCACCCAGAGTCAGGCCCAATGCCGCCCCCCAGGCAAACCGGCCGGTGCGCAGGAATCTGAGGCCCGCCACCGGCAGCATGATACCGCCGGAGGCCATCATGATCGGGAAGGCGGTGATCGGGTTGAGGCCGAGCAGGGCCAGCACCACCATGCTCGGCGCATACCAGCCGATGCCGATGGTGTTCAGGGCGCCGAAAATGAAGTTCGCGACCACCGCCACCGCGAATGGCCAGCCGGCGAGCCCGCGCGCCATGCCGCCGACGGGAAAGGCACCGAGATTCCCCATGACGAAAGTCACCGCCGCGATCAGCAGAGCGATCCCCATGAACAATTGGATGGCGCGCCGCTGCATGCGGCTCACCACGCCCGCCCCGAGCCACGCCCCGGCCGTGGCGCTCGCCACCATGGCCACGAGCAGAGTGGGCTCCACCGCGATGACGGTCACGAAGATGACCGTCTCGGCGAAACCCACGGCGACGCTGCCTACGTTGAGCGTGCCTGGAATGAGCTCATCGTGCGGTTGGCCGCGGAACTTGTAGAGCGCGGTAGTCGGCGCATAGGAGCCGATGCCCAGGGCATCGAGGAAGTTGGTGAGGAGGCCTATGCCCAAATCCGACAGAGTCGGCCGCTCCCGCCGTCGGGGGTCACGAGCGAGGCGCACCCACTGCAGGGCGAAGATCGCGGTGAGGATCGCGAGCGCGCTGAAGAGAGCAATTTTTGCGGGGCTCATGCGGCGCTCCGGTGCCGCGGCCGCCGCGAGCCCGTCTCGAGAGAGTCACGCAGCTGCAGATAGCGGACGGTAGCCCGTGCGGCCAGATGGCTGAGTCCGTGCAGACGGATGGGTCGAATCGGGCTCAGCGGAAATTCCAGACTCTCGGCAGGCTCGCCCAGCACGCGCCGCGCCAACAGGCGCCCCATGGCGGTCGCCATCGCCACTCCGCGGCCGTTGTAGCCGAGACCCGCCACCATTCCGGGTGCGGGCTCATGCAGGTGCGGCAGGCCATCGCGAGTCAGGGCGACGAGCCCTCCCCAACGATACTGCAGCGGGATGGCGGCGAGCTCGGGATCGATCTCGCGCAAAGCGCGTTCATGCACCGCGGTCCTCGCGGGGACCGGAATATCTGCATACGAGCCACGCGTGCCGAGCACCAGCCGTCCCGAGGCGTCCAGCCTGAAGTAACAGAGGAGCCGCTGGGTATCGGACACGGACTGCCCGCCAGGCAGAATGGCCGCGCGCAACCGCAACGACAGCGGAGCCGTGGCGACCTGGATCGACGGCACCGTGACCACGGTGCGCCGCAGAGCATCGAAGGCCCGATCCGTGTAGGCGTCCGTCGCCAGAATGACTGCCTGCGTGTCGACGAGACCGCCCTCGGCTTCGACCCGCCAGCCGCTGCCGGCGCGGGCGACCTTTAGCGCCGGGCTGTGTGTGAAGATGCGGGCGCCGCTGCGCATCGCCGCCCGTGCCAGTCCTCGCAGGTAGGCGAGTGGCTGAACGGTGCCTCCGCGGCGATCGATCCAACCGCCACAATAGCGGGTGCTGCCGGTGAGCCGCGCCACCTCCCGATCCGACAGCACCGCGACGTCGGCACCTCGCCGACGCCACTGCTCGGCGCGCCGTTGCAGCAGCGGCAGATGCAACTCGGACACGGCGAGCTGCAGCCAGCCCGTCCGTACTGCATCGCATTCGATCGAGTGGCGACTGATGAGATCGAAAACGAGGTCAGGCGCCTCCGCCGACCGGGCGATGAGCTGCGAGCCGATCCGCTCGCCATAGCGGGCCATGAGCAGATCGGGATCATGCTTCAAGCCTGCGATCACCTGGCCGCCGTTGAGCCCCGAGCCGCCCTCACCCAACTCCCGGGCTTCCAGCACGATGACATCGCGTCCCGCTGCGGCGACGTGCAAGGCGGCCGACAGGCCGGTGTACCCGGCACCTATCACCACAACTTCGGCCTGCATCTCGGCGGTGAGCCGCGGAAGGCCCCCCATCGGCGGGCAGGTCGCCGACCAGAGCGAGCCCGTCGCCGATGGGGTGGTCAAGGGAGATCCCTCAAATTATTGATTATCGATATCTTTTAATCGAACCGCGTGAAGAGCATAGGCCAGCCCGCGAGCGCCGTCAATCGCGCCGCCGCGCCGGCTCAGGCGGAGTGGGAAGCGCGCTGCGCGAGGTATTCCTGCACGGAGCGTAAGCCGAGCTCGTGCGCGGTGATCAGACTCTCCAAATGCTCCCGGCTGTTGACGAGTCCCTGCGCCGAGATGACGCCGTCCGCGCCGATGAGCACCGCATAGGGGAGCTTCGCCACCTGAAACGCCCTGCCGACTTCGGGCGCATTTGCGAAGCGCTCGAGCTCGATCCCGTAGCGCTCGACCATCCGGCGCTGCTCCTGCGCATCGCCATCCCCGACCAGGAGGAGCCCCAGACGCTCGCTCTGAGCGAACGCCTTGACGGTGGGGAGCAGCGACTTGCAGATCGGACAGGTCGGCGACACGAAGAACAACAGCCGCAGCGGGCCCGACGGCATCGGGCCGCCGATTTCCACCGTATCACCAGCGAGGTTGCGCACGGTGAGCCTCGGTGCGGATTCACCGGTTTGCGGCCCGCGGCCCAACGCCAATGCCCCAACCGGCGCAATGCGCTCATGCAGCACGCCGACCTGCCTGGCAAGCGCCAACACCGCAACCGCGAGCGCGACCACCGCCAGCCACAACATGAGTTGTGAGACGAGCAGCATCAGACGAACCTCCGGCGAAGCTCCGCCGAGGAGTAGCGAAGGGAAAGCAGCTCAGCGAGCACCTGGTACAGTGCATACGCGGCGAGCCCTGCGCCCAGGCCGTCGATCCACTGCAACGCAGTGACGTTCTGCGATCCCACGGCGAGGAGCGGCGTCAGGAAGAGAGCAAGTACGATATTGCGCGCCAGCAGAGTCGGACTCAGCCGCTGGCGCAGGCCCGACTGGAAACAGCCGCAGTCGATTTCCCGCCGGCCACGCGCCAGGTTGATGCCCATCGCGAGGGCGAAGCCGGCGAGCAGCGTGATGGCGAGCGCCGCTCCCGCCGGGAGCCACACGCCGCTCAGGAGTGACAGCGCGGCCAGACACTCCAGGGCGACGATCATCCAGGCCGCCGGCGCAGCCACGCGCTCGGGCAGCAGGCGATAATTCGCGACCACGCCCCGGAGCTCGTGGCGATGCCGTATTTTGCCGCGGACCGCTGCGGCGAATACCAGCGTGCCGAGCAGCCGGCCGGCCAAAGCGAGCGAAGGATCCACGATCATGGCGGGATCATACGGGTATCCGGCACGCACCGCGACTCCTCCCGCCCGATGCTCCTCCAGGCAGGTTGACGCAGCCTGACACATTACCCTATAGTAAGCATTACTATATGGTAATGTATCAGGAGAGGCGCATGCCGCAGGTCACCCGCTCGATCGAGATCAACGCCCCGCCCAGCGCCGTCTGGCATTGGCTGGCCAGCGAAGAGACTCTGCGCCGCTGGATCAGCTCCAATATGCAGATCGACATGCGAGTGGGCGGTGATTACCGCTTTCTCGGGCCCGATGAGAGGACGTGGGTCAGCGGCAAGGTGCTGGAGCTCGAGCCGCACAAGTGCCTCATTCTGTCCTGGCTGGAGGAAGGGAATGGGTGGAGCAATCCTGCTCGACTCGTCATCAGGCTTACTCCAACGGCGTCGGGCACACGGGTGACTCTCATTCACGACGGATTCGAAGCCATTGGCGTTGCGAACGTGGCCGAATGGGTAGAGGACTACGAGCGCGGTGCCGATGCCCACCGAATCCTCGAAAAGCTGGCCTCGCTCGTGAGCGCGGGACATGCTCAGCGATAGTGACGCGCTGTTCCGTATTCTTGCAGACCCGACGCGTCGCCAGATTCTCGATCTGCTGGCCGAACATGGCCCCCTCACCGTGGGTGAATTGGCTGCTGAATTCCCTCAACTGGTGACTTCAGGGATTTCCAAGCATCTGATGAGCTTGAGGGAAGCGAGCCTGGTATCCGCGACACGTCAGGGTCGACAACAGGTCTATCAATTGGAGCCCGCCGCCCTGGCGGCCGCACTCGAGCCGTGGCTCTCAAAATACGAGCGCTACTGGTCCACCGCCCTCGAAAGACTGCGTGATCTCGCTCAAGGAAGTGGCACTGAAGTCAGGCGAAGGAGACAAAAATGAAAGCTCCCGCCCTAGGCCTTGCCGTCACCTTGCTCAGCCTGGCCGCGCAGGCTGGCGCACAAAGCAGCAGCGTCGGCCATCCAGGCATGGCGCCGATCTCGCAATACCTCATGCCTCGCGATGCCGAAATTTCTCTCGCGCGAAGCGCCGCACCCGAGTCGATCTCCAGGGATGCCGAGATCCTCGTCTTTACGACGACCGGGTATCAGAGGGCGGTGCGAGGAAAAAATGGCTTCGTCTGCATGGTCTCGCGTTCCTGGTTTGCCGCTTTCGGTGATCCTGACTTCTGGAGCCCGCGAGTGCGGGCTCCAATCTGCTACAACGCGGTTGCGGCACTGTCTCAGATACCGGAAGCAATCAAACGAACGCAGGTCGCGCTGGCCAGCGGGTCGGAATCTCGAATTCTGCAAGCCCTCAAAGCGGACATAGGAAGCGGCGCACTGCCCGTCGCCAAAGCCGGCTCACTGGCTTACATGATGTCCAAAGAAACCTATTTCAATCGACGCACCACGCACTGGCGCCCGCACCTCATGTTCTTCGTCCCCGAAACGGACCCCAAATCCTGGGGCGCTGGGCTCGCACGGTCGCCCGTTCTGGGAGTCGACAACCCGGACGAGCACCTGACGGTGTTTCTGATTCCACTCAGCCGATGGTCGGATGGAACCGTATCGGCAGCGCATTGAAAGGATGCGCCACGAGCGAGCTGTCTCGTGTGAGCGTCGCAGCTGCTGCAGTGATTCCTACGGCTTGACGAACTTCAACGTCATGCGGTCGGATTCACCGATCGCCAGGTACTTGGCGCGGTCCTTCTGGCCAAGTGTCAGCGTCGGCGGCAGCGTCCACACTCCCTTCGGATAGTCTTTGGTGTCCTTCGGATTGGCGTTGATCTCGGATTTTGCAACCAGCCGGAACCCCGCCTCACGAGCGAGCTTGATCACGAAGTCCTCGGAGACGTAGCCGGTCTTCACCCAGTCCGCGCGCGTCGTGCCAGGCGCCGCACGATGCTCGACGAGGCCGAGCACTCCGCCGGGCTTGAGGGCGCGATACATGGCCGCAAACATCTTCTTCTCGTCACCAGCCTCCAGCCAGTTATGGACGTTGCGGAAGGTAAGCACCATATCCACGCTCCCGGGGGGAGCGATCTGCCAGTGATCAGGCGGTCCCGCCTCGGTCATGATGACGTGGTCGTAGTACTGCGGCGATGCGGTGATCTTGTCGTGGAACGCTGCATCGCGGTCCGGCGGCTCGATGGCCGCGTAATACTTCCCTTGCGCGCGCAGGTAAGGCGCCAGAATTTCGGTCCACCACCCGCCGGAAGGCCAGATCTCGACCACACTCATATCCGGCTTGAGACCAAAGAATTCGAGACCCTGCAGTGGATGCCGGTATCGGTCGCGCGCCATGAACGCCGGACTGCGCTGTGGCCCGGCGATAACCGCAGCGAGCGTGGATGACGGCGGTGGGGGAGCCGCGCGCGCGACACAGGCCACGATGAGCAATGCGACGGCGGCAATGATGCGGGTATGTTTCATCTCGATGACCCTACGGCTGTCGACGCCTAAAATCTACACGTGTAGACGATACATTTCAAGCAGCGGATCCTCGAGGGCTCGTCCCTGAGCCGTGACCGGTCCGCTACCTGCAGGCAGCGTTACTGAGCCTCACCGAGGTCCAAGGGTCACCACTGTACGCTCTGCGGCGGAACGCTGTGCGGCCTCTATGATTTCAAGCCCTGCCAATGCATCCTCCGGCGCCACCGGCGGCGGCGCACCACCGCGCAGCATCGCCACCATCTCGGAGTAGAAGCGTTGATAGGCACCCGGCTCACTCTGCACCGATTCCTCGCGAGCACCATCCGTCAGGACCCCCCAATACTCCGGCGGGTCTTGTCCCCAATCAGGTCCGATGGGGATGGGGTGGTTCCCGCTCCGAAGAGCGGCCTCTTGCCGATCGGCATGCTGCTTGACGAATGCCGCGCGTTCTCCCAGCACTCGCAGCCGCGGCCCATGGTGTGCTGCCATGGCACTCGTCCAGAGGTGCGAGCGCACTTCGTTGGCATGCGTCAGCGCCAGAAACACATCATCGTCCGTCTCCGCGCCCGCCCGTCGGCGGTTGAGCTCTGCGTATACCTGACGAACCGGGCCAAAGAGTGCCAAAGCCTCATCGATGAGGTGGCTGCCCAAGTCGTACAGCAGACCACCGGCCTCCTCTGCCGCACCCCGCTCCCGCCACCCGCCCTTCAACTGCGGTCGCCATCGCTCGAGCCGGGCCTCGAAGCGCAGGATGCGTCCCAGGACTCGCTCATCGAGCAGACGGCGGAGCGTCAGATGCTCACTATCCCAGCGACGATTGTGGTAAGGGACTACGCGCAACCGCTTCTCACGCGCCATCTCGATGACGTTCCGCGCCTCGGAAACCGTGCGCGCAAACGGCTTGTCGATTACCACGGGGAGGCCGGCCGCCAGCGCAGCCATCGCCAGCGTCGCGTGCACGCGATTGGGGGTAGTCACGACGACCAGATCGTGATCGACAGCGTGATCCCACAACCACTGCGCTGTCGCCGCAACGTGCACCCCGGGGTAGTGTTGCCGAGCCCGAGCAGCGCGGGACTCATCCGATGTCACGACTGTGGCCAACCTCATGCCGGCCGTGGCAGCAATGAGTGGAGCATGGAAACTCTCGCCCCCGAGCCCGAACCCAATCAGTGCGACACGAATATCCTCTGCGGTGGTGAGTTGCGTCATCATTCGAATCAGGCGCGATGATGCGGCCGCCATGTACTATATTTTACCCGGCCAGGCTTCACAGCGAAGAATATAGAAACACGGACGATGCCACTGCCATGAGGGTCGTCGCGGCCCAGCCCGTCAGCCTCAGGCGCCGGGAGATACAGAACCTTCCCATGACATCAGCCCGAGTGCCGAGCAGCATCACCATCGCCATGACCGGGACCGATACGATGCCGTTGAGCAGGGCCGCCCATACGAGCGCCTTCATGGGACCGATCCGCAGCAGATTGACCAGAGCCCCGAGCATGATCGCGAGTGCGATTGAGGTGTAAAACGACTTGGCTCGTAGCGGCGCTCGCGACAGTCCCACCGGCCACCGGCGTGCCTCGCCCAATGCATAGGCGGCAGAGCCCGCCAACACCGGGACTGAAAGGAGGCCGGTGCCGATGATCCCGAGGGCAAAGAGCAGCGAAGCAAAGCCACCCGCGATGGGTCGAAGCGCGACGGCCGCCTGGGCGGCGGTCTCGATGGCCACGTGCCTCCCCGACTCGAGAGTAACGGCTGAGGTAATCAGGATGGCGAGCGCCACCAGATTGGAGAACCCCATGCCCACGAGAGTATCCAGCCGGATACGGGCAAAGGCACGAGTTGCCTGCCCCGGACGCCTGAGCAGGGGCTGCCGGGGCGTAATCGATTTGGTGTCCTCTACTTCCTGCCCTGCCTGCCAGAAAAAGAGGTAGGGACTGATCGTCGTGCCGAATATCGCCACCACGATGAGCCAGAAGCCCTGATCGAAATGCAGGCCGGGCCAGACGAGGCCGCGGACGAGATCCAACCAGGGGATCCGAACGCTCGCCAGCGCGCCAAAGTAGGCAAGGAGCGAGAGCGTCAGCCACTTCAGGATGGCGACGTAACGGGTGTGATCGAGAAAGATCTGACCGCTCGCGGTGATCAGGCCAAACAGAATGACGCCGAGCCATACTGGGACGGGGACCAGCAACCGGAGCGATTCGGTCATGGCACCCAGATCGGCTCCGATGTTGAGGACGTTGGCGGCAAAGAGCAGCCCCACGATGGCCGATAGAACCGAAGGCGGATAGTGCTCGCGGAGATTGCCGGCAATGCCGAGGCCGGTCGTGCGTCCTATCCGGGCGCAGATCGCCTGGATCGCCACCATGAGCGGATAGGCCAGTACCAGAGTCCATGCCAAGGCGAATCCATATTGCGCGCCCGCCTGAGCATACGTGGCAATTCCGCTGGGGTCATCGTCGGCCGCGCCGGTAATGAGCCCGGGACCCAACGTGCGCCAGAAGCCCGGTCTGCGCGGACCGTTGGACCGGCGTTTTTGCGGACTCTGTCGGACGGAAGTTTGAGAACGGGTCACCGAACGCTATTCACAGCCACACCAACCCATCTGAGCAAGAACCGACCCCATCTACATCCCTATCGCGCCGGCATTGCCAGGCTCCCGCGAGCCCTCGGTGCTCAAGCTCCGGCCAGCGACCCGACGCCGCCGGCCTCATGCGCGCTGGCCAACGGTACTTCGATCTGGACACTGAGGCCGCCACCTGGCCGATTCGCTGCCCGAATGTCGCCGCCGTGCAGAAGAACTGCGCGCCGGGCGATGGCGAGCCCGAGGCCGGCTCCATTCGACGCCTCGCCGCGGAAAAATGGCATGAATATCTTCCCTACGTCCTGATCCGCAATGCCCGGGCCATCGTCATCGACCTCAATCCGAATGAGCCCTCCCACTGATCCCATACGAAGCTCGATCCGTCCGTTTTTCGAGGCGAAGCGGATGGCGTTGCGCAGCACGTTCTCGATCGCGCTGCGCAGCAGCACAACATCGCCCTGCACTTCGGCCCGGCATGAACTGACGATTTGTATGCTTTTCCGCGCCTCGCTGGCCTCGATATGCGCATCCGCCACGACTTCCTCGAGCAATTCGGTCAAGTCAACGGCCTGCGAGCCAATGGGCGGCCCGTGCTCACTCAAGCGTGAATAGCGGAGGATCTCACCGACCATCCGATCGATTCTCTCGACCTCGCGCTCGATCGTCTCGAATTCGCTCTCACTTGCGGCATTCGCCTCCTGCTTCGCCAGTGATGCCGCGAGCCGCAGCCTCGTCAGAGGCGACCTCAACTCGTGCGAGACGTCGCGCAAGAGCTCCTCCTTTGATGCGATCATGGCCTCGAGGCTTTCGATCATTCTGCCGAAATCGCGTGCGAGACTCCCGAGCTCATCGCGACGACGCAATAGCGCTGGCGCCAACCGGGTGCGGATGTCGCCGGCAGCGATGGTGCGCACGCCCGTACGCAGCTGTTCGATTGGGCGCGTAAGGAACCGCGCCAACACGGCACATCCAACGCCGCTGATGGCCAGAACGATCCCGATCAGGACCTCCGGCGCCAGCAGGAAGTCGCCCACGGTGATGGCAAAGTTTTGCGTCCTGCGCACGATCATCCTGTATGAGGAGCCGTTGCGCGCGGTGACGACGGGCTCAACGCCGCCATTCGTTCCAGGCAGCTCGCGGCCTCCGATCTGTCGGCTCATCAACTCCCTGCCGGACTGGTCGACAAAATACAGCTGCAGCTCCGGATGGCGGTGCCGCTGCTCGACGAGCCAACGAAGGAGTCCGTCAGTCCCCCCGGTGGCGAGCGCCATCTGCGCGGGCCGCGCAAATGAGATGGGCGTAAGCTCATTGACGGACCGCGCTCTGTTGACAGCGACCCCGAAGCCGATCGCGGCGGCAGCGCCCAGGGTCAGGGCGATGACGACCAGGTAGGAAAGCCATAGGCGGCCGAACAAGCTGGTCATGAGAGGTGAGCGGTCAGCAGATAACCCGCACCGCGAATGCTCCGGATTTCGAGCAGAGCGTCGGGCCCAAGGCGCAGCTTCCGGCGCAGATTGGAGACGTGAGTGTCGATGCTGCGGTCATATGCCTCCAACGGCCGTCCCAGCGCCACTTCCGTCAACCGCGCGCGCGTTTGCATCTTCCCCGCCGCCGATACCAGCGCCTCCAGTACCATGAATTCTGCCGTCGTGAGCCGGATCGGCTCGCCGTTCATCAGAACGCCGAGTCTGGTCGGATCCATCGTCAATGGCCCCAGTTGAATGGGAAGCCGCGAGGCAGCTTCGCGCCGTTCCATCCGCCGGAAGATTGCGCCTATGCGAGCAACCAGCTCCCTTGGATTGAAAGGCTTCGACAAATAGTCGTCGGCGCCGCTTTCCAGTCCAAGAATCCGATCGGTGTCATCGCCCCGTGCCGTGAGCATCAGAATGGGCGTGTCATACCTTTCGCGAACCTGCCGAAGGACCTCAAAGCCGTCGATGCCCGGCAACATGACATCGAGAACGATGAGATCGACGGCTCGCTGCGCGAGCAGCCGAAGAGCCTCACCGCCCGTTCCGGCCTGAATCGCTGAAAGCCCCTCACCCGCCAGGAAGCGCTGGAGCATCTGCGTCAGCTCGACATCGTCATCGACGACGAGGATCAATGCAGGTCGGGGACTCGACATGCCGCGCCGTGTTCGAAGGTCACAACAAGTGGCGCCGAGAGCTTAGGCGGCTTCCGGCCTGCAAGCAACCACTCAGACCCCGGGAGCTCATGGCCCGGCTCCCTCGACAGCATATTTCACACACTGACCGGGACTCGGATCTTTGCAAAACTTTGCGATTCCCGTTGCCGCCCGGTACGTCGATTCCATTGGCAAAGAATTGCAAAGTCGCTCACCGGCCGTTCAGCCCGGCGGGACTTCGGGATAGATTTCCGTCACGCCCAGCCCGATTGAGAAGGCAGCCGGTCGATGCGAATTCCTGCTCGCCGTGAAAGCCGAATGACTTCCCCGAAGCTGCATGTTGTCTGGTCGCTCGTTGCATTGGGCCTGCTGATGACCGCCATCGTGGCGTTTCTCGAGCGCAGTCGCGCCAACGCGGGAGCGACGGCCGAGAGTTCGCTGCCGCTGGTGCGCACGGCACTCGCCCGCCGGAGGGATGTCGAGGTCACGAGCAACGTGATCGGGACGGTTTTGCCTTCCAGACAGGTCAATGTACAAACGCAACTCTCGGGCCGGCTCATTGCCGCGAGGTTCACAGAAGGTCAGTTCGTCCGGCGGGGGCAAGTCCTATTTCAGATCGATGCGCGACCTGCGCGAGCCGCCCTGCAACTCGCGCAGGCGACGCTCGCCAGGGATGAAGCCACCCTCGCAAATGCCAGGCGGGACGCACGGCGTTACATTCTTCTCTTCAAGGAGAACTCCATCTCGAGCCAGCTACGCGACCAGGCGCTTACCGCCGCCAAATCCGACGAGGCGATCGTCGGCGCCGATGAGGCATCCGTAGAGCTCGCGAAGCTCAATGTCGAATACACTGAGATTCGCTCCCCCATCAACGGCAAGACCGGCCCCATCCAGGTACAGCCCGGCAATATCGTGTATGCAACCGGCGGGCAGGGAGCGAACACGCTGGTGACCATCACCGACCTGCAGCCGGTCAAGATGTCCTTCTTCCTTCCGCAGTCGGACATGCAGCTCGTGCTGGCCCAGGCGAAGGGCAAATCCCTGCGGATCACCTACTCCGTCCCGAATTCCGGCGCCGCCGATAGGGTCGCTGAAGCCGATTTTGTCGATAGCACCGTAGATTCGCAGTCGGGCACGGTGGAGTTTCGTACGCTCATCCAGAACAAGGACCTCGCGCTCTGGCCGGGCGAGACGCTCAACGTACGGGTCGTCCTGAAGCGGCTGGAAAATGTGATCGTCGTCCCTCGCGAGGCCGTCAATTCCGGACCGGACGGGGACTACGCCTACGCCCTGGATCGAAGCGACAAAGTCCTGCGCGTTCCGCTCGTCCTGCTCAATGACGATGGGTTCTTCGATGCCGTCTCCGGCTCATTGAGCGCGGATCAACCGGTGGTGACGGAGGGTCAGTTCCGCATTGCGGCCGGCTTGCAGGTCTCGGTGATGAGCCAGTCCGCTCGCCCGGTTCCGGTGAGCGATACGGGGGACGTCCGCTGAATCCGAGCGCTCCATTCATCAGACAGCCCGTCATGACCGCGCTGCTCGCCATTGCGGCGGTACTCTTCGGGCTGATGGGGTACTGGGCGCTCCCGGTGAGCGAGCTTCCGAACATCGATTTCCCCACTATCGCGATATCGGCAGCTTTGCCAGGGGCGGATGCCCGGACGATGGCCAGCACGGTCGCCGGACCTCTGGAGAATCAGCTGGCCAATATTCCCGGTCTCGTCTCGATCGTCTCGCAGAGCTCGCAGGACTCGACCGGCATTACGCTTCAATTCGGACTCGATAGAAGCATCGAGGCCGCCGCGCAGGATGTGGAAACGGCAATTCAGGCCGCAACGCGCCTATTGCCTCCGGGGATGCCGACACCGCCCACTTTCAGCAAGGTCAACCCGGCGGATCTGCCCATTCTGTATATCGTCGCGCAGAGCGATTCGATGTCGATTGCCGCGCTGTCCGATTTGATGCGTGACTATGTTGCCCGCCGCATTTCCAGGGTTCCCGGTGTCGCGCTGGTCAATGCCTACGGCAGGCAATATGCAGTTCGACTCCAATTGGATCCGTTCGCGCTCGCGGCCCGCCGGATTGGTCTCGATCAGGTAGCCGCAGCCGTTCAGTCCGCGAACGTTGCCCTTCCCACGGGCGGTCTCAACGGCATCTATCAGACGGCGTCGCTGCATGCGGACGGCCAGCTCACAGATGCGCGAGCGTATCGCAGGCTCATCATCGCCTATCGCAACGGCGCGCCCGTGCGGCTCGAGGATGTCGGCCGTGCCATCGATAGTGGACAGGAACTGCGGGTTGCGAGCTGGTACAACGGCCGGAGAGCCATCGTACTGACCGTTCAGAGACAGGCCGGATCCAACACCATAGCGGTCTCGGACCAGGTTACTGCACTATTGCAACGCTTTCGCAGCAGTCTTCCGCCGAGCGTGAAGCTCAAAGTTCTATATGACCGCAGCGAGTCCATCCGTGGAGCGGTTCAGGACGTGCAGGTGACGCTGCTGATGGCCGGCATCCTCGTCGTTCTCGTGATTTTCCTCTTCATGCGCGCGCGCGCGCCTACGTTGATTGCCGCGGTCGCACTGCCAGTTTCCATCATCGCGACGTTTGCCGTGCTGGCGGCCTGGGGCTACAGTCTGGACACGCTGTCCCTTCTGGCCCTCACCCTCGCGGTCGGTTTCGTCGTCGACGATGCCATCGTGATGCTCGAGAACATCGTCAGGCACATCGAGCGGGGCGAGGCGCCGCTCGAGGCTGCGCACTCTGGAGCGAAGGAGATCGGTTTCACGATTGCCTCGATGACACTCTCGCTGGCAACGGTGTTCATACCGCTGCTCTTCATGGGCGGCGTCCTCGGCCGCCTTCTCCACGAATTCGCCATCACCATCATGGTGACCATCATCGTCTCGGGAATCGTTTCGCTCACCCTGACACCGGCGCTTTGCGCCCGTATCCTGTCGCCCGGAGTCGGTTCCACCGACCGTGGAAAGCGCGCGAACACGTGGTTCGACCGGATGAGCGGGTTTTACGCTCGTACCCTCGAATGGTGCATGTGCCACGAGTCGATCGTGCTTTCGAGTCTCGCCGTCAGCGCGCTTCTCACCGCAGCGCTCTTCTACCTTTCGCCGAAAGATTTTCTGCCAAGCGAGGATACGGGCCGCATCGTAGGGGCCACGGAGTCCGCCGAGCGCACTGCATTTCCGCAGATGGTGGCCTACCAGAAGCAGGCTGCTGAGATCGTCCGGCAGGATACCAACGTAGAGGGGGTGCTTTCGACGGTCGGGGTATTGGGTCCACCCAGCAACGGTGGATTGACCGTGAAACTCAAGCCGCGCAGTCAGCGCGTACTCGATGCCGACCAGGTGGTCGCCGAGCTTCGATCGAAGCTTGCGCACTTTCCGGGATTGAATGTGTACCTCCGCAATCCGCCCGTCATTCAATTGAGCGGACTTGCCTCGAAGTCCCTCTATCAATATACGCTTCAGGATCCGGACCAGAATGAGCTGCAGCCCATCGCGCGACGATTCGTGGACCGGCTGTCGCGCGAGCCTGGATTTGCGGATGTGACGAGCGACTTGGATATCGCAGATCCCGCAATACACGTACGGATTGATCGCGCCAGAGCGGCAGCGCTCGGTCTTACCCCAGCCCAGATCGAAACCACGCTTGGCTCTGCTTTCGGCGGAACGCAGATATCGACCATCTACGGCGGATCGGGGCAGTATTGGGTGATGCTCGAGCTGCTGCCTCAATATCAGCAATTCGACTCGGACCTCAGCCGGCTCTACTTGACGCCCAACCTGGCGCCGCAAACGGCCGGTACCGCGCCGGCCATTGTACCGCTGGATGCGGTAGTCCGGCGCACGCGAGAGACGGTTCCCCTGTCCATCAACCACTTCCAGCTCGTTCCGGCGGTGACCGTATCGTTCAACCTCAGTGGTGGGCTCTCGCTCGACCGTGCAGTGGCCGCGATCGATCGCATCCGCAATGAAATGCGTATGCCCCGTGGCGTGCAGGCATCGTTCCAAGGGGCCGCCGAAGCGTTTCAAGACTCGCTCGGAGACATGGGTGAGCTGCTCGTGATGGCAGTGCTCATCGTGTATGTCATTCTCGGCATCCTATACCGCAGCTTCATCCATCCCCTGACCATACTCTCCGGCTTGCCCTCAGCCGCCATGGGTGCATTCGTCGCACTCTACGCGCTGCGTCTTTCGGTCAACCTCTATGCATTTGTCGGAATCATCATGCTGATCGGCATCGTGAAGAAGAATGCGATCATGATGATCGACTTCGCGGTGCGTCGAGAAGCCGAGCATGGGATCTCGGCCAGGGAGGCCATCGTAGAGGCCGCCCGGGTTCGCTTCCGGCCGATCATGATGACGACGTTGACCGCACTCGTTGGCGGGCTGCCGATTGCGCTCGGCCTGGGCGCCGGAGCAGAGGCGCGGCGTCCGCTCGGGGTAGCAGTCGTAGGCGGATTGCTGGTTTCGCAGCTTCTCACGCTCTACATCACACCGGTACTCTACAGCGTCCTCGATCGGCTCCGATCAGCACCAGCCGCTGCCGCAGGCCAGCACGGGCAGCTTCGGATTGGAAACGCCTCCTGACGAGCCGGATGGTCATGCTATCTCAACGGCGCGCCCAGCCGATCTCCCGGGCAGTCGCCGGCCCGACGCGCTCATCCTGAAGGCTGTCCGGCATCCGTGCCTCCATAGTGTTGAGTGGCGTCTTCACAGCCATGATCTCCGCGAGCTGCTGCGGATAGAGGGGCGAGAGTTGCGGCTCGGCGAATCCATCCGGGTACTTCGGTAAACCGGTGGCCAGGTCGTATTTGTCTGTGGCCCCGAAGGTGTGCAGCAGCTCGTGGGCCATCACGATCCGGTTCTGCGCCTCCTGCGAGCGGCTGGCGAACACGTGTACGACGGCAGTCAGCCCGCGCTGCAGCCCTGCCGAATGCGGCAGACGCGAGAGCAGCGCCGGGTCGTGGTAAAGCAGGAACATGGCAATCTGCGGTCGAGGCGAAACCGCAGCGAGCATGCGGTAGCGGTAATAGCGCAACCGCAGGCTCCAGACAATGCGTGTGATGAGGCTCGCACCTGAATCGAGTGCCGGAGGTGCCGCTGCCAGGGTGGGGTAGAGATGTACCTCAATCGGCTCATCGACACTGACTCCGTAACGTCTGGCCTCAGCCGTCACGAAGCCGCTGACCTCATCGATCCTTCCCTGATCGAGCTGTGCGAGGTAGTCCGCAGTTACGGGGCTCGCATCGGCACTAACCGGGAATGCGCCGACGTAGACCGTGCGCTGCCAGCTGGTCGTGGTGAATCGATCGAGCCACGCCTGAGCGGCCACGACCAGAAGCACCAGCACCAGGACGCCGGTTCGTAGGGCTCGCCACATCGTTCAATCTCGCGTCATGCCCGTGGGTCGGGCCAGAAAGTGGGTTGAACGGAGCGTGAACGCTCAGCGTCCTTGGTTTCTGTCACGTCCTCAACAGCTCTGGATCGATCGGCAGCCTGCGAATCCGCTTGCCGGTTGCCGCGAAGAGCGCATTGGTGAGTGCCGGCATCGCCGGCGCGAGAGTCGGCTCACCCAGACCGGTCGGATGGTTGTCGGTGATGCGGAAATGCACCTCCACCGGTGGCGCCTCGCGCATCCGCAACAAGCCAAAGGTATTGAAGTTCGTATCGACGACGGCGCCGTTCCTGATCGTGAGGCCCTGGTGCAGCGCAGAACCCAGCCCGTCCAGAATTGCGCCTTGCGCCTGGTTGTAAGCGCCCGCAGGATTGATGATCTGCCTGCCGATATCTACGGCCGCCCAGACCTTGTGAATGCGCGGTACGCCCCGCTCATTGACGCTGGCCTTGATGACTTCGGCTACGTAACCAAAATGGCTGTAGCAAAACGCCAGTCCCATGCCGGTACCCGGCGTCAGCTGCTGCTTGCCCCATCCGGCCTTCTCGGCGACCAATTGCAATACCCCGCGCGCCCTGCTGGTATCGAACGGCGGAACGTGTAACCCCGGCATGCGCGACGGCGGTGCAGGAATGACGCGCGGCGGTCCATACAGCTTCAACCGCAGCTCGAGCGGATCGCGCCCTCCGGCATGCGCGACCTCATCCATGAACGATTCGAAGGCAAAGGCGAGCCCGTTGTAATTCGGGTCCCGCCAGTGACCCGTCGGGGCGCCCAGCTCGATCATCGTCTGCCCGAATTGCAGGTTGGGGACGAATCCAGCCGGGAACATGCCAAGCGGCAGGTCGGCGCACAGAGCGACCTCCCCTCCGTGGCTGAACGTCACGAAGTGATCCGTGAATCCCAAGAGGTTACCCTGGGCGTCCAGCGCACCACGGAAGTGGTTGTAGCCGGCCGGACGGTAGAAGTCATGCTGGATGTCCTGCCGACGATTCCACAGCAGCTTGACGGGCTTGCCGATGCGCTGGGAGATCGCGGCGGCTTCGACAACATAATCGTTGTCGCCGCGCCGCCCAAAGCCGCCGCCCACGCGCGTCATGTGCACTGTAACCTTGCCGGGATCGAGCTCGAGGGTCCGCGCAACCAGCATGAGGGCGGCCGTCGGCGCCTGGCTGGGAGCCCAGATTTCGATGCTGCCGTCCTGCTTGGCCCACGCCGTGCAATTCATCGGTTCGAGCGTCGCGTGTGCCAGGAACGGGTACGCGTAGGAGGCTTCGACGACCTTGGCAGCGCCACTGAAGGCCTGATTCACATCACCGTCCTGACGCAGAATCTGGCGAGGAGGTTCGTCGACCAGGGCCGCTGCCTGTCGATCGAATACATCGGTCGCCTGCTGTGATACCTCGCGCGCCTCCCACTCAACCTCGAGAAGCTCCAGGGCCCGGTTGGCCTGGTGCCAGCGCTCGGCGACGATCGCCACGCCGTCGACCAAACCTGCATCCATGACCTGCGCAGGGTTACCGTGAATGATGAATGCATCGCGCACACCGGGCTGTCTCTTGATGACATCCAGGTTCGCGCTGAGCGCTCGGCTGCCAAATACGGGCGCCTTTTCGTACACCGCATACAGCATCCCCGGGACACTCTGATCGATCCCGAACAACGGCTCGCCGGCCAGCACGCGCGGGCCGTCGACCTGCGGAGTGAAATGGCCGATGATCTTGTAGTCCTTCGGATGCTTGAGCGATACGGTCAATAGGTCCGGTGCCGGCAGCCTTGCAGCCCGACTCGCGAGCTCCCCATAGGTTGCCCGCCGTCCGCTCGGACGGTGATGCACGACGCCCGCATCCGTCTCGCATTCGTTGGCCGGCACACGCCAGAGGCGCCTCGCGGCTGTCAGCATCATCTGTCGCCCGGCTGCGCCTGCGCGGCGCATCGGATCGTACTGCAACGGTGTGTTCATGCTGCCGTAGGAAAACTGCATCCCGTAGAGCGCGGGACTCACCGGAGCGGTCTCCACGTGCACACTGGACCAGGGCACATCCAACTCGTCGGCGATGATCATCGGCAGCGTTGTCTTCATGCCCTGACCCATATCCGGGCTTCTGGCCATGATCGTCACGAGACCATCGCGCGCGATGAGGATATACGCGCCCAGTCGCGACGCAGATGCCTGCTCGGCCTGCGCCGTCGACTCCATCTCGGCGATACCCGGCAGACTCACGGTCAGCATCAGGCCCCCTCCGGCAGCGAGGCCGGCGGACAGGAATGCGCGGCGCGAGGGATCCAAGGGTGCGCCGGCTGGGGACTCAGGGAGGACGCGGCTGGTGCGAGCCATGGTCACACCTCTCGGGTATCGGTGGCGGGTAGACTCTGCCTCGTGAGCATATCACGGGCCCTCTCGAGCCCAGCGCTCTACGCAGCGCCTCCGTCCGCCTCGGGTGAGGCGCTGCCTGCCGCCGCGGCAGGTCGTCGTCGTGAGCGATAGAAGATCCATCCGACCGCGTTCACGAGGAGCGTCGTGCCGATGACCTTTGCCGCGAACCGGCCGGGCTGCACGTCGCTCATGAAGGGATACGCATTGAAGACCAGGATGAACAGCATCGTGATCACGCCGATTGCGCAGACAACGGCGACGCCCCTCGGCAGTCGCAAGCGAACACTGCGGCTGCCACAGACCGGAATCAGGAACATCGCCAGGTATGCGAGCGCGTAGAACTCGTTGCTGGCATCGTTCAGCACGCCGAACGCCTCCGCCGCACGAACTCCGGCGCTGCCCAGCACCAGCATCGCCGCGATGATTCCGCTCGTCATGCAAATCGAGTTCACCGGCGTCTTGTAGACCGGGTGGAGTTTGTTGAACCATGCGGGAATGAGGTGATCCCAACCGGCCGCCATGGGCAGGCGAGTCGCGCCGGTGAAAAGGAAGCTGGCCGCGCCCAGGATGCGGATCTGCAGCAGCAGGATCGCGACCTTGCCGACTGCCGCGGCCGGACCGGCTGATCCGAGCGCCAGGGACAGCGTTTGTGGAATCGGCGCGACATAGTTGATGGCGGTCCCCGGATGCGACCCGTGGATGCTGACCACCGCTGCCGTGCCGAGCACGAACATCAGCAGGATGATCGGCGAGGCTATCACCACCGACCGTCCGATGGCCCGGCCGGGAGAATGCGTCTCGCCCGCCATGATGGCGATGTACTCGAGGCCCGCCGCGGCGAAGAGAACCTGTCCGACCAGCGACAGCGATGTGGCATCGGTCTGCGGAAAGTGCAGAGCGAACGGCGCATAGTGCAGTGTCGCGCCGTGCAGCCATGCCCAAAGGGGCGTCACGGTCAGCAGCGCGAACACCACCAGCACGGACGCGCCACTGACATTGTGGATCCACTTGCCGAGCCCCAGGCCACGGATTGCGGTATAGGTGAGCAGCATCACGACTATGGCGAGAAGCGGGTAGACGAACAGATGATTCTCGGGCAGGTGCGCGGCGGCCGGCCCGATCATGTAGGACGTCTCGCTCGGAAGCTGATACACGATCGTTGCGATCGAGCTGAGCGCGTAAGCCCATATATTCCATGCGGTCATGAATCCGATCGCATCGCCGAACGAGCGGCGCGCCCAGGAGTACAGGCCGCCTTCGAGTGGCATCTCGCGATTGAGGTAGTACACGGCAACCGCCACCGGCGCGTAAAAGGCCGTGAACGCGAGCAGCCACACGAGGAACTGCGCCGATCCGACTCCGGCGGCGATGCCCACCCACGAGCTGCCGACGACCGTCAGTATCTGCGCGAGCACCAGATCGCGCAGACGCATCTGCCGCACCAGCTGGTGACCGGAATCCGGCTCGTCTGCGATCGATGTGGTCATGCCCCGACCCGCGGGCGACTCGTGTCGCGTACGGCTTCGTCAGCCCGACTTCGCTCTTTGGATTACGCCGGCCCCTCGGGCCTCTTCTCGAGCTGCTGCAGGACCTCGTTGCGAAATTGCAGCGGATGCGCAATTTTGTGGAATGGCTCCGAGGTACCGCCCGTTCCAACTATCATAATGCTTCCATAGCCCAGCATTCTGCCGGCCATGGGCTCACTGACTTCGATCGTCTCGATCTTGTTGAGCAGCATTTCGATCGTCTTGCGGCTGACGAGGCCCTGCTTGACCACCACGCGGCGGGTGGTAACCGCAATCTCAGTGGCATTGCGCCGCATTACGCCCGCGACGATCGCGGCGATGGCGCATACCAGGAGCGCGGCCGCGCCACCCTCCATGAGGTGTTCGCTCGCATCGCCTGATCGTGGCTGATGCAACAGGTAGCCCAGCAGCGCACCTGCACCGGCAAGTAAAAACAGCCCGAGGAGAAGGTGCCGAAGCATCACGGTCCAATGCAGACGCGTCTGATAAACGACTGTCTCCCCGGGAACCAGGCTGGCTTCGATATAATTCATACGCACACGCTATCGGAACTCGCCACGTGAAGGTTCGTCGAGGTGGCTGCTGCAGGCCGTGACGGCTGCGCAGTCAGTTTCCCTGCCGTTCGAAGCGGCCGAGAAGCGGAGCCAGCAATGTCAGCCTCTCTCCGGATGAGAGCTGATACAGGAGCCGCGCCCAGTGCGCCTTGCGCCCAGCGCAAAACTGGACGGCACGTCCGTAGAGGACTTCCCGCGGGCTCCATCGCGTCTTTGAAACGACCCGCCCCGGGGAGAGATCCACGCTCTTCAGTCCGCACGCGATGGCGTACTTGATTGCCTCAGCCTGGATCGTCGTCGCCACGCTGTATCTGCCCCACGGGGGTTTGAAGCCGCTGTAATACAAGTAGAGGGTATGCCCGACCACGAACCCGATCCTGCTCGCCACGACCTCCCCGCCGATCCTGAGCTCGAACACCCGTGCGATGTTGCGTGCAGCGAGTCTCGCGCACACGTCGCGCAGAAACTTACGGGCGCCCTCGTACCTGAAATGATCGGGATGCAACGAGACACCGGTGAGCTGCGCGCGCAGCGTATGCAGCTCGAAGAATCGCTCGAGCGCCGCTTCGAGCTCCGCACCTTCCGTATGGACAGCCAGCTCGAATTCGAGCCCTTCGCGCTTCAGGGAGTTGTAGCAATGGCGCAGGGACTCACGAATGTTGCGCTTGAGCTGCGTGCGCAGCTGCTCCCAGCTCGGCGGCAGGTCTATGAGATAGCCTGGTTGAGGCTCCAGCCACACGAGCGCGGCGTGCCGCCCCAAGGCCTCCGCGAACGCGGGCGAGAGTCCACTCCAGTTCACCCAGTCCCAGTCGGAGGTAGCGGCAAGATGCTGCTGTATCGCTGCGGCCGCTGCATCCTCGAAGCCGGGCTCGACGAGTGAGAAACGGGTCTCGCTGAGGCCCGGATCGGGCCCCAGCATATTGAAGGAGCACACCCGCAGCGGCCCTAGCGTGCGCACCGAGCGGAGCATCGGGAGGATGGCGGCGCAGATTCCGGCGCGGTTCCGCATCACATGAATCGCGAGATCGTCCCGTACTCGCGGGTTACAGTTGAGCCACTGCCTGCACCAGCTCAAATGCCAATCATGCAGTGCGAACGGCAGGCCGTTGCCGGTCACCCGATTCAGGCGCTCGTAGTCGTCCTCGAGTGCCTCGAGCGCCTGCGTGCTCGTCACCGTTTCGATGCTCAGCGGGCCGGTTCGATCGATGGGTCCCGCGGTAAATCCGAGCTGCACAGGCAGGCTTACGACAGCCTCAGGGTGGTGGACCGGCAGAAGACCCACTCGAAATAGCGATTGCCGCTCCGATTCCGAATTCGACACTGCATGCCCCTCCGGATACATGGGCAGAAGGTCCATCCGCGACAAAGCCCCGGGGCCGGCTCATGCCCGGGCGGGTGGTTGTAGTACTTTATGTTATCGCGGTTCACTCCGACAGTAGGAGATCGTCGGAGCTGCGCTTCAACGGGTCAAGTGAAGTAATGTGAAGGCCAAGCCCCGGTCATCGATGCTGTTCGATCGGGTAGCGAGCGACGCGGTCCATGTCCTTCCGCGACGGTCTCCGCGGTCATCGTTCGCGATCCGCGGCCGAGTACCCCGCGTAGAGACTATCGAGCACGGGGGTGATCGCCTTCAGCAGCCCGTCGTCGTCCGCCTGAAGCGCTCGCGTCCCCGCCATGATGGTCGCGAAGCCCGGACCTTCGGCAACGGGAATGCCACCGACGTCCAGGTGATGTACCAAGGCGCCCAAGCGACGGAGACCTGCGTCGTGCTCGAGGCTGAAGCTGCTCAAGAGCACCTCGAACGTGACCTTGGAGTCCGCGTGCGTGAACTCCGCACCGTCAAAATCGAAGCCAACCGCGCTCCTGGGACAATCCCTCACCCGCTTCAGCCACAGGAACTTCGCTTTCGGATCGATGAAACGCCGGATGAGCCACGCTGAGGCCACGCGGTCGATCCACAGGCGCTCGCGAGTCGCCCAAATGCGCGCGCGATAGTCCTTCCGGTCGCGCAATCGGACCTTGCGGTGGGCCGCGTGCGGCTCATCGGGCGCAAACCGGGCATTGAGTGCCGCTTCCGCATCGGCGAGTGCCCCTTCCATCTGCCTGCGCGGCTCGCCCGGGAAAAAGTCCCGGCCCGCAATCACGGCGACTTCGCGCACTACGCCGGTCAGCCGCTGCCGCGCCTCAGTCTCCGCCAGTCCCGCAAGCTCGTCCTTGAGCCCATCGAGCTTCGCGATGGCCTCCGCATACTCAACCGTTCGGTCAAACAGCGCTGTGAGCTCGGCGTTCTGCTCATCCGACTCGGCATCGAAGGATAGAACCTGGACCAAGCCCCCTGCGGCCCTGATCTCATCACCCTGCTCTTCGAAAACTTCGCGCGCGCGTTCGCCGTTGGGCAGCAAATAGGCGCCGTCGCGCAGGAGTCCGGCGCCTGCCCCCTTGAGCGCCCGCCAGATCCGCATGCGCAGCGTCGGGTTGCGACCCGGAAGGTTGGTGATCAGAAGCAGCCAGGCTGGAGTCGGGGTCTTCATTGTTGTATATACTACTTTAACGTTATATCATTGACCATTGCGTTCACCAGGCCATCGACTGGAGACTCTCATGCAGTCGGTCACCCGTCAGCGTCCCCACACCAACCCCCTCGCCTGCCCCTGGCGCGCGGACTTCCCGGCCCTCGATCAGACGGTGAATGGACTTCCGCTAGCCTATCTCGACAGTGCTGCCACGACACAGCGCCCGACCCCGGTGCTCGCGGCGCTGCAGCACTACTATCGGCACGACAACGCCAACCCCGGCGGCGCCCTCCACACCCTGGCACGGCGAGCCTATGAGCGCTACGAGGGTGCGCGCCGGGTCCTGGCTGAGTTCATCCACGCGCCGGCGCCCGACGAGGTGGTGTGGGTGCGCGGAACCACCGAGGGCATCAACCTCGTTGCCACTGCCTGGGCGCGCCCACGGCTCAGGTCAGGTGATGAGATCCTCCTCACGGTGGCGGAGCACGCATCGAACCTTCTGCCCTGGCGGCTGGTGGCGGAACAGACCGGCGCCGTCATCCGCCACGCGGACGTCGACGATGAAGGCTGCGTGTGCCTTGAAGATTTTGAACGGCAGTTATCGACGCGCACACGTCTCGTAAGCTTCAGTCACGTCTCCAACGTGGCCGGCTACATCAATCCTGCAGCCGAGATCTGTTCCCTGGCACACGGGGCCGGCGCCCGAGTATTGATCGATGCGGCGCAATCCGCGCCGCACGTACCCCTCGACGTGCAGGCTCTCGGCTGCGACTTCCTGGTTTTGTCCGGCCACAAGATGCTGGGTCCCATGGGCGCCGGAGTCCTTTGGGGTCGGCGCGAGCGGCTCGAAGAGATGGCGCCCTATCAAGCCGGATCGAATATGGCGCATGCCGTGGATTTCGTGTCTGAGGAATTCGAGCGCGCGGCGCGCAAGTTCGGCGCGGGTACCCCGAATGTCTCCGGAGCGATCGGATTGGCGGCCGCGGTCGAATATCTGAGCCGTCAGGATCGTGGGGCGCTCGAGCGGCACGAGGCGCACCTTACGGCGCATGGACTCGAGCGACTGAGCCGCATCAAAGGCCTGCGCCTGGTTGGGCCCCGCTCGCCGCAGCGACGCCTGCCGGTGTTCTCTTTCGCAATCGCCGGGCGCACGCCGGGCGAGATCCTCACGCACCTGGACTCGAGGGGCATAGCCGTTCGCGCCGGAGACCTGGCCGCGCTGCCGCTGCTGAAACGCCTCGGTGTCACTGAGGCGGTGCGGGCGTCCTGCTACATCTATACCGAGACGAGCGAGTTGGACCGCCTGGCTGACGCACTCGACCTCGCGAGCCCCGAGACGCGGGCCTGATCCGTGGCTGAATCCCCTCCCCTCCGCGAGATCACCCTCTATTTCCTGCGGCTCGGACTACTCGGCTTCGGTGGGCCGGTCGCGCTGGTGGGCCAGATGGAGCGAGAGCTCGTCACCGAGCGTGGCTGGGTGAGCAAGGAGCAGATGCGCGAGGCGATCGCGGTCTGCCAATCGCTTCCCGGGCCGCTCGCGATCCAGGTTGGGATCTATCTGTCCTACCTTCGTGGGGGCTTCCGGGGGGCATGGGCAGGCGGCTGGTCATTCATCCTTCCCAACTTCGTGATTGTCGCGGCACTGGGTGGTCTTTACGTGCACTTCGGCGGGCTGCAGCCGGTCACCGCGATCTTCTATGGAGTGAGTCCAGCGGTCATCGCACTCATCCTCCACTCCTGCTATCGGCTTGCCAGGCTCGGGATGGAAGACTGGGTGCAGTGGGCCCTCGCGGTGGTGTGCTTCGGTGTGACGGTGGTCGTCCACGCAGAGGTCGCGATTCTCTTCGTTGGAGCCGGGATCATCGGGATTCTCTACTATGGAACCGTCGGTCGCAGTTCGTCGTCGGCGACGACACTGATGGCTGCGACTCCCCTGGCATCGATGGCGCCCGGCGCACCGGTTGCGACCGCCTCGACCCTCACCAAGCTCCTGCTGTTCTTCCTCAAGGCCGGAGCCATGACCTTTGGAAGCGGCCTGGTCATCGTCCCATTTCTGCAGCAGGGGGTTGTCCAGCAGTATGGCTGGCTCGGTGAGCGCGACTTTCTGGTTGCGGTCGCCGTCGGAATGATCAGCCCCGGTCCGGTGGTGATCACCGCAACCTTCGTTGGGTTCCTGGTGGCGGGTTTCTGGGGCTCACTGGCGGCAACCGTAGGAATCTTCCTGCCGTCGTTCCTCCTGGTGCTGATAGCGGCGCCTGCACTGGCGCGCCATCGCGCCAACCGCAACGTACAGGGATTCGTTAAGGGCGCCTACGCCGCGGCGATCGGCACTATCCTCGGAGCCTGCGTGCTTCTCGGTCGCATCGCCATCGGAGACTGGCTGACGATTCTGATCGGGCTGACGGCACTGGCGGCTCTGTTCCGTTGGAAGGTCAGTAATCCACTTCTCATAGCGGTTACCGCGGCGGTGGGTCTGATCGCATTCCCGCTGATGCATCCCGCCTGGGTGATGGTGAAGTGAGGCGCTCAGGTCATCGCCGCCTTCACTCGCTCCGGACGGAAAGGCGTCTGGCGTAGGCGCACGCCGACCGCATCGTAGACGGCATTGCCGATGACCGCTGCAGTTGGGCACGTCGAAGGCTCGCCTCCGCCGGTGGACGGCTGATCGGGTCTATTGTTGACGAGCACGATGTCGATGCGGTCGGGGATCTCCTCGAAGCGCAGGATCGGATACCCGACCCAGTCCCGGCTGGTGACATGGGCCGTATCGAAAGTGACTTCCTCGTGCAGCGTGCGGCTGAGCGATTGGATCACGTTGCCTTCGATCTGGTTCTTGAGACCGTCGGGATTGATCACCAAGCCGCAATCATGGGCCACCACGACGCGTCCCACTTTGATCCGGCCAGTATCGCGATCGACAGTGACGTCTGCGATCGTCGCCACGCGCGTATCGTCACGATTGACCCAGGCGATGCCACGGCCATGGGCGGGCCCTCCACTACTGCCAGCTGCGCCGCGGGCCGGCCGGCTGTCCCAGGAATATGCCTCTGCGGCAGCTTTCAACACCGCGATCGCCCGCGGATCCTTCAGATGTGAGAGCCGGAACTCGAGCGGGTCCTGCCGCGCCACGGCCGCCAGCTCGTCGATGAACGACTCCATCGCAAAGGTCGCCTCGAACTGCGCGGGCGAGCGCAGCCACGAAGTCATCAGTCCGACCCGGCCTTCAGCGTGGAAGGCGACGTCGGCATTCTCGAAGGTGTAGGCATACGAGACGGCAGGCTCCCCCGTGCCGGTCGTACCGGTCACGTCCGGCCTTCCAATCAGCGCCGCGGCGATCAGATGCGTGTCTTCGACGGTCGGAACCCAGGCGTGATGCTGCCAGACCACGACGCGACCCTGATCATCCAGAGCGCCCTGCAGGTCCTGAACCAAGGGCGGGCCCTTGGGCTCCCAACCATGCTCATCCCAGCGCATCCACTGAACGCGCACCGGTCGGTGGACCGCCTGGGACATGATCGCGGCGTCCGCGACCACTTGCTCCAGACCATTGCGCCCATAGGCGCCCGACCCTTCGGCCCAGCGCACCTCGACATTGTCGACAGGAATACGCAGGAGCTTCGCCATATCCCGCCGCACGTCATGCGGCATCTGCGTGCCCGACCAGAATGTCGCCCGATTGCCGCTTACATCGGCAATGGCACAGGAAGGCCCAATCGATCCGTGCATCTGGAAGGGTGTCTGATAAGTGGCCTTGAGCGTCCGGCCGGCATGAGCGAGCGCCGTCTGCGCCGATCCCTGGCTGGCGACCGGATACTCGTGGGCCACAGTGGCCTTACGCACCGTGTCCCAGAGGTCATTCATTTTGGGCAGGCCGTTCCAGCGCGACCACTTGGCCTGGCCAGCTTCAGGGCCCTCGGGATTGAGCGTGGAGCCGAGCCTCGCGGCCGCCTGGATTGCTGCCCATTCGGTCTCGGCAACCACCCCCAGGAAATTCTCGCGCCGTACCACCTGCACGAACCCCGGTATGCGCTCGAGACCCCGCTCATCGATGCTCCGCAGGGTGGCCCCCACCCCGTATGGGCGTACGACCCGGCCGTGCAACATGCCTTCCACGCGCACATCCTGCACGTACGTGAATTGAGCCATGACTTTCGCGGGAATGTCCTTGCGAGGCAGTGGGCGGCCCACGACCCGATACGTTGCCGGGTCCTTGGTGCGCGCCCGGGGCGCAACCTTCAGGTCGAAACCCTCCCCGCTGCTCCCGATCTCGACATCGATGCGCTTCCCGTCCACCAGCTTTCCATAGGTGATCGCCCGGTCGGGAGAGCCTGCCACGGAGATCGTGCCCTGCGCGGCGACGAGTTGGCCGACCGGAACCCCGAAATGTCGTGAGGCGAGATCTAGCAGCGCCTCCCGGCCAGCGGCAGCCGCGTGGCGAATCTGCGGGCCGGCATAGCGGATGGTCATACTTCCGTACGTCGGGCCCTGATCGACGGTCAACGAAGTCGTTCCCATGACCACGTCCAGGCGCTCGAAAGGAAAATCGAGCTCCTCCGCGGCAAACTGCGCGAGCGCCGTCTCCACGCCCGTTCCGGTCTCGATCTTTCCCGTGAAAAGCGTCGCCGTATTGTCCGGGCGTACCGCCAGCCAGGCATCGAGATTCCCCGCCGCCGGCAATGCCGGAGACCGTCCTGCTGCGGCTGCCGGCCCTGAATGGCCAAACAGGTTGAAGGCGACGACGAGGCCGCCCATCGATTGCAGGAAGCTGCGTCGGCTCAGCGCCGGATCGAAACCGAGTGCGTCGGGCGAGCTCATTCGTGCACGCTCCCGGCGGCGCGCTCAATGGCGCGCACGATCCGCATGTGCGTGCCGCAGCGGCAGAGATTGTCATTCAGCGCCTTCTTGATGTCCTCGCGACTCGGGCGCGGGTTGTGCTCGAGAAGCGAGGCGGCCTGCATGATCATGCCGTTGATGCAATACGCGCATTGCGCGGCCTGTTCCGCGATGAAGGCGGTCTGCAATGGATGAGGTTTCTCAGGCGTGCCGAGCCCCTCGAGCGTGACGATCCTCGCCTTGCCGACGGCTGCCAGCGGAGTCACGCAGGATCGGATCGCGGTTCCGTCCATGAGGACGGTGCAGGCGCCGCACTCCCCCAGCCCGCATCCGAATTTCGGACCGCGCAATTTGAGATCGTCTCGCAACGCATACAACAGCGGGCTATCAGGCTGAGCGCCGACGGCATGATCCACGCCGTTTACGTTGAGGGTGGTTTGGGACATTGGAGTCTCTTCGGGGCTGTAGTGACGCGCTGTCCACCCACAGAAAGCCGAAGCCGGATTGAGCGGGCCGGCATCTTGGAGTCAACAGCCGAAAAAGGCCACGCGATCGATTTTGCAGTATTTCAGCCGAACCGTTCGGTGTCAACCGTTTCACCGGTCCGCTTTGTCGACACGGGCACGAGCCCGGGACCGGCCATCGGTGCACCGGGGCCGGCAATATCCTCATGTGGGCCTTCTGAGATAAACGCGCTCCATGTCGCGAAGGTTGATGGTGAGGCTCATTTTGGTCAGGTGCAGCAATCGTGACAGCGACTCCAGCCTGGTCTGAATCATCCTGCTTCTGCACACTCTTCCTACATTCCAAAGCAGCCGGTCCAGGGTCAGTGATCGCCCCACGTAAGCACGCCTGAGCACCGAAAACCCGGCTTTCCGTGCAATTCCCTCGAGCGTTTTCGTCGTGAAGAAATACACATGCCCTTCGCACAGGATGCTGCGCTCCCGATGACGCAAGAGCCGGAATGTCAGAGTGTCATATCGCGGCGTCTCCACGACCAGAATGCCACCTGGCCGAAGTATCCGGAACAGCTCACGCAGGGTCTGACACGGATCGGGGAGATGCTCGATGACATGGATCATCAGCGCGACGTCGTAGCTGTCCGCCTGACACCTCGCGCCCGCCAAGGTGCCCGCGATGACATCCAATCCCAATTTGACCCTGGCGTGCTCGCAGCACAGGGGATCCGGGTCCACACCCATGGTGATCCAGCCGTCCTGCCTGAATGAATCGAGAAGGAAGCCCAGCCCCGACCCCAGCTCGAGGAGATTACCGCGCTCGGGAAACAGCTTTGCGAGGATGCGGCGCGTCGTGACGTAGTCTCCAATCTGACAGCGTTCCTTCTCCATCCGAGAATCGCATCTTCGCCGCAGCATCTCATCGAGAAAAGTTGGATCGCTGCGGGCGACCCTGAGGAAATCGAGCTCGCCGGTTCGAGGATTGGCATACATCAGCCCGCACCTCAGGCACTGCACGATCTGCTGCGACTGTGCTTTTCCGGCGGGAAACAAGACGCGGTAGATATCGCTTCCGCACAGATTGCAACTTATGTACTGCACTGGGATCATCGGCAAAATCGACCGTGCGAATTCTCTGGATCAGGCGCAACCCCGAGGCTAAGCTGAGGCGCACCCGGTTCATTCCGCTGTCGTACGGGCCCCGTATGCGACCTCTTTTCGGTAAACACCGAAGCCGTGCTCGCGAAGAAGCCCTGGTGTGGCTGGCTCGGCTCAAGCGTGGGCTCCGCCAGAGGGAGGGAGTGGAGCTCGTGGGATGGCTCGAGCGGCGTTCTCACCGCACCGTTATCGCGAAGGCTGCAGTCGAATGGCATGGCCCCGATGTACTGGCCGTTCTCTCGGAAATCTTCCCGATTCCTCCGGCCATCCTCGAGCCGAGACGCGGACCTCGTCCTGCCTGGCTCACCGTTGCGGCATTCGCCGGCGCTGGCATCACGCTCGGGGCCCCCATCGCCATTCTCCTGGCCTCGGGAGCCCATCGCAGCGTCTATACGACCGCGCCGGAAGCTACCAGGCGCCTCACCCTCGAGGACGGAACCGGCGTTGAGCTCAATCGCGGAACGGAGATCAACGTAGTCTACGCGGCGCGCGCTCGCAGCGTGCTCATCGCGCATGGCGAGGCACTTTTCAAGGTCAGGAGTGAGCAAGACCGCCCCTTCTACATTCATGCGGGGGGTCGAAACTTTGAAACCGCGGCCGCCACTTTCGACGTTCGCTTGACGGCGCCGCAGAGATTGAGTCTCACCGTGCTCACAGGAACGGTCACGGCGCTGCCACGACCCAAGCCCGGCAAAGCTGGCCAACCGATTCTCCTCGAGCCGCTGCAGATGCTGGTGATCGAGCCGGACCAGGAGTTCGGGCGGGCGCTCACGGAAGAGGCCATGCGCTTACAACTCGCCTGGCACAGAGGCATCTGAGCTCAGCGCTCCGACGCACTCTCGCCGGCAAAGTGTTGCAATTCCGTTGGCACGAACGCCAGGTCCGTCGCTTCGCGTATGGCGAGGCGGATCTGCAGCTCGAGCACGTCCGGCGGAACGGCGCTCTGGTATCCGGCCAGGCTGCGCGCGATTGCCTCCATGGCCGTGACCTTCTCCGTGCGCGCCACACGATACGCTTTGACGACCAGCGCTTCGGCCGCGCCGGGCGTCAGCAATCGGGGAAGCGGAATCCGAAGCTCTTCGATCTCTGTCTGTGAGAGCTCGAGTCCGAATCGCCTGGCAAGAGCCACGATGAGTGCGCAGGCCTGCGCGGGCGTTCCGGCAGGGAGGATCGGAATCTTGACATCGATCCGGCCCGGCCGTTTGAGGTCCGCCTCGATGAGATCAGGCCTCGATGAGGCAAACACCCAGATGACCTTGCCTCGATTTGCGGAATTCGACATTTCCTGCGCGATCATCGAGTAAAGCCGTCCGGAGAGCCCGCCATCCCCTGGGCCGGACTCTCGCCGGCCGAGCGTCTGGTCTGCCTCGTCTATGAAGACGATGCAGCGCCCCAGCGCCCGGATGAGCCGGAAGATTTTCTCGAGATTCGCCTCACTCGATCCGATCCACTTGTCGCGGAAGTTCTTCAACTTCAGCACCGGGACACCGGCCTCGCCGGCGAGGCACTCGACGAGGAATGTCTTGCCCGTGCCGATCGGCCCACAGAGCAGGTAGCCCATGGGCAGCGCGCGCACGTCGTTGAGGCGCCAGAGCGTGATGTCCTGGCGAAGCCAACTCTTGAGCGAGTCCTGGCCGTGGTAGTCCTCCAGAGTGCGCGTGGACTCGACGAACTCGATGAGTCCTGGCGCATCGCGCTCGACCATCTCCTTCTTGAGAGCCGCGAAGTCCTCGGCCTGCAGCCTTCGTCCATTGTGGGCGCGGAGCTTGGTGATCTGCTGCAGCGTGTTCACCGATACGCCACTCACTGCGGCAGCAAGCGCCGCCACATCCGTGGCGCGGGGAACCGTCTCGGGATGCTCCTGCTGAAGCAACCTGAGCGCGCCTTGCAGCTCATTCACCGAAGGCAGGGGGATGCGCACCAGTTTGACCTGCGGGGAGAATACGATCAGGGGCTCGACGTCGGTGAGATTGTCCGCGGTGAGGAGGCTTGCAAACGGAAGGTGGACGAAGGGACTGCCGAGCGCCCAGTCGCGCACGAGATACGTGAGACTCTCGTGCTCGAATCCTCTCCCATCGGCGGGCAGGAGCTGATCGATTCCGCGCATGATTACGGCCACGCGCGGAATGTCGCCGTTGCCGACGGCCTGCAGGTTTCCCAGATACCGCATGTACCGGCCAATGAAGCGGACCGCGTCGAGCGGCTGCTGCGGCAGGGCGCGCATGACCGGCGGTGCCCACTGTGCGAGGCGCTTTTCCCCCCGCTCGACGATCAATCCATTCCCGAGGTCATACGACAAGATGACATCGGTCGTCCCGAGCATCTCATCCTCGATGAACCGATCGATGCCGACGAACCGATCGCCGATCGCAAAGCGGTCGTGGACATTCCCATACAACACGAATTGCCCGCAGGCGCCGCTCTCCAGGGCGACCGAGAGATCGGCCGCCCAATCCGGCAAACGCGCCCGTCCTCTCTCCGCTGACTGCTGGACCGATTGCATGATCATGGACATTGAACCGTCGATGTCGGGACGTCAATCGAAGGGCCTGCAGCGCCCGGCCGCACGCCGACCCCTCGAACGGGCTGCCAGAAAAACAGCCAAGTGACTGTTCCGAAATGATTTCCCTAGTGCACCCTGAGACTCGCTTCACCCGTCGATTTGACTGGCGTGCCGCTGCAACGACTCAGCGCCTCGCGCATCTCGATCCGCGAAATCGTGCCGGCGTGATAGTTCGTGAGCCAGATTGCACCGTGACCGATACCGAGTGCATCTCCTCCCGGTCCCATCCATTGGCAGAGTACGACTCCCGTCCTGCCATCGACGACCGTCAGCGGAACCTTGGACATGCTGGTCCAGACCATGCCTCCACCGAACTTGATATCACCCCCATGCCCCGGTGTGTCCAAGGCAATTGTCTGGACTACCCGTCGGGTCTTCATATCGATGCGGCTCAGTGAGCCATCGCCCTGGTTGAGCGTCCATACTGCTCCGGCGCCGGAAGTCAGAAATCGAGGGTTGGGGCCACTGCGCACCCGGCCGAGGATATTCCCCGTCCTGGCCTGCACGACGGTGACCTCCGCGCCGTCAGCGCGCGTTACCCAGATGAGACCCGCGCTGTAGAGCGGATTGTAAGATCCGATGGGCACGTGAATCGTTTGCCGGATATGGCCGGAGGCGGGGTCGATGCGTGCGAGCGTCGCCTTCCGATCGACGATCAGCCAGATGCTGTCGGAGCTGCTGGTGATCCCGCCTTCGCTATCCGCCGGGCCAATCCCGGCGACGAGGGTCACCTTGAGAGTACGCAAATCGATGCGAGCGAGCGCGTTTGGCCTGGCGCAAAGCGGAACCCAGACACCTCCATGCCCGATTGCAAGTCCTGCACACGGGTTCCCGGGCAGTGGGATGGTCGAGACGAGCCTGTTCGTATGCGGATCGATCTCGCTGACTGCATCAGGCCCGCTCGATCCGACCCATACTGCATGGTCGGAGATCGCCACCCAGTCCGCAGTCTTGCCGACACGAATCGTTGCCGTCGGCGTGAGCTCCTCGATCGATCGGTGCAAGCCGGTCGCAATTTCCCCGGCAGACGCAGCCAACGACCCAACTGCCGCGATCGCGACGACCGCCACCGCCAATCTCTCACTATGCATGGTGCGTGCGTTCGCCGATGGCATGAGGACCCCCGAGCTTCCGCCGCCAATGAACGCTATTTGCCTGCGGCGATGCGCGGTATGATGCCCCGAAACGGATGCCGCCTGCATCCAATTCATCGAGGGTGATCCGGTGCGAATTCACGACACGGTGACGATGGCCGCGGGTGCGGCATTGATCTTCTTTGCCGGCGCGGTCCAGGCCGCCGGTCAACGCGACGATGCCGTGTATCGGGCGGTCGAGGCGAGCCGTCCGGGCGCGATCGAGCTGCTCAAGCGCATCGTCGATGTCGATTCGGGAACCGGTGACATCACCGGCGGCGAGCGCGTCGAAACAATTCTCTCCGAGCCCCTTCGAGCCGCCGGTGCAACCGTGCGCACTGCTCCCGCCGAAGTGAAAGGGGTGGCGCCGAATCTGATCGCCGTGTTTCACGGCAGCGGCAAGGCCAGAATGCTCATCATCGCTCACGTCGACACCGTGTTCGGTCCGGGCACCGTGGCGAAGCGATCCTTCCGGGTCGAGGGTGACCGCGCGTACGGTCCGGGAGTGGGCGATGAGAAGGGCGGTGTCGCCAGTGCCGTGACTGCACTCGGGATCCTGCACCGTCTCGGGTTCAAGGACTACGCCACGATCACGCTTCTGCTCGACGGCAGTGAGGAGCGGGGCTCACCAGGCTCCACCCGGCTCATCAAGACCTTGGCGCGCCAGAATGATGTGGAATTCAACATGGAGCCGGGAGATCCGCCCGACGCGCTCACCGTCTGGCGCAAGGGGGCTGGAGACATCGTCCTGCAGGTTCGCGGGCGCGCCGCGCACGCAGGCATGGTGCCGCAGAACGGCCGCAATGCTGCCATGGAGCTGGTCCATCAGATTCAGGCCCTGCAAGGGAAGTTCCCCCGCAGTGGTGACGGTACCACCGTCAATCTCACCGTGATTCGCGCGGGCGACCGCACCAACATCATTCCCGATTCGGCCACGGCGACTTTCGATGTGCGCTTCAGAAAGCCCGGTGAATTCGAGTCCATCGTGGGTCGCATGAAGTCCTCGCTCGCGCCCGTCAGCGTGCCGGACACGACGGCGTCGATCACATCCGAGGGCTCGGCTTATCCGCCGCTCATTGACAATGCGCAGGTGGAAGCTCTGGGTCGCCGCGCTCAGGCAATCTATGCCGAGCTTGGCAAGACTATCGCCCTTTCCGGCAATGGCGGAGCTTCGGAATCGGCGGTGGCCAACTCGGTCGGCACACCCGCGCTCGATGGTCTCGGCTTCGTCGGCGCGGGATTCCACACCGATCATGAATGGATCGATGCCGGGAGCATCACGCCCCGGCTCTATCTCTTCACGCGACTGTTGATGGAGACCGCCCGCTCAACACCGCAGAAGTAGAGTCGCGAAGGACACTCCGGGCCCCCTCCCGCTCGTCAGAGGAGAGGGGGTCCAGCCGGCAACCTTCGATCCCTCACGCCCCCTGCGTTTTCGCCTGCAGGTGCTGCACCACCTCGAGCGCTTTGGCAACGTGCTCAGGCGGGGTGACATTGCTGATGACGCTCACGATCTTGCCGTCCCGGGCGATGACGAAAGTCGTCCTGTCGGCGAATCCGTGGCCGATCTCGACACCGCGTACATCCTTGATACCCGGCGGTCCCTCGTGAACATCGATCGCGTAGGACTTGGAGATCGCGCCGCCCTTGTCAGACGCCGTGGGAAATTTACCCGCGCAGTACTTGGGGTCGGCCGAGAAATCGTTGAGGCGCTGGATGCTGTCCAGCGACACACCGATGATCGTGGCGCCGGCGGCCCTGAACTTCTCACTCTCCTGCGCAAAGGTATGCGCTTCGAGATCGCAGCCTCCCGTGTAGGCGGAGGGGTAGAAATAGACGACCACGGGACCCTTGCTCAGGGCCTTTTTGAGCGAGAACGTGAAGGTCTTGCCTGCAAGCGAAGCCTGCGCCGTGAACTGGGGCGCCGAAGCCCCCTCGTGCAAGCCCGCCATCGCCGGGAGAGCCATGACGCTCATCAGAAGCGTACCGAACAGCAAACGTTTCATGTCGAACACCTTGAGTGAAGCCGCCAGAGTGCTCGCGACGGCCGTCTCATGCGACCGGGAGCGGCGCACATTGTATAGGAGCGAGACGGGTTAGCCGATCTGCCCGCAGGAGGGGACCCTGTGAGAACCCTGGGGCCGCGATATGGGACATACCGCTGAGTCGGTGTCGGTAGGGCTTTGCGCCTGCACCCGCCCTTGGCGACTACCGGCTCGTATCCTCTATGAATCGGATATCCCGATCGGCTGCATCCCCGAGCAGGGCGAGCGCGGCACGGTAGGCCGGACTCTCATAAGCTGCTCTCGCCTTCGCGAGACTGTCGAACTCTATGAGCACCGTACGCTGAGCGAGGCCCGCCTCGCGCACGTCAGCCGGGAGACCTCTCGCCACCATTCGCCCGCCAGCCGCCTCGAGCGCCGGACCTGCGACCTTCGCATACGCAGCGAGAGCATCGGGCCGCCTCACCTCTCGATAGAACGTGATCCAATATGCCTTGGCCATCGTCATACTCTCCGGATTCGTACGCGTAGTGTCAGCTTCAATCGCGCGCGGCGGTGACGACAATTTCAACTCGGTATGCCGATGATGCGAGCGGCGCCCCCACCGTCGCACGCGCAGGCGCGCAACCCGGCGCGACCCACGCATCCCACACGGCGTTCATTTCGTTGAACGTGCTCATGTCGGCCAGGTAGATCGTCGCGGCGAGCAAACGCTTCTTGTCCGTGCCCGCCTCCGCGAGCAGGCCATCGATGGTTGCAAGAATCTCCCGCGTCTGACCTGCAACGTCGGCCGAGCGGCTGGACGCGACCTGACCGGCCAGATAAACCGTATTCCCGTGTACGACCGCCTGCGACATACGCGGGCCGGCTTTGATGCGCGTGATCATGTCATGCTCCTGTGCTGCAAGCGGTCAATTCTACCTGATCGCGACGGTTGCTGAATCGGTCGAGCCACCGCAACCCTCGTCCCGGCGCGGCCGACAGCCAAGAGCCGCCGCTTGAGGAAAGCTTCTCGTGAATTTGTTAGACTCGCGGAAAAGATCCCATGGATTGCAGACTCCCTCTATGACTCTTTCGCGCGGAACCGGGCGGATCGAATCAGAGCGGCTCATTTTGCGACGGGTTGATGAGAACGATTTCGCGTTCTTCCGTCAACTGAACGCCGATCCCGAGGTAGCGCAATATCTGCCGCACGGCAAGCCCCGGTCAACTCAGGAGTCGATCGCCTGGCTGCAGTCTCTCCTCAGATCCTACGAAGACCTCGGGTTGGGTCAGTTGGCCGTGCTGCGCAAGTCCGATGGCTTGCTGATCGGACGCTGCGGGCTGAGCGATCTCGCGGTGGAAGCCAAAGCAACCGCAGCCACAGTCCCGCGCGGATGGTATCAGCGCGCGGCGGCACCTGCGGCTGCTGACATCGTATTCGAGCAGGAGCTCGGATATACCTTCGATCGCAGCAGTTGGGGACAGGGCTACGCGAGCGAAGCATCGCGTTGTGTTTTCGATTATGCCCGGGACGTGTTGCAGCTGCCGCGCGTAGTTTCGCTCATCCACCCGCAGAACGTCCGTTCCCTCCGGCTGGCCCAACGATTTGGAGTGCAACACGAGGACACCGTGGAAGTCTCGTCGCGCCTCTATGAGCGATTCGCGTGGCCAATGGCTCGAGGCGGTACCCGACATGCCGAGTGACCTGAGAATCGCCACCGCCCAGTTCGAGAACCGCAGCGGCGACAAAGCCTTCAACCTCGCAGCGATCGAATCGCTGTCCGCGCGGGCCGCACGCTCGGGCGCGAATATAGTCGCCTTTCATGAGTGCTCGATTACCGGATACGGCTTCGCGCGGCGGCTGTCGAAGGAGCAGCTCTGGAACCTGGCGGAAGCCATTCCTGCTGGGGCGAGCATCGAAGCCCTGACGGGAATTGCCCGCCGCCACGGCGTCGCCGTAGTGGCGGGGCTGTTCGAGCGGGGCGATGACGGCGAAGTGTACAAGGCTCAAGTTTGCGTCGGTCAAAGCGGTGTCATTGCGAAGCATCGGAAAATCCATCCGTTCATCAATCCGCACGTGAAGCCCGGCAACGCGTATACGCTCTTCGAGCTGAGCGGCTGGAAATGTGGAATGCTGATCTGCTACGACAACAATGTCATCGAGAACGTCCGTGCCACGGCGCTTCTCGGCGCAGAGATCATCTTCATGCCGCATGTCACGATGTGCACGCCTTCGACACGACCCGGAGCGGGGTTCGTCGATCCCGCGCTGTGGGCCAACCGCGAGAGTGATCCGACTTCCGTGCGCGCCGAGTTCGATGGCCTCAAAGGCCGCGCCTGGCTGATGAAATGGCTGCCGGCACGGGCCTACGACAATGGCATCTTTGCCGTGTTCTCAAACCCGATCGGCATGGATGACGATCAGCTCAAGAACGGCTGCTCCATGGTCATCGACCCCTTCGGGGACGTGCTCGCCGAGTGCAGGCGCCTCGATGACGACATTGCGGTTGCGACCTGCAGTCATCAGAAGATTGCGCTCTCCGGCGGCCACCGTTATCGCGAGGCGAGGAAGCCGGAGCTGTACCGGGACATCCTGGGCGCGGAGCACCGCTCGAAGCAGACAGTGCCGTGGATGTCGATGCCGGAACCGGGCGAATAAATCCCGAACTGTTTCGTGCCGCGCCGCATCGTCCTCGCCACGCTCGGCTCCCTGGGAGACCTGCATCCCTTCATTGCCATTGCCTTGCGCCTCAAGGCACACGGGCACGAGCCGGTCATTGCGACCAGCCCCAATTTCCGCCAGAACGTCACGGCAGCCGGCATCGGCTTTCATGCGGTGGGACCGGATCCGGATTGCATCATGCGCGACCTCGGGATGGATCTCGCCCTGTTCGGACGCGCAGTGATGCGGGACACCATGGTCATCCTGGAAGGTGCGGTGTTTCCCTATCTGCAGCAGATGTATGACGATCTTCTGCCGGTGGTCGATGGCGCAGCACTCGTCCTTTCCAGCTCGTTGCTCTACTCCGCCCGCTTCGCCGCGGAGCGACTCGGCGTACCCCAGATGGCGGTCGTGTTGCAGCCGATGGTGTTCGTGTCCGCGTATGATCCGCCGGCCATAAGTCCCGCTCCCTGGCTCGCACCCCTACTCGTGAAACTGGGTCCGCGGGCGACGCGCGCGGTGTATGCGCGCGCCAAGACCATCGCAACCCGGCGGGCAGGTCCCTTGTATGCGTTTCGCCGGCACCTGGGGCTACCGGACTCGAGCAGCGACCCGCTGTTCGAAGGCCAATTCTCGTTGCACGGCACATTTGCCGTCTATTCGAGCCTCTTGGGCTCCGTGCAGCCAGACTACCCGCCGAACACACTCGTCAGCGGATTCGCCTTCTACGACGGCAATGTCACGCCCGCGCTCGATCCGGAGCTGGAGGATTTTCTCGCCTCCGGCCCTCCTCCGCTGGTCTTCACGCTCGGTAGCTTCGCGGTGGAGTTCGCGGACGATTTCTACAGGACCGGGCTCGCCGCGGCGAGCGAGCTCGGGCTTCGCGTGGTTGCCCTCACGGGGCCGCAACACAGCGAGTCGTATCGACAGTACCGTACATCGACGACCTACATCGGCGGCTACGCGCCTTACTCGCTGCTCTTACCCCGCGCGCAGGCCGTCATTCATCATGGCGGTATTGGCACCCTCGGCCAGGCCCTGCGAGCCGGCAAACCTCAGTTGGTCGTCCCGCTTCTCACCGACCAGTTCGATAACGCCGCGCGCGCGGTACGCCTAGGGGTCGCGCGAACGATCTCTCGAAGCCGCTACACGACGCGCCGCGTAACGGCGGAGATGCGCCGCCTTCTGGAAGACCCCTCGTTTGCAGCACGAGCCGCTGAGGTGGGAGCCCTGATCTCTTCCGATCAGGGTGCAGAGCAGATTGCCCAGGCCATCGACAAATTCTTCGGTCAGCCCGCAAATAGCCGATAAGTGAGAGTGGTCCATACCATTGCGCAGATGAGCAGGGCCAGCATGACGGCGGCGCTACCATAATCCTTGGCGCGCTTGGACAGGCCGTGGTGCTCGAACGAAATCCGGTCGATGGCCGCTTCGATGCTGGAGTTCAGCAGCTCCACGATCAGGACCAGCAACACCGATCCGATCAGCAGCAGGCGCTCGAGGGCACCGAAGGGCAGCAGCACCGCGAGGGGCAGCAGGCATGCCGTCAGCGTCAGCTCCTGGCGAAAGGCGCTCTCCTCCCGCACTGCAAACACCAACCCGCTCCAGGAATTCTTGCCGGCCTCCCAGGCGCGGGTGAGCCCACGGTTGCCTTTGTGCGGGTTGTCCTCGCTCGAGTATTCGGTATCGCCGTCCTTCATCAAGCCCGACTCGCGTTGGCCAGAGGGGACGACAGCTTGGCAGCTCGCGTGCGCGGGTGTAAGTGGGTGACGAATTGCTCGGTTGCGGCCCGCCAGGAGAACTTCTGCGCATGAGCTGCCGCGTCTTCACGGCGCAGCTTCAGCGCTTCGAGGCAGGCCGTGCGCAGATCCTCGTGCATGACGCCCGCGGTTCTGGCATTGCCGATGACATCGAGCGGACCCGTCACCGGATAGGCCGCGACCGGCAGGCCGCAGGCCATGGCCTCGAGCAGTACGAGCCCGAACGTGTCAGTCTTGCTGGGGAACACGAAGACATCGGCCGAGGCGTACACCTGCGCCAGCTCGTGCTGGTTGAGCACACCGAGATAGTTGACGTTGGGAAACCGCGCCCGCATGCCTTTCAACGCGGGCCCCACACCGGCAACCCACTTGGATCCCGGCAGATCCAACTCGAGGAAGGCTTCGATGTTCTTCTCGACGGCGACCCGGCCGACATAGAGGTAGATCGGTGGCTCGGTCTTCAGCCGCTCGCTGTGCTGGGGCTTGAAGATCTCGAGATCGACACCGCGCGACCAGGTCACGACGTTTGTGAATCCGTACGACTCCAGGTCGCGCTTGACCACTTCGGTAGGAGCCATCACGGACTCCGAAGGCCCATGGAACCAGCGTAGGAAAGCATACGTCCATGACAACGGAATGCCGGTGCGCGCGCGGACGTATTCGGGAAAGCGTGTGTGATAGGCAGTCGTAAACGGCAGGCCATGCGTCAGGGCAAACCGCCGCGCGGCCATGCCTAACGGGCCTTCGGTTGCGATATGTAGCGCGTCCGGGTCGAACGCCGAGAGACGCCGCACGACCTTGCCGCCGGGAAACAGGGACAGCCGGATGTCGGGATAGGTGGGACACGGCAAGGTGGAGAATTCCAACGGCGTCAGGAAATCGACCAGGTACCCCATCGCCTGGAGCTCGCGCGCGGTGGACTGCAGCGTCCGCACGACGCCATTGACCTGCGGATTCCAGGCATCGGTAACGATCATGATTTTCACGGTTCCCCTCGATTCGGTGAGCACTCTGCGACGGATCAGGCAGGCACCGAGTTGCCGGCAGGCAGCTCGTCGGCGATGCGACCCAGGTTCATCGGCACGGCCAGGCGACTGCGCCAGTGGATGAGATGAAGCTTGCCGTAGAAGTCCTCGGCCAGCGCGGTCAGGCTCTCCACCCAGTCACCATCATTGCAGTAGAGAATGCCGTTGATTTCGCGCATCTCAGCCTTGTGGATATGCCCACAGACGACTCCGTCGCACCCTCGCCTGCGGGCTTCTTCCGTCATCACGTGCTCGAAGTCTGAAATGAAGTTGACCGCGTTCTTCACCTTGTGCTTCAGATACTGGGACATGGACCAGTACGGAAGTCCCAGGAGCTGACGGATCGCGTTGAGCCAGCGATTGAGCTTCAGGAGAACCGTGTACATCCGGTCGCCGAGATGCGCGAGCCAGCGCGCGTGCTGCATCACGCTGTCGAACAGATCGCCATGCACGACCCAGAGCCTCTTGCCGTCTGCCGTCGTATGGATCGCCTCTTCGATGATGGCAATTTCGCCCAGGTGCAGCCCGATGAACTGACGAACCAGCTCATCGTGATTGCCCGGGACGTAGACGACCTTCGTACCCTTGCGCGCGCTGCGCAGGATTTTCTGCACGACATCGTTATGAGCCTGCGGCCAGTACCAGCTCTTCTTCAGCTGCCAGCCGTCCAGGATGTCTCCGACCAGATAGAGCGTATTCGCTTTGTGCGTACGCAGGAAATCGAGAAGATAGTAGGCCTGGCAACCCGGGGTGCCCAGGTGGATGTCGGAAATCCAGATCGTTCGAAAATGGTAGTGGTCGTCTGCCGCGGACACCGTCGGGTGGCTCGCTTCCTATGACAGCGCGGAGTAGACCATGGTTACGTGACGGACTGATGACAACTCGGGATCACGGGCAGCGCGATGCTCTGCAGGCTGCGGTATCCGCCGTACTACCGTCCACCTACTGCTTTCGGGTCGATCGGCGCACAGTTCGTCCGGCCGGACATCACACAGTCCTGTAGCCGGGACATGCGGCCGAGCTCGCGGACGAGGAGCATTCCGCCGAGCACGAGCAGCAACATGATGAGCAGTCCTATGAGCGCAGGCCATCGCGAATCGGGCGCGCGCGGGACGCCGGGCTCATCCGTCCCGCGCGGCAGGAAGTGCAGCTGCGGTCCGCTCAGGAGCGCGGCGAGTGCTCGCCGACTCGACATAACCACTGTCCGGACGCTCGGTGCCCATCCGGCGTCTCACGTAGTTTCCTTATTACAATCAATGTCTTGCGATAAGAACCGGGGACTCGGGGCCTCTCGCCCGCCCAGCTGCGCAGCCCGATAATATACGTTGATGAGCACCTCCCAGTATCGCTGCGGCGATTTCCTGGTCGATCTGAGCAATCGGCGCTTCCTGCACCAAGGGCGGGAAGTTGCGCTCGAGCCCCGGGTATTCGCGGTCATTGCGCAGCTACTGAAGCGATCGAATGAGCTCGTGACTCGCAATGAGCTGCTGGATGCGGTGTGGGGCCATCGCTACGTCACGCCCTCGACATTGAACCGACTCGTCGCATTGGCGCGCCGCGCTTTCGGCGACGATGTTTCAGAACCGCGATTCATACAGACGGTCCACGGCGCTGGGTACCGCTACGTCGGTCCGATAACTCACTCTGATGCGGAGACGCTGACTGTCCGGGCACGTTTCGAGCCACCGTTCGCGGCGCGCCTGCCAGCGCGGATCGAGGCGCTGATCGGCCGTGAGGCCGAGCTCGCAACGCTCATCAGGCTTCTCGAAGGAAATCGTGCCGTCACGGTCCTCGGCGCTGGCGGCATGGGGAAGACCCGTTGTGCGCTCGAGGCCGCACGCCGCGCCGCCTCGGCATACGCGGACGGCGTCTGGTTTTTCGACCTGTCTCCGGTGGACCATGCCAGCGAGTGGTTGAACATGCTCGGCGCGGCACTCGCCATGCCAGCCGCGGCGCCGGAGGCGCTGATGCCGCAGCTCGGCGCGCTGTTGCAGGATCGCACGGCCCTCATCGTTCTCGACAACTGCGAGCGGATCGCACCGGACCTGGGCTCGCTCGTATTCCAGCTGCTGCGCACGACCAACGCGCTCCGATTCCTCACGACCTCGCAGCGCCCGCTCAACCTCACCGGTGAGCATACGCTGCGATTGCCACCCCTTCGGGTGCCCGCCTCCGAAACCTGCGCCGACATGACGCCCGAGAAGGCCCGCGCTTACGCCGCGATTCAATTGCTGCTGATGCGCATTCGCGCCACGCGCCCGGATTTCGACATCGATGACGGCAATGCGGCGGTGCTGTCCGAGATCTCGTTGCGACTCGACGGCATGCCCCTGGCGCTCGAGCTCGCTGCAGCGCGTTTCACGCTGCTCTCGCCGCGGCAGGTGCTCGAGCGATTGGTACAGCGCTTTCGCTTCCTCGAGAGCGACTCCGCCGGCCGAGATCATCGTCACCGCAACCTCAGCAGTCTGCTCGAATGGAGCTACGGGCTCTTGTCCGCCGAGGAGCAGCGGCTACTCAACTGGACGGCGGTATTCGTGCAATCGTGGTCCACCGAGGCGTTCGTGGCACTGGCCACGGCGCTCGGACACGAGCCGGAAACGGCGATCGACCTGCTGTCGGGACTCGTGAGCCATTCATTGGTGAGCGTGCTGACGGATGTGACGCCACCGAGATACCGGCTGCTCGAAAGCGTGCGTGAGTATGCGTTGCTGCAGCTGCGAAGCGGCGCCGAGGAACTCAACGCACGTACTGCCCACCTGGATGCGATGGCGCACGTATGCGCCAACTCTCGTGAAGAGATGCTGGCTGGGCGCGCGACCGAGCGCATCGAGCAACTGGTGCTCGATCGAGGAAATATCGCCGCAGCCCTCGAGACGGCGGCGGCCGCCGGGAGAGACCATCCGCAGGCGCTCTGCATCGTCGGCTCGCTGCTCCTTTACGCGAAAGGCCACGGCGACTATATGGCCATGTTCCGCTGGTGCCAGCAGGTACTCGACCCTTCGTCCGAATTTCCGGCCGAGGCGCGCGCCCGCGCGCTGCTGACGCTCGGCGTGGTGCAGGTGTATCTCCAATTCAATGAGCCGTGGATGCCGCATGCACTGGCCGAGGCGGCACGGATCGCCGCTGAGCGCGGCGATTGGTGGACCGAGGCTTACGCACTCGGACACTCGGCACTCGATTACGCCAACACAGGGCGGCCCGACGAAGCCGAACCGTACGCGATTCGCACCCGGGCCGCTGCCGAGCGACACGATGACGACCTGCTGCGCGGCCTTGCCGCCCTCGCGCACGGTTGGGTCTGGCTGGCGCGCGGGCAACCCGCGCGTGCGGTCACGGAGCTTTACGCCGGCCGGGACCTCGGCTGCGACCCGCATCAGCGTCACTTCGTCGGAACGTATCTGGGACTTGCCCACTTTGCGCTCCGCCACTACCCCGAGGCGGCGCGAGTGTGGTCGACCAGCCTGAGCCTCAGCATCCTGGTCGGCAACGTGCGCGGCATGGCCGGCTCCATCGAAGGATGCGGCTACCTGGCCTGCGTTGCCGGAGAATGGCGCACGGCTGCCCGGCTGCTCGCGGCCGCTCGCGTCATTCGCGAGCGCACCCAGCTGCCGCTATTCAGCTTCTGGTACCCGCATCTCGAGGCCACGATGGGCGATCTGCGCTCGCACCTGAGCCCCGCTGAGCTCGAAGCCAGCTGGCAGTCGGGAGCGGCGCTGCGCCACGAGGATGCAACCAACGAAGCGGCTTCACTCCTGCGCTCGTACTCCACCGTGGCGACGCCGCCCGAAGCTCAGGCAGGCGCGAATCGCCCCGCAGGATCATAGCGACGGCGCAACGCCTGCAGGCGCTCGGCGGTCGCCGGACCCAGCTGATCGGGCACGCGCCCATCGTCGCGATCACTGAAGTTCGGAAACAGTCGTGGTAGGGAGCCGACCGCGATGCTCTCGTGGAGCGCGCGTACCCGCTCGCGCATCAAGGGAAATTCGTCCGGCCATTGCGTGGCGCCGATCAGGTTTACGAAAACATCCGCGTCACGCTGCGCGAAGGGTGTTTCATCGGCTGCAACGCGCGCCACCGCGCCGCCGAGGTGCTGCACATGGATCTCCGAGAGCGACGTCGGTAGCGAGAGGGCCGCTGCAGCGAGAGTCTCTATGGCAGTGTCAGGCAGTGACCGGTAGCTTGCCGTCTTCCAGTAGTGATGTCGGCCCGAGGGCGCGCCGGCGTCCTGCAGGTGCTGCCATTGCACGTACGGCATCGGACCGAGATGATCCACGATTGGCGAGCCGACGCGTCGCAAGGGAGCAAGTGTATCTTCGGCCAAGCTCAGTTCGCCTGACCAGCAGAGAGCGGTGATCGCGACGGGGCGTCCGTACCAGGCTGCATCGAGGAACGGCAAGGTTGGCGCGTGCATGAGGGCAACCAACCCGCAGAAGGCGTCCGGTGCCTCTGCCGTGAAGTCGCGAAATGTCCGCAGTAACAGCGCCGCTTCTTCCGCCGGCCGCACGACCACTCCCGCATATACCTGACGTAACGGGTGCAGTGCGAATTCGAACCGGGTCACGACGCCCAGGCCACCACCGCCGCCCCGCAGCCCCCAGAATAGATCCGCATGCTCGTCCGCGTTCGCGCGAACGAACCGGCCGTCGGCCAGGACGACCGAAGCCGCTCGGAGGTTGTCGATCGCCAGCCCGAACCGGCGCATCAGCCAGCCGGCACCCCCACCGAGAGTGAACCCGCCTACCCCCGTGCTCGAGACCAGTCCGCCGGTCGTTGCCAGCCCGCAGCGTGCCGCTGCGACATCGACGTCGTGCCACAACGCGCCGCCCTGTATTTCGGCCCTGCGACTGTCAGGGTGCACCGAGACCGCTCGCATTCGAGACAGATCGATCAGCAGCATCTCATCGGCGATACCTCGACCGGCGACGTTGTGCCCGCCCCCGCGGACAGTAACGGGCAGGTCGTACTCGGTTGCGATGCGCAGCGCCTGGGTCACATCCTCCGCGTCCTCGCAACGTAGAATTCCCGCCGGCCTGCGATCGACGGAAGCGTTCCAGCAGCGGCGCGCGACTCCGTAGGCCACATCATCCGGCAGGAGGAGCTGACCCCGCACGTGACTCTGCAGCGCCTTCACGGCCTCGGGCTGAAGCGGGCTCGGATTCCGCGCCATGGCAATTCCCCCAACCGATGAATGGAGTCTCGGGACACATGCTACTACCGCACGGTACCGGCCGCTGTGCCCGTCGCCCGGGCAATGTACCGCGCGGCGGCAGCGGCGGAGCGCTCCCTCACGAAACCCTCACAACCACCTTGCTCCGTGGAAGGGAGGTTGCGCTTATCGTTCGCCAATGGTTCGGCAGCGTGCCGGGCCGCCACCAACCGATCGAGGTCCATACCATGAAAACGAAGCCAGCGGGGAGACCCCGGACTACCGTTGCCGCCCTCCTGATCACCGGCTTTACCGCCCTTGGCTTATCCGGCACGAGCCATGCCGGTTGCGTCCCCACCAAATTGTCCGAGGCACTCAAAGCCAGGCCCTCCGCGGCAATGAATGTCGGTGCGGGCGACTTCGTACGCGTCTCCGACAGCGATTCCGCGCGCACGATCGTCGGTCTGTGGAAGTTCGAGATGATATCGAAGAGCACGCCGACCCATACGAACCCGATGCCCGATGGAACGCTGATCGACTTTGGCACGGCTGCCTGGCATGCCGATGGAACCGAGATCCAGATGTCCGGCATTCGCGATCCGCGCGATGGCGATGTCTGTCAGGGAGTGTGGCGGCAGGTTGGAGACGGAACCTTCGTCCTCAACCACGTGGCTCTCGCCTGGACCAACGGAACCTACACGGGTCCGGTCAGCATTCGCGCCGAAGTAACCGTCGATCGCAGCGGCAGGCGCTACAGCGGCATGTTCGCAACCATCGTTTACCTGGCGGCGCCCGTGGCGGGACACGAGTTCGATCAGAACACTGTTCTCGCCAGCATCACCGGCACCTTTACCGCAACGCGAGTGACTCAGCGGTAGCGTAAAGCGGACACTGCCGCAGTCGCCCTGCATCCCGGGGACTGCGGCAGTGTCGTTCGTCCGCCATCGGGCCATGCGCGCATGACAGCCCCCAGTGTGAGCGCCCGCACTTCTTGGGTCCGCGCGCCGAGAACTGCGTCACGTCGGCAGAGTTGCCGCACGCGGACATCCCTATATTGCCGTACATTCTCTGCGGCATCCGGCCCATCGGCCGGAACCGCGCCTGCCCCTGTGCTCGAGTCACGCACACAGACAGCAGACATGGACACTTCAGCAGTAGCCGCCCGCACGCCCCACCCAGTGGCCGTGCCGGGGTGGGTGGACAGACTCGTCTTCGCTTTCGCCGTGTACGTCGCCGTCGGTGCGGTGTGGATGCTCAGCGGTGCAGGCGGACCGAAGGTGTCGCTCTGGCTCGGACTTCTTTACAAGATGCCGGCCGAGCTCATTGCCATCATCGTTGCGTTCGCCACGGCTCGGGGCATGGTGCCCGGGCCTTCGCGCTCGGCATGGTGGTACCTCGTAGCTGCACTCACGCTGTACCTCATCGGCGACTGTATCGGCCTTACCTCCTGGCTGATGGGTACCGATCCCTTCCCGGGTCCTTCCGACATCCTCTACTGCGCGTTCTATGTGCCGCTCGCGGCCGCAGCGCTGTGGCTGATCCGGGCTGCAGCAGTGCGCGTGCCCTGGGTCCAGCTGTCCCTGGATGCCACGATTTTCGTCGTCGGCTTCGGCGCCTTCTTCTGGTTCTTCGTGGTCGAGCCCGCTGCGATACACGCGCAGCTCGGAATCCTCAAAGAGGCTCTGAGTGAAGCCTATCTGGCACTCGACAGTTTCTGCCTTCTGCTCCTCGGTGTGCTGCTCCTCACCGGCTCGGACAACGGCGGATGGCGTGTTCCGTCGTTGCTGCTCACCGGATTCGCCACCATGTTTCTCGGCGATATCATCTGGTCCCTCGCAAAGGTACGCGGCTACTACCTGCCTGGCGGTGTCCAGGACGTCCTCTACCTGGCCTCTTACCTGCCGATGGCGGTCGCCGGGCGCGCGCAAATGCGCGCGGTCAAGCCATCTCTCCGCGAGACATCACGCACCTCGGGTGCGCTGGCGCGCTCGATGCCTTACGTGGCCATGGCGGTGGCATTTCTCGTGCTCATCTATCTCAGTCGCGGAGGACTCGGCGGCCAGGCGACTCTGATGATCGGCGTTGTGTTCGCCCTCACCCTGCTGCTCATGTTCCGGCAGGCGGTAGTGCTGCGCATGGCCGAGGAGCACTACGCCTCCCTGGTCGCGAACGCCTCGGATGTGATCATGATCATCGGCGCGGACGGAGTGGTGCGCTTCGCCTCGCCGGCAGCCACGCGAACGCTCGGCCTCAAGCCGGAGGAAATCACCGGCAGAAGCCTCACCCAACTTTGGGGCGGTGAGGACGGCGAGCGATTGCGGAGCTTTCTCGAAGAGATTGCGCGCACGCCTTCCGGACCGGTAGGTCCCGTCGAGTTCCGCATCGAGCGCGCCGCGCGAATCATCGAAGGCGTGGGGAGCAATCTCAGCAACGATCCGGCGGTGCGGGGCTTGGCTCTCAACTTCCGCGACATCAGCGAGCGCAAGGTGCTCGAGGAGAAGCTGCGCCAGCTTGCGTTTCACGATCCGCTGACCCTGCTCGCGAACCGCAATCTCTTCCGCGACCGCGTGCAGCACGCGCTCACCAGAGCTCAGCGCGGCGATGAGTACGCCGCGGTCATGTTCCTCGATGTCGATAACTTCAAGAACATCAACGATTCGCTCGGGCACGAAGCAGGTGACAGACTGCTGCAGGCCGTTGCTCAGCGCATCATCCAAACGAGCCGGTCTTCCGATACCGTCGCGCGGCTGGGAGGCGATGAATTCGCCGTGCTCCTGGAAGGGATGGGAACGCCTGCGGACGTGAAACGCGTCGCCGATGCGCTGATCGAGTCGCTCGGAGCGCCTTTCTCACTCGACGGCCGCGAGGTTCGCGTGACCGCCAGCATCGGTGTGGCGTTCTCTGCCATCGATACGACCGCCAAGGCGCTCCTCAGCAACGCCGATCTGGCCATGTACCACGCCAAGGCAGCCGGTAAGAACCGTCACGTCACCTTCCAGCCCCAGATGCAGACGTTGCTGCATGAGCGGCTGCGGCTGGAGGCGGACATCGGCCGGGCGCTCGCCAACGAGGAGTTCTTTCTCGAGTACCAGCCGATCGTGGACCTCGGCACCCGGGTCCTGCTCGGTGTCGAAGCCCTGGTTCGCTGGCGCCATCCCGAGGTAGGGGTGCTGATGCCCGCAAGCTTCATCCATGTGCTCGAGGAATGCGGCCAGATCACAGCCCTCGGGCGTTGGGTGCTGAGGCAGGCGTGCCGCGACGTCTGCGCCTGGCGCCGTTCAGTCGCCGGCGGCACCGACCTGCGGCTCGCGGTGAACATCTCGGCTCGTCACCTCCAGCATGGCGAGCTGGCTCGCGATGTACGCGAGGCGCTCGAATCCACGGGGTTCGAGCCCGGCAATCTCGTGATCGAGCTGACCGAGAGCACCATGATGTACAACACGGAAGTCAACCTCGAGCGCTTCCACTGCCTCAAGGCGCTCGGTGTGAAGGTCGCGATCGATGACTTCGGCACCGGCTACTCGTCATTGTCTTACCTGCATCGCTTTCCCATCGACATCCTGAAGATCGATCGCTCGTTCGTTCAGGGCCTGACCAGCTCCGATCAGGACCCGGACCTCGCGCGCGCGGTCATCACTCTCGGTGAGACTCTGGGACTCGATACCGTCGCCGAAGGTATCGAGCTCGAGCCGCAGGTCGCGGCTCTTCTGGCCCTCGGCTGTGTCGCCGGACAGGGATTTCTCTTTGCCCCGGCACGCTCACTCGAGCAGCTGGCGAACAGTCCCTTCGTGGCCCGGCGCAACGAGATCTGGACTGCGCAAGCGCTTCGCGAGGAGCTTTCGGCAACGGGGCGCTTCCAGGCGCTGCAGGCCAAGCGCTCGTAGACGCACGGTCACGCCGTCCCAACATCAGACCCAGCGACCCGGAGGGAGCGCAACGGGCGCGCCTCGCAATCGAGGCCAAAGTAACTGCGTTTTGACGCTGCGCGCTCTACGGCGGTGCCGATGGCCCCCCGATGGTCACCTGCCTGCTTTCGTTTCGCGTGCCGGCCAATTGATGAGGGCGACTCCCAGGACCGCGGCGGCGAGTCCGATGGCAAGAGGCGGACTCAACCGCTCGCCGAGGAACAGCACGCCCAGGAGTACACCGACACCGGCTCGCAGATAGCTCTGGCTCGCGACGCCAAGCGAGCCGAGCGTCTGCGCCAGCCTGAAGTAAATGAGCAGCGCGAGGCCGGTACACAACATCGAGAGCGCGAGCACTGCCACGATCACTCGAGCGTCCGGAACGAGGGTCCAGGGTTTTTCAACCACCAACGCTGCCGGGACGAGGACGATCGTCGCCCAGCTCATCGTCCCTGCAGCAGTTGCGGCCACGCTGAGATGACTGAACCGCTTGCCGTAGATCGCCGCACCTGCATAGAGGGCCGCTCCGGTCAGGCAGGCGAGCTGACCCAGCACCTGATCGCCCAGGCCGCGCAACGTATCGACTCCCAGGATCAGGACCACGCCCATGATTCCGCTACATGCACCGAGCAGCTTGCGCACGCCGAGCGGAGCGTGCCCTCTGAAGAGCCAGGTGAAGACGAGCACGAAAATCGGGGAGGTGGAATTCAGCACGCTTGCGAGCCCCGCATCGACGAATT
>Ga0134125_10000343_pt1 | contig 64392 bp, 55 predicted proteins | sample KB31751_FD_96464 | JGI IMG/M metagenome (GOLD analysis project Ga0134125, IMG submission 96464) | Terrestrial soil microbial communities with excess Nitrogen fertilizer from Kellogg Biological Station, Michigan, USA - KB3-175-1 | ecosystem: Environmental > Terrestrial > Soil > Unclassified ... | reverse complement strand
CTTCTGGGCTCTCTCCGTCATCCTCGGCAGAGAAAAGGCTCCCGGCCTCTCAGCTCAGAAAGTAGCGTAGGATGTCTATGGCCGCCGGTTTCAACCTTCAACTAACTCCGGGACACGCTCTTTACCCTTACGGCGACTGCCAGTTCGGGCCTACCAGTGAGTTATGTCGTTGCGGCGGGCCCAGCTACGGTTTCCGGCAATACGGTAACGCCCACAGGCGCAACGGGAAGCGTCACAATTACGGCAGCGCAAGCGGGTAATGTCGTCTATGCCGCGGCTACGCCCGTGAGCAGGAGCTTTGCAGTCAGCGCCGCATCAACTCCCGACCTGGGGCCAACCGATCTGACCGGGAATACCAGCCATTCTCCATTTGTTGTCTCCGCCTCAACCGAGGCTGACGGCTTTGCCGCCTGGAGAGCGTTCGACGCGAACGTGGGCACTCAATGGATCGGAACGAACAATGGCAGCGACTGGTTGAAGATCGACCTGGGGAGCGCGCAACTCACGCACTCGTATTCAGTGCGCGGCGTCCAATCCACAGCGCCTCAAACTTGGACGCTGGAGGGAAGCAACGATGGCTCATCCTGGACGGCGGTGGATACCAGAGCCGGCGAGGATGGTTGGGCGCCGCCCTCGGAAGTGAGGAGGTACATATGCGCGACACAGACCACGGCGTACCGATATTTCCGATTGCACATTACGGCCAATAACGGCAGCAATCCATATACGGCGATTTACGACTTTCATCTGTATTCGGACACTGCTGGAATTCCGGCTCAATCCACCGCTCTCACGCAGATGAGCCCGACCGATCTGACCAGCAATACCAGCCATTCTCCATTCGTCACCAGTGGCCATAACGAGTACTATCCGGCGTGGGAGGCGTTCAGTACAGCTCCAGGCGAATGGCTTTCAACGCAGCTCCCCGCGTGGCTGCAGATCGACCTCGGAACCGCCAAAACATTGGGACGATACCTGGTCTTCATGAACACTGAAGGAACGCGGTCCGCGAAAGACTGGACGATGCTGGGGAGTAACGATGGCTCCACTTGGGATGTCCTCGATACTCGCAGCGGTGAGTTGTTCAACCAGTTTGGCGCTGAGACGCGCGCCTATCGACCCGCGCTAACTACGACGGCGTACCGGTATTTTCGATTGCAGGTTACGGCGGAGCAGGGCGCTGAGTCCATCGCCGTCGTTACGAGACTGATCTTGTATCAGGCTCCATGAGCGCCAAGGGCGACCTCATTTTTTGGCGCGGCGGACTTGAGCGGTCCCTAACCCGGACTCGCTGAGCATCGATCGATCTGCAGACGAGATCATTCACTAATTAAATAAGGAACGACAAATGCGAAACATTTTGTGGGCAGAATGCCCGCGGAAGCTGACGGCGGGACAGATCGTGGCTCTCATCCTTGTCTTGCTCATGAGCCGACCAGTAGGGGTTGCCCAAACTGTCCCTTTGGCGGCCACGCCCGAGACCCGCCACAGCGCTCAACGGCCGAATTCCAACCGGACCGTAACGCCAGTCCCAGAGCCTGGGGCCGCTCCGCTGAAGATCGAAAACGATCCCAGGACAGCGGCAAGCAAGAGGGATGTGGTGAGCAAGGGGGCGACCGAGCTTCCAACTTCCATGTCCGCCTCGGTTCAGGAGAAACCTCTCCTACCTGCATTGCTGGCGAGTCCGGGCGTCGTTGGCCTGTCGGGAACGGTTCGAACCGTCGATGGCGAGCCGCTTGCGGGCGTCAGCCTGACTGCGGACTGCGACGACACCACCGCATCGGCCGACTCAGACGATACCGGCCGTTTTCTTATTACGCCCCTGCAGTCAGGCCACTGTCAGCTGGATATTGACGGCACTCGCGCCGGCGCAAGGGCACATTACGGCCGTTTCTTCGCCGGCGTAGATCTCGGCGTCGGAACTACGGTCCTACCCTACGTGATCTGGATGACGCCGATTGAGGAAAGGCAGGTGGTGGAGATCCCATCGCCGACCACCGAGCAAGTCACAATCACGACCGATCAGCTTCCGGGCCTCAAGCTGATTTTGCCGAAGGACTCGGTTATTCGCGATTTTGACGGAAATGTCCTGAACACGCTCAGCCTCACCAGTGTGCCGGTCGGCAGACCGCCTTTTCCATTGCCCACTGGGGTTTCAGTGCCTCTGTATTTTTCCATTCAACCGGGTGGCGGTTATCTAGAAATAGCCGGAAGCCGCTACGGAAATGACGCTGGCGCGCAACTTATCTACCCCAATAGCTACCGCGCTCCCGCGGGAACCAAATTCGATTTTTGGGACTACGATCCTGAAGGTCGCGGTTGGTATGTGTACGGGACCGGAACGGTTAGTGCGGATTTGACCAGCATCGCGCCGGATCCCGGCGTCGTAATCCACAGGTTTACCGGCGCCATGGTTACCACGCCGTCAATGGCGCCGCCCAAAGGACCAAATAAGAAGGGGCCGAAGGACGGTGACCCAGTTGACCTCGGAACCGGCCTTTTCACCTATACGAAAACCGACCTCGTCTTGCCTGACGTAATGCCAATCACGATCCGGCGCAGCTACATATCGGGGGATTCTCTGGGCCGCGCATTCGGTGTCGGGACTAGCCAGGACTACGACATGTTTCTCGCGGGCGACGCGCCAACCTTTAGTTACGTCGATGTGATCCTCGCGAATGGGAGTCGCGCGCACTTTACGCCTTTACCTGCGACAGGCCAAGGCCTAACCGCGACATTCGGATGTTCCTCGGGACCTTTCCTGGGTTCGACGCTGAAGTACGGCAACGCGTGGGTGCTTTCAACAGCCGCGGGCACGACCTATACGTTCAACGGGCCCACTGGAACCGAAGCCCCGGCAGCCCTTCTTCAGATTGCCGACCGGAATGGCAACACACTGGTGATTGCCAGAGACTCTGCGACCCAAGATCTTTTGCAGGTCACATCTCCAAACGGTCGTTGGGTTAAGTTTTCCCGCGACCCAGGCTCAAACAGAGTTTTAACGGCAACAGATAGCGCCGGCCGGTCAGTGGTCTATGATTATGACGGCAGCGGCCGGCTTGCCGCTGTCACCGATGTCCTCGGCGGCGTGACAAAATATACATATGATGCGAGCAATAGGCTCCTCTCCATCCAAGATGCGCACGCATTATATATCTTAGGAATACCTATGATGTCCAATGGAGGGTTTCCCAACAGACGATGCCTGATGGCGGGACCTACTCTTTTTCTTATCACGTTGACATCAACGGCAACATCGTGGAAACAGACATCGTTAACCCTAGGGGTTATACGCGCCGAGTCCAATTCAACACCGCGGGCTATTTTTCAGGCGGATACGTAACAAGTGACACTCTCGCCTATGGGCGACCAGAGGCGGCGAGTACGTCTTATACGTATTACGCGAGTTCCAATCTCGTCGCCACCAAGACCGATCCCTTGGGCCAGACGACTCAGTTAACATACGACAACCTCGGTAATCTTTTGTCGCGCACTCTTCTCGCGGGAACGGCAAATGCGGCTGCGTATTCCTATACATATTCGGCGAGCTATAAAAACCTCCTGACCGCAACAGACCCCTTAAGCCACGCAATCCACTTCTCATATGACGCATTGGGGAACATGATCAGCACGACTGACCCTAACGGCGTCGCTCGAAGTTTTGCGTATAGCCCGAATGGTCAGCTCACATCAATCACGACAGCGGCAGGAACAAGCACAATCGGCTATAGCGGCGCTGATGTAGTATCAATTGCCGACCCCCTCGGAAATGTGATAACGCGGGTCGTCGACTCGGGAGGGCGCCTAGCAGGCGGATCCGATGCCCTCGGCAACCAAACAACTCTCGTGGTCGACGCAGCAGACGAAGTGGTTATGTCGCGTGATCCTCTTAACGCCGTTACCTCGATGAATTACGATTCCAACGGGAATCGAATCAGTCTAACCGATGCCAATGGGAATGCACACGCGTGGCAGTACGATGCCATGGACCGGGTGATTCAACATTCTGATCCATTAGGTCGATCCGAGACATTTTCCTATAACTTGACTGGTCATTTGAACACCCACACTGACCGAAAGCAACAACAGACTGTCCTCGCCTATGATGCGCTGGATCGCCTCTCAAGCGAGACGTTTGCTGATGGCTCCAGCAAGACCTTCACCCATGATGCGGGCAATCGTCTGACACAGGTGACGGATTCGATCAGCGGCACGATCGCAAGGACATTTGATGGCCTTGACCACCTGACGAGCGAGGTCACCGCCCAAGGAACAGTTTCTTATACCTATGATGCAGCTGGGCGCCGGCTTAGCATGCAGGTATCAGGGCGCCCTGCAGTGCTTTACAGTTACGATGCTGGCGGACGCATCACCGCTGTTCAGCAGGGGCCCTCGACAGTCGCTTATGCTTACGATCCCGCCAATCGACGGACCGGGATGACGCTTCCCAATGGCATTTCAGCCGCATATGCATACGATGCGGCGTCGCGGCTGACAAGTCTCACGTATACTGCCGCTACGGGCACTGTCGTCGGAGATCTCTCATATGCTTATGACCCGAATGGCCGGAGGATAAGCGCCGGCGGGACATTGGCGCACACCAAGTTGCCGGATCAAGTGACAAGCGCTGTGTACGATTCAGCGAACCAGCTTGTGTCGTGGGGCGGTTCGACGCTGACATACGATGCGAATGGCAGCGTTGTTGCGGACGGACAACGCACATACACATGGAGTGCGCGGGGGCTGCTGGCCGCCGTATCTGGCTCCGCCTCGATATCTTACGACGGGCTCAACAGGCGGATCGCAAATTCGGCGGCGACGTCATTTCTGTATGATGGCGTAAATGCCGTCCGGGAAGTTCACTCTGATGCCACTGTGTCGGACGTGGTATCGGGTCCCGGCATGGACGATGTGGCGTTCCGAGGCGATCCTGGCGGCGTGGTTAGCTACCTGACCGACGCACTCGGGAGCACAGCCGCCTTGACCGGTAGCGACGGCGCGATCCAGACAGAGTATACGTACGAGCCGTTTGGAGCAACTTCCGCATCCGGCGTTGCGAGTTTGCAAACACTCCAATTCACTGGGCGTGAGAGCGAAGGTAACGGCTTGTATTATTATCGCGCGCGATATTACAGCCCGGTCGTGGCGAGGTTCATAAGTGAAGATCCAATCGGATTTGACGGCGGCATCAATCTCTACGAATATGCGGGCGATGCCCCGAGCGTCTCAATTGACCCCTTAGGATATGCCTCGTGGGACAAGTGGTACGGATATAATAATCGCGATTTTCAAGATTGGTTTCACAGGCACTACAAGGTGCCTGGCGATCCTGACGCTAGCCAGGAAGAGATGGAAGCGGCTTATGAGGAATGGCAAAACCAACGTAGGCCCGCGCGGGACAGAAAAGGCGAGCGGCGTAACCGACGCAAGGATCCCGATGATCAACCCGACCCGCTGGAGCCCGATACCGATCCGTATCAATACCAAGGATTGCCGATTGCATTGGGGGCGGCGGGCGCTCTGGCCGAGGAGCTATGGCCGCTTATTCCTGTGCTCGCATTTTGACCATGGGCGGCATGCCCGCTCAGGCTTTGCAAGAGTGCTTTGTTGACTTAAGCGACGCGCTGCGACCATGCGGGGATGTTTATGCCCTGAGATGATGCGCGCCGCAAAACCAACGCACAGCCAAGAAGGAGAGCATATTGATGGCCCATATTTACACGGTGGAATTCAGGATTTTGAGTGAGCACATTAATCCAGAGACTATTACAGAAGCGCTGCGATTGCGTCCTTCTCAAGTAAGAGCGAATGGAACGACGCGGAGTGACGGCAAGCGTCTAACGGGGATGTGGGCGTTCGACGGGGGCGAGCAGGGAGGACCCTCCATCAAGTGGAAACTTCTAGAAGAAGGTTTGGAATCCGTGATCGGCAAGCTATGGCCGGTGAAAAACCAGATTAATAGCTACAGCCGGGAAGCCAAACTAATATGGTGGTGCGGCCATTTTCAAAGTAGCTTCGACGGAGGACCCGAGCTATCTTCCGGTCTGCTTACTCGGTTAGCACAGTTTGACGCGTCGCTATATATCGACAGCTACTTCAGCGGGGACGACCCGCCTCCCAATCCTAAGAGCGCCGCTTAGAGATGCCTGGCCCCTCGCTATCGCGGCTAAATGGCCTGTGCCCGCGGCTCTCAGTCGCATTCAAATTCAGGCGGGTAATCGATGGCGCGACGAATGCTAGACATCGCGTGGTCGGCATTAAGTCGGGCTGCGACAAGGGCAATGGCCGGCTAAGAGTTGCCGTGCTCGTTCTCGTTACGGCCTTCAGCCTTGGCCTACCGCGAGCTACTGCCTTTGCTGATGAATCCCTGCCCCATCTGGGCGGAATGATGAAGAACCTGGTCGGGCCTGAACGCGCTCTGTTTCGTAAGGGTTCGGTGGCTTTCCAAAGAGTCACGTCCGTTCAGGGCGGACGAAGCGTATCCGGCACTGAGCAGGGTCTTGGACCCTTTTTCAATCTTGACTCTTGTGCAGGGTGTCATGCGCATCCGGCTGTCGGCGGAACAAGCCCGACTGAAAACCCCCAGATCGGGGCGGCGAGCAAGGCCGGCGGCTTAAATCAAGTCCCCGCTTTCATGAAGCGATTCGGGCCGATATATCAGGCCCGACGGCGGCACGGCCCCAACGGCCGACCAGACGGGTCCATTTTTCCTCTTTTTTCTATCGCCGGCAGGTCGGATGCTCCGGGTTGTAACTTACCCCAGCTCGATGTCGATGGCCAGTGGGCCAGAGGGAATCTCAGCTTGCATGTTCCGACTCCCGTGTTTGGAAGTGGATTGATTGAGGCAATTCCGGACACCGAGATAACGGACGCCACGCGGTCTGACCGCGAGCGTAAGCGCCGCGCGGGCATTGCGGGCCGTCCGAGCCGCGTGAGCGCTTATGGTCCAATCGCGCGATTCGGCTGGAAAGCGCAAGGATTGTCTTTGCAGCAGTTCACGGAGGAGGCGTACTTTTCCGAGGAAGGGGTTACTGGGGAGCTCTATGGTCAGAAATTTCTATCGCCCCCGGCGCAATGTATTTTCAACGTTTTGCCAGAAGATCGGCCAAATACGCTGGCGCGCACCTTCCAAGAATCACTGACCAACGCATCGCTCATCGTGGCGTTCCTGCGATTCCTCGCGGCCCCCGAGCCGCAGCGCCCAAATGAGTATGGGCGTAAGCTTTTTGATGATGTCGGCTGTGGCCTTTGCCACGCGCCAAGGATGCGAACCGGAAAGTCAGCTTACGCCGTTTTGAGCGATAGAGATGTTGATCTTTTTTCGGATCTGCTGCTTCACCACATGGGCAACGGGCTTGCTGATGGCATTAATCAAGGCGCTGCGGGTCCAGACGAATTTCGAACAGCTCCTCTGTGGGGTGTCGGTCAACGACTCTTTCTACTGCACGACGGACGAGCCGCCTCGATCGGCGAAGCTATCGAAGCGCACTTCAGCAAACCCACGCATCGAACGCCTGCCTCTGAAGCAAACAACGTAGTCGCTGCTTACCGAAATCTTCGGCCTTCTGACCGCCAGGCGCTCATCGATTTCCTAAAGTCACTTTGAATTTTCGCCATGTTCCCCGAGAAATCCACGGTTGCAGACATAGCCCTCGCGAAATCAACCTCTCTTTTGAGCCGCGAGTTCGTCGAGGAAGCTTGGTGCATCGATCCGGAGCTGCCGCTCTGAAAGCAATCGATGCTGAAGGGTTCGGTTTCGCGTTCGGCGGCGCTGAGCTGGGCGCATCGCGTCCGACGGTCGTTCCAATGACTCCGTGGGCAATGGTGGGCAATGCGGTGCGGGTCACGGCAAATCTGGCAGTTGTGGTAACGTGGAATCAGCAAGTTAGCGGCATACAAGGGCGTGGTTTGGTTCGACGCGGACCAACTCAGCCATCGTGAACAATCGGCGTTGAAATTTGCGAATCGTGAGGGAAGTTCCACCAATGCTGCAGGGCGGAAACGCCGCAGCGACGCGCGACCCGTCCGGTCAGCGCGCATCGAGCAGTGGCCGATCCTCGCTGATGTCCTCGCCGAGGTGTCTCGCAATCATGATCGCCGCGGTCCTGGTCTGGGCATCGCTGACGGCAATTCCGCCGATGCGTTCGCATTTGCCGGCGCGCTCGACAAAGATGTTTGAACCGGGATTGATCATTATTTCCGAGATATCCGGGTCCGCGAGCAGAGGGGCCACTGGTCCCAGGAATGGGAGGATCGTTTCGAAGCCCATCAAATAATTTGAGTCGGCTTACGAACCAGAGGCAAGCCGGCTTGCCGTCAATCGTGACTGATGTGCCGCCCAGAGATGTGGGAAAATCGCCGCCCCATGTTGCGGTTTGCGTTGCGAGATTGTTTCCGTAAATAGAGACCCACTCCCCGGATTGCACGCTCCCCGATGTGCTGAAAACGGGAACGATACTCCGGACGTGATGGACGGTTGTGGCGAGGCCGGCGTGATCGGGGCTCCGCAGGCCGCGATGGAAATAACGACGCCCTGGTAGCTCTTCGAGTTGGACGTGAACTCGAAATCAGCGTTGCCGTTCCAGTTACTCAACCCACGCAACCTCGGCGGTAGACCGGACGGTAACAGGTTGCCGTCGCCGGCGAGAAGGATTTGACCGAAACTCGTCCCCGGATTAGTTCCACTCATCGTCATGGTCGTTGTTGAGCCTGTCGCGCGCAGGTTGACTGTCGCCATTTCTTGTGAGGCATGACACTCTTTGCGAGAACTGTTGCTTCAGCTTGTCCCGACTGCGAGTTCGTCACCGGCGTAGCGTCTTTCATCAGCGCACAATCCAGAATTTGAGAGTCACGCCCTTCAGAGCAGTTTTTCCGAGGGCGCGATCACAGCAGGAACAAATCTCGATTTCCTTTAAAATCAGCAAAACCACCCCGAATTTGCCCGAGCCCGAGCCCCGCTCGTGCTAGACCCTCAACCATGAGATCCGACAAGCAACTCCAGGCATCCTGTGCCAACGGCGCCAGATCCCGCGGACGTGGCACGGCCTGTCCGCGTCTCGACGATCGAGAAGGCTCTGGCGGAGCAGAAATCGAGAACAAAGAAAAACAGATCGCCACCGGACGATGGGTGAAGAGGCCGTAGTCGATGCCCACAGTAGAGGCTGTCGCCCTGCGCGAGTCCGCCCGTCCCAACTTGGTCCCGATTTTCGGGGAGCGGCAACATTGAAAAATCGGGAGCAAACCCAGCAACCTGTTGAAAACACACAAAACGCCCCGGCAGCTTCTTCACGCCCAAAATCATCAGCGTCGCCCGCCCTGCGGCGCACGCCGCAGGCGATTAACAGCAGGAAGACAAATTTTTTCGGCGTATTTCGTTGTATTTAGCCGCGGCGGAGCCCGCGAGATCCCCGCGCGCGTGCTAACGTGCAAGCCAGATCAAAGCATCTCGCAAAAGTGGCGCGGTCAATTGTGGCCGCCGCCGGCATTCTTGCCGGCGTCTACGCGACAGCCGTGATCCTTAGTGACAGACCTGAAGCGCAGAACTTCGAGAGAGTTTATGTTCTTTGAAAACAGAATAATCAAAGCCAGACGTATAAAGCAGCCGCGGCTATCGCTCGATCCGGTCGAGTTCGCGCGCATGCAACCTCAATTTCGAACCGGATGAAAATCCAGTGCTGAATTCTCCGCTCCTGCCGGCGGCAAAGGCCATCTTTCGGCCGTCACTGTTCCGTTCTGTTCCGCGCCGCGCAAATCGGACAGTTGGCCCTCAGCGTGCTTGCCCATCAAGCTGGCTGTTCGCCTGCGAATCCGACAAGTCGAGGAGGCCGAGATGGGATTTATCACTGCATGGATTACTGGAATGCTGGAAATCATTTTGCCCGGGCGCAAGCCCGCGCCGCCTGCTCCTGCTCCAGCGACGTCGTCTCCGTCTGCATCTACAAAGTCCGGTCCGACTCCAACTGGACCGCCCGACCACCCGGGAATCGTTGAAATCTGACGTGCTTGCTGGGAACGCTACTCGAACCGCCACAACGAGCACGGAAAAAGCTCTGGATCTGAAGATCGTTCGGCACTCCAGTTGCTTCGCGAGTGGAATGAAAATAGCGGCAATCCTGCTGATCCTGGTCGGAATAGGAATCGTGATCTGGGGCGCCTTCGGATTCCGGACACGCGAGAAGGTCTTGGACGTCGGCCCACTGCACGCCACCAAAGAGACCACCCACAACGTACCCTATGGCCCGATCGCGGGCGCTCTGCTCGCACTGGGCGGCGTCGTTCTCCTGGTGAAGGGCAGGGCTTAGCATTCCGTAAGTGCCGCCGCCCGTAAGTGCCGCCGCGGAAGCGGCCAATGGGCGAGAAAACGTCCCAATATCCGTCGCGTCCGCGGGAACCCGATAGGCACCGGCAAATAACTCGCCGCCAGGTGCGGCCACGCTCTAAAGTCGACCGGACCGCGCCCGTAAAGCAAAGCCACAATGCCCTGGCGTCCGAAACCCGTGCCCTGTGACAAAATGAGCCCACAGAATAATTAAGGAGACACAAAATGGAAACCGTCATCTCGAATCTCCTCGCCCGCTTCGAGCGAGGCGTCCTCTCGCGTCGCGACCTTGTTAAAGGCCTCACGGCGCTGGCGGCAACAGGCGCAGCCACCTTAAGCGAAGCGCAAGCGCCGGCCTCAGCCCTGAAGGCATCGAAAATAGATCACGTGAGCATCCAGGTCACCGACCTTGCGCGCTCCCTCGACTTCTACAACAAGATTTTCGGACTCACCGTCGTCGGCGAAGACAAGCCCAACGAAATCAGCCGCCTTGGCATGCCCGGCGGACGTGCGATCGTCTCCCTCCATCACAAAGCCCCATACGCGCTCGTCGACCACTACGCCATCGCCGTCGAAGGCTTCAACCGCGAAGCCGTCACCACCGCCCTCAAAGCTCGGGGCATCACACCCGAAGAAAACCTCGATGCCGGTTTCCACATCAAGGACCCCGAAGGCATGCGCGTCCAGATCGTAGGAGCATAACGCATTTCTCCTCGATCTCTGCGGCCGCCGGCGTTCTCCGCGTCGAAGAAGAATGCTGATCCACACCGGTATCATCGATAAAGCACCGAACACGTAACGGACCCAATGACCATCGCAATCCTGCACCCCGGAGAAATGGGCGCGGCCGTAGGCGCCTGCCTGACCGCTCGTCACACCCGCGTCGTGTGGGCCTCCGAAGGTCGCAGCCCCGAATCGCGCGAACGCGCCGAAGCGTCGGGATTTCACGACCTGAAGACCCTCGACCAGGTTCTCAGGGAAGCTGACATCGTCCTCTCGATTTGCGTCCCGGGCGGCGCTCTCAATCTCGCCCAACAAGTCGCAGCCCTGAACTACACCGGTCTCTATGTAGACGCCAATGCGATCTCGCCGGCGCGCACTCGCCAGATCGGTGCACTCGTCGAAAAATCCGGCGGACGCTTTGCCGATGGCGGAATCATCGGGCTCCCCCCCACACCGCGGCGCGTTGCCCGCCTCTACCTCGCAGGACCAGACGCCCCGAAAATTGCCACCCTCTTTGAAGGCACCCAAACCGAACCCATGGTCATGGACGCGCCGCCCGGCGCCGCATCCGCCCTCAAGGTCTGCTTCGCGGCCTGGAGCAAAGGCGAAACAGCCCTTCTCGGCAGCATCCGCTCGCTCGCCCGCTTCGAGGGCGTCGACGAGGCTCTCGTCGCCGAATGGCGTCGCTCGATGCCCGGAGTTGCCGAGCAATCGGAACACATTGTCCAGCGCGCCTGGAAAGCCTGGCGCTGGGCCGGAGAAATGGAAGAGATCGCCGCGAGCTTCGACACCGCCGGACTTCCCTCAGGCTTCCACGCCAACGCCGAAATCTACCGCCGCCTGGCAGGCCTGAAAAATCAGAAAGAAAAACCGCGGTCCGAAGACATCAGCACCCTCCTCCGCACATCTGGAACCAAATGACCCAACTCATCACCCAATCGATCCACGGTCCCATCGCCGTAATCGGCATCAATAACCCCCCGGTCAACGCGCTCAGCCCCGGTGTCCCCGAAGGCCTTGCCGCCGCTCTCCAGGCAGCCCAGGACAACCCCGCCATCACCGCCATTGTCATCATCGGTGAAGGGCGCACCTTCGTCGCCGGCGCCGACATTAACGAGTTCGCCAAATCCATCGCGGCAGGCAACGGAGCCGGGGCCGATCTCACCCAACTCCTCTCCGCCATCGAGAACTCCTCGAAGCCCGTCGTCTTCGCCATTCACGGCATGGCGCTCGGCGGCGGACTCGAGCTCACCATGGCGGGCCACTACCGCGTCGCTTCCCCCGATGCTCAGGTCGGCCTCCCCGAAGCCAACCTCGGCATCGTCCCCGGCGCGGGCGGCACCCAGCGCCTCCCGCGTCTCATCGGCATGGCCAAGGCCGCCGAGCTCATCGTCACCGGTCAGATCATCCAGGCGAAGGACGCGCTCGCCCTTGGCCTGCTCGATCGCGTTATAACAGGAGACCTCCGCCAGGGCGCAATCGCGTTCGCGGAAGAAATAGCGGCGAAGCGGCCCATGCCGAAGACCCGCGACCGCGAACTCATAGCGGACCCCGAAGCCCTCACCGCCGCCCGCGAGCTCGCGAAGAAAGTCCGACGTAATCAGACCGCGCCCATTATGGCGCTCGAAGCCCTCGAAGCCGCTACCAAACTCCCCTTCGACGAAGGGATCCGCAGCGAGCATGAAATCTCCCAACGCTCGCTCACCACCGAACAAGCGAGCGCCCTCATCCACGCTTTCATCGCCGAGCGCGCCGTCGCCAAAATCCCCGGTATTCCAAAGGACACGGAACCCTACCCGCTTCGGCGTGCCGCCATCATCGGCGCGGGCACTATGGGCGGAGGCATCGCCATGGCGCTCTCCAACGCCGGTATCGAGGTCCGCATCAAAGACACGACCGGGGAAGCCCTTGATCGCGGACTCGCCACCGTCCGCAAAAACTACCAGAACTCCGTCAACAAAGGCCGCTTCCCGCAGTCCGTCATGGACGAGCGCATGGCCCGCATCCACCCCCAGCTCGACTACAGCGGATTCGAAGAAGCCGACATCATCATCGAAGCCGCGTTTGAAAGCATGTCGATCAAGAAGCAGATCTTCGCCGAGATCGACACCTTGGGCAAGCCGGACTGCGTCCTCGCCACCAACACCTCCACCCTCGACATCGACGAAATCGCCAGCGTCACGTCGCGGCCCGAAATGGTCATCGGGACCCACTTCTTCAGCCCGGCCCACGTCATGCGCCTGGTCGAAATCGTGCGCGGCAAAGCGACAAGCAAGCGTGTGATCGCCACGGCAATGGCGCTCGCGAAAACTCTCAGAAAAGTTGGTGTCCTCGTCGGCAACTCCATGGGCTTCGTCGGCAACCGTATGATGTTCCCCTACATGCGCGAGGCCCAGTTCCTCATTGAGGAAGGCGCGACGCCTGCCCAGGTCGATCGCGCCCTCACGAACTTCGGCATGGCTATGGGGATCTTTGCCGTGGACGACATGGGCGGCATCGATCTGAACTGGCGCGTGCAGCAGGAGTACGCGCATCTCGTGAAGCCGGGCATCCGCCGCCCGCTGATGCTGCAAAAACTTTTCGAAATGGGCCGCTACGGCCAAAAGACTGGACGCGGCTGGTACCTCTACGACGAAAACCGCAAAGCCGCCCCCGATCCTGAAGTCGAAGCCCTCATCGAGAAGACCGCGACGGGCGCGGGCATCGAGCGACGCGCCGTCACCGACGCCGAAATCATCGAGCGCTGCATTTACGTGATGATCAACGAAGGCGCCCGCATCCTCGAAGAAGGCCACGCCTCGCGCGCCTCCGACATCGACGCCATCTACTTCTCCGGCTACGGCTTCCCCAACTGGCGCGGCGGACCGATGTGGTATGCCGGCACAGTCGGCCTTCGCAAGGTCTACGACACAATCGAAGAATTCCACGCGAAGCACGGCGAGCTCTGGGAACCCGCCCCGCTGCTGAAACGCCTCGCTCTCGCCGGTCAAAAGTTCGCCGACTTTGACGAAGAGAAGGAAGCGAGGGCGGCCGCATGACCGGGACAGCGACCCTGAAAACACGGCCCGTAAAGCTTGGCACGTCCGGAGTGCGCGTCCGCAAAACCGCTGATGGCATCCACTACGTCGACGCGACCGAACAGCTCGGCCCCTATCCGGTCAAGCTGAACGAACGCCTCGAATACTGGGCCGGCAAGACTCCCGACCAGACCCTCTTCGCCAAACGCCGCAACCGCGCTGAATGGGAGCGCCTCACCTTCGCTGACGCGCGCGAAAAAGCCCGCAACATCGGTCAGGCCATCGTCGATCGCGGACTCTCCCCCGAGCGCCCCATTGCTATCCTGTCCGGCAATGACCTCGACCAGGCCGCGCTCCATCTCGGCGCCATGTACGCGGGCGTCCCGTTCGCCCCAATCTCCACCGCCTACTCGACTGTCTCATCGGACTTCGCCAAGCTCCGCTACATCCTCGATCTCGTCAAGCCCGGCCTCATCTTCGCCGCCAACGGCCGCAAGTTTCAGAAGGCCATCGAAGCCACCGTCGGTCATTTGGGCAGAGACCCGGGCATCGAAATCGTTTGCGTGGAAGACCCGATCCCGGGCGCCACCTCATTCACGGACTTCCTCAACACACGCGCCGGCTCGTCGCTCGAAGACGCGTATGCACGCGTCAATGGCGACACCATCGTCAAGTTCCTCTTCACTTCCGGCTCGACCGGGAAGCCCAAAGCCGTCATCAACACCCAGCGGATGTGGTGCAGCAATCAGGAGCAGATCGCCAGCTGCTTTCTCTTCCTCAAAGAGGAGCCGCCCGTCATCCTCGACTGGACGCCCTGGAACCACACCTTCGGCGGCAACCACGACGTCGGCTTCTGTATCTACAACGGCGGCACGCTCTACATAGACGACGGACGCCCCGTCGCCGGGCTGTTTGAAGAATCGGTCCGCAACTTCCGCGAGATTCCGACGACGTTCCACCTCAATGTCCCGCGCGGCTACGAGTGCCTGGTGCCATTCCTGCGCGCAGACAAGAAACTGCGCGAAGTCTTCTTCAGCCGCCTGAACCTGATGTTCTACGCGGGCGCGAGCTTGTCGCAGCCCGTTTGGGATGAGCTCGACGCCCTCTCCATCGAAACCACAGGCGAGCGCGTGCTCATGCTGACCGGACTCGGCGCAACCGAAACATCCCCCTTCGCCCTCGCCTCACGCCGCGAAGTCGAGCGCGCCGGCATGGTCGGAGTCCCCGCGCCCGGCGTCGAGCTGAAGCTCGTTCCGAATGAAGGCAAGCTGGAAGCCCGCGTTCGCGGACCCAACATCACCCCCGGCTATTGGCATCAACCGAAACTGACGCAGGAGGCCTTCGACGAAGAAGGCTTTTACAAATTTGGCGACGCACTCCGCTATGTGGACGAGGCCGACCCCGAACGCGGCTTCCTCTTCGACGGCCGCATCGCCGAGGACTTCAAACTCTCCTCCGGCACTTGGGTCAGTGTCGGACCGCTGCGCCTGAAGTTCATCCAGCACGCCGCCCCATACGCCAAAGACATCGTCGTAGCCGGCCACGACCGCGAATACATCGCGGTGCTGATCATCCCGGAAGCCGAGCCCTGCACGGACGAAAAGTTCCGCGAAGTTCTCGAGGCGTTGGCGGCGCAAAGCACCGGAAGCTCCAACCGCATCGCCAGAGCAACCGTTTTGCGTGAACCGCTTAACGCGGACGCCAACGAAATCACCGACAAAGGCTCCATAAACCAACGCGCCGTTCTGTCATACCGCGAAGCATTGATACACGACCTGTACTCCCCCAACCCTTCAGAGAGAGTGATAATCGTGTGACAACCCTGCCGTTCACGTTGAATGCTTCAAGTTGGCAGGATGGTGGCACAGGCTTCAGCCTGTGGCTTTCACTCCCCACTAACCAGCTGAAGCATCGGAGCCTCGTCGTCGCTTGACTCCACATCCTTCAGCCGTTTCTCGATAGCGCGGGTCCGGGTGGCCGCGTCATCCACGGTAGCGGTCGCTTGTTCCAACCGCTTCCGTATCGTGGCAAGTACCGTCGAGTACTTCCCAAATTGGCTTTTGACTTCGCCGAGCAGCTTCCAGACCTCGCTCGACCGCTGCTGTATGGCGAGCGTCCGGAAGCCCATCTGCAAGCTGTTCAGGAGGGCAGCGAATGTAGTCGGGCCAGACAGCACGACCCGAAAGTCGTTCTGCAGCGACTCGGCGAGGCCGGGGCGACGCAAAGCCTCGGCGTATAAACCCTCGGTGGCAAGAAAGAGGATACCGAAGTCGGTAGTGCGGGGAGGCGCCAGATACTTCCCGCTGAAAGTGCGGGCGCAAGCCCGCACCACCGTCTCCAACTCGCGAGCCGCGGCCTCAACGGCGTCGGCATTCCCGAGCTCGGACGCGGCGGCTAGCCGCTGGTAAGCGTCCATCGGAAACTTCGCATCGACCGGAAGCCAGACGCCTTCAGGCATCTTGATCGCGAACTCGACGCGCTCGGCGGTGCCGGTGGTGGAAACGTTCCGGTCATATTGATCGGGCGCCAGTATCTGGGCGAGCAGGTTTTCCAGTTGCACCTCGCCCCACGCGCCGCGTGTCGTGACGTTGCTCAGCACGCGCTTGAGATCGCCAACGCCGGATGCCAGGTTCTGCATTTCGCCGAGGCCCTTATGGACCTGCTCGAGCCGTTCGCTGACGAGCCGGAACGATTCGCCGAGCCGCGATTCGAGCGTGGTTTGCAATTTCTCGTCGACGGTGTGGCGCATCTGTTCGAGCCGCTGATCGATGAGACGGTGGATCGATTCGAGCTGCCGCTGCTGCTCACGCTGCGTGTCCGTGAGCGAATTGCGGAGCCATTCCCCGCGCTGGTCCGTTTGCGACGCCAGCGCGCGCAGGTCATCGCGGAGGCGGATCTCGAGTCCGTCGCTGGCGCGCAAGCGCAGAAGGAGAAGCAGGTTGATGACGAGTACGACGATGAGAAGTAACAACAGGACGGCGGAGAACATTTCCGTAACGCTCTGTTTTATTGTAAGCCGACGGCCGATTCCGCCGGTGAGCCGGCGACTTTAAAGAATTGAATAAGTCAAACGCGTGATTCCGGATGGGCAGTGTGCACAGGCAAACCGGCTGGGCGAGCGAGCGGGCATGAGCCGCTGCTCACACATGATCCGTCTATTCCTTCGGAGGCAGAAGCTCCTTCAGATTTCCAATCATCTCCTGCTCGGATGGGGAGAAGCGGCCGCGGAAATCGTCGGTACTCATATGGGCCTGACGATTTTCGTCCGTCATATTCGACATGCGGCGCAGTTCCTGGTTGACGGCTTTCCTGCGGTCGTCGGGAAGCGCGTTCAGTTCCCGAGCGGAGCGGCGTACCTGCTTCTGCCGTTGCGGCGGCAGGCTGTTCAGGCGGTCCAGACGATCCAGACGGCGCTCCTGGGCGGCTGGCGGCAGACTTTCGAAATTCTGAATACGCTTTTCGATCTGCGCGCGGCGGGCCGGCGGCAGTTGCGACAGCGCCTTCTCACGCTCTTCCGGCGTCATATTTTGCAGCCTGAGAAGAATCTGTTCGCCGGGACGATTGTTGGCTTTGGGAGCCCGCGGGTTTTGTGCGCGCGGCTGCGCCTGCCGCACAGCCGAATGCGCTGCGTTCTTTTGAGCGGCGCACAGAGGAACCATCAAAGCGGCGAAAATCAAAACCGTGACTGGGCGAGACAGGCGCATCTCTGGAATTACATGGGCTTTGAATTGGCCGCGGCGGGTAACATCACCGCGTCCAATTGATGCAGGAGATCGATGTCGTCGAGGGTTTGTTCGACCTGGTCAGCCTCTCGAATCGTCATGTTGGAAAAGCCGGGATGTTCGCCTGTACGAGCCGCCGAATGGTCGAACATGAAACCCGCGGCGATCACCAAAATGGCGGCGGTCAGCGAAACCATCGGCTTCCAGTTCGCCATCCGCAGCGACTCGGCGAGGCTGTTGTACCAGGGCTGGGCGGCGGCCTCGATGCGCTGCCAAAGACGGCGATTGAATTCGAGGCTGACGGGCGCGGGCTTCCACAAGTCGAGCGCTTCCCAGACCGCGGTTTGTTCGATGCGGAACGCGGCGCATGCGGGGCACTCTTCCATGTGGCGCTCCAGCCGGGCTTTGCGGATCGCGCTGGCGGGGTTATTCAGCCGGCCCGATGCGTAGTCCAGCAGGAGCTCATTGTGAGCCGATTTATCAAGTAGTGGGCAAGTCATTTGGCGGCTCCCGTAATCATGTGTGCAAGTCTTGCGCGCAGGGTCTCATAGGCGCGAAACAGCAGACTCTTCACTGCCGACTCGGAACACTCGAGAACGCTGGCGATTTGAGAATATTCCATCTCCTGGTACTTATGCATCAGAACCGCGGCGCGCTGTTTCTCCGGCAGCAATCCGATCGCGTCTCTGACTTCCTGCAGCCTGGTTTCATAAACCATACGCTGCTCCATTGAGGGAGCCTTGTCGGACACTTCCCGGGCCGGTAGTTCGCCATCCTTCTCCGCCGGCCTCGGGGCGTCGAGCCGTTGAAGCGCTTTCTCATACCGGCCGTCCCGCAGCGAGTTGAGCGCCAGATGCGTCGCGATGCGGAACAGCCAGGTGGTAAATTTCGCCGTCGGCTCGTAGCTCTCTCTCGACCGATATACCCGCAGAAAGACTTCCTGCGAAAGTTCTTCGGCGACTGCTCTGTCCTGTACCATGCGGAACACGAAGTGGATAACCGGGTTTCGGTGTTTTTCCAGGAGGACACCAAAACTATGCTCGTCGCCATCCCGGACCCGGAGCATCAATTGCGCATCCCGATCGAGGGGCGGCGCCGCGCCGCCAATCGTGTTAACCCCTTGAGTCATGAATAGTTTCGCGGTCGGCATCATGACTGCATCGTTTACAACGCCCGCTCCGCAGCGCGCTCCCTGTCATCGTACGGGCACTTCATTCCTCAAAGCACGGCTCATCAGCCGTTTGATTGCTTCCCCCGGCGAACGGCTGCCCTCCAGAACCGCGTTCATTTCCGCGGCTATAGGCAAATCAACACCGTGCCGCGCCGCAAGTTGCAGCGCAACTGAGGTGGTTTTCACACCTTCGGCAACCATCGGACTCGAGTCCAGAATGCGGTCGAGCGCGAGCCCCGAGGCGAGCTTGAGACCGACCTGACGATTCCGGCTGAGATCACCGGTACAAGTCAGCACGAGGTCCCCGAGGCCCGCCAGGCCGGAAAGGGTTTCAGCGCGCGCGCCGAGGGCAACTGCCAGACGGGTGAGCTCGGCAAGTCCGCGGGTGATGAGGGCGGCGATCGCGTTGTGGCCGAGGCTGAGTCCGTCGCTGATGCCGGCGCCGATGGCGATGACGTTTTTGAGAGCGCCGCCAATTTCCACGCCGATGGGATCGTGGCTGCCATAGGCCCGGAATGTCGGGCCGGCGAAGGCGGTCTGGAGGTGGCTGACGAGTGAGACTTCTTCGGAGGCGATCACGACGGCGGTCGGGCTTCCCGTCGCGACTTCGCGGGCAAACGTGGGGCCCGAGAGTATTGCAAGCGGATGGTGGGGACCGGTGACCTCGCGGATCACCTCCGACATGCGCAGCAGGGTGGTGGATTCGAGCCCTTTTGTCGCGCTGACGATCGGAGTAGAGGAGCGCAAATAAGGGACGAATTGGGTGCTCACCGCGCGGAGGACGTGCGATGGGACCGCGCAGATGATAACGTCCGCGCCGTCAAGCGCGGCTTCGAGAGAATTCCCGGCCCGCACGTTCGCGGGAATCTGGATTCCGGGGAGAAACGTGTCGTTGATGCGGGTCGCCTGGAGGCGGGATGCGAGCTCGGGCTCATAGACCCAAAGCGCGACTTCTTCGAAGCGTGATGCGAGAACGCAGGCGAGCGCAGTGCCCCAACCGCCTCCGCCGGCAATGGCGAGGCGGGTCATGCGTATCGCGAGAGACCCCCCGGCGACCAGATCGCCAGCGCCACATGCTTTCGTGGAATCCTGCTGCAGCGAGAATGCATGCTGAACTCCACTAGCCTGTCCTGCGGAAGGAGAAGATGCGCTCCTCGCCCGCGCGGATACGGTCGATGTTGGCACGATGGCGGTAGATGATAATAACGGCCGCTCCGATAGCGGAGACGAGGACCGGCCAGCCGGGGTGGAGAATCATCCAGCATCCGATTGGAAAAAGGCCGGCGGCGATTATGGACCCCAGCGAGAGATAGCGAGTCCACGCCACGATGAGGATAAAGAGCAGCACGACAGCGAGCAGGGGCACGGGCGTCAGGTAGAGATACGCGCCGACAAAACTGGCTACCGCTTTCCCGCCTTTGAAGCCGATCCAGATCGACCACGCGTGGCCCGCCAGCGCGGCGAGCGCGGCGGCGCTCATCCAAAGCTCGCTGCCGCCGGAGAGGTAGCCCGCGAGCCAGACGGCTCCCCATGCTTTGGCCGCGTCGAGAAGCAGAGTGAGGATGCCGGCGAGGGGTCCGGTGGTGCGAAGGACGTTGGTGGCTCCGATATTTCCCGAGCCGGACTCACGCACGTCCGAGCCAGTCATCAGCCTGACGATGATCAGTCCGAAAGGAATTCCGCCGATGAGGTAAGCGGCGACAACAGCGAGTGCTCCCATCACTGCGGTGGCCCCGCCTGCGAGCTCGCGGCGGCAAGCGGAAACACAGCCAGCGAAGAATAGACGGAGCCTTTGGGTCCGGTTTGGCTCAGGTAAAGCTGGAACTCTGTGGCGGGAAAAGTCCCGAAGTCTGTGTTTGTCATGTTGGCGAGGTGCTCGCGGAGGTCTCGAAGGTCCTCGTGTTTGATTTTGGCAAGTGTCAGGTGCGGGGAATACGGGCGATCTTCAGACGCGATCCCGAGGGCGTGCAGAGCTTTGTCGGTATTGGCTGCAAGCTCGGCAAGATGTGGACCACCGCGGACCGCGGCGAAGAGGGTCCGGGGATGATGAGGGTTGGGGAAGTATCCGAAGCCCGCGATCGTGATGTCGAACGGCCCTGGGACTTTCACTTCTTCCAGGGCCGACTCGAGCATCTCGAGCTTCGCTTCCGGCCACTCGCCGATGAATTTTGTCGTGATGTGGAAATTTTCAACCGCCGACCAGCGCAGAGGCCCGAGCGGACGTAACTGTTTGAACACGCGCGCGAGGTTGTCGAGCACGTTGCCTGCGATAGGAATCCCGGCGAACAACCGCATATGTCAGGAAGGTCCTGGATTATTCTGACATGTTGATGGCGCGTGTCCGGATCATTCACTGGAAGCCGGCGGAGGCGGCGGGGTTGATCGATGCCTGCAGAGCGTGCGGGCTCGAGGTGGAATACACCGATGCGGATTATCCGGGGCAGGTGAAAGCCGTGCGCGCGAATCCGCCCGACGCGCTCGTCATCGATCTGACGGCCAGGCCGGCGCATGGGCGCGACGTGGCGACGGCGTTTCGACGGACGAAGTATGCGCGGCATATCCCGCTGGTGTTTGTGGACGGCGAGCCGGAGAAAGTGGCGGCGGTGCGCGAGCGTCTGCCCGATGCGACGTACTGCACGCGAAAGCAAATCGGGGGGAAGATCAAAGCCGCTTGCGCGAAGCCGGTGAAGAATCCGGTGGTTCCGGGCGGTTTGATCGAGCGGTACGCGGCCCGAACGGTCGCTCAGAAGCTGGGCATCAGGGAAGGATCTAATGTCGCATTGTTTGACCCGCCGCGCGACTATGTGGCGGCGCTCGGTGAACTGCCGGATGGCGTGGACCTGCTCGAAGATCCGGATGAGATTTATCCCGTAACCTTGTGGTTCGTGCGCGATCCCCGCGCTTATCGAGCCGGGATGCGGAGGATGCAGGCGATTGCGGATCGCACGAAGCTGTGGATCGTGTGGCGCAAGAATTCGACCAATGGGCTGACGCAGTATGTGGTGCGGGATACGGCCCTTGAAGCCGGACTCGTCGATTACAAAATCTGCGCGGTCAACGAAGAGTGGAGCGCAATGGCATTGGCGCGGCGGAAACGGCGTTGATCCTGCAGCGGAAGTTTTACGCGCGCCCAACGATTGACGTGGCACGCGAACTGCTTGGCAAGGTGCTCGTGCATGGTCCGGTGGCCGGGATGATCGTCGAGACTGAAGCCTACCTCGGGGGGGACGATCTCGCGTCGCACTCGGCGGCGGGGATCACGAATCGAACGCGCGTGATCTTCGGTCCGGCCGGACATGCTTACGTCTATCTGTCGTACGGAATGCACGACTGTTTGAATATCGTCGCCGAGCAGGAGGGAACGCCAGGGTGTGTGTTGATCCGGGCTCTCGAGCCGGTCGAAGGGGTCGACGTGATGCGGGCGCGGCGGGGGAAGGCGCGATCGGATCGCGATTTGACGTCGGGTCCGGGGAAGTTGACGCAGGCCATGGCGATTACGAGAAAGCACTCGGGCGTGGACATCACACACGGAGATCTGGTGGTGCGGAGCGGGTCGCGCACAAGTTCCTTTGAGATCGCGGTGACGCCGCGGATCGGGATTACCAAGTGCGTGGACTTGCCGCTGCGGTTCCTGATTCGAGGGAATCGTTTTGTTAGCGGGCGGAGGGTCGATGAGTGAGCTTTGGCTGATTCGGCACGGTGAGACGGAGTGGAGTCTTTCGGGCGCGCACACCGGGAGAACCGACCTGCCGCTGACAGCGGCGGGCGAGCGCAAAGCACGCGGGCTGCAGGCCCGGCTCGCGGGACGGGAGTTTGCGCTGGTGCTGACGAGCCCGCTGCAGAGGGCGCGGCGGACATGCGAGCTCGCGGGCTATGGTGCGATCGCGCAGGACGATCCGGATCTGATGGAGTGGGATTACGGCGCATATGAAGGGCGGACTACCGCGGACATCCATCGGGACCGGCCTGACTGGTCGCTGTTCCGCGACGGAGTGCCCGGCGGAGAGGCGATCGACCACGTCGCCGCCCGCGCACGCCGGGTGATCGCGCGCGCTGTTGCTGCCGGTGGAGACGCCGCGTTGTTTGGACATGGCCATATCCTGCGGATTCTGGCGGCCTGCTGGCTCGATTTTGCGCCCGCTGCGGGCGAACACTTCGCGCTGGGCACCGCGGGAATGGGCGTGCTCGGATACGAACACGAGACCCGCGTAATCGCGCGGTGGAATATTTAATTTCCCTCCACGCTTTTCATGGTCCGTGGCGCGGACTTCAGTCTGTCGTGCCTGCACTCATGCAGGCACTCCTGGAGGGCCAACTTAAACCAAGCTGCGTCCCGAAAAGTCGGGACGCAGCACGCGCGAGTGCGCGCCACGCGTCTTCACGCAACTCTCAATCGCCACCGTGTTCGTCTACTTCACCGGCAGGAACGACGTCGTGCCGGCAGCGCCACCGATCGAGATCGTCACGGGCTGCGCGCCTGTTGTGCTCGTTTGTGGCACGACGGCGTTGATTTGATAAAGGCCCGCGTTGCCAGGCGTCATCCCGCTAAATTGCACGGCGGCGTCCAGCCCCCCGATTTTGACAACCGGGGTACCGGTCGTGCGCGCCAGCGGGCCGGAAGGCGCCGGGTCCCCGCTGGCCGGCTGGTTGGTGACCGGTCCCAGCCCATTGGCGAAGAGCTGAACGATACGTCCGCGGGCAACCGGATTGGCATCCGTGATGACGTTATTGCCTTCGTCCAGAGCCGCCGCCGCGTGTGTTTGGGAAGAGAGTTCGAAGAGCGCGGGCGCGTAACTTGCGACCGGTGTCGTGTAGAGCACGCCGGAGCTGTCCCCGGCACTTACTTTTATCTGCACGGCCGGCTGGCCCGCGAGTTCCCAGGGAACCTGCACGTTCACCTGGCCGGGGCTGACAAACACGATGTGGCCGGGGACGCTGACATCGGGGTTATCGAAACTCACGGTGACATTGTTCAGGGCGATCGGCAGAAACGGGGTTGTGTAGGACCCGGTGATCTGCGCGAGATTGGTCCCGTAAATCGAGATGTACGATCCGGGCGCCACCGCGTTGCCGCTGTAATTGGCGGCGTTCACGATGCCGTCGGGAGTGATAACCGGCTGGAGATTGCCTGTTGCCTGGAAAGTCGCGCTCAGGCTTCCGGCTGTGATGGTGTAAGTGTTCGTGCCGGGGTTCGGGCCGAGAATCATGGCTGCAGCGCCGATGCCGTAACGATCTGTCTTGTTGGCGATCGGCGTGAGTCTGCCGCCCCCGGCGCTGACTGTAAAGGTCAGCGGCGAGTTCGCTACCGGCACGCCGTATTGATCGAGCAACTGCATGATGATGTATCCGCCGGTGGTTTGCTGTCCCACGACTCCGTCATCGCCATTGCCGGCCATTGAAATGAGGTTCTTCGGGATTCCGTCACCGACGAGGTAGAGGTAAGGAATACTCACGGGATTCGGGGTTCCGGTGATCGTGACGAAGCCTTCGTAGATGCCCGGCGCGGGCGCGGCGCCCGACAGGGTGAGATTGATGTTGCCGGTTGCGTTCGGGGCGATCGTGAGACTGGGGCGATCGATCGAGGTGTGGGCGGTGGTTTCGGGCGTACGGCGGTTCAGAGCGACACTCAACGTGAGCGGCGTCGTTCCAATGTTGGTGAGCTGGAATTGCTGGGTGAACGGCAAAGTGGAGGTGTTCACCACGCCGAAGGATGCATTCGCCGGCGACACGATCAGAGTGTTCTGCAGGGCGAACGCGGCGCTGGCCTTGCCTGAGCCCACCGCGAGCACGGAAGCGGGCAGGCCATTTTCGGTCGGATCCTGCGTGGCGGTGTTTACGATCGCCGACTTGATATCGAGCGCCGAGAGCGCGGGACGGGCCTGCTTGACGAGCGCCGCGAGACCGGCGATCTGCGGGGCGGAGAAGCTGGTCCCCTGAGTGACGAGAAAGCCGCTGGGCGAGTAGAGATCCCCATTGGGGTCGTAGCTCTGGCCCGCGAGATAGAGATCGACGCCGACGGCGGCAATGTCGGGTTTGAGGGCGGCGGAGCCGGTGGTGGGCCCGTGCGCACTGAATGGCGCGACCTGGTTGAATGTCGCGATGTCGAATGGCGAGAATTTCGGATCGATGCTTGCCGTCGTCCGCGGGTTCCCGGCCAGATAACTGCGAATCGCGGCGCCGTCGCTGTAGCCGACGAATGCGGTGGGAATCGTCGTGCTGCCGAGGCCGCTGGGCGCGAGCAATGTATCGTCACCCGGGTTGTTGGTGACGATCACGCCGGCGGCGCCCGCGGCTTGAATACCCAGGACTTTCACCTCGAAGGTACAGGCGCCACGTTGCACAAGAACGATCAAGCCGGTCAGCGATCCGGCCGGCGGGGCCGTGCAGGACTGGGGATCACCAGCGACGGCGGCATCGCCCAACGGGCCGGCGGCGGTCACGGAGAGCGCGGGGCCGTCACCGAGGCGCGCGTGGTACGTGCCGAGTCCGCTGACGGTGAGATCATTTCCCCAGCTATGGGAATTGGTGGTGGCGGCGACCGCAATGGCCGCGGGGGCATCGCCGGGAGAATTCATGGTGCCGAAGCCGGGCTGGAGAGGGAGGCCGTTTTGTCCGCTATTGCCTGCCGCCGCGACCACGAGCATGCCCGCGAGCACGGCGTTCTGGACGACGCTCGCCTCGGGGTCGCAACTCTGGCCAAGTGAGAGGCCGCAGGTCGAGCCGGCGTCGAGGGGTCCGGAAAGAGCGGGGGCACCGAGTGAGAGGACGACGACATCCATGCCGTCGTCGAAAGCATCTTCCAGCGCTTCAATGACTACGTCGCCGGAAGTGAAATCGTTCACGCCGGGCGATCCGAAGACTTTGTAGCTGCCGAGAAAAGCTTTGGGCGCGACGCCGGTGATCGTGTCGGTGGGTCCGATGCTCGTAGCGCCGGCCGCGGCCATGGCGACGGCCGTTCCGTGGCCGATGCGGTCGCGCGGCGAAGGGTCATCGGGGCGCGACACGGCCGCGCTGGCCCACGTCAGCACGGGGACATAGCTGCGCGAAACGATTACCTTGTTGTTTGTGTATGCGCAGGTCCCGGGTGAGCAGACGGGGAAGCCTTTTGAAGCATCGGTTGCCGTGCAATCGACCCACTGATCGGCCTGGGTCCCAGGAAAGAGAACCCGGCAAACGGGGAAGCCGGAAGGCGGCGTAAGCGAAGGGTCCTGAAACGCCGGGTGCGTCGCCTCGATTCCCGTATCGATTATGCCGATCCTGACGCCAGCGCCGGCGTTGCTCGGCCCTCCAAGGAGACTCCATGCGGCGGGCACGTCGATCAATTGCTCGGCGCGGTCGAGAGTGCGGTGGAAGCGCCGCAGAGGAGCAACCTGCGAAACGCCTGCCAGGGACTTGAGTTGCTCGGCATCGGCGGGCGAGGCTTCCACGAAGATGGCATTCAGCAGGGTATGGGAAGCGCCGGTGATCCGGACGCCGCGGCGTGCGATGCGTGCTTTCATCGCCTGCTGCCGAGGCTGCAGACGCGCGCGGGCGGTCGCGACGGCGGCCTTTCCCCCTTGCGCGCGTGCCGTTATGGGAGCCGGCTCGGAGAGAATCACGGCGTAGCGTTGAAGCCGCTGGGACCATCCGGCGGCCGCAGAAAACAAGCCGAGGAAAAGAATGGCGAAGGCGCGAAGGCAGCGCTCGCTGTTAAAGTGCACGCACAGCCTCCTCTATCTGCCTGGCAATCGCCGCATAGTCGTCGCCCTCAACCCGAATTGGCGCGCCAAATTTCACGCCCGCCCGTCCCGGCGTGGCGAACTTTGCAGATTTGTGCAGCACGCGCTCGAGGCCCTCCAGCCGCACCGGCACGACCGGCGTCCGCAGCCGTGACGCCAGCATTCCCACGCCCGGCTGGAAAGTATTGATCTCGCCGGCGTCCGTCCGTCTGCCTTCAGGAAAGATCACGATGCACTTGCCCTCGGCCCCAAGTTCGCCCGCATACCGCAGCGCCTCCCGCGCGCCCAACTCTCTCTGCGGCAATGGAAACGCCTGGAATACCAGCGCGGCCAGGTAATAACTCAGACCGCTGGTGAACCGCTTCCGCCACGTATACCGCGCGGGATGGAAATGCGCGTCGAAGAACTCCCTGGCCATCGCTGGGGAGGCCCGGTATCTCCACTTTGCCGGAAGCGCCGAAAGAATCATCGGGACATCGAAATGGCTTTGGTGATTCGACGCGAAAATCACCGGCGGGTCCACGGCGCGCAGGTTGTCGAGCCCGCTCACCTTTATCCAGGCGAAGGCGCGCGCCAGCGGGAGAATCAGACCGGGCAGCGCGATCCGCCGCAGCCAGCGCGCAGGGCCTCGACGATTCCACTCCGGGAATTCGAACGACTCGGCGACAACCGGAGCCTGGCGGCTCAGGTCGCCGACAGTACGGGCGCCTGCGAACTGCGACTCGCTGAGCGCGGCGCCCGTACGCTGCTCGAGTTCCATCATCAACTGGATGCGGTCGAGCGAACTCAGCGCCAGATCGTCGAGCGCAGTATTTGCGTCGACAGTCCGGCCACCCGCGAACTTGCGAATGATGTCCGGAATGGTTCCGCCACCATCGCTTGGGGGGCGCGCCCCCGAATTGACCCATGCCGCAATCTCGACCCGCTTCAGCTTGTTCGTTCCGGATGTCCGGGGCAGCGCATTGCCGGGCCATATGGAGAAGCCGCGGATTCGCTGATGCCCCTCCAGCCGCCCGTTGACCTCGTTCACGACCGCCTCCGCCGCCGCTCCCGGATTTAACACCAGCACAGCGTGCACCTGCTCGCGCGGCCCGTGTTTCTCCGCCACCACTGCGGACTCGCGCACTCCCGGCGACGCATTCAGCGCCCGCTCGACATCCTCCGGATAGACGTTTAGCCCATCCGGCGAGACGATCATCTCCTTCTTGCGCCCGAGAATCTTCAGGCGCTTCCCGGCATCGAGCTCACCGATATCGCCGGTGTGCAGCCAGCCCTGCTCGTCCCGAATGGAGCCATGGCCGGTCGAGCCCTCGCCGTAGTACCCGGGCGTGATGTTCTCCCCCCGCAGCAGCACTTCGCCGTCGGGCGCGATGCGAATCTCGACTCCCCCGATCGCCTTGCCGACCGTGCCCTTGCGCGAATCGAACGGATGATTCAGCGTCGCGACCGGCGCGGTCTCGGTGAGCCCGTAGCCCTGAATCACCACATAACCGAGCTTGCCCCAGAATTCTTCGAGCGCCGGATCGAGCGGCGCCGCCCCCACTACGAAGCTCCAGAATTTCCAGCCGAAGTGCCGATGAACGCGCCGGTACTGCCACCATTTCCGATACCATTTGGAATGGCGGGCTGGCGCCGCCGCTTCCGGCACCGCCTGCACGATGTAGTCCCGCAGCAGTTCGAGCATCTGCGGGACGCAGACCAACACCGAGATCCTGCGCCGCCGGATCAGGTGCGCCGCATCGCGCGGATTGTAGCCGCCCGTGAAGTAAACTTCGCCCGCGATCATGGGCGGGATGAAGGCGGCCATTGTCTGCCCGAACATGTGGCTCAACGGCAGCAGATTCAGGAAGCGAATGGGCGCGAATGGACCCATGTACTTTCGATATTTCGCGATACCTTCGTCGATCGGCTTCAGGTTTGCGAGGATATTGCGGTGCGTGATCGTCACGCCTTTGGGTTCTCCGGTGGCGCCTGAGGTGAAAAGAATCTCGGCCAGATCGCCGGGCGGTGCTGGAGAAAATGTTTCGGAAAAGTCACTGTTGTGGATGTCGCGCAGGGGCCATACAGGGCAGGGAAGACCTTCCGGCGCCTGCATTCCCTCACCAATCAGCAACGCCCGCGCCTGAACAATGCCCGCGATCTTCCCGGCGATCGTCGCCGACGACCGGAAATCGACCGGAACAACGATCACGCCCTCGAGCACCGCGCCCCATAGCGCGACCACCCACTCGGGCCGGTTCTCGCCCCAGAACACGATGCGCTCGCCTTTCGCGATTCCAGCGTCGCGCAATTGCCGCGCAAATGCGACCGCGGCGCCGCCCGCTTCGGCATAAGCAAAACGCCGGACGCCAATGTCACCTTCGTAACAAAGAAAGCGGCCCGGGTTCTTCCGCCAGAGCTCGAAAAACGCCGCGAGGGATGCCGGATCGCCAATCACCTGTTAGATTCAAACATACGGGCATTCGTGAATCCGAGCCCGGCCGCGAGGCATCTCATCGGGGATGTCCCCAGCATCCCCTTTAGGGGTGCTGGCTGCAATTCCAAAACTCCATTGAAAGAGGAAACGACATTCATTATGGCAACACCTGTCGAAAGCGCGAATCTGATCCTGAAGCTGTACGAACTCCGCCGCGAGCCCGTGATGCGCGAGGCGCGCAATTATTTTCTGTCATTCGATCCGCGGTCGGTCGAAGATTATATGGCGGGCATGATGGGCCCGAACAGCGCGTACATCCGCATGGTTGTCTCGTATTGGGAAATGGCGGCCTCGTTCGTGGCGAGCGGAGCGGTCGATGCGAAGATGTTCGCGGATAGCGCCGGCGAGCATGTTCTGGTGTTCGGAAAGATCGAGGGTTTCCTTCCTCAGTTGCGCCAGATGATGGGCAACCCGACGATGTTCTCGAATCTGGAGCAGGTCTGTACCGCCTCGCCCGGTTTGGAAGCAGTGCGGGCGACTACCGAACGCATTCGCGGCATGATCGCGGCGCGCGCGTCGGCTGCGACGAATTAGGTTTGCGAAATCGGGGCGGCTCCGGGAATCCGGGCCGCCTCTCAAGCGGCCCTCGTGGGGCGATTGGCAGCGGCTACTTGCCGACCATATGCTTCGGGTCGCGGTTGTTCTCTTCGCAGATGCTCTCGATCAGGTCAGTGTCCGGCAGAAGCCGCCACGCCATCTTCACGGTCCATGGCTTCGTGTACATCTCGGGATCGTCAATCGTCACCTCGATGTCCATGTGGCCGACCTTCGGACGCGTGAATCTCTCGGTCACTTTCAGGTGTTGGGTGCCAGGCAGCCCTTTCATATCCAGCCAGGTGCGGCCGTTCTGACCAATGGTTTCGACGACGAAGGTGTCTTTGTCCCAATGGCCGATCGAGTAGCCCATCCACGCCGGCTGAGGATCTTTCGGGAGCGGGCGCCCATCGGTGAATATCTGCCGGTAGATCGTGCGCGACTCGTGGAGCAGGAGCGTCAGGTCTTCGGTCTGGACCAGTTTTAGCCCGTCGGGGATGGTGTCTTTTTCGGGGATGCCCGAAGGCAGGCAATAGGCGCCGGGATGGTCTTTGCCGTTATTGTCGATGCGCTCGTTGTAAATCTTCCGCCCGGCCGGATTGAGCGGGATGTCGTCAATCTTGTAGTCAGCCGCGAGATTCAGCAGATACTTTGTCGGATCCTCGGGGACCCAGAAGCCGGAGAGATCCGGCTTGCCGTAAGAAGTCCGGGCCGGCGGCGCGTTCATGTCGACCTTACCGTCGGGCGTGCGGGGGACGTGTTTCCACGGCCAGGGGTCCCATTGTGCATTGGCGCCGGTTGCGGCGGCTGCCAACAAAAGCGCGACGGAAATCTTCCGGCGGAGCGATTCGATCATTGATCGAGTCTACTCCTGTTTGGGCAGCCGAAAGTAGAACGTGGATCCCGCGCCCTCTTCCGATTCGACCCAGATTTTGCCGTTGTGCGCTTCGACGATGCGGCGGGCCAGCGCGAGGCCGATACCTGCGCCGGGGATGTCCCGCCCGTGCAGGCGATTGAAGATCGTGAACACGCGCGCGCGGAATTCGGGTTCGATGCCGATGCCGTTGTCACGGACGGAGAAGATCCAACTGTCTCGGTCTTCGCGGGCGGAAATGTGAATTTCGGGCGGGACGCCGGGCTTTCCGTACTTGATGGCGTTGCTGATCAGATTTTGAAACACGTATTCCAGTTGTTCGTTGGCCTGGATCATCGGCAAACGATCCGTCGTAATCTTCGCGCCGCTCTCCTGAATGGTCGATTCGAGTGCCGCCGTAACTCGCCGGATCAACTCGTCAACCGCAATCGAAGAAATCTTGTTGTCGCCGGCCCCTGCCTGCGCGTATTTCAACAACCCGTCGATGAAGACACGCATCTTCGTCGCGCCGCCGGAAATGAATTGGAGGCTGTGGATGATTTCCGCATCGCGATTGCTTCGCGAATCGGCTCCGAGCCGCAGATTGAGCAACTCAACGTAAGAAGAAATCGTGCGCAGGGGCTCGTTGAGATCGTGGCCAACCCGGTACGCGAACCAGCGCAACTCTTCGTTGGAGCGGCGCATTTCATCCTCGGCGCGGCGGGCGCGCAGAAAAGCGTTCACCGTCGCGAGCAGGACGGACGGCTCGACCGGCTCGACGAGATATCCGTCGGCGCCGGCGTTGAGTCCGCTGACCTGGTGCTGCGTCAGGATCGAGGACGCCGAGATATGAAGGATCGTGATGGCCGAAGTTTGCGGGTTCTCCCGAAGCTGCCGGCACACTTCAAATCCATTCATATCGGGAAGATTGACGTCGAGGAGGATCAGCGGGGGCTTTTCCCGTTCCACGATCTCGAGAGTTTCACGGCCAGACCCCGCTTCGATAACACGATACCCGGCTTGCTTCAATAACTTCGTGCGGGCGTATCTGCCGGGAACGTAATCATCCACATTCAGGATAGTGTCGGGGGCGTTCATATCAATCATTTCGGCCCGCCTGCGAACTGACTGTGGCGGCGTTGTTCAGAGTTCGGCGAACGGTATCGCCGAGAGTGGCTTCGCTCACGTTGTCTTTTCCGATGATAGCGATGCAATGGGGGACGAGACGCTGGCGGTCATCGTCCTTGAGTACACGGGATGTGACGATTACTACAGGGATGCGGGCGGTCTCGGCGCGGCTCTTGAGTTCACCGAGCACTTCGTACCCGGTCATATCGGGCATGGTCAGGTCGAGAAGGATGATGTCCGGCTGGATGGCTGTGGCGCGCGTGATGCCGGGCAATCCCGAACTCTCTTCGATAACGGTGACGGGAAGGTTTCGCAGCGATTGGCGGAGAAGATAACGGTCCACATCGCTGTCGTCGATGATTAGCACGCGGCTAAGGCTCGACTCGCCGGTCAGGGCGCGCAACTGGTTCAGCAATTCCATGCGATCCACCGGTTTGATCAGCCAGCAATCGGCGCCGAGATGGTAGCCCTTCGCCTGATCGTCGAGCGAACTGGCGACAATGAGCGGAATGGTTCTGGCGCGCGGATCTTTCTTAAAGAATGCGATCAGGCCCCATGTGTCTTCGGCGCGCAGAACGATATCCAGGATAATGGCGCAAGGTTCAATGCGCTCGAGTGCCTTTTCAGCCTCGCGCGAGGTCTCCGCGACGACGATCTGAAAGCCTGAATCCCGCAGGTACCTCTGGTAGGTCAGGACGGCCTCGGGGTCATCCTCAATGACGAGAACAGGGCGTAAGCCGGAATCCGGCCCCGTCCAAACCAGCATCTCCACGTCGGGCTTGCGCGTAGAGTCGGGGAAATTCCGGGGAATGCGCAGCGCGAAAGTTGATCCGCGGCCGAGTTCGCTTTGCACTTCCACAGAGCCGCCCAGGAACGTAGCCAGCTTTTTCGAGAGCGGGAGCCCCAGACCGGTGCCTTTGACGCGTCGCTGGATCGGGTGGTCGATCTGGACGAAATCCTGAAAGATCAATTCCTGATCGGCCGGGGCGATACCGATGCCCGTGTCGGAGACGGAGAGCAGCACTTCCTCGTCGCCAATGATCTCCGCCGACACGCGAACTTCGCCTCTCTCGGTGAACTTCAGGGCGTTCGAAATGAAGTTGCGCAACACCTGGGATATTTTGCCTTCGTCTGTAAACAGCGTCGGAATGCCGCTCGCGTCTTCGAATACAAGATCGACGGACTGGTTCAGCAGCAGAGGGCGCAGCATGCCCCGCAAGGCCGCGAACAGATTCGCGACCTCGAATTCGATCGGCCGGGCGTCCAGCTTTCCCGCTTCGACTTTGGCGAGATCGAGAAGATCGCTGACAAGATCGAGGAGGTCCTGCGCGGCCCGGCGGATGTAGCTGACCTGCTGGGCCTGCTCGGCGGTGAGGGGGCCATCGGCGTAGCCGGCGAGGAGGCCGGTGAGCGCGAGGATCGAATTCAGCGGCGACCGGAACTCGTGGCTCATGTTCGATAGAAACTTCGACTTGAGCTCATCGGCGCGGCGCAAGTGGTCGGCTTTTTCGTCCAGCTCGGCGTAGAGGGCGACAACGCCGCGATTGGTGTCTTCGAGCTCGCGATTGACACGCGTGAGCTCCTCCTGCCGCGTGTGGATTTCTTCGAGCGCGTGGACGAGTTCCTGGTTCTGATGCTGGAGCTCCTGGAGAGGGTCCCGCGGGCGTTCGCGGGCCAGTTCGGCGGCGATGACCGCGAGATCGGCCTCCGCGACGAGTGGCGATCGGCGCGGAATCAGCTTTGTGAGGACGACTTCGGTGCCCACGCCCGCGGCGGTGTTGATCTGGAACTGATCCATCAAACGCCGGGCGCCGATCACACCCAGGCCCATGCCAGTTTGGGACCGGTAGCGGCCTTCGAGAATGGCGTCCAGATCGTGGATGCCGCCGCCGTGGTCGACGATACGGATGACGAAGAGCTGGGGGCGCGTGCGGCCTTCGACGGCGAATTCGATGCGGCCGCCGCCCGCGTAGTTAAACGCATTGCGAGCGATTTCGGAAACGGCGGTGGAGATCCGCGTCTGGTCCTGGTTGTCGAAGCCGAGAAGTCTCGCCACGTGGCGCGCGCGCTGGCGCGCGTGCACGGTGTCCTGCTCGTAACGGATTTCGGCGGAAAGGATGGGCAATTTCATCTGGGACGTGCAGGGCACGACGGCATCCCGGCGGCAGAGGGGGGAACCGGCATAACTAAGCAGCTCGGGCAACGACCACGGTTGCATCATCGTGAACACGGGCGAAATCGCGATAGAGCACCCCCGCAATCAGCGCCGGATCGCGCAGGATGAGTGAAGGGTCCTGCGATAGAGTGGTGCTGCTCGCCAGACCGTCGGAGTGCATTATCAGCAGTCCGTCGGAGGGCCAGGGATAGGTGAACTCGCGAATCCTGCCGGCGACATGGCCAGCAGTGCCGTTGGCGGAGACCAGATGCTGGAAAGGTCTGGCGCCGGTATAAACCCGGGCAGCGACGTTACCGAGACCGGCGAAACTGACGAGGCCACGATCCGGTTCGATGCGGGCAACCGCGACGGCGGCGCCACGCAGGCTGCGAAGGGCGCGATGCACAAAGTCGATCATGCAGCCGGGAGTCTCGCCGGGGTGGATTTGAAGAATCCGCACGGCTTCCTGTGCAGCCTGGCTGGCTTCATAACCGTGGCCCAGTCCGTCCGCCACCAGAAGGGTGAAAAGGCCCTCATGTTCTTCGAACGCCCAGGCGTCACCGCAAAACTCCTCGCCGCGCTTCGGCGCATTCACCGCCGCCGCCTGCATGCGAGGCGTGCGAGAAGCTGCCGGCGACCCTATCCAGCGCGCCAGAATTGCGGTACCCGAGCCGGGGACGGAGTAGAAATCGGATTCGTCCGCCAGGCGCCGGATCGCGCCGAGTCCCTGCCCCAGCGAACTGCCAGTCGTGTAACCGTCGGCGATGCAGTGCTCGATGTCGTGCATTCCCGGGCCGCGATCGAGAGAGAGCATTTCGAGCAGCGCCGGGCCGTCACGGGCGGCTTGGTTGAGGTAGAGCAGAATCTCGCCGTTGCGCGCATGTTTCAGAATGTTGGTGCAGGCTTCGGTGACGACGATGGCGACTTGCCCGGCACGGGTATCGTCGAGACCGATCTCGGCGGCCATTCGCAATCCGGTGCGCCGCGCTTCGCCGGTTTGGCTGGAATCATCGATCGCAATTCGAATCGTTGGACCCATGCCTATTTCCACCTTAATATCGAAACGGTCGTCCCGACGCCGACCTCGGATTTGATGTCGAACTCGTGCGAGAGCCTTTTGGCTCCGCTGAGTCCGAGCCCCATGCCGTTGCCCGAAGTGTAGCCGTCCCGCATGGCCAGCTCGATATCCGCAATTCCGGGGCCGCGGTCTTCAAAAGTGAGGCGGATGCCGGACCTGGTTCCGTTTTGCACGAGATCGATCCGGGCTGTCCCGCCGCCGCCGTAATCCAGTGTATTGCGGGCCAACTCGCTTGCGGCCGTCACGAACTTGGTCTGATCCACCAGGCCGAGTCCGAGGGACACGGCTTTTTTCCTCACCGCCTGACGCACCATCACAATGTCTTCCGGCGATTGAATCTGGAACGACTCGGAGCCAAGCGTTTGCACGCCCTCTCGCTCCGGATGCGCCGCCCACGACGGGCTCACTCGACAAAGGCCGCCAGAGAGATCTGCGCCGGGCTCGCGTCGCTGGCATCTTGTCTGCCCGAAACGGCGGATTGCAAGGTCGCCATCCCTTTCTCGACGTCAAGCGCCGTGCGTATTCCTTTCAGGGATAACCCCAGCTCGACGAGCGTAATCGCGACGGACGGCTGCATCCCGACGACGACCGTTTCGGCGTCAAGCAAGCTGGACATGGATGCGATTGTGCCGAGCATGCGGCCGATAAAGGAGTCCACCATCTCCAAAGCCGAGATGTCGATCAATACTCCGCGGGACCGATGTTTTACGATCCGGGAGGTGAGATCGTCCTGCAGGGCGAGGGCGAGACGATCGTGCATATCCACCTGAATGGTGACGAGCAGGAACTCGCCCATCTTCAAAATCGGAATTCTTTCCACGTTATGTTCCCCTCACGCCCACAAAGAGCCCGCGCCCTGTTATCGGGCTCCGTTCGCCGCAGCCTTCTCATTGCGCGTGAGCGTTTGTCCGGCGCGCTTCAGCGCCACGGCGAACGCGTCGGCCAATGTGGCTTTCGTCGTGACTTCGGAGAGGTCCACCCCGAGATGAATGATGGTCTGGGCGATCTGGGGGCGGATGCCGCTGATCAGGCAGTCGGCGCCCATCAGGCGGGCGGCGGCGATTGTTTTCAGCAAATGCTGAGCCACCAGCGTGTCGACGATGGGCACACCCGTGATATCGATGATCGCGTATTCCGAGCGCGTCTGAACGATCGCTTCCAGCAGGTTCTGCATCACGACCTGAGTGCGCGAGCTGTCGAGCGTGCCGATCAGCGGGAGGGCGAGGATGTTGTCCCAAAGCCTTACCACCGGTGTTGAGAGCTCGGTCAATTCCTGCTGCTGACGGGAGATGACTTCCTCGCGGGTGCGCTGAAATGCCTCCATGGTCAGGAGGCCCAGCTTGTCAACGAGATTGGTCGCCAGCCAGATGGCTTCGAGAAACGCTTCCGGTCTGCTCTTCAGCTCGCTCTGCAGCGCGGAGAAGAAAGGCTCTTTCAAGGAGAAGACGAAAGCCGCCGTCTCGCTGGGCGTATAGCCAGCGCGCGCGCGTTTGGCGGAAAGAGCGCTCAGGATTTCCCGCATCGGCGCCCATGTCGTCTGGCTCAAATCGTCGGCACTCCCAGCGCGCATGGCGGCCTGGAGGGCGTCCATGAACTCGTGGGAATCGCGAATGGTCTCCTGCTGCTCGGCGGCGGACCGGCGCCTGTTGGTCTTCACCTGCAGATCGAGCCACTGCTGCATGATTTCTTTTTCACGTTTTGCGAACACTTCGGAAAAGGCATTGTTCGTAGCAGGGGTCAAACGGGGCTCCTTATCGCTCAGACCTGGGGAAAACCTGGGGGCTTCAGAGGGATTATAACGTCCCGAACCCCAAAATTGGCGGACAAGGCGGCCGACACCCGCAAGATCGGGATGATTTCAGACATTCAGATTTTTGATCGGCATCAGGCGCCGGACTGCCGTGCGGGATCCAGAAGCCCCGCAATCTTCTCAGTCGAAAGGCTGCTCTGCTCGAGCGCGACTTCGCGGACCGTCCGGCGGGTGAGGTATGCATTTTTGACGAGAGTGGCGGCGGCGTCGTAGCCAATCTCGGGCGCGAGCGCTGTACCCATTGCCAGGGAGTTCTCGACCATGCTGAAGGCGCGCTCGCGGTCGGCTTCAAGACCTGAGACCAGGCGGCGTTCGAAATTCTTTGAAGCGGCGCCCAGAATCGAAATGGATTCGAGTATATTCCAGGCCATCAGCGGCATCATTACGTTCAGTTCGAAGTTGCCGGCGGCTCCGCACCAGGCGATGGCGGCATCGTATCCGACAACTTGTGCGCATACCATCAGCAGACTTTCCGCGATAACGGGATTCACTTTTCCCGGCATGATGCTCGAGCCAGGTTGAACGGGGGGGATGCGCAGTTCACCGAAGCCGCAGCGGGGTCCCGAGCCCAGCCAGCGAACATCGTTGGCGATCTTGGTGAGGGCGACGGCGAGTCCGCGCAAAGCGCCGCTGAGGTGGACGACCGCGTCGCGCGCCGCCTGGGCCTCGAAATGATTCGGCGCCTCCACGAACGGCAAGCCGGTGATGTGGGAGATTTCCGCGATGGTTTCAGCCGCGAAGCCAGCGGGCGCATTCAAGCCGGTGCCGACAGCGGTGCCCCCGAGCGGCAGTTCGTAGAGTCCTTCGATGGCCGGGGTGAGACGCGCGATGGCGTTTCGGATCTGCCGCGCGTAGCCGCTGAACTCCTGGCCGAGGCGCATGGGGACGGCGTCCTGCAAATGCGTGCGACCGATCTTGATCACGTCGTGGAACTCGCGCGACTTGCGGGAAAGCTCGCGCGCGAGCAGGTCGAGCGCGTTCATCAGGTGGTGAGTCGCGCTCTCGACGGCAGCGATGTGCATGGCGGACGGGAATACGTCGTTGCTTGACTGGCCGCGGTTGACCTCGTCGTTCGGATGGGCTCCGGCGAGGTGGCCGATCACCTCGTTGGCGTTCATGTTGGTCGAGGTGCCGCTGCCGGTCTGGAAAATATCGACGACGAATTGATCGTCGTGCTTGCCCTCGGCGACGTCAAGCGAGGCGCGCTCGATCGCGGCGGCTTGGGCGGAGTCGACCCAGCCGTGGCGTCCGTTGACGCGGGCGGCCGCGGCTTTGATGAGTCCCAGCGCGCGAATGAAAGGACGCTGGGGCCGGAGCGCGCTGATCGGAAAATTTTCAACGGCGCGGGCGGTCTGAGCGCCATAGAGAGCATCGGCCGGGACGGACATCGCGCCCATACTGTCGTGTTCGAGTCGTGGTTCCGTCGTATTGCTCATGCCGTGCTCTCCTGTAATTGAGACTATGCACGCCAACCGCCTGATTCAAGAGAAGAGCCCGTATCTGCAGCAGCACGCGCACAATCCGGTGGATTGGTATCCGTGGGGCGCAGAAGCGTTCGAAAAAGCACAGCGCGAGGACAAGCCGATTTTCTTATCGATCGGCTATTCGACGTGCCACTGGTGTCACGTGATGGAACACGAGTCATTTGAGAACGAGCGGACGGCGGAGCTGTTGAACAAATGGTTTGTGTCGATCAAAGTCGATCGGGAGGAACGTCCCGACATCGATCGCATTTACATGCACTATGTCCAGGCGGCGACTGGCGGAGGCGGGTGGCCGATGTCCGTCTGGCTGACTCCGGACCTGAAGCCGTTCGTCGGAGGCACCTACTTCCCGCCGGACAACCGTTACGGGCGCGCGGGGTTCCCGGTCGTGCTCGAACGGATCGCGGAAGCGTGGCGCAGCGACCGGGAGAAGATCGTCAGCTCCAGCACCAACATGATGGAGCAGCTTCGCGCCCAGACGGCCGCGGAAGGGCATGGGGCGGCGAGTATCGACACCGCGACGCTGGATTCGGCGTTCAACCAGTTCCGCCGAGCGTTCGATTCGAGGCTCGGTGGATTCGGGGCCGCGCCGAAGTTTCCCCGTCCTTCGGTCCACAATTTTCTGCTGCGTTACTGGAAGCGGACGGGCAACGAAGAAGCGCGCGACATGGTCGTCGAAACGCTGCTTGCGATGGAGAAGGGCGGTATGCACGACCAGCTCGGCGGAGGGTTTCACCGCTATTCGGTCGACGAATACTGGTTTGTTCCGCATTTCGAGAAGATGCTCTACGATCAGGCGCAGCTCGCGATTTCCTATCTGGAGGCTTTTCAAATTACACGGAATGAAACGCTTGCGCGGGCTGCACGGCGAATCTTCGATTACGTGATGCGCGATATGACCGCGCCCGAAGGCGGGTTCTTTTCCGCGGAGGACGCGGACAGTGCGCCCGACGCGGCATATCCGAACAAGAAGAGCGAAGGAGCGTTCTATATCTGGTCCGCGCAGGAGGTCGACGAACTGCTTGGTCCGGAGCGCGCGCGAATCTTCGCGGGGCGCTATGGCATGGAGGCCGATGGGAATGTCGATAACGATCCGCACCTCGAGTTTACGCGCCGCAATATTTTGTTCCAGGCAAAGGACGCAGGCGAAGACGCGGCATCGCTTGCCGAATCGGAAAAGATTCTGTTCGAGGCGCGGGCGAAGCGGCCGCGTCCGCATCTTGACGATAAGGTTTTGACGTCGTGGAACGGACTGATGATTTCCGCGTTCGCGAAAGGCGCGGCGATTCTCGATGAGCCTCGGTATTCGCAGGCGGCGCGGCGCGCGGCCGACTTCCTGCTCGAGCGCATGCGAACTCCCGATGGAACGGTCTTGCGAAGGTACCGCGAGGGCGACGCCGCGATCGCGGGTATGCTCGACGACTATGCGTTCTTCGTGCAGGGGCTGCTCGATCTTTACGAGTCGACCTTTGAATTTCGATACCTCGATGCGGCGGTTGCGGTTACGCGAAAACAGCGCGAGCTGTTGGAGGATCCAAACGGGGGCTTTTTCGCGTCGGCCCATGAGGATGCGGCGAAGCTGATCCGCATGAAAGATGATTACGATGGCGCGGAGCCGGCCGGAAACTCGGTGGCTCTGATGAACCTGCTGCGACTGTTCCGCATCACGGGGCGAGCGGAGCTCGACCAATCCGCGCGTAAGCTGCTCGCGGCGTTTCAGCCGAGAATCGCCGCGATTCCTTCGGGGATGCCGCAGCTGCTGGCGGCGGTCGAATTCGATCTCGCGCCGCAACGGGAGATTGTCGTCGCCGGCCCCGCGCAAGGCGAGATGATTCGTTTGCTGTGGGAGAATTTCGACCCGAACCGCGTATTGCTGCACGCTGCCCCGGAAATATCCGGCTGGCAGCCTGCGGTTGGCGCGATGCAGCCGCGCGCAGATCAAACGACGGTTTACGTGTGCGAGGACTTCGCTTGTCAGCAGCCGGTGACGAGCCCGGAGGATTTTCGCGCATTGCTAAGATAGTCTCTTCACACCGCACTACCTCATACTCAAATCACAGAACAATTCAAAGGAGATACGTATGGAGCGACCAGGAGCTACGACGATGAGGGGCAACCCGTTGACGCTGATCGGGCCCGAACTGAAAGTGGGAGACCAGGCGCCGGATTTCACAGCCCTCGACGTTTCACTCAAACCGGTGAGTCTCGCCGACACCGGCTCGAAGACGCGCATCTTCAGTGTTGTTCCTTCCCTTGACACACCGGTTTGCGATGCGCAGACCAAACGCTTCAACGAGGAGGCGGCCAAGCTCGGCGATATCGATATCTACACCGTCAGCATGGACCTGCCCTTCGCGCAGAAGCGCTTTTGCAATTCGTTCGCGCTCGATCGCGTGAAGATGCTCTCCGATCACAGGGACGGGTCGTTTGGCAGCGCCTACGGAACGCTCATCAAGGAATTGCGGATCATGAGCCGGGCGATCTTTGTGGTCGGACCTGACAACAAGATCAAGTACGTCGAGTACGTACCGGAAATCGGGGAGCATCCAAACTACGACGCAGTTTTGGCTGCCGTCAAGAACTAGTGTCGCGTCTCAAAAGTTTCTGAGCCAGTGTGATGGCATGTGGGGCAGGATGCCATCCCGCGCGATTGGTAATCGCGCCGGTAGTGGAGTTGCAACGGTCCAGGCGGTTTGAAACACCGCCGCAGGCTGCCATCCTGCCCCACACCGGCTTTCGGGGAGTTTCCTTCTGAGTCTGATCGGCAGGCTGGTGCAGGGCGGATTGGTAGTCGGCGCCGGCATCCTGCTGGGTAACGTCACCGGGTTTTTCCGGGTGGCCGTCACCGCGTACCTTCTCGGGACCCATGCGGGAGCAGATGCGCTCGCGACCGCGCTGGGTCCGATGGACGTGTTGAATTCGGCGATCCTGAACACGATGCTGTTCGCGTTCGTCCCGATGCTGCTCCTGCGGGCCGACGGAGAGCGTGCGGCTCTGTTTACGCGCGCTGGCCGTATTTTTGCGTCGATCGCGGCGGGCATTACGGCCATTGTGGTGGTGCTTGCGCCGCGACTGATGGCCGTGCTGGGACCGGGACTGGCCCCGCCGGAGCGCGCGCAGGCCATCGTGCTTTTGCGATGGCTGGCTCCTTCCACGTTGTTCGCGACCGCGGGGGCGATTTACTCGGCGCTGCTTTACACCGACCGGCGGTTCGCCGTGCCGGGTCTCTATCAGACGTGCCTGAATGGAGCAACGATCGCCGGAGCATTGCTCTTGCGGCGATCCATGGGCATCAACGGTTTCGCGATCGGTTACACCGCCGGAAGCGGGCTGCAGCTTCTCGTGACATGGTTCGCGAGCCGCGCGCTCCGATTGAAAAACCGCCGGGACGCTCAGGAAACGGGAACGAACGCGCATATCCCGGTGGCCGAGGTGCTGCATGGTCCCGGGATGTTCCTGCTTTATGCCAGCCTGATCGCGGGCAATCTCGTGGTCACGCGGATTTTCGCCACAAGCGCAGGTCCGGGCATGGCGGCGGCGTTCGACTACAGCATGCGGTGCTCGAGCGTGGTGCTGGCGTATCTGGTTTATCCCGTGGCCGCCACGCTGGTGCCGGAGATCGCGCGGCTGCGTGGAACCAACGAGATCCGGAAGGCTTACAGGCTCATCGATAACAGTGTGCTCATCATGGCGGTGGCGGCGGTGGCTTCGTGCGCCATCGGGATCGCTCTGCGGACGCCGATCATTACTTTGATTTTCCAGCGCGGCAGCTTCACGGCGGAATCCACGCGCCTCGTATCGGCGGTCTTTCTTGGCTTCGCGCCGAGCTTGATCGGGTGGGCGCTGCTCGATCTGATCGCGCGGTGCTTTTTCGCGATGAATCGTCCGCGGCTGCCGGTGATCGCGGCGTTTGCGCCGATTCTGCTCAACCTCGCGGTGATGTCGGCTTTGCGCGCGAGGGGGATGTTGATGAATCCGGTGGCGCTCGGGATGGGAGCGTCGGCGGGCCTTCTCGTGGGGTTCGCCCTGTTGTTCACGATGGTGCATCTGCGCCGGCAGGATATCGCGGCCGAAGCCTCTCTGGCGCGAGCCGGATAGGCCTTCAGGCGGCTCAGCGGTTCTTCAGGATGTGCTGTACGGCGATCGTCAGCGCCAGAGCCCCCGCGGCCTTCATGATCTCCGGGTGCTGCGCATAGAAACCGCTGATCTCATCGACGATCGAGGGATTCTGCCGCTGCGCATGTTCGGCAATCTGCTGGACCTGCGCCGGCGAAACCTGATTCGCCTGGTCCGGCGTGACTTTGCCGCCGCTAAAGAGCGACGACAGACTGCCCAGACCCGGAAGACCGCTGAATCCTCCGGCGCTGAGCGTGCCCAACAAGCGATTCAGAACGCCGGCCCGCTGGTTCGGATCCGAATGGCTGAACAGATTCGAAAGCATCTCCGGAAAAGGCGGAGTCTGGCCGGAATGAAATGCCTGCGAGATGCCGCTTGAGAGTAAGTCCGGCGGAGCGGCCTGGGCTACCTGCTGAAAGTCCTGATGCGGATTGGCGGGAGCGGCGGCCGGATTGGCGCCGCCGGGGGCGCCCCCCTGTCCTCCATAGCGCTGCAGGATGTCTTCTATGGCGTTGGTCCAGCCCATTGGTTTGCTCCAGAATCGGTTTGCTGCAGAATCGGTTTGCTCCAGAATCGGCTACTCCGGAATTTTCAACTCCTGGCCGGGCTTGATGTCATTCGGATTGTTCAACTGATCCCGATTCGCGTCGAATATCTTCGGATAGTCATGCGGGCTGTTGTAAAACTGCTGACTGATCTTCGAAAGCGTGTCGCCGGATTTCACCGTGTAGGTTCTGCTGTTCTGTCCGCCGCTCACGCTCGCGCCCGCCGCCTGCGTCCGCGGAGCCTGCGCCGATTCACTTACCGAGATGTCGGCGATCAGATCGGAGTAGGAGGAATCGACCATTTTGATCTGATCCCAAATTTTGTTTTTGGCCTCCTGTGACGGAGCCTCGGCACGCATAAAGAGCTTGTCGCCCTGCATGTTGAGATTCTGGAGCCTGGCCTGATTCTGCCCAATCGCATTCTGTACCGATTGATATTTCTGCTTCAGTTGTTCGAAACGCTGATTTTGATCTGCCATGTTTATGCTCCTAAAGAGGCGTATATGGCGGGTGCGCTGCAAACCGATAGCCAGATGAGCCCGCTGTTATTCGGATCTCGCGCTGGCGTTCGCCGGCAAGGTAAAGAAGAAGGTCGCGCCTTGTCCGGCGGCAGACTGGACCCAAATCCGCCCGCCATGGCGCTCGACGATTTTTCTGCAGAGCGCGAGCCCGATACCGCTGCCGGGAACATCTTTGGAATGAAGCCGGGTTAGCGGAGCGAAGATGGTTTCGAAGTGTTCCGGGGCAATGCCGATCCCGTTGTCGGAGATGGAGAAACGATATTCATCGCCCGCCAGAGAGGAGGCGATGTGAATGCGGGGCGCCTCGAGGTCGCGATAGTGGATGGCGTTCACAATAAGGTTCTGAAAAAGTTGCAGGATACGGACGGGGTCTGCCTGCAGGTCCGGCAATGTGTCGCTCGTGATTACAGCGCCGCTTTCGCGAATGAGGGGTTCCAGACTATGTCTCAGTCCCTCGACGATCGCATTCAGATTGATACGGCTCAGCGAAAGGTTATTGCCCGATTCCGCATAACGAAGCAGAGATTCGATCAGCTTTTCCATGCGCTCGGAGCCGTCGATCACGAAGTTCATGAACTGGCGCGATGCCGGGTCGAGGCTGCTTTCAAGATGCTGCGCGAGCAATTCGGTATAGGTTCTGACGGCGCGCAAAGGCGCGCGCAGATCATGCGCGACCACATGTGAAAAATCACCCAGCGCCTCATTCGAGCGGCGAACGTCGCGGAGCAGACGTTCCCGCTCGTTCTGATGCGCGATGCGGGTGGTGATGTCTTTCGCGGTCGCGACCAGCCCGATCACCCCTCCGTCGGCATCGCGCCATGGCGCTTTCGTGGCCAGCAACACGCGCTCCTCCCGATTCGCGGCCGGAAACCTCTCCTCGATAAGGCGCGGATGACCGTCGCGCATCACGCTTTCGTCGGTGGCGCGCAGATTCGCCGCGACTCCTGCGCCGAGCACTTGTTCGCGGGTACGCCCGATCAGATCATTCAGGTTGCGCTCGAACAGGCGCGCGGCCGCGGTATTGGCGAACACGAAGGAGCCGCTCTTGTCGATGGCGTATATGGGATCGTCTGTGCCTTCGAGAATAGCCCCAAGCATAGTCCCGGCGGCCTGTCTCGGGCGCACGGCGCGAGCGATTTTGGAAAAGCCGCAAATGCTCCCCGTCTCGTCTTTGATGGCGGTAAGCACGCCCTCGACGAAGACGCGGCTCTCGTCACTGCAAAGATGCCACCGGATATCGCTGGACCGGCCTTTGGTGCGGGCATTTTCGATTTCCCGTTTGTGCGCACCCGCCTGGCGGTCTTCGGGAGTGAAGATATCGCGGAAAGGGCGGCCGACAAAGTCCTGTTCGGTATAGCCGAGGAAACGCTCGACGCCTGGGTTCCAGCTTGTGATTGTGCCGTCGAGATCGACGAGGAAGACGGCGAAATCCTGCAGTTCCTGAATGAGGAGCTCGAAGAGTTTGGCCCGGTTATGTTCGCTTGTCACTCGGGATATGACCTGGCGTGCGAGAGCTTGTGTTTTTATTAGAGCGAAATTCAACGCGCAACGAAAGTTCGAACCCGGCAGAGATGGCATTTTCAGAACAGACGGAGAGTTCGGAAAGCAAACGCACGGGCGGGATTTGATTACAGCCAGGCGCGCAGGCAGGAATCGACAGGCTTATGTCACGGGCCGCCCGGGAAGTAGAATAATCAACCGAGGAAGAAGATACACATGAAGATTTCCCTGTGCTCCGCCGCTTTGCTCGCGCTCTCGACCTGCTGCGCCGGTTATGCGCAATCGAAGCTCCCGGCCGATCTCGATTCCCAGTCGCGGGCTCGCCTGCCGTATTTGAAGAAGGCCGACATGGATGCGAAGGGCCAGAAAATTCTCGAGACCTTCAAAGCCCCGGACGATACCTTGCGCGGTCCTCTCGCGTTTGCCGCATATAACGGCGGCGTCGCGCAGGCGCTGCTCGATTTGCACAATGCGGCTGTGACGGGCGGGACACTCGATCCGCATACAAGGGAGCTCGCGATTCTGGTGGCGTGCCGTGAAACGAATTACAACCTGGAGTGGAACGGACATGAACCGAGTGCGGTCAAGGCGGGAGTCGATGCGAAGGTAATCGACGTCGTGCGGAATGGACGCCCACTCGACGGGTTGAATGACAAGGATGCTGCAACGATTCGATTGGGCCGCGAGATGTTCCGGGACAAAAAGGTTGCTTCGGCGACGTTTGCGAAGGCCGTTCAACTGTGGGGCAGGCGCGGTGTGATGAATATGGTGGCGGTGATGAACACATACGCCGTGAGCGGCTACTTTGCGGTCGCCGTGGATGAGCGCGCGGCGGAGGGCAAGCCAGAGCTTCCAGCGCTAAGGTAGGGCTTGCGTGCGCGTCGGGCAGCCTGCGTTCAGGCGAAGTGAGACAGTTGCTGCATCAGGGCGAGGGCATCGTTGAGGCGGCCTTCGCGTTCGGCGGATTTAATACGGCTTTTCAATTCGCGGAGGGTCGTCTCGCGGTCATCACGGCGCAGCGCATCTATACAGGCGACCCCGTCCGCGAGAGTCGCCTCGGCGGCGGTGCCGGCGTCGAGAACGAGCGCCGCGAGCAGGTCCTGCTGCGATTGATTGAGCCGGGCATGCAATGTGTTGAAGGTGATGGTTTCGCCGCCGCTGTGCATGGTGAACAATGCCTCGAAAATCGGCCAGGTGGCGAGCTGGCGCAGGGCGGGTACCTCGCGGAGGGGATCGAGAATCTGCTCGCGCGCATCGGGGTCCCTGATCAGCAGCGGCAAAAGGATTCGGTCGGTCGCCCGGGAAGGGTCCTGTTTCGGAGGCGGCGTGCGCTCGACACGATCCGCCGCGGCTCTGCGGAAATGGTCGAGCACGAGCCCGGGGGGAACGTTGAGGTATGTGGCGAGATCATCGGCCCAGGCGGCCCGTTCGATTTTGTCGTGGAGACCCTGAATAGCGGGCACGAGGAACTGGAAAGCATCGATGCGTCCCTGCGGCTCGCGCATGTTGAACCGCGTCCGCGCGCGATCGGCCAGCCAGTAGAAATACGCTTTCGCGCCCGCGATCCGCTGCCGGTACGTCTCGGGGCCGTGCTGCTTGCAGTATTCGTCGGGATCGAGTCCGCCTTCGAGTTCGACGATACGAATGCGGACGTTCTCGTCGAGTAACAGCTTGATGGATCGCTCGGCCGCGTTGGCGCCCGCGGCATCCGGATCGAAATTCAAGTGCAAATTCTGCGAGTGGCGCCTCATGCTGCGAATCTGCTCGGTCGTCAGCGCGGTCCCGCAGGAGGCCACCACTTCGGTGATGCCGGCCTGCCACGCGCCGATCGCGTCCATATAACCTTCGACCAGCACGATGCGATCGAGCTTCATCGCGCTTTCTTTCGCGCGGTTGAGGTTGTAGAGAACGTGCGATTTTTTGTAGATCCTGGTTTCGGGTGAGTTGAGGTATTTGGCTTTCTCATCCGGGTTGAGCGCGCGTCCCCCGAAAGCGATCACCTTGCCGGATTCATTCTGGATGGGAAAGATCAGGCGATTGCGGAAGCGGTCGTAGAAAGAGCCATCATCGCGCCGGGCGACGAGGCCGGAGATTTCGAGCTGCTCCGGTTTGAAGCCGCGCTGTTCCAGGACGCGAAGAAGAGCGCGGCCGGAACCGTCGGCGAGCCCGAGCCCGAACTTGTCGGCGGTCGCGCTTGTGACGCCACGACCGGCGACGTAAGCGCGCACGCTGTCGCCGCCAGGCGCCGCGAGATTCCGGCGGAAGTGCTCGAACGCGATCTCGTGCATCTCATAGAGCTGCGCGCGCTGGCGCGTCTCTTCATCAGTGACCTGCGATTGCTTCGGCAGAGCGATGCCATGCTGGTCGGCGAGCTTCTTCAGCGCCTCCCAAAACGTGAGTCCTTCGATCAGTTGGACAAAGGTGAAGACATCGCCTTTGGCATCGCAGCCGAAGCAGCGGAAGTACTGGTGCTCCTGCGAGATGCTGAAGGACGGAGTCTTTTCATTGTGGAACGGGCAAAGGCCGGAGTAGTTTTTGCCGGTGCGGCGGAGGCGTACATAGTCGGAAGCCACACGCACGAGATCGACCTGTGCGCGAAGCTGTTCCTTGAATTCCATGTGGAGCCTCGATTCATTATCGCCGCTTGCCAATGAATTACGGCCCTTCGAAACACGTTGCTACGATAGTGGTCTGGGCGACTGTGCCGCATCCACTGTGGGGCGGACGATTGTGCCTGAGCAGGCCACAAACGGCGATCAGACAAAGCACCGGCAAACCAACCATGGATGATCAGGACATCTATCGCGTCATCGGCGAAGATGGCTTCCGCCGCCTCGTCGCGGCATTTTACCGGCAGGTGCCGGGCGATGACTTACTCGGACCGATGTATCCGGCGCACGATCTGGCCGGCGCCGAAGAGCGGCTGCGCGACTTTCTGATCTTTCGCTTCGGCGGCCCGCAGAAATATATCGAGCAGCGCGGGCATCCGCGGCTGCGTATGCGGCACGCGCCGTTCGCGATTGGTCCGGCGGCGCGGAACAGATGGGTGGAACTGATGGGTAATGCCCTGCACGAAGCGGCTCTGCCTGCGGAAGTCGAGGCGATGCTCCGGGAGTTCTTCGCCGGCGTTGCGACGTTTATGATGAACCAGATGGAATAGGGACTCGTAGTCCTTCCATGGTTCATGTATGCGAAGGTTCGCGGGATCTTTGATTGCTGTGTTCCTGTGCTGCGCGGGCACCGCGCGGCCCCAGAGCGGTTCCCGGCTGGTGTTTGACGCAGCGACTGTCAAGCCATCATCGCCCGGCGCCGGTCCTGCAACTCATATCGCAATGCCACCGGGTGGGCGAATCGATATCGGGAACATGACGGTCAAAGAGATGATCGCCGGCGCGTACGATGTCCGCCGTTTCAGGTCGCCGGCGGACCGGATTGGCTCGACTCATCCCACTACGACGTCACAGCGAAGGGTGCCGACAGTGCGAAGCATGCAGAAGTTCTCAGGATGCTGCAGTCACTCCTCGCGGACCGATTCCAATTGAAGATCCGGCACGAGACCCGGCAGCTTCCGGTTTACGCATTGGAGATGACCCGGAAAGATCGCAAGCCCGGGCCCGGGCTCGTCGAAGCAAAAGCAGGCGCTTGCCTCCCGGCGGATCCGGCCGATCCACTGGCTATCGATCGCGATCGCCTTTGCGGCAACTGGGCGCCTGGCCCTGATGGCTTGATGCTCGTCAGCGGGCAGATCAGCAGCCTGACAGGTCCTTTGTCCCGCCTGATGGGGAGAAAAGTCATTGACAAGACCGGGCTCGCGAACAACTTCGACATCCATCTGGAGTGGAGTCCGGATGATTTTCTCGCCATCCGGAATCCCAACGGTGCGCCACCGCCGGGCGACGATAATGAGCCGTCGATCTTCGCCGCCTTTCGTGACAAACTCGGCATCACGTTTCGCGCGGAGAAAGGCCCGGTCGAAATTCTGGTAATCGAACGTGCTGCCAGGCCGGCCGGGAACTGAAGCAGCCCTGTTCCCGAGTGCCGAGCGCGTGCGCGCTGTCGGTGCGCGGGCTGACGCAACGGCTCAGATTGTTGCGGCGGCTGTTACCGCTCTCGCCGGGCGGACGAACAGATAAACACCGACCATAGCCAGCGCCAGTGCAATCCACTGCTCCAGCGTGAACGGACCACCCAATGGATTCGACGCGTCGTGCTCTCGCAGGAATTCGACGCCGAACCGGACGATGCCATAGAGCACGAGATACATTCCGATCACCTGCCCGTCCCGATGGGGGCGGCGCAATTGGTAGATCAGGATCACGCAGACGATCGCTTCGGCGAACGCCTCGTAGAGTTGCGTGGGATGAAGGGCGATGCCGAGCGGCACTCCGGTCGTCGCGTCCTTGCTTGTGAACGTTACGCCCCACGGCAGGTGCGTCGGCTTGCCCCAGCAGCATCCGGCGGCGAAGCACCCGAGGCGGCCGATACCGTGACCGATGGCGAGCCCCGGAGCAAAGAGGTCCGACGTGGCAAGCACGGGCAATCCCTGAGAGCGCATGTAGAAGTACGCGAAGATCAGGGCCGCGATAAATCCGCCGAAAAAGATGCCGGCACTCTGCAGGGTCGCCATTGAAAAGATCTCGCCGGGATGTGTGCGCAACTCGGGGTCGAGCGCGATCATCATCACCTTGGCTCCGAGCATGCCGGCGAGAGCGCAGTAGACGCCGAGGTTGACGATCTTCTCGCTGTTGAGGCCGCGCTGCTTCGCGAACCGCGATGCCATCCAGAGGGCGGTGAGGAAGGCGATGGCGACCAGCACCCCGTAGGTCGGCAGGGAGAAGTTTCCGATGGTGATCAGGCGGGGGAGCATATCAGGGTATGTCGTTTCGAACGGCTAAGGGCTGAAGGCCCCCGGCACGATTGCCGGCGCTGCGGGTATGAACGCCCGCGCCACGGATATTCATTACACTCAGGCGCGGACCTCGCTATGGCGGCGCGAGCGGAACATGCTCAGGATCAACAGGCCGGCTCCTGTAACGATAGACGCATCCGCAAGGTTGAAAGTGTACCAGTGATAACTCCCCGCGTAAAAGTCGAGGAAGTCGGTCACGCTGCCAGCCATCACCCGATCGAAGACGTTGCCCATGGCGCCTCCGAAAATGAGGGCCAGTCCGGCGGCGGAAGGCGTGTCAAGGCGGTCGATGCGCCACAGCATGCCGGCCAGCAGGAGCACGGCGACAATCGAGAGGCCGATCAGGATGGGGGTGCGCGAGTGCGAGACGGAATCCGCGAACATGCCGAAGGCTACCCCGGGGTTCTCCGAGCGGATGATGTTGAAGAAGCCGGGAATCACCGTCTTCGTATCGTATGTGTTGAATTGCGTTTCGATCAGCCACTTGGTCCAGCGGTCGAGCGAGAAGACTCCGAGGGCGATCAGGAACGCGACGATACGGCGGTTGGCGTCGGTCATGGTTGTTTCCGAATTTCTTTGACGGCCTCGACGCATGCTCCGCAGATGGTCGGGAGGTCAGCGTCTGCGCCAACGTCTTCCGTGTATTTCCAGCAGCGTTCGCATTTGCTGCCGCGGGCGCGGTCAACCGCTACGTCGACGCCGTCGCGAGCGTGGTTCTGGATGTCGACCTGGGAAACGATGAACAGTCCGGGGAGATCGCCGGCGTATTGTTTGAGCAGCGGGTAAAGATCCGCATCCGCCGAAAGCTGAACGCGGGCTTCGAGAGACGAGCCGATCACCTTCTCCTGGCGAGCGCTTTCGAGGCCTTTCGAGACGGGTTCCCGAAGGGCGACAAGGCGGTTCCAGCTTGCGACGCGGCCACGTGCGTCAGCGCCGATGCCGTCCGTCAATTCCGCGGGCTCCGGGAAGTACGCGGTGTGGACGCTGCCAGGCTGATTGAGGTGTCCCCAGACTTCTTCCATGGTGAAGCTGAGGATGGGGGCGAAGAGGCGAACCAGCGCGAGCGCGAGACGATAGAGCGCGGTCTGCGCGCTGCGGCGCGCGAGGGACTTCGGCGCGGCAGTGTAGAGCCGGTCTTTGAGAACGTCAAAGTAGATTGAACTGAGTTCGACGGTCGCGAAGTCGTAGACGGCGCGATACACCTTGTGGAATTCGAAATCGTCGTACCAGATGCGGCTGCGCGAGACCACTTCTTCCGCGCGGACGAGGATCCACTGGTCGAGTTCCAGGAGTTGATCGCCCGGCAGTGCATCCGACGCCGGGTTGAAATCGTGGATGTTGCCGAGGATGTACCGGAAGGTGTTGCGCAGCTTCCTGTAGGCTTCGGACAGGCGCGTGAGGATTGTCGGCGAGATTCGCACGTCTTCCGTGAATGCGACCGAGGCGGTCCACAGGCGGATCAATTCCGCGCCATAGTCCTTGATGATCTCTTCGGGTGCGGTGCCATTGCCGAGCGACTTGGAGAGCGGTCGTCCGTCGCCATCGAGTGTCCAGCCATGCGTGGCGCAGCCGCGGAAAGGCGAGGCGTCACGCAGGCCAATGCCGATCAGGAAAGAACTCTGGAACCAACCGCGATATTGGTCGCCGCCTTCGAGGTAAAGCTCGGCGGGCCAGCGCAGCCCATTCGCTTCGTAGAGAGTCGCGAGGTGGCTCGATCCGGAATCGAACCAGACATCCAGGATGTCATTCTCTTTTGAAAACTCGCCGCCGCCGCACTTCGTACAAGCGGTCCCGGACGGCACAAGCTCTGCCGCGGTCTTTTCGAACCAAATGTCCGCCGAGTGCTGCTCGAAGAGGTCGACGACGCTTGAGAGGATCTTGTGGTCGGTCAGCGGCTCGCGGCAGGCCGAGCAATAGAACACCACGATCGGCACGCCCCATACGCGCTGGCGGGAGATGCACCAGTCCGGCCGACTGGAAACCATGTTGGAGAAGCGCTCTTCGCCCCACTCGGGAATCCACTTCACGCCTTTGACGGCGTCGAGGGCGCGGGCGCGAAGTTCGTTGTTCTCCATCCCGATGAACCACTGGTCGGTGGCCCGGAAGATGGTCGCGTTATGGCAGCGCCAGCAGTGCGGGTAAGAGTGCTCGATATGCTCGAGCGCGAGCAGCGCGCCACGCTCCTTCAGGATCTCGATCACGAGCGGGTTGCCTTCCCAGACCGTTTTGCCGAGGAGTTGTTCAGGGACCGCTCCTGCGGCGCCTTCAGCCTGAAAGAAGCGCCCGGTGGCATCCACCGGACAGTAAACGGCCAGCCCATACTGCGAGCCGACGACATAGTCTTCCTGCCCGTGCCCTGGGGCGGTGTGGACCGCGCCGGTTCCCTGCTCAAGCGTGACGTGGTCGCCGATGATGCCGAGCGAGTCGCGCTCGATGAAGGGGTGTCGGAAGACAGCGCGGTCAAGCTTGCTGCCGTTAAAGCACGCGAGGACTTCGGGTTCGCCCCAGCCGCATTTCTCGGCCGTCGCTTTCAGGAGTTCAGCCGCGACGATATAGACATCGCCGGGGACCGCCGCCGCGACGTACTCATACTTTGGATGGAACGCGATCGCGAGGTTCGCCGGAAGCGTCCATGGCGTTGTCGTCCAGATCAGTCCATAGACGCTCCTGCCTGCGAGTGCCGGGTCGATCGCGGCGGCATCCGATGTCAATTCAAATCTCACCCAAACCGACGGACTCTTGTGGTCTTCGTACTCAACTTCCGCCTCTGCGAGCGCCGTTTTGTCATGGATGCACCAGTTGACGGGCTTGAGTCCCTTATAGACGTAGCCCTTGTCGAGCAGATCGACAAATGCTCGCGCGATGACGGCCTGATACGCCGGCTTCATCGTGAGATAGGGATCGTCCCAGCGGCCGAGGATGCCGAGGCGCTTGAAATCCTCGCGCTGCAGGTTGATCCATTTTTCGGCGTATTTGCGGCACGCGCGGCGGATCGAGACGGCCGACATCTGCGCCTTCTTCGCGCCTAACTCCTGATCGACTTTGTGCTCGATCGGGAGGCCGTGGCAGTCCCAGCCGGGCACATATGGCGAATCGTAACCCGCCATAGTTCTTGATTTTACGATGAAGTCCTTGATGATTTTGTTGAATGCGGTGCCAAGATGGATGCGGCCGTTGGCGTAGGGCGGTCCGTCATGCAGTATGTAGATTGGTTTGCCCGCCCGCGAGTCGCGAACCTGCTTGTAGAGATCCTCCGCTGCCCAGCGCGCGAGCATTTTGGGCTCGGTCTGGGGAAGGTTGGCCTTCATGGAGAATTTCGTATTCGGCAGATTGAGCGTCTGCTTTAAATCCAGAGTCTCGGGGGTCATTGCGGGGATGGCTTCATTATAGCGGCGCTCGGCAATCGATATAATCCTCACCGGGCTGCCGTATACATGAACAAAGTCAACATCAACAAAGTCATCGATAACAGCCGGCTCGGTCCCTTCCAGTTCGGAGTGTTCTTCCTGTGCGGGTTGTGCCTGATCATGGACGGCTTCGATCTGCAGGCGATCGGCTTCGTCGGTCCTGCGCTGCGGCGGGAGTTTCATATTCCCGCCGAGACAATGGGCACTCTCTTCAGCGCGGCGCTTGTGGGCGTCCTCTTTGGATCGCTGTTGTTCAGCATGCTTGCCGACCGGATAGGGCGCCGGCCCGTGCTCATCGGCGTGACACTGTATTTCTCGGCGTTATCGCTAATGACTGCCCGCGCCGGCACCGTCGATCACCTGATCGTGATCCGCTTCCTCGCCGGGCTGGGACTCGGGGGCATCATGCCCAATGCCATGGCGCTGGTGGGGGAGTACAGTCCGGCGCGCTCGCGTGTGATCTCAATGATGGTCGTGTCGAACGGATTTACCCTGGGGGCGGCCTTCGGCGGCCCGATCGCGGCTTACATCATTCCGAACTATGGATGGCGCGGCGTGTTTTACTTTGGCGCTGTAACGCCACTGGTGATCACGCTGCTGATGTTCTTCCTGTTGCCGGAGTCGCTGCAGTATCTGGCCCTGCGCGGGAACGATAAGTCGAAGCTCGCGGGCTGGCTGGGGCGCGTCGATCCGGAAGTGCGGGTTGGCCCGGATACGCAATATGTGTCGGATGAAGACAAGAAGAAGGGCGTCCCGATGGTGCAGCTTTTCCATGACGGACGCGCGCTCGGAACCGCCCTGCTCTGGGTCGTCAACTTCATGAACCTGCTGAACCTTTACTTCCTGTCGAACTGGCTGCCGATCGTGGTCAGTACGGCGGGCTACTCAAATTCCATCGCGGTGAATTCGGCGGCGGTGCTGCAGGTGGGCGGCGTTGTCGGCACGCTGGTGCTGAGTTCGCTGGTGCAGCGGATCGGATTTACGACGGTCCTGACGATGTCGTTCACGCTGGCGTGCGTGAGTATCGCGCTCATCGGACAGCCGTACCTGTCGCTCGCGATGCTGTTTGCCGTGGTGTTCCTCGCCGGCTTCGGGATTCCAGGCTCGCAGGCCGGATTGAACGCGCTCGCGGCGACTTACTACCCGACCGATCTGCGGTCAACCGGAGTCGGCTCGGGGCTGGGGATTGGGCGCATCGGCTCGATTATCGGTCCGCTGATTGGTGGGATGCTGCTTGCCCGGCACTGGACGGCGCGCGATCTCTTCCTGGCCGCGGCGATTCCGGCGCTGATTTCGGCAGTCGTCATGTTCCTGCTGCGTTGGGTCATCAAACCTGCGGAAACAACGGTGCCTGCAGAGCAGGCATTGGTACACTGAGCGGTTTAATGGCTCTCAAAATCGATCTCTTCAACCACTTCTTCCCAAAGCGTTTCTGGGATGAATTCATGACCTTCAGCGCGGGCCTGAAAGACATGGGCAAGCGCGTGCGGAATATCCCGGGAATCTTCGATCTGGAGTACCGGTTCCGCGTAATGGACCAGTTCGATGAGTATCAACAGCTCATCTCGCTCGGGTCACCGCCGGTCGAAGGGCTGTTCAACGCCGAAAAGGGACCCGAGATGGCGCGGATCGGCAACGACGGTCAGGCGGAACTGTGCCGGAAGTATCCGCAAAGGTTCATTGGCTTTCTCGCGTCGCTGGCGATGACGAGTCCGGAAGAAGCGTGTAAAGAAGCGATTCGGTCGGTGAAGGAACTCGGAGCCAAAGGAATCCAGCTCTATACGAACGTGGAAGGCAAAGCACTCGACGCTCCCGAATTTCTGCCGGTATTCGAAGAGATCATCAAACTGGATGTGCCGATCTGGCTGCATCCGGCGCGCGCCGCCAACCACCCGGACTACATGACCGAGAAGAAGTCGAAGTACGAGATCTGGTGGACCTTCGGCTGGCCGTATGAGACAAGCACGGCGATGGCGCGGATGGTGTTTTCCGGTTTCTTCGATCGCTTCCCGGAGATGAAGCTGATCACGCACCACATGGGCGCGATGATTCCGTACTTCGAAGGCCGCGTCGGCTATGGCTGGGATATGCTCGGCACGCGCACGACGGACGAGGGCTACGAGAAACTGCTGGAGAAAATGAAGCCGCACCGTCCCGTGGATTACTTCCACAAGTTTTACGCGGATACGGCGGTGTTCGGCGCGCGCGCGGCAACGGTTTGCGGCCTGGATTTCTTCGGGGTCGACAAGGTTGTGTTCGCTTCGGATACGCCGTTCGAGCCGGAGCCGGGGCTGTATATTCGGGAGACGATCAAGGTGATCGAGAGCCTGGATTTGACTGCGGATCAGAAGGACCAGATCTTCCGGCGGAATGCGCTGAAGCTCCTGAAGATGGCGTAAGCCGAGCCACTACGGCATCGATTAAAAGCACGAGCACGGCCTCGTTTTAACAGGTCAGCCCGAAAGCTTCACGCCTCGCCTGTCGCTACCACTACTCAGCGGGGGCTGATGCGTCCCGGCGGCACGCCGGCGGTTGGCAACGCCGGGATGTAGCGATTCAGTCCGGGCACATCCGGCTCACGATGCTCACTCTTCGGGGCGCGCCTCAACGTCCACAAGTGCCTGCAGGAGTGCGGGCACGGCAGACTGAAGTCGGCGCCACGGAGACCATCTGCCACTAAAGATTCGCCGCGAAACGGCCGATATGTCCGAAGTGGGGCAATGAAGAATACAACCGTACGCTCGCGAATCGTCTTCGGATTTTCCTCGGTCATTCTCCTGATGGCTGCGTTGTGCGCCTTTGCGTGGATGGAGCTGCGCGGAATTGCCGGGCAGGTGGCCGCGCTCGATAACGATTCTCTTCCGGGCCTTTCGGTTGCCGGCCGCCTCAATGCGGTCACCGCGGAGAGCTATGCTTCGGTCGAGCAGTGCCTGTTCGAGATGGACGCCACGGCTCTCGCGCAGTGCGCCGCCACCGCGCGCGCAAAGATCGCCGAACAAGCGGAGCTTGCCAGGTCCTATGAGCGAACGATCCAGACGGAGGCAGACAGGGATCTATATGGATCGATCAAAGCCGACATACCGCCTTACGTGGCCGCCGTGGAGCAGGTTCTCGCACTGAATGCCGATCCGAAGACCCGATCGCGCACGCAGGCTGCCTTCGCCGGACAAGCGGTCCCCGCCTGGCATCAGTTGCAGGTCGCCATCGAGGCGGAGGTGAATTCAAACAAGACGAGTGCGGACCACGCGGGCGCGCAGATTATCGAGGCAGTCTCGCGGGCGAAGACGGGACTTCTGTTGAGTCTGATCGCAGGACTGATTCTTGCCGGAGCCGCCGGGTATTTTCTCATCAAAGCGGTGAACGGCCCACTCGCTCTGCTGGTGAAAGCCATGGAGCCGATGCGCGCGGGCGACTTCTCCCGAAAGGGCGACCTGCCGGTGGCGGCTGAGTTCGGCATACTTGCCGGAGGCCTTGACGCTCTGGCGCAATCGCTTTCGGGGCTCATCCGGCGCGTCCAGACGTCCGTGCTGCAGGTGAACACTTCCGCCACGGAGATTGCCGCCACGGCGCAGGAGCAATTGACGACCGCCAATGAGGTCGCCGCCACTACTTCGGAAATCGGCGCGACATCCAAAGAAATTTCCACGACTTCGAAAGAGCTGGTGCAAACGGTCACATCGATCTCCGACGTCGCGGCCGCGACCGCCAGTCTCGCCGGCAGCGGCCACGCTGGGTTGACGCGCATGAAGTCAACGATGAAACAGATCGCCGACGCCTCCTCCAATATCAATTCGCGCCTCAGTACTCTGAGCGACAAGACGACCAACATCGGCATGGTGGTCACCACTATCACCAAGGTTGCCGATCAGACCAACCTCTTATCCCTCAACGCGGCGATCGAGGCGGAGAAAGCCGGAGATTATGGCAGAGGCTTCGGCGTTGTCGCGGTCGAAATCCGGCGCCTTGCCGACCAGACGGCGGGCGCCACAAGCGACATCGAGCAAATGGTGAAGGAAATGCAATCCGCTGTCGCCGCGGGCGTTATGGGCATGGACCGATTCTCCGAAGAAGTGCGCCAGGGCGTCGATGTCGTGCAGCAGGTCAGCGACGAATTGTCGCAGATCATCCAGCATGTTCAGGCTCTCGCGCCCAATTTCACCATCGTCAGCGAAGGCATTCAATCGCAATCGATCGGCGCGCTGCAGATCAGCGATTCGCTTTCGCAACTGACCGAAGTCGCCAGGCAGACGGTCGAGTCCCAGCGCCAGTCGAATTCCGCGATCGAAGGTCTGCATGAAGCGGCGCGCGCCTTGCAGGATGGCGTGGCGCGATTTGTCCTTAACACGTGAGCGGCAGGCATTTGAGGGGTGAATGCATGCTCTTTCTGGTGTTCAGCCTGGGAAACAATCGGTATGCGGTTGCAGCTAGCGAGGTGGTTGAAGTTCTGCCGCTGGTGAACTGGAAATCCTTGCCGGGCGCGCCACCGGGCGTCGCCGGGATTATGAACTACCGCAGCGATCCGATGCCTCTGCTTGACCTCAGTGAACTGGCGCTCGGCACGCCGTGCCGCAAGTGGATGAGCACTCGTATCGTCGTTATCGACTACCCCGCAAAGGACACGTCCCGAACGCTCGGCCTTCTCGCCGAGGGCGTGACCGGCACGATACGCAGGCACGAAGAAGACTTCATGCCCCCCGGTCTGACAACAGCAAACGCGCCTTATCTGGGGCCGATCGCCAATACTGCGGAGGGGCCCGTTCAGCAAATCGATGTTGCTGCGCTCCTGCCCGAACAAATCCGCAACGGGTTGTTCGTCGATGGGAGCGAGAGCCGGCATGGACTTTGAACAGATGCTCCGCGAGACCATCGGGCTCGATGCTGGATCGATCGGCAGCTCGACGATTGATCGCGCCGTTCGGCAACGGATGGCCGGGACGGGGATCGCGAGCCTGCAGGAATACTGGGTGCGCGTAAAGACGTCTAACGAGGAATTGCAGGAACTCATCGAATCGGTGGTCGTACCCGAGACATGGTTCTTTCGCGATGCGGAAGCATTCCGGTGTTTGGTTCGCCTTGCGCGACAGGAGTCTCGTAACCGGCCTTTTCGCGTGCTGAGTGTCCCGTGCTGCACGGGCGAGGAGCCCTATTCGATCGCAATGGCACTGCTCGATGGCGGATTTGCCGCCGAAGCGTTCCACGTCGACGCTGTCGATATCAGCACCCGGGCCCTGGCTCGGGCCCGAAAGGGCGAGTACGGGCCGAACTCATTTCGCGGAAAAGATCTGGTCTGGCGCGAGCGCTGGTTTCGCGCGACAGCAAAGGGTTATGCGCCGTCCGAACCGCTGCGGAATCAGGTCGAGTTCCGCCACGGGAACCTTCTCACTTCCGACCTGGAAGCGGGCCGGGATCCATATGATGCGATCTTTTGCCGCAACCTGCTGATCTATTTCGACCGGGAAACGCAGGAGCGAATCATGGGCGTGCTTCGATCGCTTCTTTCGCCCGACGGTTTTCTGTTCGTCGGCGCTTCGGAAACCTATCTTGCCTCGCGCACTGGGTTTTCGGCAGTGAGACATCCGATGTCCTTCGCTTTCCGCAAAGGCACGGCCACTGTCACAGAGATGCCGTTACCACCGGTTTCCCAGCCTGTTCCCGCGTCGAAACGCCTGCCCGCGCTTCCGGTCGCGCAGGCGTTCAGCCCGAATGTGCCCGCTGCTGCAATCCCTCAGCCCACCGGCCTCAAGGCCCTTCAACGTCTCGCCAACGCCGGGCATCTGCGCGAAGCAGTGGAACAGTGCGAGCGTTACATCCGAAACGCGCCGTCTTCTCCGGATGCCTGGTATCTTCTCGGCGTTTTGAAAGAAGCGCGCGGAGATTTCGAGGGGGCACTCGACTGTTATCGAAAACTGCTGTATCTCGACCCGGAGCATGTCGAAGCGATGGCCCATTTGGCGCTCCTCACTGAGCGTCAGGGGGATCCCGAAGCGGCGGCAAGGGCTCGCGAGCGCGCCCGCCGAATCGAGTTGCGCCGCAACAAAACGGTGTCGCCGCTGCGATGAGGCCTGATTTCCGATGACGCCCCCAACGCACGAGGCTCCGCTTCGCTTATTGGACCGGCCGGTTTCTCCGGACCTGCTCTCGGAACGAACTGCAAAGATCGCGCAGCCGAAGGCTCTGGGCCACAGGGGAGCGAAGTCGGCGGTGGTCTTTCGTCTCGGGGACGAATGGTTCGCCCTGTCCACCGGAGTTTTCCAGGAGGTTGCGGAAAATCGTATTCTGCACCGCCTGCCTCATCAGCGGGGAGGACTGTTGAGAGGACTGGTGAACGTTCGCGGTGATCTCCTGCTCTGTGTTGCTCTCGAAGCATTGCTGTGCCCCGATCAGGAACCCGCGGCCCCTAAAACGCCGGGAGAGCGGGTTTTATCGGAACTGCTGGTCTGCAACCGGGAGGGCGACCGGCTGGCTTTTGTGGTGCATGAGGTCTCCGGCGTGATTCGATACAACGATGAGAATCTTCGGCAACTCCCCGCGACGCTGGTTGGGGCGGTCGCCGGAGCCTTCACCACGGGCATGTTGCCGGGCAATGGCAGGATGGCCGGCTGTCTGGATGATCAACTGCTTTTTTATGCCATCAACAAAGGTTTGGCATGAGCAGACCCGGCGCCGAAATCCCGGGCGAACTCTCTCTTCTCGACCTCTTTCGCACCGAGGTCGAAAGCCAAACTGCGCTGTTGACCGAAGGAATTCTCGCGCTCGAGCGCGGCGCGGACGCGGCGGTGCGCACGCGCGAGATGATGCGAGCGGCACATTCACTCAAAGGCGCCGCGCGCATCGTCGGCCGCGAGGCCGCCGTTCGCCTAGCCCACGCCATCGAAGACTGCATGGCCGGCGTGCAGAAAAAGAAGCGCGCTTTATCCCAGCCGCTGATAGACACGCTTCTGCGGACCGTCGATATGCTGAACGTGATCGCGCATGTCGCAGAAGAAGACTTTGAGACCTGGCAACACGCGCAGCAACTGGCAATTGAGTCTCTGATTGATCGCCTCTCTCTGGCCGCCACCAGCCTTCCCGGCGAGGCCGCTTTCGCGGCGCCGGCCCCTGCAAAGGTCCCCGACCCTCCTGCCGTGCCGGAGCCAGCCGCTGGTTCGGCATTGCGCGTCACGGCCGGCAACCTGAACCGCCTCATGGCCGTCGCCGGAGAAACCGCCGTGGCCACCCGCTGGCTGGAATCGCATCTTGGCAGGATGCTGCGGCTTAAGAAACTCCAGCGGGAGATGATCAGGCAGTGGGAAGACATACGGCACAGGCTTCCGCCAACTGCCGTCAGCGATGAGTTGTCCCGGAAACTGTTCCGCCTCCGCGAGCACGAGAACGAGTGCCAGGCATTTCTGGCGGACCGCATCGACGAACTCGAGCTGTTTGACCGCCGCATGAGCGGCATCGCGCGCCGGCTCAGCGATGAGGTTCTCGATTGCCGGATGCGGCCCTTCGCCGACGGCACCGGAGGATTCCCGCGCATGGTTCGCGATCTCGCCAACTCTCTCGGCAAATCCGTGAAGTTCGAGATTGCCGGTGAATCCACACTGGTCGATCGCGAAATTCTCGAAAAGCTCAAGCCTCCTCTCATTCATCTGCTGCGCAACGCCCTCGATCACGGCATCGAACTTCCCGCTGATCGCGTGCGCGCGAGCAAACCGGAAGAGGCCAGTCTGCGCCTCGAAGCTCGGCACAGCGCGGGCATGCTGCTGGTAACCGTTTCGGACGACGGAAGCGGCATCGATGTCGAAGCCATCCGCAGCGCGGTAGTGCGCCGGAAGATCAGCCCACCGGAGATCGGCGGCAAACTGTCGGAAGCGGAGCTACTCGAATTTCTCTTTCTGCCCGGCTTCTCGCTCAGGGACACGGTTTCGGAGATTTCCGGGCGCGGCGTTGGTTTGGATGTCGTGCGCACGATGGCCAGGGAAGTCGGCGGCCACATTCACATCGCATCCAGCCGGGGGCAGGGTACTCGGTTTCAATTCGATCTGCCTTTGACTCTCTCGATCAGCCGCGCTCTGCTGGTTGAAATCTCCGGCGAGCCTTACGGGATTCCGCTGGCCCGCATCGAGCGCGTTCTGAAAGTCTCGCGGAAATCCATCGAATCAATTGAGGGCAGGCAATACTTCACGCTGGATAGCGAGCCGGTTGGCCTCGTAGCCGCGTGGCAGGTTCTGGAACTTGCGCCGCCTCTGGCCTCCAATGCCGACGTCCCGGTTGTTGTGCTCGGCGAGAATACCTCTCGTTATGCTTTGGTGGTCGATCGGTTTCTGGGTGAGATCGAACTGGCCATTGTGCCGCTGGATCCGCGGCTCGGTAAGATCCGTGACATCAGCTCGGCAGCGCAGATGCCGGATGGCAATCCGGTTCTGATTGTCGACGTCGACGACCTCAACAGCTCGATAGCCAGTCTGGCGTCGGGCCAAAGATTGTCGGGCGTGGGCGCTTCGACGGAAAAGCAGACAAAGCGGAAACAAATTCTGGTGGCGGAAGACTCGTTGACCGTTCGCGAACTCGAGCGGAAGCTGCTGGAAAGCGGCGGCTATGCGGTTGACGTGGCCGTGGACGGAATGGATGCCTGGAACGCGTTGCGCACAGGCAATTACGACCTCGTCATGACCGACGTGGACATGCCCCGCATGGACGGAATCGAGCTTGTCAAACTGATCCGGAAAGACGGCCGCCTGAAATCCCTTCCCGTGATGATCGTTTCCTACAAAGACCGCCAGGAAGATCGCGACCGGGGGCTCGAAGCCGGCGCCGATTACTACCTCACCAAAGCCAGTTTTCAGGACAAAGCCTTGCCCGGCATCGTCGCCGATCTCATCGGAGCCCCCGAATCGTGAGAATCGCCATTGTCAACGATCTGGCAATCGCCACCGAAGCTCTGCGCCGCGCAATCGCCAGCGACCCTGCATACAGCCTTGCCTGGACCGCCGTCAATGGCGCAGCAGCCGTCGAGCGATGCCGGAGCGACCGGCCGAATCTGATTCTGATGGATCTCGTCATGCCCGTGATGAATGGAGCGGAAGCCAGCCGCCGCATCATGCGCGAGGCGCCCTGCGCGATCCTGATCGTCACCGCGTCTCTTGAAGGGCATCACGCTCTGGTGTTCGAAGCTCTCGCGGCCGGCGCGCTGGACGCGGTGCAAACCCCGATACTCGGAGGGAGGGGACAGGTGGAGGGGACATCGCGGTTGATGCTCAAAATCGCCATCCTGGCTCGAACCATCTCGGGCAAAGCAGGACGGGATGCGCGCGCCAGCATCAGCCCCGCGCGCGCCGACGCGATCCCCGCCCGGCTCATTGCAATAGGCGCTTCGGCCGGAGGCCCGGGGGCCGTGGCGGCGATCCTCAGCGCGCTGCCCGCGGAATTTCCCGGCGCAATCGTGCTCGTGCAGCACCTCGACGCTCAATTCGTTCCCGCGCTTGCCGCGTGGTTGAATGAGCGTTCGCCGCTGCCCGTTCGCATTGCGGTGGCAGGCGACCTTCCGCTCGAAGGTTCAGTTCTGATCGCGGGGACGGGTGACCATCTTGTTCTGACAGAGGCGGGCTCCCTCGCCTACACGGCGGAGCCGCGCGACAGTTTCTCGCGGCCATCGGTCGACATCTTCTTTCAGAGCGCGGCGCGCCGTTGGCCAGGCGCGGTCGCGGGCGTTCTGCTGACGGGTATGGGAAAAGACGGATCGGCCGGCTTGAAAGCGCTGCGCGACGCCGGCGCGCTGACGATAGCGCAGGATTCGGCGAGTTGTGTTGTCTATGGCATGCCCCGGGCCGCGGTGGAGCTTGGCGCCGCGGCATTCGTGCTGCCGCCGGAAAAGATCGCCGGAAAGCTAATGGAATTTTCATCATCGCCGGGGTCAGGCGCCGGCCCTGAGGAACGAGCAGGAATATGGAACAGATTCAACCCGACACGCTCTCGTTTGTAAACCGAGCCATGTTTGAAAATCGCACCATACTTGAAAATCTCACCATGGTTGAAAACCGCACTATGGTCCTGCTTGTCGATGATCAGGCGTTCGTCGCGCACGCCGTCCGCCGATTGCTTGCCGGTTTACCCGACATCGATTTTCACTATTGTCCCGACCCCGCGCAGGCGATCGAGCAGGCAAACCGGATCAGGCCCAGTGTGATTCTCCAGGATCTGGTGATGCCCTCCGTCGACGGACTCGATCTCGTGAAGCTCTATCGCTCAAACCCAGGCACCGCCGAAACGCCCATACTCGTGCTGTCGAGTGAAGAGGATCCCGTCGTGAAAAGCAAGGCGTTCGCGGCCGGCGCCAACGACTACCTGGTCAAGCTCCCGGACAGGATTGAGCTGATTGCCCGGATCCGCTATCACTCGAAAGCGCACAGCAATCGGCTCCAGCGGGATGAAGCCTTTCGCGCGCTTCGGGAAAGCCAGCGGCAATTGATGGAAGCGAATATCGAGCTGCAGCGGCTCACAAATATCGACGCGCTCACGGGGTTGATGAACAGACGATTCTTCGAATCCTTTATTCATGAGGAGTGGGAGAAGGCGGCCGCGGCGCGCAACCCGCTGTCCGTGCTTCTGATCGATGTTGACGATTTCAAGCAGTACAACGACCTTCACGGCCATCTGACAGGCGACGAAGTCCTGCGCAAAGTGGCGGATGCCCTGCGCACGAAATCATCGACAAAGACAGATTGTGTGGCCCGTTTTGGCGGCGAAGAATTCGCCGTCATCCTGCCCGCGACATCGGTCGAAGGTGCGCAAACGCTCGGAGAGGTATACCGCCGCGGCATCGAGGACCTGAAATTCCCGCGAAATGGAACGGGCGCGCACGGCTATCTGACTGTGAGCGTCGGGGGCGCATCCACTATTCCCACGCGTGGCGCACTGTTCGTAGACCTAATCGGCGCAGCCGACCGCGTGCTGTATCAAGCCAAGAAAGCCGGGAAAAACAGGGTTATTACTTGCACGATGCCCTGACCGCGCAACCGGTCTGTGGGCCGGAGGATCGTTTTTCCCGTCTGCGCTGGCCCGGCAGGTCCTGATTTGACGCGTGTAAGTGTGGCCGAAAGGCTTTACAATTCGTCAAATTCGGTTCCGTAACTGTTGTTTCACGCAGGCGTCTTAACCATTCAGAAAGCCGAACGAGGACGCTGGTTGAGTTTCTGCTGGTTGAGTTTCTGCTGGTTGAGTTTCTG
>Ga0134125_10000342_pt1 | contig 64428 bp, 43 predicted proteins | sample KB31751_FD_96464 | JGI IMG/M metagenome (GOLD analysis project Ga0134125, IMG submission 96464) | Terrestrial soil microbial communities with excess Nitrogen fertilizer from Kellogg Biological Station, Michigan, USA - KB3-175-1 | ecosystem: Environmental > Terrestrial > Soil > Unclassified ... | reverse complement strand
TGGACACGGATTTAAGGGATCTGAATAAAATCCGAGTTTTAGATCTGTGTTACTCCGTGTTCATCTGTGGCCGAGAATGAACTACGCCCGGGCGGTGCGATCTTTGCTGCGTCAAGTATATTATGCCATTACAAGGGCAAGGACCGGATCGGCTTAACCCACGTATGTGGTAGAGACTCCGCGTTGCTAAATGCCGCTTCGTCAAACGCTCGTGGCTTAGCAATCTTTATTTCCTCTTTTTCAAACTCGACTCGGCAGCAGTTTCTGCATCCCGCTATACAAAGGAAACTATGCGGGCTCGCCCCTCCGCGCAGTGTCGCAAGCGCAGGTCGGCATGGCTAACGATTTAATCCGCAAGAAACCTTGCAACTACTCTTATTAGTTGTGATAAACTCTCGCACACTTCAAGGCCGGTTCTTTTTTCGTTTACATCATCGGAGTCAACCTTACAGAAGGACATAGGAGGTCCCTTAATGTCCCTATTCAAGATTCACATCAGAGCGGGCAACCCCGCTGTGTATACGCCAGATTGTTTGATCGCAAACCCGAACGACAGCGTCTCGTGGACTAACGACGACAAAGTCGCTCATTGGCCTACGCCCAACGCGGCAACGCCGAAAGCCTGGCTCGACTACCAGATTGCACCTAACGGCGAGTCCGGCCAGATTTCTCTGAACCCGCCGGCGCCATACACCTTGAACTACGTTTGTTCTCTCCATCCCGGCGAAAAGGGACAAATCAAGGTAGTTCCGGTGAAGGGCAAAACGAAGAAAGGTCCGTATGGTCACAAGACCAAGAAAGGCGCGTACGGTCGAAAAACCAAGAAAGGCGCATACGGTCGCAAGACGAAAAAAGGCGCGTTCGGTGGCAAAACGAAGTAAGCCGCGTTGGGTCTAAGACGAAGGCTCGAACATCAACCTGGATTCATGGCCGCGGCTGCGGGAAGAAGACTGCGCATCACCTTACTTCAGGAGGTTCCCTATGTCAGAAGAGACGATCGTTAAGGATCAAGTGGGAGAAGAAGAGTCATCCGACGCTAAGCAGGCGTCAGAAGTGACCCGGCGGAATTTCCTGCAGTACGCCCTCGCGGCAACGTCGGGATTGGCGATGACTTCGTTGCTGCCGCCTTTTGCCCTGAAGACCTGGGCACAACAGGTGGCAGGTCCTTGTCCTCCAGGCCAGCCACTCCAGCCAATAATGGAGATCAGAAGTTCGAGTGCGACAAAAACCCTTCAGGCCGTACTCAAAGTCCTGGATGAACAGAGGACCTATTTGGCCCCTCCGGCCAATGGGGCTGCGGGGATCTGTGTTCCGAACACCGGGCAGATGCGCTATATCTCTGGCTACGATCCCGCGACCCCCAGCAGAGTGTGGCCCACCACCAAGGGTGTCCCGAGCACCGCGCCCACTCTTCGCGCGCGCGTGGGAGACAGAGTTCAGATCACACTCCTGAACCACGTGAACGTCAAGCATTTTCCTGGCACCCTGGATGTTGCTGAGACCGGGCAGTCTTGCGATCAAAATAAAACCGTGAATCCCGACGGTTCAGCCATCAACACCTATCCGGGTGACCCAAGTTTTGAAAAGCCACCGAACTGCTTCCACGGATCGAGTTCGACCAATTTGCATTTTCACGGAACCCACGTTAGTCCGAGCGGAATCTCTGACAATGTTCTGCTGAATATTCGGCCCTCTGCCAGGGTTAACGGTAAACCTATCGTTAACGAGCAAACCGTAAAACCAATCTTCGACAAGATATTTGCGGCCTGCGCGCACGGCCACCAACCCCTTTTGTGGAAAGACTGGCCGCCCGAGTGGCAAGCCTTACAAAAGAAGCTTTTGATCAGCTATGACAAGACCGCGCCCTGGCACGGTCAACCGGGCACCTTGCCACCCGAAGAACAGTTATGGGTGCAAAACGTCAAAGAAATGATGCAGATGCCCCCGCAGTTGCCGCAGTATTACATCGGGGCCTTCCCTAATTGTTTGAATCTTCCGGAATGGAATGGTCAGAAGAACAGCATGGGCCAGGCGCCTGGCACGCACTGGTATCACAGTCACAAGCACGGGTCGACTGCCCTTAACCTGGCTAACGGCATGGCCGGGGCGCTGATTATTGAGGGTGATTACGACGATAAGCTGAAACCATTCATTACCAAACAACGCGTGTTGGTGTTGCAGCAGTTTGCTGCTGTACTTAGCCTGCTCCGCGCCAAAGGCGCGACCCAACAATCCGATCTGGTTTTGGTGAACGGGCAATACACGCCGGTCATACAAATGAATCCGAACGAAATGCAGCTCTGGCGGATTGTGAACACCTGCTACAGTGCCGCGGTGCCGCTGGACGAACCAAAGGGAATCAAGTGGGTTCAAACGGCTCAGGACGGTGTGCAGTTCAATCCGGCGAACTACGATCCATCGGATACCAATGCGGCGTTTGCTGTCCCCGCGAAATCGAAAGCTCCGTTCGGCAGTTTAGCGCAGGGAAACCGAATTGATTTACTGGTGCAGGCGCCTAAAAACCCGGGCACTTTCAAGGTGACTTTTGGCGGCAAACTTCTGTTCACCGTAAAAGTAGAACAGGACCCCGCAGTTCCACCAATCGCGAGTCCAATGCCGTTTCCGACCAAGGCGCAGTTCCCGGCGATGCCTGGATTCCTCGAGGACATCAGTTTTGGAGACGTTAGAGTCAGACGGGAACTCCATTTTGCCACCTCGCCAGGTCCGACGGGGTACCCTTTCACTACTCCTCCAAGGCACACCATCGACGGCAAGCAGTTCGAAATGGAAACGATCGATCAAACCATGCAGCTAGGTGCGACCGAAGAGTGGACCCTGTATAACGACAACCTCGACGGGGCGGCCCACCCTTTCCACATCCACATCAATCCGTTCCAGGTTGTTGAGATTAAGGATCCGAAGCAAAACGGTGGGAATCCGGTTCATCTTCCTCGGCCCTGGGTCTGGTGGGATAATTTCGCGATTCCCCCGGGAGGCTATTTCAAGATGTTGACCCGGTTCGTGGATTTCACCGGCATGTACGTTCTGCATTGCCACATCCTGGACCACGAAGATCGCGGCATGATGCAACTCGTGCAGGTTATTACTAACACTACACCCATGACGCACAAGTAAGAAAAAGTTTTTTCGGCTCTCCACCGGCTGGCGAGCCTTTACGCGCGAACGATGGTGCTCTGGGGATTGAAAGCGCAGTTTGGCTGTTAACAGACTTAGGATGGTTTCAAGTGTTGCTTGTGCGTCCGTTAATCGACACCAGATCGACGCTTGCATCTTTGCTTACCATGAAAGATGTGCCGATTTTCGTCTGTGGTTCTGGTGTAAAACCCTAGGCCTTTCCATTTGATTAGAAGGAGAAAACTATGACGAAGAACACAGTCTCGATAGCGTGGGATGGGGATTCCATGGCACGATTCGCGCGCCTGTTAGGCACTCGTCCGTCCGCGATCGGAGTTCACTGCGGCGATGAGGATGGAGATGCAGACGGCGTGTTCGGTACCGTAGCGTCGGGAGTGCATTGCGGAGATGACGACGGCGCCGACGGCTGAACGATTCCCACCTCCACGAACCAATCACCGTTGAGTTCCACGATGACTCGATGGCGATTGGATGAGATTGACAACACTAACTAACGCGAGAGGACAAGCATTCGGGGGCCCGCGCGAGCGCACTGGTTTCTTCGGATTGCTGAGGCCTTTAAGACAGGCGAAGCCTAAACGTCTTCTTGCGGAAACGTGTTGGCTACCTTTGCGCGGGGATTTAACGCATGGTTTCAAGCAGTGCTCGAAGCATGCGCATCTTAGCGCCTGAGACGACCTTACTGTATGCCAAGCAGTTGGCGGCAACTGCTGGCATCAGCGAGGTCAGGGATATCACCGACCTGGATATTCTGCAGGTACCGGTATTTGTAAGTGTGCGTCCGCAAGCGCGCGCGGATTCGTTTACTTTTGGGAAAGGGCTGCGTCCCGTTGATGCCGAAGTAGGCGCCTACATGGAGGCCCTCGAGTTCTTTTTCGCCGAACCGGGGAGAGGCTGTGTTGCCACCCACTGGGGCTCGGCGAGGGACGTTGCTGGCCAGGAGCATGCGGACGATGCGATTCTTGATTTCGTTCCGCTTCTTCAGCGCGAGATAGACCTCGATGGTTCTTTGTTGCTGGCCTCGGCTAAGAACCTGGAGAGCGGCGACGAGTGTGTTATTCCTGCAGAACTGATCTTTTATCCGGCGCCGGACGTGGGGCAGTCGCTCTTTGGTTCATCGACAAACGGCCTCGCATCGGGCAACTCGCTGCTTGAGGCAACGGTTCAGGCGCTGTTGGAACTGATCGAGCGCGACATCTGGTCATTCGAATTCATTCGCGGCGCGTCAAAGTTGGTTGAGGCTGCGAGTCTGCCGGACGATGTGCGCGAAATTGTCGAGCGCGCTGAACGGCACGGCCTGCAGCTAAAAGTTCGCACTATTCCCAACGACTACGGAATGCCGTTCTTCGCCGCTTTCCTGTTCGACTTGAACAATCCCAGCCGCCAGACATTCAACGGCGGGTGGGCATGTGATCTGGATCGTGACCGAGCGGTCGTGCGCGCCGTTACCGAAGCGGCGCAAAGCCGCGTAGCCTTCATTCACGGCGGGCGGAAGGTTCCAACCTCGCGCGCGACAGGCTTTACCCTGGAAGATCTACAACGTGAAGCGAAGCTCGTGCGGCAACACATGCTGGGCGTGAGCGATCCGCGCCAGCAAATGTTGCTGACTGACATTCCCGATGTCGCCGTAGCCGGCACTTTGCAGGAAAAACTTGACACGGTGATCGAGAGATTGCGGCGGGTATCGCAAAAGCCAATCTACCGTGCCGTGTTTACGCCGCCCGAATCGCCGCTGCAAGTAGTTCGCGTGGTCGTGCCTTTATTAGAGAGTCTTAAGGAGAACCGAGTCCGAGTGGGACGTCGCCTGAAGGCGGCGATAGATGCCGCTGGGGTTCAAGCAGCATGAAATTGGACCGTCATAGCCAAGGCAGTTCGCAAGACCAGTACGTAGCAGGATTACGTACGATGGAGGTTCGGCAAACCGTCGAAATCCGTGTACGAGGGACTGTTCAAGGTGTTGGCTTTCGGCCAACCGTATGGCGACTGGCCTGCGACGAGGGACTCGTGGGAGAAGTCTTTAACGACGGCTTTGGAGTATTGATCCGAACCACCGGAAATTCGGGGGCCATCTCGCAGTTTCTGACGCGACTGCACACCGAAGCGCCTCCGCTTTCGCAGATCGAGGACGTGGAGACGCAGGTCTTGAACCTGCTCGACTTTGAGGACTTCCGCATCACCGAAAGTGTAAGTGGCGAGAATTGCACGCGCGTCACTCCCGATGCGGCGATTTGCCTGGCCTGTCGCGCGGAAGTGCTGGATCCGAGGGAACGGCGATACGGTTATCCCTTCGCGAACTGCACGCATTGTGGACCCCGTTTTTCCATCGTGAAAGAGGTGCCCTACGATCGTGCTAACACGACGATGGCGGACTTTCCCATGTGCGCATCCTGCCACCGCGAGTATCAGCAGCCTGCCGACCGCCGTTTTCATGCACAACCAATCGCCTGCCCGACTTGCGGACCATCAATTTGGTTGGAGCAGATCGACTCCGCGGCCCTTGCTTCGACGCCGCTGGATTCGGTTATCGAGTTGCTCAAGAGCGGTGCGGTGATAGCCATTCGCGGACTGGGTGGGTTTCATCTGGCTTGTGATGCCACCAATCCCGAAGCAGTGCAGCGGTTGCGGCAACGCAAGCATCGGTACGGCAAGCCCTTTGCGATAATGGCCAGGGACCTTGACACGATTCGCCGCTACAGCAACTTGACTCCAGCCGAGGCGCACTTGTTGCAGAGTCCCGAGGCCCCGATCGTATTGCTCTCAGCTAACGGACCCGAGAAGTTACCGGATGCGATCGCGCCCGGTCTGAATACTGTGGGTTTCATGTTGCCCTATACTCCGTTGCACTTACTGATCACGCAGCAGATCGATCAGCCGCTGGTCATGACCAGCGGCAACATCTCTGATGAACCACAAGTAACGAGTCTCGACACGGCGCGGAGCGGCTTGCGCGAAATCGCCGACGCGATGTTGATGCACGATCGCGAGATCGCGAACCGGATCGATGACTCGGTGGTGCGCATCGTCGCCGGTAGACCGTCGGTGATTAGACGTGCACGCGGTTATGCCCCAAGTGCTCTGCGGTTGCCTCCCGGCTTTGCGAGCGCGCCCGACCTGCTCGCTTTCGGCGGCGAGCTCAAGTCAACTTTCTGCATCGTAAAGGACGGAGCCGCGATTCTCTCCCAGCACCAGGGTGATCTGGAGGACGTTTCGACCTTCGAGGATTATCAAAAGAACCTGCAACTCTATGCGAAGATCTACGATCATCGTCCGCGCTGGTTGGTTGCGGATATGCACCCGGAATACCTTTCCACCAAACTCGCCAAACAACGCGCGGCGGCCGACAACCTACCTCTTCTGGAGGTTCAGCATCATTACGCGCACATAGCCAGTTGCATGGTGGAAAACGGAGTGCCGCTTGATGCTCCTCCCGTGCTTGGCATTGTGATTGACGGATTAGGCTTTGGCGATGACGGCACGATCTGGGGCGGAGAGTTTCTGTTGGCTGATTATCGTAACTATCGGCGCATTGCGGCGTTCAAGCCCGTAGCCATGGTGGGCGGTGTCCAGGCCATCCGCGAACCCTGGCGCAACACCTACGCCCATCTGGTTGCTGGATTGGGTTGGTCCCAGTTTGTCGAAAGATTTTCCGCACTGGAACTCTATCGTTACTTGAGCACCAAGCCGCTGCCGACGATCGATCGCATGCTGGAAACAGGACTAAACGTGCCGTTGGCGAGTTCGTGTGGCCGGCTGTTCGATGCGGTTGCCGCGGCTTTGGGGCTGTGCGCTGACCGAGCTCTCTTCGAAGGCCAGGGGGCGATGGAGTTGGAAGCTTTGGCCGAGCAGTGGCGGCCCTCGGCCAACGAACCACCGTATGAGTTCGCGATCACTGAACCAGCCGACAGCCGCCTCCTTTACCTTGACTCATTACCAATGTGGAAGGGCCTGCTCGAAGATCTTGGTAGACAGACTCCGGTTGCCCGGATGGCTGGCCGATTCCACTATGGACTGGCGAGGGCGATTCGCGATATGGTCGCGCGCATCCGAGGAACGATCACACCCAGCGACTCGCTGAACACGGTTGCGCTCAGCGGCGGCTGCTTCCAAAACAAGATCTTGTTAGAAGAATTAGTGAGGTTACTCAAGGCAGATGGACTAAGTTGTCTCTTGCATGCCAAAGTCCCAACTAACGACGGAGGTTTGGCGTTGGGACAGGCTGCGATAGCGGCAGCGCGTCATATCGAGCGTTCGAATGGGAAAGTGGACGCGCATCCTGCGCGTGATTCACGTCGAGCGCGTCAACCACAACGTAAGGAGTAAGCAATGTGTCTTGGAATCCCTGGTCAAATCGTAAAAATCACCGACGTCAACCGGCAAATGGCGCTCGTCGATGTCAGTGGCGTGCAACGAGAAGTAAGCCTTGAGTGTGTGGTCGACGATTACTTTCCGCTCGAAAAGTGTGTGGGCCACTGGGCTTTGGTGCATGTGGGCTTCGCCATGAGTCTGATCAATGAAGGCGAGGCTGAGGCTACCTTGAAAGTACTGAGGGAGCTTGGCGAGGTTCAAGCAGAACTTCAGGCAATGCGTGAATCGGCGCCGAGTCTTCCTGCAAACGTTCCGGCAACCACGTCGCCGGAGCTCGCGGTCGGAACCTTATGAGTCTGGGGGAAGATCCAAACCTAGCGGGGCTTTACCCGTTCCTGCACGGCAAAAAGCAAGATCCCGTGTTGATGAATTCTGCCTTGGTCGAGTCCGTGCGCCAAAAGGCGACTCATCATCACCAGGTGATTGACGAATTTTTCGAACGCAACGGGCAGGAAGTCGTCGCTGCTGCCGGAGCTATCGCGGATGTTTATCGTGGCAACGGTCGACTCTTTACGATGGGCAACGGCGGCTCCAGTTGTGACGCGGCGCACGTGGCGGTCGAGTTTCTGCACCCGATCACAGCCGGTCGTGTCGCGCTGACCGCAATCGATCTGACCGCCGACCGGACGATGATGACCGCAGTTGCCAATGACGTCGGCTTCAAGCATGTGTTTGTCCGTCAGTTGATCGCCCAGGCTCGCTCCGGGGACGGCCTCGTAGGGATCTCGACCAGCGGGAACTCGGACAATCTCGTGAAGGCTTTTTTGAAAGCAAAGGAAATGGGTGTGACAACCGTCGGCCTGGCCGGGATGAGCGGTGGCGAGATGGCAAAGGCCGGTTTAGATCACTGTCTGGTGGTCGAAACCGACAGCATTCATCGAGTACAGGAATGCCACGTAATCATCTACCACATTCTTTGGGACCTGGTACACACACTGCTGGCGGACAACCGCGGTTCATTGGCCATTATGGGATGACCGCTTAACGACGAGTACACAGAAAGAAAACAAAATGAAATACGTCGACGAATTCCGAGATCCGGAGAAAGCGCAGTTTCTGTTAAAGGAAATCCGCAGCCTCGTTCCCCAAATCCAAAAGGGACGCAGTAGCCCGATTTACATCATGGAAGTCTGCGGAGGCCACACGCACGCCATCTTCCGCTACGGTGTCGAGACCATGCTGCCGGATGGGATCGAGTTGATCCACGGCCCGGGCTGCCCGGTTTGTGTGTTGCCGATGGGACGAGTTGACGACTGCGTGGCCCTGGCCCACATGCCAGGCATGATTTTCACCACGTTCGGCGATGCGATGCGAGTGCCCGGCTCGAAAGAAAGCTTACTGCAGGCCAAAGCCAAGGGCGCCGATGTGCGAATGGTGTACTCGCCGCTCGACTCTCTGCGTATTGCCAAGGAGAACCCCGATCGGCAGGTCGTCTTCTTCGCCCTGGGCTTCGAGACAACCATGCCCAGCACCGCGCTAACTGTGTTGCGGGCGAAGAAAGAAGGCGTTAAGAATTTCACGCTGTTTTGTAATCACATCACCATCATTCCCACCATCAAGGCAATACTCGACTCACCGGATCTGCAGTTGGACGGGTTTCTCGGTCCGGGCCATGTCAGCATGGTTATCGGCAATTCGTCATACCAATTTATCGCCGAGCATTACAAGAAGCCATTGGTGATTGCCGGTTTCGAGCCCCTCGATATCCTGCACGGGATTTGGATGGTGCTCAAACAGATCGCCGAAGGCCGCACCGAGATCGAGAATCAATACAACCGCGTGGTTCCCGATGGCGGCAATACAGTGGCTCTCGATGCGATCGGCAAGGTCTTCGAGTTGAGGGAGTTCTTTGAATGGCGCGGTCTCGGTTCGATTGACCACTCGGGAGTTCGCATCACTGAAGAGTACGCCGAGTTTGACGCCGAGCGCAGATTCTCAGTGCCGGCGCTCAAGATTGCCGATCCCAAATCATGCCAATGCGGCGAAGTACTCAAGGGTGTCATCAAGCCGTGGGACTGCAAGGTCTTCGGTAGAGATTGCACTCCCGAAACGCCACTGGGCGCCCTGATGGTTTCGTCGGAAGGCGCCTGCGCTGCCTATTATCAGTACGGCGACATCGAGAAGATTCATGACACCAGAGCCCTCGTTGAGGAGATGGCATGAGTAGCGTTTTAGAGGTGATCAAAAAGAACGGCAAACCCAGGCATCGCGGCAAGGTGAAGGTTGCAACCATCACGCTCGCCCACGGCGGCGGCGGGAAGGCGATGCACGATTTGATCGACGACATCTTTCTCGAAGCGTTTGATAACGAGAATCAGTCGGCGCTGGAGGACCAGGCGCGGCTCAGTCTGGCGGACATGGCGGCACTCGGCGATCGACTTGCCTTCACCACCGATTCCTACGTGGTCCAGCCACTCGATTTTCCTGGTGGGAATATTGGCAAGCTGGCGATCTGCGGGACGGTTAACGACCTGGCGGTGGGCGGCGCGATTCCACTCTACTTGTCGTGTTCGGTAATTATTGAGGAAGGACTGCCGGTCGAAACAATGCGGATGGTGGCCAGGACCATGGCGGCGACAGCTGCCGAGGCCGGCGTAAAAGTGGTCACGGGTGATACCAAGGTTGTCGAACGTGGAGCGTGTGACAAGCTGTTCATCAACACCGCCGGTATTGGTGTGATTCGCTCAGGGGTCGATCTGGGCGTCGATAAAGCGCAACCTGGTGACGTCATCCTCGTCAATGGGCTGTTGGGCGACCACGGCGCTGCGATCCTTCATGCTCGCGGCGACATGAAACTGACTACACTTATCGAGAGTGACTGTGCTGCGCTGCACGGTTTGATCGATACCTTGTTGTCAGCCGTTCCCGGTACGCGCTTTCTGCGGGACGCCACCCGCGGAGGACTTGCCACGGTCTTGAACGAAATCGCCGATGCGTCACAGGTGGGCATCGAGATCTACGAAGACCGCACACCGCTCCGCAGCGAGGTGAAAGGCTTCTGCGAGATTTTAGGTCTTGATCCTCTTTATCTTGCGAATGAGGGCAAGATAGTTTGCGTTGTGCCAAAGGAAGATGCTGAGACTGCGCTGGCGGCGCTCAAGTCGCATCCTCTTGGCCAGGGCGCCGCGATGATCGGCGACGTGACCGACCACCGTCCCGGTCGGGTCGTGATGCAGACAGTCTTCGGCGGACGTCGCATCGTCGACATGCTCGTGGGCGAACAATTGCCAAGGATTTGTTAGCGCGCAGTGGCACGGGCGTCCCGCCCGTGGCGCGTGCCACATTCATACCGGAGGACGATCGAATGTCAGACAACGGAACTGTTAAAGCGGCTGAGGGCGTAACGATACGCATCAAGGACCAGGGCGAAGTTTTGGAATTAGATTACGACGGCGCCATCTGTCAACATCCGGGTTCGCTTTGGTGGGGAACCGCGGTCGGCTTTCGCGCTATGCAGGTTGCCGCTCAGGCTCTCTCGCAGGACGAGCTGTGGGATCGCGAAAAACTTTACATTGTCAGTGGCCATCCTGGTCCCGGTGTGAAAGACACCATTGACTTTATTACGGGCGCCGCCAGCCGCGATCGTTATAACGTGGTCGTCGCCGAGGGTTGCGGAATGCAGTGCAACAGCAAGATGAAGTACGAATGGTGGGTGAGCGATGGCGAGAGGACTGCAAACATCAACCTGCGTCCGGATTTCGTGCCCCGTGAGTTCTATGAGCTCACCGATCGCCTGGAGACTAATGAGACAACTAAGGAAGACATCAAGGCTTTCCGCATCTTCAAGGTAAACCTCTCAACGCGTATTTGGAATGCGCCGCTGGAAGAGAGCTTCCGCGTCGAGGTCGTCGACGAGCCGCTGCAGCCGGGAGAACTGCCCGAGGCAGCGAAGGCAAAGGATTATTTTGACCCTCAATTCTGAGGTTCTTAGGAGGAAAGATGACAAAATACAAAGTCTCACTTGGGATTTTTCTTCTTCTTCTTGGCATCGGCGCGTTTGCATGCAGCCGGTCCGAAACCACGGAACCAAAACCGGGGGCCTCACCCGCAACTGAGGTCGCCAAAACCGCCACGCCGCCACAGCAACCCTGTCCGGCTAGTGCGAGTTGGATCACTGCCCCCAATCCGCCCACAGAAATCGGCGGACCCAACCCACCGCCGGTCGCCAACGAAACCAACTGCGAGTTCTACCAGTTTGCCTATCAATGGTTCTTTGCGATGACTCAGCCGGTGGGAACGTCCGGTGAACGCAAGTTCGAGACGCTCAACGTCTATCAGCCGAACCTGAAAAACCAATGCGCCCTCAAGCAGTTGATCAATCACGCAAATATCGGCAAGGCGCTCTTCGTCCGCACACCAAAACCGAAAACTAACGACTTCGAGCCAATTGTTCCGAAGGACATCAATCAAGCCACGGGCACGCCGCTCTACGATCAGAACGGCAATGTCGTGCTCTACTACGTTCTCTACAGCCCCAATGAATGCCAGGCTACTGCGGCGGGCTACTTGCCGAACACGATCGAGATAAAGACGTCCTGGCGGATTCTCAAGTCGGCTGACCCCGCCTACTATACGATGACGGCCACTGTTGAAGGCTTACCCAACAACCCGCAGACTCTCGGACTCGTCGGCTTCCATTTGGTCATCAACACGCAGTTCCATCCCGAGTTCGTCTGGGCTACGTTCGAGCACGTCAACAACGCCCCTAATTGCACGAATCCCCAGCCCGCGCCCGCCGGCGGTTGGTCGTTCCTAAGCAGCGCTTGTGCAACGTGCCTCCAACAGAACGGCGTGAACGGTTGCCCGCAGTGCAAATTCAACGTGGCCCCGCCTCCGCCATTCGGTATTACAGGGCCAGCCACCCAGGTCTGTCGCGTCTTTAGCGATGGCACGGACCCGGGCTCCACGACCAACGGCAACAATAACGACACCAACCGCTTCAACATCGATACGCTGAATAGCCAGATCGCAGGATTCCTCTCGCAGTTGCCGTCCAACAGCCCGATGTCAGTGTGGAAGAACTACACCCTCGTCTCCGGGCTGTGGACAAATGGAGGCGTCCCCTCAGGCGGCACCGACGTTCAGCGCGGTTCGCTCGAAGCAGCCAACACGACTATGGAGACGTTCTTCCAGCAGCCGAACCAGAACTGCTTCTCGTGCCATGGCTACACCACAGCGACACCGCTCACGGTCAGCCATATCATCTCCGATCTGCTTCCGCCCAGCATTGCTCCGGCGCGTGTAAAGCAACCGAAATAGTCCAAAACTATTCGATCGGTACTGGTTGCGATCAGAAACCATCAGCAGCAAGAGGTGAGTTGACGTTGTCGCTCACCTTGCGCTGCTCCGGGTCCGTAATCCCCACGCGCAGGAAGTCATTTAAATAGCGATTGTAAACTTTTGTTCCCGCGTAAGGTGTGAGGTTAAGGTCGACGATGTAATGCTTGTCGTGACCGTCATGAACGATGTCGATGCAGCCAAACTCGACCGGCGTGTTCTCGACAAATTTGGCAACGTCCTGCTTTAAAGTCGCGCTGAGCTCTAGTTCATCCGTGCCCGCCTTAAGGTGCTCGAGGTCTGTCACATAATTCGTATCACGCCGATCACTCGCCAGTTTCTTGATAATGCCTGGCGCGAAGGCGTTGACGATGACGACTCGTTCGCCGGAAAAATAAACGCGATAGAATGAGTCCTCGGCGTTGGCGATGTACTTTTCAATCACGATGGCCGGGTCGCTCCACACACTATCTTGAACCATTCCACGTGGGACGGCTTTATAGCGGTACGCGCCGATTTCAGTTGAGATCAGATTCTTAAAGCCTGCGGCGGCGATGCTCTCTGGCGGTAGCCACCTTTCCAATTCACCGCCATAGTTCAGATCGGTTTTCACGAACAGGATTTCGTCAGCGGAACCGGAAGGCGCTGCCTTTGGCGAATGAAGACCGATGGCTTCGAGATGTGCGTGGAGTGTCGACTTGCGAATGTCCAGGACGCGTCCGTTGACGACATAGACACCGCGCTCAACAAAGCGATTGGTGAGCTCGCGGATTCGCAGAGGCAGTCGACCGCGAACCGACAGGTTAATTTGGAAGCAGACTGTCTTGAATGAATCGCAAATGCGATCGAATTCCTCGGAGGGAAATTCGCGGAAGGGATCCGTCTCAATCTGTATGCCGTCAGCGCCGAGAACATGAGCAAGCAGGAAACCCGTCCAGGCTCGCCAGTCCAGCACTGCGATCTTGCCAGGGCTGGACGGCTTGCGAGCTACACGTTTCTTTGTGATTACCATCGGATAATATTACCGCCTAAGAAGCAAAGTTCAAGCGAGTTTTATCTTCATGACGTGGCACGGGCGTCCCGCCCGTGAACGTGATCTGGAGACTTCGTTCCGATTGAGCCAGGAGCCTGCCTGTGCCAACTTCAGGAGCGGGACGCCCGTGCCACCATTCTGAAAGCGATGACAGGTCATCGCACTCCAAATCAGGCGCGAGGATGGCTCACCGCGTAGCGCTGGTCAGGGTTCGGCGGCGCTTGTTGCCAGCCACTGTTTACCTCAGCAAACGAATAGATGGGAATTCCCAATTGGTTGGCGATCCAGGGCACGATCCAGTCAAAGCTGGCTAAGCCACAACGATTCGCGCGGTGCGCCATACGAAAGAAATAGGGGGAGTCGTTAATGAATTTGGCCGGCTCTTTCAAGCGACTGTCTCGCAACCACTGCGACTGTAGAATCTTCTCGGCGGCATCTCGAGTGAACCCCAGGCATCCGCCCTGAATGGAAGGAGTCTCCTGCTCTGTTTGCAGCGTTCCAAACAATCCGTCACGAGTAGGCAGGTACTGGAATCGCCTATGAATCACGGTGTCGGGATCGATCTTCAACAGGTATCGAGTTGGTTGTTCTAGAAAAAGTACGAGCATCCGCTCGATGACCGCTCCGCCATTCTCGATGCCGAATAATCGCGACTCTCCGCGAAAGTCGACCTGGTTACGGCTGGCGAGGCTCGGCAAGCGCGGATCGGGATCGCCATCAGATCTTAATATGACGCGGCTCTGCGGATAATGTTTGCGCAGATCCCTCAGGCACTCCGCGGTGGCATCATAGTTTTTGTAGGTCAACGCGAAAAACGTGAGATCGTGATCGCCGTAGTCGGTCAATACATCAGCAGTCTTTGACATCGTGTGACCCTGAGAAAGGTGTTCGAGTTACTCTACTGTTTGTGTTTGTGAGCCGTGACAGGTTGCCATAATTCATGCACTTCACTCAAATTCGCGGTGACAGTTCGTGCTTTCCTGCATACGGTTCACTGCGTGCATTCCCGGCAATCAGACTTTGACGAGGAGTGATTGTGAAATCGGTGACCATGATCTCCTGGGAGTTAGATCCGTTTCATACCCGAGGCGGCACAGCGTACGCGATTCGGCGCCTGGCCGATCAGTTGACGGAGATTGGCGTCGAAACCAGAGTCCTCTTACCGGACCAGATTGACACTCGCCCCGGGAAGAGCGTTACGCCGTTGCTGAAGCCAATGCTCTTGAAAATGCCAGCCGAGATCCATCTTGCCACTCGTGGGGTGCAATGTAGTGAGTTCTGCAGCGCTGCGCTTGAGGCGGCGGAACATATTAGGACCAGCGCCGGATCAGACGCTGTCATTGCTCACAGCCTTGAAGGCGCGCTGTCGATCGTGCTGCGAAACGGAAAGCGCTCGCGTGAACCGTCAGTCTTTTGGCTTCATAGTCTTTACGACCCACCAATCAGTGACTTTGCGAAAGATCATCGCCGGCTCATGCCGTGCCGAACTGCGCTCGCTTCTGCAGTTATGATGGCCGATATCGTCGTAACGAGCATGGGCATTTTGCGGGATGCGCGCGAGTTCGAATGGCCCGACCAACTCAAAGAATTGCAGCAGGCACTCACGAACGCGGCAGACGAACATCGAGTGCTGACCGTCGAATCCATGGGGTGTCTTCCGGGAGTCCCGAAGGATTTGCAGAAGAAGATTCAGAGTTCAAACCTGGAGATTCTGAAAAACGTTCCTTCGCCCTATGTTCTTTTCCCGGGCCGGCCATCGGTTGACAAGGGTCTTGGCATTTTCGCGGCGATTGCGGAACGACTGCGAGCGGATAAGATCGCATGTGTGGCGGTGCGGCGACCCGCGCGGCGAGAAAAGTCGGAGAATCCATCTCGCAACGCGCCCGTTCACTGGCTGTCCTGGCTCTCGCAGGATGAGCTGGTTATCGCGATGCGCAATGCAGCATGCACAGTTCTGCCGAGTATTACGGAAGGCTTCGGTTTGGCGGCCGCCGAGTCTATCAGTCTGGGTGTCACCACTTTGTATCAGCAGGTTGGCGGTCACCATGGCTTGCAGGCACTTCCCAATGCGCTGCCGGTTCCTCTGACGACAACGGAGCGGGCGCACCTCTATGGTCTATGGTCAGAATTATTTGGGGCCGACGACTATTGGTCCGTTTGGACCAGGCATGAAATCTTGCTGAAGCCACTAGTCGACAAATGGGTTGAAGCCATAAGATCGGTTGTGTATCGCGCGGATCGCGCGAGGGCAGGGAATGAAGTCACGCAATTCCCGGAACAGCCGGTGGAAGAGCGTTGGGGCAATAAGCTTTGTCGCCGGATTGAAGTTGGGACTGATGAACAAAACAAAGCTGCTGTAATTAACTGATGGCAAGTTCAGTAGAACATCTCGCAGAACTTTGGCCACGAGACGGCCGTCCACGATTGATCCATGTCATGCCGTGGGATCTTACCGTAGGCGGCGCTCAACGCATGCTCGACCTATGGTGTTCGCGCGAGGCCCATCGCTGGGATACTCACATCCTCACGGTCGGCGCGCGTGGGCCCTTTGGGTTCGCCGGCGCAACAGTCCATTCCGAGTTGGGGCGCTCGCAAATCCTGAATCTGATTGAAACCTTGCAGCCGGACTTGTTGGTCCATCACGAGCCGTCCGATAAGAATGGGATCAGTTCCAGGTGCTCTCAAGTTTGGATCTTGCATTGCGCGAATTCTCTGCGAGAGTTGCCGCCAAAACATGCGACAGCGGCAACCGTGTTTTCGAATTATGACTCACACGAAATTCATTCGGACTGGCGAAATTTGTCGCTCAAGGTGTTGCCGCTGCAAATCGATACTGCTGTGTTTCGCCCAACCAAACGGAAACACGCCGGCGTCGTCTGCGGCATCGTTGGCCGTCTGCACGAGGATAAGGCGCCACGCTCTTTCATCGAAGCACTGCTGGCCTGGGAACCAGGTCCGTGGCGGATACGTTTCATCGGGCACGGGCTCGATACTGGGTACCAGCAATATGTGAAGGAGAGGCTTGCGAACCTGCCGTGGGTCGATTTTTCGGGCGACGTGTCGCCGAACAAGATGCCAACAGCCCTGCGCCGACTGGATGCGGTGTTGATTCCCACAGACGCTACCTTCGGTGAAACCGGTTCCTATAGCGCCCTGGAGGCGATGGCAACTGGGTTGCCCGTGATTGCCCGAGACCTGCCCGGGCTAAGGTACAACTGTGGGGATGTGCCATTGTACGCGAGCGAGGATTCCGAACTTCTCGCCAAACTTCGGGAGCTGGATGAGGCGAACGGACGTTCTGAGGCAGGAGCAAAGGCGCGCAAATCGGTTGTTGAAGAACATAGTGTACATAAGCATGTCGCTGCTCATAGTGCGGGCTTCGCGGCAGCCCTCAGCTGCGAAATCTCGATCCTGATGCCGGTTTTCGATACGCCGCCCCCCTACCTCGCAGAATGTTGGGAGTCGATCCGGACTCAAACGTTCCGCGAATGGGAGCTTGTCCTGGTTGATGATGGATCGCGAGCACCCGAAACAATCGCAGAGATTGATCGCATCGCCGGTGATCCCAGGGTCGTCCTCATACGGCTCGAAGAAAATCAAGGTATAGCCTCCGCTCTTAACGTGGGACTGAACCGATGTCGAGGCAAGCTGGTGGCTCGGATGGACTCTGACGACAAGATGCTGCCGACGCGGTTAGAGCGGCAATTTGCTTATATGCAGGCTCACTCGGAAGTGGCCGTACTCGGGACTCAACTGCAGTCGATCGATTGGAAGACTCATCAGCTAAACCGACCTACTGAGCATCCGATGCAGGTCACCGACGAATTCATTCAACACCAGCGGAACACTTCGGAAATCTGGTTTCTTAACCACCCCACAGTAATGCTGCGCCGTCGAGAAGTGATGAATCTCGGCGGCTATCCCAAGTATCGCATCGCTCAGGATCTGGGCCTCTGGTTGAAGGTGGCCAGGGCGGGGCTAAAAATTCACAATTTGCCGACTGTAGAGTTGCATTATCGGCTGCATCCCAATCAGATTTCGACGGCCAGGGGAGTGCGGCGCGAGGAATACGCGCAGATCGTCGAGGAGTGTTGGAAGCATCAAGCGGCGATCTAAATTGCGCGCAAAGACAGAGATTAATTTGACTTGACTCCGTGGTCTCTAAAACCGACGAGTCGCACCCTTTCTTCCATTAGGCTGGGCCAGAGCGGCCGTAAGATCTGACCAGCTCCATCTGCTCCTGAAAGCCATCCAGATCTTGAAAACGATTGAGTATTGCGAGTTCCAGCAATCGAGTTCTGCGTTCCTCACTGAGAGCTCGCAGGACCTGGTCAAGCTCCGCAACGCTCAAGTTCATCAGCTTTAGCACGCATTTGCCTGTGAATTGAATTTGTTCGGTGGACACCAGGCGCAACAGATCCTCAAACGGAGCGAAATTGATTTGCCACTCCATTTCCGGATTCATTTTGCCGATCTCCGGATCGACGACGACTAGATAAAGCCACCTGACGCAGGCAGCTCCGGCACGATCAAAATACTGCTGCACTGCGTGTTGTTGTGCGCCGGTGACGCAGATGTCGTTGACGAACAAAACCGGGCGTCCGTGAAAATTAGCGTTGGAAACAAGCCGCGGGCCTAATCGCTCGCGCTCTGTCAGGCGGGCTGCAAAGTCCAGTTTTGCATAATCTATCGAGGCCGTCGCCAAGTCATCGTACTGAATATCGATCATGGAAAGCTCTTTCGAACTTTGCACGTCTCGCTCCCGCATATACAAATCAAACAACTCTCTACACAACAAGTTGGCGGCAGCCGGCGTTTGGGCCGCGATCGCCGGTCCCGTCAATATCCAGCCGGAGTGTTGCGAGTCACTTGCGATTAGATTTTCCACCAATGGAAACAGCAACCGTGCGTAGTTGCGAACGGCGGCGGTGACGCCTAATTTGAAGGCGGGATACTGCCGAAAGATCTCTGCGTCCGCATCGAGCGGCATCTGGTTGATGCGATATAAGGATGTGGTTTCAGAGTTAGTCATCACTTGGAGGGCTCGACATAACCGTACCAGGCAGCCTGTGGCGGATCCTGGAGAAACGCTCGGCTGGCTCTTACGTAAATCTGGTTGCCCCAGTCATAGTGCCAAAAGACTTTGGCCGTTTCGTTAAGCAGTCCCTCCTGGGTCATGGCCCAATTCAACAGCCGCCGGTTCTGTAACCTGGCGTCCCCTTCGTCAATGTGTCCCGCTGCCAGCTCGCGTTCAAAAAAATCGCCAACGTTCGCTTCGATGTCCTCTTCAAACCGTGCTCCCATATCGAGCAGTTCCTTAGTTACGGAATCTCGCAGCGTCAGATCCACTGCTGCCCCATTGGTATGCGCCGGCCAGGTTCGAGAATCAGCCTCGTCGAATGCCACGGGATCGACAATGTACTGTCTCGCGTAGGCCCGGTGTTCCTGTTCGCTGCCACTTGGGTTCAGCTGTTTCGCTTTTGTAAAAAAGAAATTCCACAAGCCTTGCTGGCAGGCAACTGAACGATGGCCATCGAGAACGAACAACTCTGCCTCGAACGGCCGCAGTAATTCATTGACGCGAGCAAGTTTCTCGGCCACCGATTTTCGCAGCCAAACATCTTGGCGGGCGCCCTCGATCGCCACGCCAAACGGCGGATTATTGCCGTCGGTCTTCGCGTAGTAACTCTCGAACGCGACGCCGACTGAATCCAGGGGGATGAGTGGCTCGCGACCGCGCGGATCATTCTTGTCGATCGGAATATCCAAATACGAGCTGGAAAACATTTGCGGCGAGGTGATCGGGACTTGATGATCTATGCGCATCCTGCTTCGTGTCATGAGGCCTCCGTCATTGTTGCGGGATTGTAGGATTTCTCCCGGCCGGCACGCAAACTATCGCAAGCGTGGTGGCGTACCTATTTGGAGTGCGCCGACCTGTCGTCGCTTTGGTCCGTCGCGGGCGAAAGCGGTGACAGGTCACCGCACTCAAATTAGTACGTGGCCGTAATTCTGTGGACCACAGATATTCAGGGTTTCCCACATCCAATCATCGACACTCGGCTCGCTTTCCGAATATATCAATGATAAGTTGACGAGCGATCTCTACTCACTCTGAAAGGAACACGCCATGAAATCTAAACAAGATTCGAGCGATTTGGGGAACTATGTATCTCAACATATTGTTTCGGAAATACGTGACGCTGCCGGCGTCCCGCTTCTCCTGCTTCAGTGCATGGATTCTCGCTACCCGCACCGGACCATACAAACAATGGACGCCCTGGGTTTGCGCGGAAAATACGATCAACTGATTTTAGCCGGGTCCAGCTTGGGGGTCATCCATAAGCCGGAGTGGCAGACCACGTTTTTCGATCAACTTGCCTTTGCCATTAAGGAACACCACGTGTCGCAGGTGCTCATCCTCGATCACCGGGACTGTGGGGCTTACAAGCATTTCCTTAAGCCGCCGGTCACTCCGGATGACCCGGCAAAAGAGAAAAAAGCCCACACCAGGATCGCCAACAAGGCTATCGCAGTCATACGCGCAAGGTTCCCCGAGTTAACGGCCGTTCGCTGCTTGCTTCTGCCCATCGAAAACGTTGAAGAACTAGTCGCCTGGCCTTAAACCTGGGTGTGCCGACACATTTACTACACCTGGGTGGAAAGACAACCATGACTAACCACTTATGGTTTGAGCAAGCGGTGCCTGCCTGGTACTCGCCTGAGGGCGGCTGTCACGGACATGAAGCCAAAGAATTGCAGGCCGTCGCTCAGCTTGCTAAATCCGTCGAGGGTTGGCTTGGCGATTCTCAAGGGCTGGCTCTATATCAAATGGCCAGGTCGCCAATTGCGGGTGGCGTTTTAGAGATAGGTTCGTTTTGTGGGAAATCAACGCTCTTTATTGCTTTGGGCTGCAAGCATAGTGACGCCGTATTCTACGCTGTAGATCCTCACAAGCGGATCTCTGACGGTGGGAAAGAGCAATTTGGACTTAACTTTCAACCTTTTTCCGGGAACAGTCTGGAGGAACTGCGAAAGACACTAGACAGTTGTGACCTGGCTGCGTATGTGACTTTATTAATTGCCACCTCGGAAGAGGCGAGGGGTCAGTTTACTGACCGGCCGTTGAAGTTACTCTTCATTGATGGCAGCCACGATTATGCTGATGTTCAGTTGGATTATGAGCTATGGCACGAAATGATCGTAAGGGGAGGGCGTCTTGTCTTCCATGACTCGAACTTTGAAGGAGTAAATCAAACGATACAAGCTAACCTCGATCGTGATCGGTACGTTCATGAAGGAACAGTTGGCGAGGGTCGATGGGCGATGACTATCTGGCAACGTGTTAGTTGAGGTTCCATCCGCTAACCTGGATGCTGTTCGTTGTATGCGCCCGGTTAATTCGAGCGTTAGCCGTCTAAGCTAAGAGAAATCGAAACAGAACCACTCACGCAGGATCATAATCCGCCTAAGGAGAAACATAGATGAACGCACATCACACTCTCAACCCGTTCCTGGCCGTCAAGGACGCGGACGGCCTTATCCAGTCCTACGTAGCAGTACTGGGCGCTGAGCTGACTCGTAGGCTCCCGGCAACTGGCCGCCCCGTTGTCCATGCGGAGGTCAAGATCGGGGACGCTACCATCGGTTTGTCTGAGAAATTGCCCGCCGGCAACTATGTCTGGATGATCACACCGGACGTGAATTATCTAAAGACCAGGATTGACGGCTCAGGCAGCGCCTGGAAGATAACTTCGCCGCCTACGGAAACTACCGATGGCGAGTCGATCATCATGCACGCCACCGACCTGTCAGGCGCAACTTGGATTTTTCAACAAGTCCTTGCGTCGGGGTGAAACGACTTCTCTGTTGGAAGTGGGGCCTACGCAGACCGTTGGACGTTGAAAACTTGCTGGCAGCAGCAACTGACTTAAGATCCCCGTGCCAGCCTTCGTCGAATATTTCGCGACCCCGAGCCCAATACTCAACCAGCCGAAAACTTGAGCTGAACTCTGCGATCGAGTAGCAGGGACAGAACTCTTATGATCGCGTCTCTTCCTGCTCATTTCGCGATGCCACTCGTTACACTGTCCTCAGTCCTTGTTCTAAACTTTCATTCGTTATGAGGTGGTTACGCTGTTGGACCGAGTGACGTCCGGCCGATGCCGCCTCGTTGCAGTGAGCTATGGCAAGCATGAAACGAAAACCAGCTGAGGCGCGCCGGGATGACTGCCGCGTCCAACTGGCCGGCCGCGAGGTCAGCGACCCTTATCGTTGGATGGAAGAAGACTCGCAAGCCTTGCGAACGTGGGTCGATGAGCAGCACCAGTACACGACGGTCCAACTCTCGTCTCTGCACGCTCGCGAACGTATCCGCGGGCGTTTGGAAGAGTTGATGCGTGCGCCCACTGTCGGGACCATCACCAAAGCTGGAGACCGTTACTTCTTTCGCCAACGTCTCAAGGACCAGGAACTCGCGGGGCTTTATTATCGGGAGACACCGAACACCGAACCCAGGCTATTGCTTGATCCGAATGAGCTGAGTTCCGACGGCACGATCACGCTGGCGGACACGCATCCGTCTCGTGATGGCTCGTTGATCGCATACCGTCTGTCCGGGTCCGGAAGCTCACGCATGTCGCTTCACGTGATGGACGTCGACAAGAAAGAAGTGTTGCCAGACGTCATTCCCGGCGAAGTAAATCCGGTCGCGCACGCCTGGCATACCAGGAACCGAGTCGCGTGGGTTCCTGACAACAGCGGCTTTTACTACACGCGCGCCACGGTCGTCGGGGACACGAGATTCCATCATAAACTCTATTTCCATCGCCTTGGTGATGATTGGCGCGACGACATACTGGTGTTTGGCGAATCTCTTAAGCGAGAACAAACCCCATACCCACAGCTATCCTCCGATGGCCGCTATCTGATTGTCGTGGTCCAGGATCTTTCGAGCGCGGCGCCGTGCTCGGAACTTTATCTTCTCGATCGCGAGAATCCGCAGCGCGACTTCCTTCCCGTCGTTCGAGGAATCGACGCGTTTATCACCGCCGCATTCCATCGAGACAGTCTCTACATTCAAACAAATCACCAGGCGCCGTTAGGCAAACTCACGGCGATCAAGCTCGCGGATATTACCGCCGGCAAGTTCGCGGCCACGACCGTGATTGCCGAGGGATCGTATCCTCTCGGAGACTGGACAACTGTCGGAAACTACATCTTTGTCGAGACCCTCGAGGATGTCTCGTCACGGCTGCGTGTGTATGACCTGGCGGGAAAGTTCGTCAAGCAAATCGAGCTTCCCGGCATCGGCAGTATTAAGGCGCTGACTGCCGAGCCCGATTCGGACGATCTATTAATTTCGTTTTCGTCTTTCTTGAAACCCAGGACCGAATATCGGTTGAATCTCGAGACTCTCGAGTACACCGCCCATCAGCAACAGGAAGTGTCATTTGATTCAGAGGCGTTTGAGCTCGAGCAAGTCTGGTTTGAGTCGAGCGACAAGACTCGGATCCCGATGTTCCTGATTCACAAGAAAGGGATCGAGCGCGACGGTAAGAATGCTGCGGTAGTCCATGGATATGGCGGCTTTGGTGTCAGCCTCTTGCCGTCGTTTGCGGCACACGTGATTCCTTTCCTTGAAAGTGGCGGAATCTACGCCATCGTCAATGCGCGAGGAGGGGGAGAGTTTGGCGAAGAGTGGCATCGGGCCGGCATGCGCGAGAATAAACAGAATGTCTTCGACGACTTCATCGCCGCCGGCGAGTGGTTGATTGCACAGGGCTACTCGCAGGCATCAAGGCTGGGTTGTTTCGGGTGGAGTAACGGTGGTCTGTCCGTCAACGTCATAGCGGTACAACGTCCGGATCTGTGGAAGGCGGTGGTAGCCGGCGCAGCGGTCACTGATATGGCCCGCTTCCACCTAGCCCATGGCGGTCAGCACTGGGTCGCCGATTACGGTTCACCCGAAGATTCAGAAGACCTCGACTTGCTGATGCGGTACAGCCCCTATCACACGCTGCCACAAAAGATCGAGGCCCCTGCCATTCTCACAGTCGTTCCCGAGAATGATGACCGCGTTGCTCCCTGGCATGGCTACAAAATGCACGCTGCATGGCTTGCCGCAAACGTGTCTGAGAATCCGATCCTCTTGCGCTTAGAAAAGCAGGCGGGACATCGAGGCAGCCGCAGAGCGAGCAGAACAATCGATCGTTATGCCGATATCTGGGCGTTCTTTTTCTGGCAACTCAGCCTCGACTGAAGCAGGCTTGCGGACAGATCATTCGTATCTAAGTGCCACCAGTGGGTCGATCTTCGTCGCGCGACGGGCTGGTAGGTAACAAGCCAACAAAGCAACCAGCGTCAAGAGGACAGCGACACAGGCAAAAGTCAGCGGGTCAGTCGAGCTCACGCCGAACAGCAAACTCTTCATCAGCCTGCTGGCCGCGGCAACCGCCACCAACCCCAGCGCCACGCCGATCAAGGCCAGGCTAATTCCTTCTCTCATCACCAACTTCAACACATCGCTCGACTGCGCGCCCAATGCCATGCGCACACCAAACTCCCTTGTCCGTTGCACCGTCGAAAAGCTGATCAAGCCGTATAACCCAACTGTAGCCAGGACGAGAGCCAGCACCGCGAAGGCGCCGAGCCACAGCAGATTGAAACGTCTTTGTGCGGTTGTTTTGTCCACTAATTGAGCGATCGTGTTAACACTAAGAAAAGTCTGGTTGCGATTGACTTCGCGAATTTGCGCTTTGACCGAGGGCAGCAGAGGCGCCGGGTCGCCAGCCGTGCGAACGAAAATCGTTATCAAACCCGCGGGCGACTGTGGGTAGTGAAGATAGAATTCCGGGCGCGGCTCGCTATCAAAGCCAGTGGGCCGCACCGCACCAACGACGCCGACGATCTCGGCCGTAACGTTCTGCCCTGCCGCTGTGAAGGAAATCCTCTGGCCCACAGGTGTCTCCGCCGGCCAAAGGCGGCGGGCCATCGTCTCGTTTATCAGTGCGACTGTGGGCGCGTCCTGGCGGTCGCGCTGATTGAACAGCCGGCCCTGCAACAGCGGAATGCGCAGCGCGCGAAAATAATCCGCTGAAGCTTTTATCATCAACGCGATCGGTTCACTGCCTTCCGGCTGCGGCCGGCCAGTTATTTTGATCGGCGAAGGCAAAGCTACCTGGTTGTCGTGAAAGGGTAATGCCGATGAGACGGCCACAGCCTGGACACCCGGAAGCGTTCCCACTCTCTCCAGCACTTGATCGACGAACACGTTACGCTCTGTGGCGGGCAACCGGCCCAATTGAACTTCAAGTGCAAGGCCGTTGTCCGGCGTGAAGCCAGGGTCGGTGTTTAGCAACGCCACAAAACTGCGAACCAACAAGCCGGCGCCCACCAGAACAACAAGGGCCAGCGCGATTTCACTAATTACCAGCGTTTGGCGGACCCGTTGTTGCCGTCGCCCGGCGGTTTCCGATCGCCCGCCACTTTTCAAAACGCCAAGCAGGTTAATTCGTGAAGCCTGGATTGCTGGAGCCAGACCGAAAATCAATGCGCTCATCAGGGAAACACCGACGGCAAAAGTCAGCACAATTGGGTTCAACCGAATTTGAGTCAAGGGCAGATTGCTGGGACTCACTGCCACAATGACTTCAATCAGCGCTTTTGAAACCAGAACGCCACCCAGGCCGCCCGCCAGCGACAAAAGCAAACTCTCTGTCAGTAGCTGCTGCAGCAATCGCTTGCCACTGGCGCCGAGTGCGGCGCGTAAGGCGAACTCGCGCTGTCGTTCAGTTGCTCGAACTAACAGCAGACTGGCAACGTTAGCACAGGCAATCAGCAGGACCAGGCTGACGACGCCGAACAGGATGTACAACGACAACCGGACGTGGCCGACGAGTTGCTCGCGCAAAGGCACAACCACAGCTCCCACATCGGTGTTAGTTTGCGAGTATTGCTGGGCCAGGTGGACCGCGATGGTGTTCATTTCCTGCTGCGCCTGTTCCAAAGTAACGTCCGAACGCAAGCGCCCAATTACTCGGAAGAGACTGCCGCCACGCTGTTGCGGATCGGTGGGCCTGGCAACACGAGGTCCGATCATCTCGCGGTTTAGAGGATATTCAAACTCCGGCGGCATCACGCCCACGACCGTAGTAGATTCGTTGTTCAGAGTGAGCTGGCGTCCGATGATTTGAGGATCACTACCGAATCGCCGCTGCCACAAGCCATGACTAATAACTACTACGCGCTTTTCCTGCTCGTGGTCTTCCGGCAGCAGCGTTCTCCCGATCAGAGGATTGGTCCCTAATATTTCGAAGAAACCCTTGGTGACTACGGAGCCACGGATCGCCTCTGGCTCGCCGTAGTCGGTGAGTGTGAATCCCCATGTTTCGGCGGCGGCGACGTCTGAAAACGATCGGGCTTGTTCGCGCCAGTCAAGGAAGTTCGCCGGCGACACTCCTTCACGCGCTACGCCCGTCTTGCGATTACTTTGTCCCAGCATGACAAGTCGCTGGTCGTCCCGGTAAGGCAAAGGGCGCAGCAAGAGGCCATTGACGACGCTGAAAATCGCCGTGGTCGCACCAATGCCGAGCGCCAATGTGATTACCGCAACCATGGTAAATCCCCGGCGCTTCAGCAAACTTCGCATCCCGTAGCGAAGGTCTTTGAGTAGCGATCCTAGTGGTTCCATGACAACCCTCCGAGTGAACAACGATCTCGGTAACACTTGGCAAACTTAATATGCCAAATGCAGGGTAACCCAGCTAACGCTCTTGGCGAGCTTTTTTGCAAGGAGAAGCGGATATCTTGCAGCGAAGGGACCACGACGGCGGCTAGGGATCTCAGTTTGTTCTCATTCACACCCGGTTTCAACCGGGTGACACGAAACAATTCCAAACTTACAAATAACCGTTTTAACGGTTTCTGATCGTCGCGCGTCGGTGCCCCGAGGGAAACCGTTAAAACGGTTAAGAGGTAAAGCGTCTTAATTGTGTCACCCGGTTGAAACCGGGTGTGAATGAGATGCGGCCCAAAACCAAGAGCCAACACCTTGGAACCTGAAACTTGAAACCTGAAACCTGAAACTGGAACCTGGAACTTGAAACCTGAAACTTGAAACCCTGAAACCCTGAAACCCTGAAACCTGAAACCTGAAACCTGAAACCTGAAACCACAGAGATCAATAGTCCGAGGTGTGATCTTCGGGTTTCCTCGTGAATCCTGAAATATTCCATCGGCTTTCGATGTTCTTGAAGAGCCGCAAGCTGTTGAAGTAGCCGTTGGCTCCGCCACCCGCCATCTTGGTACCTTCCTGGCCCGCCATCTTGGTACCTTCCTGACCGGCCATCTTAGTACCTTCCTGGCCCGCCATCTTGGTACCTTCCTGACCGGCCATCTTAGTGCCTTCCTGACCCGCCATCTTGGTACCTTCCTGACCGGCCATCTTAGTGCCTTCCTGACCCGCCATCTTGGTACCTTCCTGGCCCGCCATCTTGGTACCTTCCTGACCGGCCATCCTGGTACCTTCCTGACCGGCCATCCTGGTGCCTTCCTGACCGGCCATCTTGGTACCTTCCTGACCAGCCATCTTGGTACCTTCCTGACCGGCCATCTTAGTACCTTCCTGACCCGCCATCTTGGTACCTTCCTGACCGGCCATCTTGGTACCTTCCTGGCCCGCCATCCTGGTGCCTTCCTGACCGGCCATCTTGGTACCTTCCTGGCCAGCCATCTTAGTGCCTTCCTGACCGGCCATCTTGGTACCTTCCTGACCCGCCATCTTAGTACCTTCCTGACCGGCCATCTTGGTACCTTCCTGACCCGCCATCTTGGTGCCTTCCTGACCCGCCATCTTGACACTCGCAGCCGCTGAAGCAACCGACGAAGCGGAGCTGAACCGCTCATCAAATCTCACGCCCGAGGGATACTTGAACCTGGATCCCACAGGCGCGTATTCGTCCGGCAACTCACATTTACGGAGACTGACGTCGAGCAGATATTTCTTGAGGAAGTCATTCCAGGACAATCGCTCTCGCTTAATCTCTTTAGCAAACAGTGGTCGCTCTTTTGTTGTGTCTCTGGCAAACATCAAGCTCTCGTAATTCTTTCGCGATACTTCATACGCTTGCCGGGACCAGGGAAAAAATACTGAGACCCCGTTCGAGTACTGGTAATCCCCACCGCTAAAGCCGCTGAGGATTACAGCCTCCTTCAGCTCTTTCAGAACCTGCTCGCATTTCTTCTGAAGCCCTTTCAAAATCGTTGCGTCTTCACCGCCAAGCTCTTCGGCGACCAAGCCACATTCTCGATCAAGCAGTTCACAGAAATCACCAAGATCGACATTCTGATCGTACATGTACGATTGACACTTCCAATGCACCTTGAGAATCACTCGTTCCATTTGTCTGTAGATTCGACTGTCGTTGTTCTTAAAGCACCCAAGCAAAGCTTCAGACAGTTGATCGAATGCGATGGCAAGAGATCCAAACCGGCTCAAATCCCAGGCTGCCATGTCGACCGAGACGCCTCCGACAGTGTAAGCGTCCTGGCTATGGATAAATTGCTTCACGAAAAGCTCGGCCACGTTGCGAGTGTCGATATTGCGGTTCTGTTCTCGAGCTAAACAACCAAGTATTTTTGCGTAGGTCCAGCCGGCACTCGGAACACTACCCTCAGAAGAGATCATGGTCTTAGCAAAATCATTGAATTGATATCCGACCTCCAGCATGCCCATGACGCAGCTATCAAACCCCAGAATGTCGAGCTTTTGACCGAGGAGTACTGTGGTCGCAATCTCACGAGCCTCACCCATCAATTGATTTGACTCAGCGAACTGCTCTAACTCTTCTTTGGTGCGGATCAAACCCCAGAGTACCGCATAGAAGTCACTCATCTTCATCGACTTGCCTGAGGTCTCGTCCTTAAACAAACCAATGTCCTGAAAGCCGAGCGAGTGGCCGGAAAATATCAACGCGTATTTTTGAGCTCGCCGTCCAAACGTGATCTCGCCGTTGTCTTCGACTTCGACCTTATTGACGCACCAGTCAACGAAATTGAGAATTGACTTCAGGTCCGCGGCGTTCTCGTTCTCTTTCTTGACGGAATAGAGTTTGTTGGGCACTTTGTAAGTGCGGACATATCGTGGTTTCTTTGGGTTAGTGAAGTCGCAGTAAAGGGTCGGAATCGCGGGCGAGTTCCCATCGTAGTAAACGAACAGATTTGGGGTTTCAACACCTTCAGCGGCGACTTCCTTTATTTGCTCCATCGCGTAGGCCATATCGACTGAGAGATTATTATCGCCAGCCATATAGATCATGATGGTCCATTCTTTCTCACTCATTGCTGTTCTCCTTTAGCACTTAAGTAGGACGAAGTCTGCGCGTGTCTGGGTCTGCATCAGCAAGTCCTTCGCAACTGCGCGAATGATTGAGTTGAGTCTGCGGCTTTGCCGCCGCACAGTTCGGTAAGGCTGTGCCTTACCGTGAGATCAATTCTTTGGAGGCTACGCCTCCGGAGTTTCGAGGCATAGCCTCAAAGAGGGCTCGAGCCATGGAAAAGGCAGAGCCTTTCGATACTGTGCGGCGGCAAAGCCGCGAAGAATCGACCCAGCCTCATTACCGGAAACCCTTAATCAGGACAATATCTCTCGTCGCGGAAAAGCGGTAAGCTGCAATCTTGCCATCACTCGAGATGGCAAAACTATTTATGAATTCTGACTTGAAGTTAGTTAATTGTTTTGGCGCGCTGCCGTCAAGAGGTTGACTCCAAATATTTAGAATTCCAGAAGCAGTATCGAGATAAGCAATTGACCGACCATCAGGCATGCCGGCAAACGCATAAGGTTGAGCGGTGCGAGGAAGATCGATCGTTTTCACAGACTCGCCGCCTTCGGCTGGCATCATCGCCAACTTGGGTTGGTTGTTGGCGCGCTCGTCAGCGTAAAAGTACGAGATCAGCTTACCATCCGGTGACATCAACGGGAATTGAGACGGGTGGCTGGTTATTTGGACGGGGGCTCCGCCATCAATTCCCACCTTCCAAACGGTCAGCGTACCCGAACGCGCCGAGGAAAAGATCACCGACTGGCCGTCAGGAGAACATACCGGCGACTCATCTATGTAGTTGCCGGTAGTCAGTTGCTTTGGGTTGTTGCCGTCTGCATCAATTCGCCAGATATTCCGGCCGCCCGATCGATTGGATTGGAAAACCACATAGCGGCCATCGGGAGAAACGGATGGTTGCTGATCGATGAAGGCGTCTGACGTCAACTGCTTTCCTTCTGAGCCATCGCTGTTAATCATCCAAAGATCCCAATTCTCGCCGGTGCGACTCGCATAAACTAACTTCCCGCCGGGTGTCCAAGCGACGGCATCCGGAAGATTGGTTTTGAGAATCTGTCGCGCGGGCTCTTTATTTACATCTCCGGAATCCTCGTTTGGCGCAGTAATCCAAATACTGCTGGAGTTTACCTGCTGGATTGTAGCGATAGTTCCTGAATCCGAAGTCAACCCCAGGCTAACTTCTCCATAACCGTTTAAGTCGTTGGTGATCCGCCGGGCCTGTCCGCCGGGATAGGGCAGAAACCAAATCTGAGTGCCGATAGATGAAGATTCAGGCTGAGCAGTCATGATCAAACCGCTGCCGTCTGCGAGCCAGATTACTCGACCGACTCGGTCCCATTTTTCAGAACCGATGGGCCTCGGATCTCCACCTTCGATAGGCACTTCTACGACGCTCGAGTAACTGGAGCCTGTCTTATTGAAAACCCCGCAGGCGATTCGTTTTCCGTCTGGTGACCACGCCGGTCCTGAAGTGGAGAAGCCATTCGGTTCCTTGCGCACGGAAATAGTTTTGGGTTGGCCACTGCCGTCTGTATTCGCCACCATCAGCGACACGTCATCCTGGTTCTTGCGCACGAAAGCGAATTGCTCGCCGTTACGAGAGAACGTAATCGCACTGAAGACCTGGTCAAGCACTTTTACCGGAGTTCCACCCAGCACCGGAACGCGATAGAGCGTCGGTACGAAGTGGTTTCTTGCCAGCGAGGCGACGTAGTAAATCAATTCGCCGTCCGGCGAGAAAGTTGTGGCCAGGTAAAAACCGTTCTCGGGTTGAACGATCCGCACGAGGCTGTTGGTCGACACTTGTCTGAGCCATAAGCTGGATAACTGTTTCGAGTCGTTCGCGGCGCACACTACATACTTGCCATCGGGAGAGATGGAGACTTGACCATTTATGTCTTCGCCATTGAGTTTTCCGTTCGTCGTTAGGGCTGTCAGCTTGGGCGCACCTAATGGTTTAGGTTGTGTGAACAGCTTGTATAGTCCGAAGCCGGCCGCGCTTACAACCATTAGGCCCACCACGAGCAGGGCGATGGAGGCCTTCCTATAATGCTTTATGCGCGAGGCCACGAACTCTATATCTGAAAGGCCTTGCGTGTCGGCGAGATCTTCCGGGCGTACCGCCGATCTTTTGGATTCCTGCAGCGTGGTCTTTTGCTCTGCAAAAGAGCCTAGGTTCGAGTTGGTAGGCGCGACGGATGCGTTTGGCGAAACTGAACGGTTGAGTTCAGATGGCGAGGTTGGTAATGCACCTGACTCGATTCGCTGCTTCAACCGCTTTAGCTTGGCGAGCATTTCTTTCGCAGTCTGACAGCGTTCCTCACGATCTTTTGTGAGCGCTTCGGCGATAATCCACTCGAGCGGCTCGGGTACATCGGGAGCGAATCGAGTTATCGGCGAAGGCTCTTTATCGGTTATCGCAACAATGATGTGGCTCTTCGTTGCGCCCTCGAATGGCACTCGCGCTGCAATCATTTCGTAGAGCACGACGCCAAGACTCCAAACATCGGAGCGCGCATCGACCTCACGTCCAGCCGCCTGTTCCGGTGACATGTAAGCAGTGGTTCCGAGAATTGCGCCCGGTTCGGTGTTGGCGAGAGCAATCGTGGTTGCATCCGCTCCTGTCGAAGACTCTTGTTTCTCGGTTAGCTTGGCCAGGCCGAAGTCCAGTAACTTCACGATGCCGTCTGCTCGCACCATGATGTTCTCCGGCTTGATGTCGCGATGAACTATGCCGGCGGCGTGCGCAGCGACGAGTGCCGAGGCAATCTGAATAGCAATGTCGAGAACTTCGAGCAGCTTGGGCCGCAGCCGCATATGTTGTCGCAGCGTGATTCCATCGACGAACTCGGTCGCGATGAAAGTAGCGTCATCGACACGGCCAATCTGATGGACAGTAAGAATGTTTGGGTGATTAAGAGCCGAGGCCGCCTGGGCTTCCAGAATGAAACGTTTCAGCCGGCTTGGATGCGCGGCTACTTCGCCGGTGAGGAATTTTAGCGCGACTGGTCGACCAAGCTCAGTATCCTGCGCTCGGTAGACTTCACCCATTCCTCCCGCACCGATCTTGCTAATGATGCGATAGTGGGTAACCGTCGTTCCGGGGGAAAGTTCAGCCACTCGTGCTTTTTACGTCATTGCACGCCCTTGCCGCAAGAAGAAAACGGTGTGGCGGAGTAACGCAGTTGGGCTGACTTTCCGCTCGACATAATGCTGCGAGCAGGGTTTCAATAGCTCAGTTTCCAAAAGCGTGTTGGCGAGCTAACCCACAAAGCTGCGAAAGAAGAGAGGAAAGATATGCCGACCATTAGAAATGATACCGACAGAGCCAGGTTGATTGAGCGCATCGGCAAACTCAAAGGAGACGAAAAGCCGATTTGGGGCAAGATGAATGTCAATCAAATGGTGTCGCACCTGGTCCAATCAGGCGACCTGCCCTTCGTCCCCGGTTTTCCCGACAAAAGCAGTTTCATGTCGCGGACTTTTATTAAGCCGCTGGTCTTGTATGTCCTGCCGATGCCGAAAGAGGTAAAGACTTCGCCGGATATGAATCAACAGGAAAACGGGCGCAAGCCGCAGGAGTTTAGTGCTGATAAAGAACTGGCGATCAAATCAATCAATAAACTCGGTACCCTGACCGAAAATCATGAGTGCCTTCATCATCCGTTCTTCGGAAAGATGAGCGCCAAAGAATGGGCAGTCATCGCCCACAAGCATATCGATCACCATCTTAGACAGTTTGGCGTCTGAAGAAGCTATACTCGCTTAAACCCAAGCCCAAGGAGAAAGCATGGAACGCAAAGTAGCCTCCGATTATCCGCAGGAGTTGTTAGACCTATTTCACGAATACCAGCACGGCGACATCGATCGTCGCACCTTCCTCGATCGCGCCGGCAAGTTTGCGATCGGCGGTCTGACGCTCGCGGGAATTTTCGAGAGCCTGACTCCCAACTACGCCTGGGCGCAGCAGGTGCCGCCGGATGACAAACGCATCAAGGTCGGCTACGAAGTCGTGCAATCACCTGCGGGTAACGGCACGATCAAAGGTTATCTGGCTCGTCCGGCAAAAGGGAAAAAGTTTCCAGCCGTGCTCGTCATTCATGAGAACCGCGGACTCAATCCCTACATCGAGGACGTGGCGCGCCGGCTCGCGACCGCTAATTTTATTGCCTTTGCGCCGGATGGATTGACTTCGGTGGGCGGCTATCCCGGCAGCGATGAAAAGGGCGGCGCCGCCTTTCGCACGGTGGATGGAAAGAAGATGACCGAAGATTTCATCGCGGCGGCCAAGTGGCTCAAAGCGCGTCCCGATTCCACTCGCAAACTCGGCGCGGTTGGATTCTGTTTCGGCGGCGGGATGGTGAATCAATTGGCCGTGCGGCTGGGCGCTGATCTGAATGCCGGCTCTGCATTCTATGGCCGCCAGGCAGGTGTCGATGATGTCCCCAAGATCTCAGCGCCATTGTTGCTGCATTACGCCGGCAATGATCAGGGCGTCAACGCCGGCATCGCGAAATATGAAGAAGCGCTCAAGGCCAATAATAAGGTGTATGCGCTGTACATGTACGACGGCAAACAACACGGCTTCCACAACGACACCACGCCACGTTACGACGAGGCCTCCGCCAAACTTGCGTGGGCTCGCACCCTCGAATGGTTCAACAAATACCTGCGCTGACTGATCGTCATTTTTGCGACGAACTCGCATGAGGGAAAATGTTCCGTAGGCCACGGGCTTGCCCAGTGGTGACTAACGCTAGCTGCTACAAACGAGGCTTAGAGAAAGAAATCGATGCCACGGGCTCGTCCCGTGGAGTCTCACGTTTGAGGATTTCCGATACTTTGGCTGTAGCGTGAGTCTCCACCGTGCAAGCCGGTGGCATCCACTGTCTTCCGGAACCTTTTTTGTAGCAATCAACGTGAGCTTAACCACGGGACAAGCCCGTGGCATCAACACAAACGTCTCACAAGGCCGCGACTTCTTCTAAAAAACTCAGACGTGTTGATCTACGAGGATAGTGTTTCCATCCGGATCGGCAACCATAAAGCTGGCTGGGCCAGTTGAGCTTTCGTCTGCTTCCGTAATCATACTCACGCCACTTGCTTTGAGCTGGCGCTGTATTTCTCGAACGTCAGTGAATTCGCTGAGTGGTTGGGCGTCGCTGTTCCAGCCGGGGTTGAAGGTGAGAACGTTCTTATCGAACATGCCTTGAAACAAACCAATAATGTGGTCGCCATTCTTCATAATCAGCCAACCCTGCGATTGATTACCCATGAAAACTGTAAACCCCAGCTTTTCGTAGAAGACCTTCGAGGCCTCTATATCTTTTACCGCCAAACTAACAGAGAAATTTCCTAGTTCCATATTTTCCTCCTGTGATAAGACTATCCGCAGATTACGCCGATTACACAGAAAAAGAGATGTCTGCAGTTTTGAGCCAAAACATCTGTGTAATCGGTGTAATCTGCGGCTGATTAAGTTTTCGCAGCTCACCCCGGCACTCGGTTCATTGATGTCTCAAGGCCGAAGAATAGACTACTGCCCGAGTTCTGTCGTCATACTTTAGAATGATTTTCATCTGAAATTCGAATTTCGAAGTGCGGATAGCGAATTTCGCCGAGTCAACAGTAGAATGTTCGCGTCGGAAATAATGTGATTGATGAAAATCAAGCAGGAACATGGATCAGCTCTGGGTCGGGAAGGGTAGCTTGCGCCCGCCTCGAGGCGCCCCAGCATTCAAGTCTGATCTCTATGTCCTGGTGAACTGTTTTGATGATCTGGCAGCTTGAAGGCTGTTGTGACTTGAGGCGGGCGCAAGCAACCCTTCCTGACCCAGAGCTGAATGATCTGAATCGAGCTTAAGTGAAACCCTTGATCAATGTGAACCAAATGCGCAAATCAAAATCCGCAATTCGAAATTTTCATCGAGTGTTGTTGGCAGTGGCGATCATCTCTGCCATTACCAGCTCACCATACACTCATGCAAGCGGGCAGAAGGCAAGCGAGCTTAGCGGCACCTCATGGCAGCTGGTTAAGCTCCAGGCCGCAGACGAATCGACGCATGTGCCTGACGACAAGTCGAAGTACACGATTACATTTGGACGTGACGGCCGAGTGACTACGCGGGTGGATTGCAATCGAGCCAGCAGCAGCTGGAAGTCACCCAAAGCTGGTCAACTTCAATTCGGCTCATGGTCGAGGACTTCTGCGAAATGTCCCGCTGGTTCGCTTCACGACCGGATTGTTACTGAGGGTGCGAACGTGCGCTCCTACCAAATTAAGGACGGTCACCTCTTCTTATCCGGCATGGCCGCCGGCGGCTGGTACGAACTCGAGCCCTTCAAGCGCCGCTGATCCCGACCTTATCCACAGATTACGCAGATTCGAAAAAGGCAGGAGGCAGGAGGCAGGGGGCAGGAGGAGCGTAACTTTGATTCAACCAACCATCTGCGAAATCTGCGTAATCTGTGGATAGGCAGTTAGCTATTGTCGTTTCAGACCTATCTGTTCGAACGGAACGTTTCCGATGTGGTACTTCTGCCAATCTTTGTAATCGAAGTGCCACCACTCGGCTTCATACACAGTGAAGCCTTCCCCTTCCATGGCTTCGCGCAGAAGATCGCGGCGCCATCGTTGCAGCGAAGTTCCGCCCGGATAATTTGGGTACGCCCGGTCAGTCGTCTCGTCGTACGTGCTCACCATCTCAACGGGTTTTCCCGTCTTCAGGTCATAGAGCGTAATGTCAACGGCGCAGCCGCGGTTGTGACGCGAACCCTTCGAGGGATCGGCGACGAAGAGCTTCTTATCCGCAGGCGTTGCTTCCCAAAACACTTTAGTAACGTACCAGGGCCGGTACCCATCATGAACGAGCAAGCCATAACCGGACGCTTTGAGTTTTCGATTGACGCGAACGAGGGCTTCTGCGGCTGGACGTTGCATGAAAGCGCGCGCCTGAGAATAGAAAACCGTCCCAAACAAATTGTTAGTGGTGGCGTAGCGGACATCAAGTTTAATGGTACGGTCGAGTTTTCGCAGTTCAACCAGATCTGTAGTCAGAAAATCTCCGGTTTCATTCGGAGGCTCAGCCGTACGTGCTTCTTTGATGAGGAGAGGGACCGGGCGCAGGGGTTGAACTTTTAGTTGAGTCGCGCCCTCCTCGGGTCCCAACGGTTTGCGTTTGTATACAAGTTCGGCCAATGCCACTTGTGTCACGCGCCCGCGGACATCGCGCGAAAACACCACGCGCTGGCCCTTGTGACTGGTAGAGCTGTCAAACTCAAATAAATCTCTTTTGAGTTCTTGTAACGGAGCGAGTTCAGTTCGTTTGAATAGCGCCCAGAGTTTTCCGTCCTTTTCAAGGACGATGACGATCTCGCTGTCGCGAACATACTCGCCAAGCAACGGTTTCCATCGAGCCGGAGCGGCTGAAGGTTTAGCGGTATTCCAGGCTGGACCACGACCAACTGGCGGCGGAGAAAGCCGATTGCTTGTGCTCGCGCTGATCGCGATCGCGGTCGCGAGCACCGCGGTTAGCGCTCTGGTTAATGACGGTTGCATCGCTTTTTTCACAATAAGCTCTCCTGAACGTAGTGTCCTGAGTTGGAGTGCGGTGACCTGTCACCGCTTTGCTCTGTGGCGGCTTGACGCCACGTGGTTCCGTAATGTTGGGCATTTTCACATGATCAGCTGCGACAGGTCACAGCGACCAAAGCGCCGACAGATCGGCGCACTCCAAATCTTCACTTCGCCTTTACTGGAAGAGAGATGTAAGAAGCGGTCTGGCCCGAACGAAACACTCGCTGCGTTGCGGGCTGAAAGTCAGTCTCTTTTGCCAGGTAAATGTTCGGGACAAATCTTTGCGGATTTCGATCGTATAGTGGGAACCAGGTACTTTGAACCTGCACCATTATTCGGTGGCCTCGAAGGAACGCATGATTGTTAGTGTGAAGATCGATTGTGTACTCGACCACATGGTTTGCCGGAATAGGCTCGGGCTTGGTGAACGAGTTGCGAAAACGTCCGCGCAGGATTTCGTTGGCTATCATCAGTTGATAGCCTCCCATCTTTGGATCCTTGGGATAGCTCTCCGGATAAACGTCGATCAGCTTTACCACCCAATCACTATCTGTGCCTGAGGTTGAGGCAAAAAGATGCGCAACGATGTCGCCCGCGATGACCGTGTCATCCTTCAACGGCTCGGTTTCCCAGGTCAGCACATCGGGACGATGCTCAACAAAGCGTTGGTCCTCCAACAGCCAGGTCGACCAGCGCGAGCCGCCCCGCTCAGCCGGATTGTAAGTGGGCTCGATGGGGCGCGGCCGGTAAGGAACAGGGTGTGCTGGATCCGAAACGTAGGTGTCGTAAGAGTTGAGAGTGGCATGGGCATCTTGCCCGTGGTTCACGACATGGGCGGGACGTGATGTGGCACGGGCATCTTGCCCGTGGTTCACGACATGGGCGGGACGCCCATGCCACGCTCGCCCCGTTGAGGAAGGTCGATCGAATGAAAGCTGGCCCCTCTCGCGAAAGTAAAGCTGGCGCTGAGTGACGTTAGCGCGCGGCGGCCAGCCGTCGAAAGAAGTCCATTGATTGGAGCCCGTCTCGAACGTCAGCGCTTCCGGCTGCTTCAGTTGCCCCTTGTCTTTAAGATAGTAGGCAAACCACGGATGAAAAATCTCGGCGCGGAAGTACTGACTAACCGGGCTGCCAAAGTCGATGTTGCCAAATTTGTCACCAGTGAGACGATTCCAACCGCCGTGATTCCACGGACCTGCGACCAGATAGTTGACATGGCTCGTATCGGTTTTTTCCAACAGCTCATATGCCTTAATCGGACCGTAGAAGTCTTCCTGGTCCCACCAGCCCGCGACATGCATGATGGGAACAGTGACCTTCTTGAGCTGGTTAGCTAACGCTTGCTGCTGCCAGAATTGATCGTAGTTCGGATGCGAAACGAAATTATTCCAGGTAGGTATTTTCCCGTGAAAATATCTGGCGTCCGCGTTCGAAAGCGGCCCCAGGCGAAGATACCATTGATAGGTATCGTAGCGATCAAATTCGAAGTTGGTAGTCAGATTTGATGACTCGAGTGAAAAGCAATACTCAAAACCATAGCTGAGTCTGAAGGCGCCGTTGTGATGAAAGTCGTCGCCAAGAAACATATCGGCCGGAGTCGCTTCTTCAACGACCGCCTTCAGCGCCGGATGAGGTTCGAGGACCGCCATAACCACGAGCCAACCCGGATAAGAGGTGCCAAACATTCCGACGCGTCCATTGTTGTTTGGCACATTCTTAATTATCCAGTCGATCGTATCGTACGTATCTGTACCTTCATCGATCGCCTTGGCATTGCCCGGCTGGCGCAGCGGACGAAGCATGACAAACTGTCCCTCTGACTTGAACCGGCCACGGATGTCCTGAAAGGCAAAGATGTAGGAGTCTTCAATCAACTCCTTCAAAATACCGCTCGGGAAGACTCGATAGAGATTGCTAATCCCATAAGGCGTGCGGTTGAATAGAATCGGTAGCGGCCCATTGTGAGACTTCGGCACATAGATGATTGTATGCAGCTTCACGCCGTCGCGCATCGGAATCATTTCTTCGATCTTATTGAAACCGGCCGGCGGATCTGGCGGCTCGCTGGTCTGGGCGTGAAGAAGCAAAGGGAAGAGAAACAGGACAGCACTCGATTTGAGCCACACGCCTAAGCCGCGAGTTATTCTGGTGATCATCGAGCTCTCCCAAACTAAATGTACTGCAGGCTGCCAGCCTGCAGCTTGCTTGACTGGCAATCTTCCAAGAACAGGCTGGCAGCCTGTTCTACATTGTTGTTCGTTTGATTTTGCCGGGCCCCCACAAGGCCTTTCCGGGTTTTGCGCCGGTGTGTTCGCCGTCTTTCAGCACTTGAATATACTCAGCAAAGATCACTCGTACGTAGTTTATTTCGGCCACAGATGAACAGGGAGTAACACAGATTTGAAATTCGGATTTATTCAGATCCCTTATCCGTGTTCATCTGTGGCTTAAAGTCTAAAACGCTCACCACTCAGTCAACGTCTGTGGAAGTTAAGTATGTTATTGCCCTTAACGCGACTCTGATCTCAATCGCATCTGGCTAGTCGCTTTCTCTGCGCTGCTGTACTTCTTCATCAAATCCATTGCTGTGTCCGCCAGCTTGAAAAGGTGAGGGTGGGCGCGATTACCGTTCGTCAGGATTGCGAACCCGAGCTTGTGATCGCGATTGCCCAGCAGGAAAGCTGTGTAGCCGGGCACACTCCCGCTGTGCGCGAAGTAACGATCGCCGTTGCGCACTTCGGTCCACCAGGTCAAGCCAAAGCCGGCTGTTTCATTTCCCCAAATACCCTCAATGCCGCCTTTGAATTGATCGTATTGGCGAGTGAACACCTGCTCAAGGGTCTGCTCGCTGATGAGTCGTTTGTCTTTGTATGCGCCGCCATTGAGATTGGTGATTAACCAGTTGGCTTGATTCAGCACCGTGCCATAAACAATACCGGCTGGCCAGACCGAGGCTTTGAGTCGTACAGCGCCTACTTGACTGCCGGTCTTTTCATCGAACGTATATGGAATTGCGAGTCTCTCGTCCATGTCCGGTCGCGGCTCAAATGCAGTACTGGACATTTCCAGAGGCGTGAAGATGTGTTCCTGAATGTATTGCTTGTAAGGCACGCCCGAAAATTTTTGCACGAGGTAGCCCACCAGCGTATAAGCCGTGTTTGAATACTCCACTTTAGTCAGGGGCGGCTTAGTTACCTTGAGTGACTTGCGCAAATAATCTTCGAGTGATGGGGGTACAGTGTCCCCCCAAACCGGGAATGGTCCGAAATCAGTAGGCAAACTCGAGGTGTGCGTTAATAAGTGGCGAAAGGTGATTGGATGCTGTGGGTCTTCACCCTCGATCTTGAACTCGGTGAGGTGTTTATTTACCGGATCGTCGAGTTTGAATTTTCCGAGCTCCATTTGCTGAAGCAGCGCGAAAGTCGACATCGCCTTGAACGTGGAGCCAATCAGATAAACCGTGTTCGGAGTTGCCGGAGTTCGCGCCCAAAGGTTTGAATATCCATAAGCATTGGTCCAGATCACCCGATCACCTGAAATCAAAGCGATGGATGCCGATGGGATATTACCGGCCAGTAAGGCGCGTCGAATCTCAGGCTCGAGTTCGGCAACAACACGATCGATGTTTACTGTCTGCCCACTTGCCAGCGTGCCAAGAACGAGGATGGATAGGGCCAGAATGACGGCGCGGAACGCGTGCTTGCTCGAAGGTTTCATAATGAATTGTTTCTGTCGAAAGATCGTTATTGGCTGCGATTCGTTCGAGGTTTAGATACTCGATCAATCGGAGCTGGTCTGGGCACTCTGTGCGTTGGATTCTGTTCGAGCAGCTTCATCGCTTCCTGCACCGCGCGCTCGATCTGCGGATCGCGTCCATTGATAACCGCTGCGGGAGTATATTCAACTTCGATATCCGGCCGGACCCCTTCATTCTCTACACTCCACTTGCCTGAGAGATCGTAAAAGGCGAGGATTGGCGCCGTGATGCCGTTGCCATCAATAATCGCTGGAACTCCCAGAGTGCCGACCAGTCCGCCCCAGGTGCGGGTGCCAACCAATGGACCAAGCTTTCGTTGATGGAACATATACGGCAGCGCATCGCCTCCGGAACCAGCGAACTCATTAATGATCATCACCTTTGGTCCATAAATGCCTGCGGTGGGTGAAGTCGTAGGCTGGCCGTCACGTTGCACGAAGTAACCCATGAGTTTTCTATCCAACTCGTTCACGATGTAATCGGCGACCTGACCGCCGTGGTTGTAACGCTCATCGATGATGGCGCCTTCTTTGTCCTGTTGGGCGTAGTAGTAGCGTGTGAAGTATGTGTAACCAGGACCTGCCGTATTAGGCAGCCAGACATAAGCCAATCGACCCTTGGAAAGCTTATCTACAAGCCGGCGATTGTCTTCGACCCACGCGCGAGTTCGCAGACCATCATCGCTTGGAACTGGAGTGACGGTGATGACCTTCGAACCTTCCAACGATGGATTCTTGCCCACACGAATGAGTGTTTGCCTTCCGGCTGTGCCTTCGAACATGCTGAAAAGATTTGTCGGCGGCGCCAGGGCACGGCCGTTCACTTCCAGAAGATAATCACCCTGGTTGACCTGTATGCCTGGTGCGCTCAGCGGCGCTCGCAGATCCGGATTCCAATTCTCGCCGGTATAGATGTGTTTGATTCGATAACGACCGTTTTCGATTGCGAAGTCCGCCCCCAATAAGCCGACTGAAACCGGATCTTCGCTCGGCACATCTCCGGCTCCGATCATGTAAGAATGTCCCACCGTCAGCTCGCCGCCCACCATGGCAACGAGATAATTGAGGTCGGCCCGATGGCCCACATAAGGAAGCAGCACGCGATACTTTTCGTAAATCGCTTGCCAGTCGTTTCCATGGAATTTTGGATCGTAGAAATACTCGCGCTGAATGCGCCAGTTCTCACGATAAATCTGCGCCCACTCGGCTCGCGGATCAACGCGCATTTCCAGCTGCGCAACGTTAAGGGGACCATCGCCGACCTTTACCGGAGCGGGGCGATCGGTTGGCACGATTCCCCAGTTCGCTGCCGTGCCCTGGTAGAGGAGCTTCTTTTTGTCGCTCGAGAGCGAATAGGAACGTATGCCCTCGAGGAACGGCGCGGCAGCTCGATCTCTGAGCTGGTATCGTTGCAAGCGAAGCGATGGCACTCCTGGCGCCGTTGGTTCCGTGTAATAGAAAGTTCCGGCAGCCCCCGCCGTCAGGTTGCCATAGTCACCAACGGGAATGTTGACGGCGAGTATTCGCTGGCCGATGCCCTCGAAATCGATACGAACATTCACAATACGCGAAGGCGGCGGAGTAGGCGGAGGCGGTTGCGCGGGCGGCGCTTCAGGAGGCGTTGGGGGTTTAGGCGGCTCATCTCCAGTCTCCGGCAAAAGAGGCGATGGTTCGCTCGCGCCGAGCACAGTCAAATAGATCGCGCGACGCACGGGACGATCAATCGAACTCATCTCCAACCAGCCAGTACTCGGCCCAAAGTTCGTGCTCGCCATGAAATAGAGGTACTTTCCTCCAGCGTCAAAGGCGGGCGTGATTGAGTCTGCCAACCCATCAGTGACTTGATGAGTCTTCTTGTTGGCCATCGAGTACACGAAGATTGCTCGGAGATGGCTCGGTAAATTCTTCGAGTAACTGATCCACTTTGAATCAGGCGACCAGGTAGCATCAAAAGAACGGATAGGATCGGGATAATTATCACTGTCGATCTTCGTGGCGTTGCCGCCAGCCACTTCGATCGTCCAGAGATTTCGGTGATTATCCTGAAGCAAAATCTGTGTTCCGTCGGGCGACCATTCCGGCGCCGAAAAATACGCTGTCGATGGGAGCGCCAGCGCTGTTGGCGCCGTTACACCCAGCGGATCTCCCAGCATGAGTTGATATTCGCCGCTGGTGTCCGACAGCCACGCGAGGCGAGTGCTGTCAGGAGACCAAACCGGGCTGCGATCGTGGGCGCCCGAACTTTGGGTGAGGTTGCGATAGTCGCCCTTTTCCGCCGGCACTGTGAAGATGTCACCGCGTGCTTCAAAGGCTGCGCGCACACCAGTCGGCGATAACGAGGCGCCGCGGATCATACTCGCCGCCTTTTTGAATTGCGGGCGCGCCCAGGGCAGATCTCCGGTTACTTCAATGTTGAGTTTTTGAGCTTTGCCGGACGCAGCATCGACGAGATAAATATAGCCGGCCTGTTCGTAGACAATCGCGTCACGCCCGGCTGAGGCAGTCATGATGTCAAAGTCATCATGCGTAGTAAGCTGCTTAACCAGCCTGGTGTCGGTGCTGTACGCGAAGAGGTTCGTGGTGAAATTACGATCGGAAAGAAAGTAGATCGTATTGCCAATCCACATGGGCGATGAGTCATTGCTATTGTCCCAGGGAAGTTTCTCAACCGCATAGTCACTGAGATTCATTATCCAGATTGGATGGGTTCGGCCGCCACGATGATGCCGCCACATGCTGGTCTCGTACCAATCAGGGATAAAGGCGGTGGTGAATTCCTCGTAAGCCAGGCGACGGCTATCAGCTGAATAGGATGCGTTGAAAGCGCGTGGCATCGGCAGCGGCTCAGGAAATCCGCCCTCGACGCCAACTGTCCAGAGGCGAACGAACGATTGCACTGGAGCAGTGTCGCGACCCGATGCGAAGATCACGCGACGACCATCGGGTGTCCAGCCTCGGACGCGATCGGCGGCGGGATGAAAAGTCAGTCGCTTCGGGTCACCACCTGCGGTTGGCGCTAAATAGACGTCTGTGTTTCCAGCAACGGTAGAAGTGAAAGCGATCTGCGAACCATCGGGTGAGAAACACGGATCGAGTTCGACGCCCTGAGTTGAGGTGAGGCGTCGCGCCTGCCCACCGCTGCGGGCAACAACCCAAAGATCGCCTGCATACTCGAACGCAACTGAGTCGCGACTTACTGTTGGATGCCGGAGCAATCGTGTCCCCTGGCCGAAAGAGATACCGAAAGCCGTCAGGCAAAACAGGACCCCAAGGGTCCACCGTCGCGTGTTCATAAATAGCCTCCCAAAGACCGCCCGCTGTTTCGTTTCAGGCGGAGAATAGTTCCTGGAGAAGTAAAGTGGATTGGGTTTCGCCAGATGCAACGTTAATAACATACTTGACTCACAGGGGTTCGATTGAGCGATTGAGCGATTGAGCGATTGAGCGATTGAGCGCCACCACGCGCGCCAGTCAGTACCGCCTGTGTTAGCAGGTGGGTCCCAGCCTCTCAACTAACCCGATAATTGTGCCGCTCGTTAGGCCACACGTATGTCATGCGAATGAGCCTCTTGCAAAACTCCTCTTATTCACACCCGGTTTCAACCTGGTGGTAACGCTGCCGCGGACGCTCCAACCGTTTCAACGGTTTCGGTGCATTGTTGGCGGCGGAAACCGTTGAAACGGTTATTGTTTTTTCGTGCCTTACCCACCCGGTTCAAACCGGGTGTGAATGAGAGGAGTTTTGCAAGAGCCTCTTAAGCCAAACTTTAGAACTCGATTCTGAATCCAATCTGTCCTTCGCGTCCCGGAAGCACCTGCTTCAAGGCGCCAAACGTGAGGTTAGCATTCGTAGTCGTGGATTCGACCGCCGCAGGATTTCTGCGATTCAACAGATTGAAGAATTCAAACAGGACCTGGGCCTTGACGCGCTCGCCTATTTTGAATCGCTTTGCAAAACGCATATCGAAATCAACGTATGCCGGCGCGGTGAAGGCATTTCGGCCCGGCGTCAAATCGATGCCATTAAAAGTTCCATCACCATCAGGATCTACGTTCGAGCCGGTGCGGCTGAAATGAAATCCGCTCTGCGCTCGAAAGATGCCGCTGAGATGGACTTGCCACGGAAGCTCGAGCAGTCCGTTGAGTTGAAACGTGTGATTGAGTGAGAGATCCGATGGTCCCTTATCCCGATCAGGACCGTAAACAAATGTATTTGCCTGTTGTACCAATCTGCCGTTGGTCCTCGTATAAGGACCATTGGCGTTTGTCATTACAACTCCATTTTCAGTACTGGAGACCACCGGCGCAATGCCTATGAAGCTGTCTGAAGGAAGCGAAAAGATGCCAAGTTGGTTGTCAGTCTCTCGAGCCCAGCCATAGTGTCCGTTCAAGATGAATCGGTGGCTAAGACGCTTGTTAAAGCCGACGATCAAGGCGTCGTATTCGCCTTTGTACCACGGTCCGAAAGTGTTTATCGCTCCCGCGGTAAAGGGCGGCAGGAAGGTGCGCGCTCCGGTGCGCGACACAAACGAAATATTCGATTCTCGCTCACCCAGCAGATTGTGCATTGTTCGATGATAGTAGTCGGCTTGAACAACCAGGTCTCTCCCGATCTCTCGCTGCACGCCGATGCTGAAACTGTTGGTATACGGTGTGGCAAAAGTGCTGTCGATGGTGGTCGGCAGAATCTGTGCCGGAATGGCGGCATGAGTCAACGCGCCAAACGGTCCCCAGAAAAAGAAACCAGCCGCCTTTCCTACGGCGGTGCTCGCAGCATCAGCGTACTGCTGCGGCGACAGACCGGAGAGCGTTTGAATATTGGAAATATTAATTACCGCGTTCGCAGGAATTAGAGCGTGTCCCGCCGAAACCACTTTGTTGAGCCGATCAATTCCTATGAACAGTTGTGAAACACCGCCCGAGAAACTTGCCGGACATGCCACATTGCCGGAGGTGATCTGCGCATCCGTTAAGTTGGGCGATACGCAAAGGCCTCCCGGGAATAATGACGCGTCGATCGCGGCTACAGCCAAAGTCGGCACGCCATAAAATCCTCGCGGAAATGAAAACGGTTGAACGACTCTTCGATCAGCGCCGCCAAAGAATGGGACGTCGCGCGTTAGACCCAATCGATACTGATCGTAAAAGCGCCCCCAATGTCCGCGTACTACTGTCCCTGGCGTTGCCTGCCATGCAAAACCAATGCGTGGCGAAAAATTGTCGTTTTTCTGAAACGCCGAGTCATAATCCCAGCGTAGGCCCAGGTTCAACGTTAGATTGTGGAAAAGCTTCCAGTCGTCTTGAACGAATAGCGCGTTATAGTTATTCCGCAAATGAATTTCGTTGGCAGTGGCACTTAATCCAGCAGCGGTGGTGACTGTGAAGAAGCCGGAATTGATGGGTCCGTACGTGGCAAAGTCACTGACGGTGGCAAAGAGCTGAAGGTTTTGAATCTGCGACTCCATGCCATCAACTCTTGTTCGCAAAAAATTCCATCCGAACTTCACATTGTGAGCGCCCATGAGCTTGCCCACGTTGGCTGATAGCGATGTGTACTTCTGATCGAGGAATGACGCCGACGTATTATTTCCAAAAGCGACCGATCCCAGATCACCAAAGAGCCCACCCGTGTTGTTGGAGCTGAACACCTGAAACGTGGTCCCCGCTCCAGCATTAGGATGTGAAGGACCGGAGTTTGATCGGTCACCGCGATATCCGCCGCGCAGAGTTACTATCCATGGACTAGCTTGATCACCAACAAGTACTGTGTCGGCAAATCCCAGCAGTAAGCTGCGAACGCTGGTGTCGTTTCGTCGCGACGGCAAACTGTTCGCTGCCGAGAGCGGCAGGAACTCTTTGACTACGCCATTGGTGTAATTCACTTCCTGCAACAGCCGATGACGCCCGGCTTGTTCATCCAACTTAAAGAAGCCCCGCGTCTCGCGAGTCCGTGAGGCGTTGTCGAATGGTGTTTCGAAGTTGCGCAGGAGCTGATCGACCTGCGTATTTCCAGTCCTGGGAAATGTAAAGTTAAGTCTCCGATTCTCAGTAATGCGCTCACCGGAACCGAAGAAAAAGGCCTTGTCCCTGACGATTGGCCCGCCGGCCGCCAGACTGAAGTCATACCTGTGCAGCGCCGGAGCGTTGGTTAAAGTTGGATCTAACGAATTTGATGAATCGAAAGCGTCATTGCGATGAAACAACGACCCAACGCCATGGTATTCGTTGTTGCCGCTCCTGGTGATGACGTTGATTATTGCACCTGATGCCTGACCAAACTCCGCTTTGTAGCCCGTAGTCAGTACCTGGAATTCTGCAATCGTCTCCTGATTAAACTGAGCAGCGGCGCCTCCATCGACAGTGTTCTTGTTCGGCTGGCCGTCGATCATGAAGTTATTGTTTCCAGCACGCTCGCCCAGCACAGGGGTCGAGTTGTCACTACCGACGTTAGCCTGGCGGTTAATTACGGCGCCCGGAACCAATTGTAGAAGATCGAGATAGTTGCGTCCGTTGACCGGCATCTCCTGGATTTGTCGCGGTGTGATGGTGCTGCCGGTCGCAGCAGAAGTGTAATCAATCAAAGCCGTCTCGGCGGTAATACTGATCTGCTCCTTCACCTTACCGACCTCAAGCTGAAAATCGAGCGTCAGAGTTCGATTGACCGTCAGCTCAACATTTTGAAAGGTGCTGTTAGAAAAACCGGTGCGCGAGACTGTGACGGTGTAAGTACCGGCTGGTAGAGCAGCAAGTCGATAGAATCCGTTTTCGTCGCTTGAGGTGGTGCGTTCCACAGCCAAAGTAGATGAGGTCGACTTTATTTCAGCACCGCTGACCACAGCGCCTTGAGGGTCTTTAACTGTTCCCTCGATATTTGAGGTCGTCTGCGCTACAGCGGCCATGCAAAAAAGGAGACATCCAATACACAAGCCAAGCATGATTTGTGTGATCCTCATCCTCTCACCTCCATAAATTTGAGTTACCGCCCTGTATGTGTGTCGCGTTTCTTACTGCAAACGCTGCAAAATGTCAATAGTGCGACAGATGCTGCATAGAGTTCTTGCTTCGTGAATTCTGATTTGCTATCTTGCGGCGCCATGCAGTCCGTTTGAATTCGAGCCTGAGCCAGTTAACAGCCTCTTGCTGGTTCTGAACCGTTCTCTCCGATCGGCGGCTCGTTTTCGTGGGACAATGCGAGTTTGAGATCGTTGACTTTGGAATATGGTGATTGATGCTTCTGAACTGACAGCCGTGCAGTCGCTCATTGAGCGGGGACATGAAGAGACTGTGCAAACGATTCGCCGCTTAGTGGAAATAGAATCTCCATCCGGCGACGTGCAAGGCAGTCTGCGCGTCAACGAACTATTGGAAAGCGCGGCTCGAGCAATCCCTTCAGTTAATTCAATCGAAAGAGTTGCTACGCCAGATTGCGGCGAACATCTTCTGATACGCGCCTTTTGCGGCCAAGGCAACACGACTCCCGGAACATTAATAATCGGCCACACAGATACTGTTCATCCGCGCGGGACGCTAAGCGCGCGCCAGGGGATTCGCACAGAAGGCGACCGGCTTTACGGTCCGGGAGTTTTCGACATGAAAGCCTCCTGTGTGATGGCCATCGAGGCGCTGCGATGCTTAACCACTGCTGAGCTCTCGCCACCAAGACCGATAACGTTGTTGTTGACCTGCGACGAGGAGATTGGCAGCGCCACCGGTCGTCCCTTAGTCGAACGCGAAGCAAAGCAGGCTGCACAAGTGTTAGTGCTTGAGCCGCCCGCACCCGGCGGCCGCGTGAAGACTGCGCGTAAAGGCGTAGGCGGGTGGACTGTGACGGCGCATGGGATCGCTGCGCACGCAGGGTTGGAACCGGAAAAAGGCGCCAGCGCCATACTTGAGCTGGCGAGGCAGACGGAACGTTTGCATTCGATGAACAATCCCGGCCACGGCACTAGCTTCAACGTTGGTGTGATTCACGGCGGAACGCGCAGCAATGTTGTGGCAGAGCAGGCTGATATGGAGGTTGACGTTCGCTTCAGCGAAAGGGAAGAAGCTCGCAGAGTCGAGGATCTGATGAACACGCTGACTCCTTTCGACCACCGTGTTCGACTCACCATCAAAGGCGGCATCAATCGTGGACCACTCGAGCGGACGGCTGGAGTTATCAAACTATTTCATCAGGCACGCGAGATCGCGGCACGAATCGGATTTGATTTGAAAGAATGCTCGGTAGGCGGAGCCTCGGACGGCAACTTTGCGGCGGCCCTTAATGTGCCGGTACTTGACGGGCTTGGTGTTGACGGCGACGGCGCGCACGCTGCTCACGAACACATCCTGTTGCGCGACATCACCCCTCGCACGGCAATGCTCGCAGGTTTAGTCGCCACGCTTTAGTTTCGAGCATTTGGGGTTACACAGCCATTGTCGGGATCTTTAGTTATGAACCTACAACTCGAGCGCATTGAACTCCGCGAAATTGAGCTGCCGCTCAAGTCGCCATTCGAGACGAGTTTCGGACGCACCACCCAAAGGCGAATCCTGATCGTCAAGGTGTTGAATCAGGACGGAGCCTCCGGCTACGGCGAATGCGTCGCGGGCGAGACACCATTCTTCAATCACGAAACCATAGACACAGCGTGGCTGATTACAACGAGATACATTGTGCCACTGCTAGCTTCGGCCCAGGTCGATAGCGCCGCGCAAGTAAACGATGCGCTCGCTCCCATTCGGGAAAACCGCATGGCCAAAGCCGGAGTCGAAGCAGCGATTTGGGACCTGGAAGCGAAGTTGGCTGGACAACCTCTCTGGCAGCATATTGACGGCGCCCGAGAAGAAATCGCCTGCGGCGTCTCGATAGGATTACAAAGTTCGACTGGCGTCCTGCTCGACAAAATAAGAAGCGAAATTGAGAGCGGCTATCAACGAATCAAAATCAAGATCAAACCGGGCCGGGATGTTCAATTGGCGGCGGCAGTCCGCAAAGAGTTTCCCAACATCACTCTTTCTGTTGATGCAAATTCTGCTTACAGACTAGAAACTGACTCGGCTTTGCTCAAGGGGCTTGACGAGTACAACCTCCTGATGATCGAACAGCCGCTGACGCCGGGCGATCTCCTGGACCACAGCAAGTTGCAACGAGAACTGCGCACGCCGATCTGTTTGGACGAGTCGATTGGATGTTTGGCGAACGCGCAGCATGCACATGAATTGGGCGCCTGCCGAATTATTAATATCAAACTCGGACGTGTCGGCGGCTTTACGGAAGCGAAGGCGATCCAGCACTTTGCGCAAAAACACGGCATACCCGTGTGGTGCGGTGGGATGCTCGAAGCTGGGATCGGGCGCGCACACAACATCGCCCTCTCGACGCTACCCGGTTTCACTTTGCCCGGCGATGTGTCGGCCTCCTCAAGATATTGGGATGAAGACATCATCGAGCCACCCGTCACCGTGAGTCCCGCGGGCACTATTAAAGCGCCATCGGGACCGGGGATCGGTTTTGAAGTTAACGAAAAACGCATTGAGGCTTTGACGGTTCGCAGAGAAACTGTTTATCTCTCCTCGTAGTGAGAATTATCGAGGAGGTTTAAGGATAACCATGAAAGGTAGTTCAGCAGTTTTGCTTAAGAAGACAAAGCACGATATCAGAGCGATCACACGACTGGTGCCGCCGAGCGGAAACCTGGTGCAAGGTCAATCAGAGTTGGCTATCAACCCAGCGCTGTCTCGCGCTGCGAGTGAGATAATCTCCGCCAGTCAGAATCACTACAGCCCCGCTGAAGGTGTCACTGAGTTGCGCAACGCAGTGGCTGAAAAGATCGCCAGGTTCAACGGTATCCCAGTCGATCCGAAGACGACGCCGTTGGAACTATTAATCACGCCCGGCGCGACTGGAGGTTTAGTCGCGATAGCGCGTACTTATCTCGAGGGTGGCGCTGCGCTTGTTTTTGAACCTTACTATCCTTATCACCGGCGAATTCCCGAAGAGTTGGGCGGACGCACGGAAGTCTTGCAACTGCACGGCGAGAACCTTGAATTGGACTGCGATGAACTGCGCGCTCGCTGTCGCGAGTTAAAAGATCGTCATCCATATCCTTTGCGCGCCATTATCACTTGCACTCCCGTCAACCCGACGGGAAAAGTCTTCCGGAACGATGAGCTGGAAAAGATTGCTGCCGCTTGCAAGGAATTCGACCTGCTTTGTATCGCGGATGAAGTGTACGAACACTATGTCGTCGGCGAGAGAACCCACACTTCTATCGCTACGCTCGACGGTATGCGTGAGCGCACGATCACGGTCAACTCGTTCTCGAAATCCTGGAATATCTCAGGTTGGCGACTCGGCTATGTGTTCGGAGACGGCAAGCTGATCGCGCCTCTCAACAATGTCAACAACGTTTTTTATGTCTGCTCGCCAACGCCGCTGCAACGAGCGCTTTCCACTGTGCTGATATCGCAGCCGCACTACTACACTGAATTGCGCGACCGCTTTACCGCGAAACGACAGTTTGCGGCTGAAGCGCTCGAGCGTGTCGGATTTCAAGTTTACGATTCGGGCTCAACATTTTATCTATGGGCTCGCATACCGGACGGCTACGGGGATGCGATGGAGCTCAATGAGTTGTTAATCAAATCCGGCGGAGTGGCGGGAGTTCCGGGTAGTGCCTTTGCCGACAGCGACGAGTACGACAACTACATGCGTTTTTGTATCGCGCGCGAAGACGAGATTCTCAGCGGCGCGCTGAGTAAGCTACAACGAACGATCGAAGAGAGTCGCCGGTAATTTGAGAGCCCAATTTGGAGTGCGCCGATCTGTCGGCGCTTTGGTCGCTGCGACCTGTCGCAGCAGGGTGGGAGAATGCCAATGGGAAAGCGGCGCTGCGTCAAGCCGCCGCGGGCGAAAGCGGTGACAGGTCACCGCACCCCAAAACATTCGGTAGATTGAGATATGAAACGTACGAACTCCCGCGAAAAGATTAAGAGCACTTCATCCGCTGCGAATGATCGCAACGGCGGCGTTTCCCCCAGCGCCCTCGAAACACGCTTTGCTGAAGCACGGAATCAGCTCAACGCAAGACGCCAACGTTTGGTGCGTGCCATTCTCGATTCCGCCGATGAGACCTGCTTTTTGTCCTCGCGCGAGATGGCCAAACGCTTTCACATCGACGCAACCACGATCCTGCGCACCACTCAGGTCCTGGGCTACGGACGTTTCGCCGACTTTAGCGCCGACCTGCGCCAACATTTCGTATCCCGAATCAATCCTTACACGGTACTGAAGGCTGCCACCAAAGAGAAGCGCAGCGTTGCGGATCACATCGATCAATCTTTGGAGAAGGCCATAGATAATCTCGACGTTCTAAAATCGGATTTGGCCAGGGAGGGCGTTATTAACCTGGCCAAATTGATAAAACGCTCACGTCGCGTTTTGGTAGTTGGCTTGGACTTTGCCTCTTCACTTTCTTATTACCTGGCTTATGGACTGCTGGCGCTGGGAATCGACGCGGAAGCTCCAATAGGTAGCAGCGGAAATCTTCAATACAAAGTCGAACTCTTGTCCTCCAAAGATGCTCTGGTAGCTATCAGTTTCGGCCAGTGTTTGCGAGACACGGTCGAATCAGTCTTGCGGGCCAAAAAGCAGAATGTGCCAACGTTCGGAATCACTGACGGTCACACGTCACCGATCGCGCGTTACTGCGACGCTCACCTTATTACACCGGTGGTCAGCCCTTCATTTCTAAATTCGTATGTTGCCCCGATGGCTGCCATCAGCGCAATTCACGTGGCTTGCGCGCATCTTGACCCAAAGCGCTCGCTGAATCGTCTCAGGCCTACTGATCGAGAGTATGCCGCCGGTCATCGCTGGTATCGCGAGCCCAAAGGCGACGGAGACTTGACCTAAAAGATAAAAACGATCTTTGGCCTTTGATCTTTGGTCTTTGTGCGTGAGCGGCATTCACCTTGACGCGTTCCTTAAGGACACCTTTCGGAATCGCCACAAACAATTAATAGGTTCAACTACAAAGATCTAAGACCAAAGTCCAAAGACCGCTTCTTACATCTGTGTAATCTGTGGATAGGCGGTTCGCATTTCTTTTTCCTTGGCGGGGAATCGGGAGTGAGTCTAAACTTCCGCCATGCTAAATGATCTTTCCTACGCGTTTCGCACGTTGCGCAAGAGCCCTGTATTCACAATCACCGTAGTCATCACTATCGCGCTCGCGATCGGCGCCAGCACGGCGATCTTTAGCGTCACCAACGGCGTGCTGCTGCGGAAACTTCCTTACAAAGATCCGGAGCGACTGGTTCTCGCCTGCAGCGACATGCAGAAGCGGAACGTGAAGGACTTTCCGCTTTCCAACGTCGACTTTCTCGACTTGCGCAATAGCGCCAAAAACAACTTCGAGGACTTCGCCGCGGTCAACACGTTTCGCGCCACGGTTCCGGGTTTGGACGGTTCGCCTGAGCGCGTCCGCATGGCCTCAGTGTCGACGAATTTCTTTCAAATGATGGGCGCGTCGATCGTAGCGGGTCGAGACTTTCAAGAGTCTGACGGCACGCCTCAACCAGCTCCACCAGCAACGCCGGCCGCCACACCACCACCTCGCAATGCACCGGCTGCCGCTCCGCGTCCCGCGGCTCCGGCCCCAGCTGCTGCACCTCAGCTGCCAACGATGGCAATTCTCAGCAACGATTACTTCCAACAACGCTTTGGCGGCGATCGATCAATGATTGGCAAACCGCTGCCCGTATCCGCAGCCTTTGGACCACCGCCGACCATCGTCGGAGTGCTTGCTCCAGGTTTCGAATTGCTTTTTCCGCCGCAAGCAAACATGGAACAGTTTCCGAGTGTCTGGTTTGCCGCGCGCATTCCTTATGACACAGCCAACCGGAACGACGTGCAGTGGCGCGCGATTGGGCGATTAAAGCCTGGCGCCTCGACCGTGCAAGCTCAGGCAGAAGTCGAAACCGTCGCTCAAAAGATTCGCGCCGAAAACACCATTGCTAACACAGCCGGTCAGTATTTTCGGCTCGAGCCGATGAAGCAGCATCTGGTCAACGAAGTTCGACCGACGATTCTGGCGCTGATGGGTGCGGTCATCTTCGTGCTTCTGATTGCTAGTGCAAACGTGGCGAACCTGATGTTGGTGCGAGCAGCGTCGCGCGAACGAGAGCTCGCCGTGCGAGCGGCGCTCGGCGCCGGTTGGTGGGCATTAGTTCGACAGACACTCGCCGAAGTGATAGTGATCGCAGCTCTCGGAACGATCTTAGGTGTGGGCCTGGCTAAGTTAGGTATTTATCAGCTGCTCGTGATTGCGCCGGAAAATCTTCCTCGTCTGAATTCGATCCGGATTGACTGGCAGGTGTTGTCGTTCTCGATCTTAGCCGGACTCTTGTCTGCCGTTCTGTTCGGCATCGTCCCCGCACTGCGCACTGCGAAACCAAATCTGATGGACATCCTGCGCGCGACCGGACGAAGCGGCGCACTCGGAGCTGCCGGGCTGCGTAACGCCGTAGTGGTAGCGGAAGTCGCGCTGGCATTTGTACTGCTGATCGGCTCGGGGTTGATGTTCCGAACGTTCCGTGCGATTCAGCGCGTGAACCTGGGTTTTGAACCGCGCGGGCTGCTGACGTTTCAGCTTTTGGGCAACATCGGCAACTCACCTCAGGAAGCTGCGAACTTCAAGCGCCAGCTTCGTGAGCAACTCGGCGCCATCCCCGGCGTGCGCAGTGTCACGGCGTCGTTTCCGTTGCCGCTCGCTGGAGGCTTTAGTCCGATACGTTGGGGCTTGGCCGACGCTCTCGAAGATCCGAGCAAGTTCAAAGCCGCTGATTTTCAGATCGTGCTGCCTGGCTATTTCGAGGCGATGGGAACCAAGCTAATCGCTGGTCGCACTTTTACCTATGACGACAGCTCGCCCGATCGGAACTTGCTCGTAATTGATGAGGCCTTGGCTGCGAAGGCATTTCCAAATGAATCAGCGGTCGGTAAGCGCATCTTATTTCGCATGCGCACGCCTGAGGCAGTGTGGGGAGAAATCGTCGGCGTGGTGGCCCATCAGCGCAACTCATCTCTGATCGAACCGGGCCGCGAACAACTCTATGTTACCGATGGTTATTTCAACAACCGCGTTGCCAACTGGTGGGCGATCCGAACCGACGGAGATCCGGCTGCTATTGCCGGCACTGTTCGCGATGTAGTGAAGCGAGCGGGCAAGGAAACGTTAATCAACCAGCTGCAACCGATGGACTCGTTGGTGACGGCGGCACAGGCGCAGACTCGATTTTCGCTGTTGCTGATCGGAGTCTTCTCAGCGATCGCAGCTATTCTTGCGGGCGTGGGTTTGTATGGCGTGCTGGCTACTTCCGTCCGTCAGCGCACTGCAGAGATTGGAGTGCGGATGGCTCTGGGTGCGGCGCCGTCGCGCATCTTCCGTTTGATGGTAGGGAAGGGAATCTACCTCAGCGCGATCGGAATCGTGATTGGTCTGGTTGCGGCGTTTGCATTGACACGCGTGCTCGCGAGCATGTTGGTGGAGGTGAAGCCCACCGATCCCATCACCTTCGCGTCCGTGGCAGTGCTCTTCTTATTTATCGCCGTAATGGCCTCGTGGCTCCCAGCTCTGCGCGCCGCGGGATTGGATCCGACAACCGCGCTTAGGAATGAGTAGTGAGTCTGAAGTTCATCACCGTAGTACACGTCCCGTGAGAACCGAATGTTTATAGCTTCATCGACAGGATTTACTGAATTTACAAAACAATGAGATTAATTCAAATCACCTTTATGTAAATTCTGTTAATCCTGTCGAGAAGTTCACTTCAGGGCTTCGCGGGCTTCACTCGTGCGCGAACGCCATCATCTAATTCATGCACACAGCAGTTTTACTCGATAGAAGCTTAGTCACTCTACCCGGCAAATAGTGATTTGAGTCTGTGTAATCGGCGTAATCTGCGGATGAGTTCTTTGCTTTCAGATTTTTCTAGTATGGTTCCCCGGATTCGATCGCCAAATTTCCTGCATCAAAGATTCATGAATTCAAAACCGCGAATCCGTCCTGGAGCACTCATCTTTAGAATCGTCAGCTGTCTGGCGCCACTCTTTTGCTTCACGATTCAGGCATTCGGTCAGTATGAGCTGCCGTGCGCTACGCCGGGCCAGTTGGTTGCTCAAAGCCGAGACTCTGCTCCGACTGGCGAGTTGAAGGTCAGGTCCTACCGGCTCGAGCAGCTTGCTGACAAAACCTTCTGCCTTAGCGTGAAACTAGATCACAGGTTCAAAGGGAATCTCCTGATTTGGATCAACGACAACCCAAGGATGGCGTATGAAGGGAGAGGTGAAGTAATTGGTTCGTTCCGACTCGACTGGCTCGAGCAAGACGCAACCATCTCACTATCCAGGTGGAGCACTCCCTTTGATGTCACTTCACTTGAGGAGAAACTCAAATTACCCGAATCTATAGCCCGCTTGCGTGCAGCCTTGCCCTCCCCAGTGGTGAAGGTTTCGATGCGGCGCCTCATTCAAAATGTTAATGGTACGCCGGTACCCTTTATCGAGATTGATATCGAACATTCTGGGGGCTTTGATGCCACCCCTTATAACAACACGTGGGTCATACAGGTTGGGAGCGCAGAGTTCGGCGCATACGTGAAGGAAAATCATAACCACCTGGCTTCAACAATAACCGAGGCAGATTTCGCAAAGCTGAAAGATGGTGACACGATCCGCGTTAACTGGGGCTACGGCGGAATTCGAAACGGTAGCGCCGGAAAGAGTTTAGCCAAGCTCGACAAAACGATGCTGCAGTGAGTAGCAACAGACCCTACCCACAGATTACGCGGATTTCACAGATGTAAGAGCATGGACAGGGGAACATAATTAAGGCGTGACTCATTAATTGGGATTGTCGAAGTAGCCATCGAAAGCGTGGCCTTCCTCATGGACCTTTCAGCTCTCGCCAAACAAAAACATCTGTGTAAGCGGCGTAGTCTGTGGATAAGTTCTTACTGGTTGTCGAATCTACTTCATAAAACCCTAGCCGCAGATTTCACCGATTACACTGATACAAAGAAGCAGGAGTCCGACGTCGGGAGACTCAGAACACTCGCTGGCTGTTCCTGCCTCCTGCCTCCTGGCTTCCTTGAGTCTGCGCAATCGGTGGCTGTGCTTTCCCTAAGTTTTCCCGCTCGACATAATTAAACAGAATCTACAAGAGCACGAGGGATTAATTCAAATCCCATTTATGTAAATCCTGTTAATCCTGTCGATAAACTCTCGGCATTGCCTGTGGCTGGAAGTCGATGATATAAGCCAAGCTCCAAACTGCTATCAATACGAAGTACCGAAGGAGTCGGAAAATGAAAATGTTCGGACTACGGAACCGGAAATTGCTGCTGCTGGCTGCGCTGATGATTTTCCTGGTGAGCTTTACGACCGCGCCAGCGCAAGAAGCTCCAAAGGAAAACTACGTCAAAGCTCATTACACGAAGTACGAGTATCGTATCCCAGTGCGAGACGGCAAGAAGCTATTCACTTCCGTGTATGTTCCCAAAGTCTCTTCTCAACCATATCCGATTCTAATGCAACGAACGCCTTACAGTGTGGGGCCGTACGGCGTGGATCAGTACAAAGAGCGTCTCGGACCCTCAGAAGAGTTCGAAAAGGCCGGCTACATCTTCGTCTACCAGGATGTACGCGGCAGATATCTTTCCGAAGGCCAGTTTCTCGAGATGCATCCTCACATCGCTGCGAAGAGATCGAACCAGGACGTAGATGAGAGCACCGACACCTACGACACCATCGAGTTCCTGCTCAAGCACCTGGACAACCACAACAACAAGGTCGGCATTTGGGGAATTTCGTATCCCGGGTTTTACACTTCAGCCAGCATCATCGACTCGCATCCAGCTTTGAAGGCGGCCTCGCCACAGGCGCCGATGACGGATTTGTTCTTCACTGACGACGGCTACCACGGCGGAGCTTTTATGCTCGCAGCGAATTTTGGTTTCTATACTGGGTTCAAGCCTTTCCTTGAACCGGCGCCGCCGGTAAAGACTCCGGTTCCTTTCGATTTTGGCACCCCGGATGGTTACGAATTCTTTCTGCGAGCGGGTTCGCTGCGAAACCTCAACCGGCTCTATCTCAAAGAAGCAAATCCTCTGTTCACAGATCAGATCATGCACACGACCTACGATGATTATTGGAAAGCCCGTGATCTCTCTCGCCATATGAAGAACATCAAATGCGCGGTTATGACGGTTGGAGGTTGGTTTGACGCGGAAGATCTCAACGGACCATTCAATACCTTTAAGGCAATCGAACGGAACAATCCCGGGATCCCGAACTCATTAATAGAAGGACCATGGGTCCATGGCGGTTGGGCCGGCGGCGATGGCGATCACCTGGGCGACGTGCAGTTCAACACCAGGACCTCAGCTTTCTTTCGAGCCAATATTCAGTTTCCGTTCTTTGAATACTATCTCAAAGGCAAAGGCTCGGTGCTGCCGAAGGCGTACGTGTTCGAGACCGGTACCAACGTCTGGCGCAAGTATGAGCAATGGCCTCCGGCGAAAGCGCAAGCCAAAACACTTTATCTCCACGCGGGCGGCAAACTGTCTTTCGATCCTCCGGGTGAAGACGAAGGCTCGGACGAATACGTAAGCGATCCGGCCCATCCTGTGCCTTTCATAGACTACATCGCCACCAGTGTCCCGCAGCGCTACATGGTCGACGATCAGCGCTTCGCGGCGCGGCGTCCCGATGTGTTGGTCTATCAGAGCGAACCGCTGGAAGAGGATGTCACTATTGCCGGGCCGATCTCTCCGAAGTTGAGTGTTGCCTCTACCGGCACTGATTCCGACTTTGTGGTGAAGCTGATCGATGTTTATCCGAATGACTATCCGGACAATGAAGTTGCCAATGCCACGAAGCGAGTTCTGGGGGCGCCGTCTGTTCGTATGGGTGGATATCAACAGTTGTTGCGCGGGGAACCGATGAGAGCAAAGTTTCGCAATAGCTGGGAAAAACCTGAACCACTGATTGCGGGGAGGATTGCAAAGCTTGACTTCACGATGCCGGATCTAAATCACACGTTCCGCAAAGGCCATCGGATCATGGTCCAGATCCAAAGTTCATGGTTTCCGCTGGTGGATCGCAATCCGCAAACGTTCGTTGAAATCCCAAACGCTCGACCCGAAGATTTTAAGAAAGCAACCCAACAAGTCTTTCACCGCAAGGACGCGCCTTCAGGCATCGAGCTCCTGTTCCTGATTCGCTAGCGTATCGACTTATCGGATCTTTAGCCACACATTACACCGATTTCACTGATTCAGCCGTCGGCCTTAGTTCTTGGTACTTGGTGCTTAGCAGTTGGTTCGCTTGAGTGCCTTGTTGGACGGTTGTTTGCTTCCGCAATCGCCGACCTCGCGATTTCAACCAGCCCAGATACCAGTTAGACTCGATAAAAAGCAAAGAACCAAGAACAAAGTACCAAGGACACTCTCTTACAATCCGTGTACTCTGCGAAATCTGTGGATCTATTTGTTGAGTCTCTCCGAGCTCCATTGAAAACCAGCAGTCCGCAATCAGCAATCAGCAATCAGCAATCGTAAGAGCGTATGTATCCCAGCGCACAGACCAGCATTTTCTGGTGTGTTACGTCTCTATGGCTGTGCGGCTCTGCGCATAAATAATCAATCAAGGATAAAGAAGAATGAAATACTCACTCCTGTTCTTATTGTTGCTCTTCATCATGGCTTTGCCCGCCTTCGGGCAAGTGAATTTTCAGGTCGGCGACACGGTCACAACTTCTGACGGACGGACCGGCAAAATCGAATCAGTCAAGAACCGAGTGGCAAAAGTGAGACTGGGACCAGGTGAGAATGAATTTCAATACGTCGTGGTGGAAGATCTCAAGAAGGTAACAGCCCTCCCAAGGCAAATGTTTCAGGTCGGCGATACAGTTGTCCTTAGCGGAAGCACTAAAGAAGGCAAAGTGATAGAAATTCTTGGAGACGCTACTCGCGGATACGCTGCCAAAGTAAAGTTAGGACCCGGAAAGTATGATTTCCAATACATCAAATTCGAAGACTTAAGCAGTCCGCAAGCAGCGGCGACGGAGCGCGAGCAGGACAAGCAGCGCCAAATTTTTCGCGTTGAAGCGGATCGGTTTTTTTGGGTCGTTCGGATGTTTGAACAGTTTTACAATCCGGAATTTGCTGAGGTGAAAGGCGGCATTGATGCTGCCGTGATTAAGAAAGCGACAATTGCATTTGCGGAACTGGACGCGCTCTGCACGTCGAAATATCCTGGCATCACAAACGACCCAAACTATCTTGATCGGCTGATGTTCCGGTCCGGCGATTGGTGTGGGATGGCGGCCAAACGAAGCGAGATCCTACAGTCGGTTACGTCCGGGACTCAGAGCGCTGTGGGCATGCAGTTTATTGAGGGCTGGAAGCGCTCTATAAACAAATCGACGCACCGCAGAGGTGTAGTTTCGGGTGACCCGGTTTCGGATGACGTTCAAGTGATGTTGTTCGACCGGGAAAAATGGAAGGCCAGGGATTTGCCAAACTTGCAGCGGCTTTACACACAAAACGGCGGCACCGTTCCCGCCGATATTTTCGATGCGGTTAAGGCAGACCTGGATACCCTCAGACAGAAAGTCGAGACCGACTCGCAAACGACGAGCTGGACAGTCCCGCCTTACAAAGACGAGGCGGTCGAAGCGCTTGCCAGGAGAAGCTATACGGCGAATCCGAAGTTCAAAGGAATCGTGATCGTGAAAAGCGGCATGGATTTTACGACCTGGAAACTCTTCAAGAATGACTTGGGGATTCCGACATCGCAAATAAAACAAGGCTGGCTCTTAGTCAAAATCGCAAATCAACAGGGCTTGTGCCAGGCACGGGAATTCGCCGTCGAAAAGGTATACATGGGCGGCGGAAGATTTTCGGGGGTGCAAATGGCAGGATTCAGCGAAGCCGGAAGATACATGAAGTGTAACTAGTCGGAGCGAGGACTAAGCTTCTCAATTCTTATATGTAGATTCTGTCAATCCTGTCGACGACCGCGTTCGGTTGGCCACCGATTTCAAAGATCACGTTGCATCAAAGCGGATGGGGGACTAAAATCCCCAACCGTTACAGTATCCCAGGCTCACTCCTCGCGGGGCAGACCCGAAAGGAACGTCCGTTTATTCATCTGGTGCTCCTGCAGCACCAATCTCCCATCAACCTTCGCAGACAAAGGAAATCCACAATGGCAACACTACTTAATGGCCGGACCTTCACCTTCACCCAGCCCGATGGCAGCACGATCGAGCTGCGCGGATTTGGCGATCAGAACTATGCGGTCTTCGAGACACTGGACGGCTACACGGTTACCAAGAACCCGGCGACCGGTTATTACGAAGTGGCCCAATTGAGTTCCGATGGCAACGCGTTACAACCGGCTTTCAGCCCCGACCCCCTCGACGGCGCCGCTGCCGGATTGCCTCTCGGGTTGCGCGTGCGCCGCGAAAGTGTCATCGCTGAGGCGCGCGAGTCCGCGCTGCGCACGAGCGGCAGGCGCTGCGACCAGCGCCGCGAGGAACGGCGCCGACAGATGCAGGAGATCCGAGCTACGGCGGCTGCGGGCGGTCCGATGTCGGCGCCGCCGCAGCGCCAAACCGTGGGTTCTTTCAGAGGTCTCTGCCTGCTGATCGACTTTAGCGATTCGCCGGCAACGATTCCTCAGGAGGACGTCGTACGATTTTGCAATGAGGAAGGCTACAACGGCTTCGGAAACAATGGCTCGGTATTCGATTACTTCCGGGACAATTCGATCGGCCGCTGCCTTTACAAAAACACCGTTGCGCCTTACTACCGGGCGCTGCACCCAAAGACCTACTACACCGATCCCGCGATCCCGCAGGTGCGGCGCGCCGTCGAGCTGATCAATGAAGCGTTGACGTACCACAAGGCGCATGGCTTCAACTTCACAGAGCTGACAACCGACAATCAAGGGTTCGTTTTTGCGATGAACGTTTACTACGCCGGGCCAGTCACGAACAATTGGCGCGAGGGGTTATGGCCGCATTCCCACCACATGGGTAGCTCGGTGGAGTTGTGGCCGGGGTCGCCGGGTGGAAAGGCGTTTGACTACCAGTTCACAGCGATGGGCTCGGAGCTTGGATTGGGCACCTTCTGCCATGAGAACGGCCACATGCTATGCGACTACCCGGATTTGTATGACTACGGCGACCAGTCCAGCGGGGTTGGCGGCTATTGCCTGATGTGCGCAGGCAATCGCAACGAGAAGAACCCGCTGCCAATCAGCGCTTATCTCAAGCGCCTGTCCGGTTGGGATAATAGCGTGACGCCGCTGGAGCATGGCAGCCAGGTCACGCTCGCGGCCGGCAATAACGATTTTGCGATCTACTCGCGCAGCGGGCGCGAGTACTTTCTGATCGAGAACCGCCATAAGATCGGTCGGGACTTTACCCTGCCCGACGAAGGGCTGGCAATCTGGCACGTTGACGAAGACGGCGACAACAGCAATGAGGAGATGACGCGCAGCAAGCACTACGAACTGTCGCTCATGCAGGCGGACGCAATGTTTCAATTCGAACGTATGCGTGGCCAATTCGGCGATGCGGGCGACCTCTACGCTGGCCCTGGCGCGCGCTTTGCCGACAACTCGGTGCCCCACAGCAAGTGGTGGAACGGCACTTCGTCGAACCTGACCATCGATCAGATCTCAGCTGCCGGCGCGTCAGTCACCTTCCGCTGCCTGCTATCGGACACGGTCACTCCGCCTGTGACATTGAACCCGATATCGACGCCGAACCGAGCTATTCCAGACGATAACGCGACGGGCATCAGTGACACGATCAATGTCCTTGATGCAGTGACGATCTCAAGCATAAAGGTGGGCGTGGACATCACGCACACGTGGAGCGCTGACCTGCGCGTTACCCTGATCACGCCCTGGGCCACCGTGATCGAACTGTACCCAAAAGGACGCGGCAGCGATGCCGACGACGTGAAGGTCACCTTCGACGAAAGCACGGTGCCGGCGTTGGCCACTCTGCGTGGACGCAACGCGCAAGGTGCCTGGCAGCTGACGGTGCAGGACCTGGCGCCTGCCGATATTGGACAGCTGAACCACTGGTCGCTGGAGATCTCAGCCGCTGCGCAGGTGACCGGGCCTGTTGAACTGCAGGAGTCACCCGGCGAGGCTATCCCTGACAATCCAAACCCTGGCATCGAACGCGGGCTGACGACCACCAGCACGACGCTGGTTGGTAGCGTCGAGGTTTCAGTGGATATTTCGCACACTTGGGTCGGCGACCTGCGGGTGAGCCTGGTTTCGCCAGCCGGCACCGAAGTGTTACTGCAGGGCGGCTCTGGCGGGGACGCCGACAATCTGGTCAAGACCTTCACAACCACAAACACGCTGGGGCTGGGCGCGTTTGCCGGTCAGATCGCGACTGGAACCTGGCGGCTGCGCGTGATGGACCAGGCACCGGGAGACAAAGGTAAACTTAATAGCTGGCGTCTGCTGATCAAGCCACCAGCGGCGTAAGGCGTGGAGTCGGCAGACCACGCTCCCATAACGCGCTCCAATAATTAGAGGTGACCACTAAGAAGCGAGGGCGTACGCCACTCGCTTCTTTTTGCCCGGATCTTTATCCACAGATTACGCAGACCCCAGCATCGGCAAAGAGCAAAGAGCAAAGCGGTGCAAGCGAACGCAAAGAAGAACCGTTAAGGAATCAGCGTAATGCGGCTGTATTGTTTGAGCCTTCACTGGACAGGGTTGAAAGACTTACAAAAACAAAAACGGGTAAGTTCAAATCACTTTCATGTAAATTCTGTTAATCCTGTCGATAACCTCGTTCCTTAGCCACAGAGAACGCCGATTACTGGATCTCTGAATCAGCAGTAGGAGCACTAGCCGCACTAAGCAGCAGTAGTAAGCAGCGGTTCCTGTGGCTAACTCTTTCTTACTTTCTTTGCTCAATTCGAGTGACCTGGCTGGCGACGAGGCGCCAGCGGGTGGTTTGAAAGGCCCAGACTTGAATGAATCGGCTCTGCTCGGTGGCGCCAGAAGATGTCTTTGTCGCGGCGATGCCGGTTACGACGGCTGTCTCACCGTACATGCGGGTGTTGAGATCTGAAGTGCCCATGAAATTGCTCCCGCCCTGTTCCTTCAGACCTCGCAACCGTTCCTCTTTAAATAGTGTTTTCCCGTCCAGTCCCGTGAAGGTGTAATCGTCGGAATAGTAGTTTTTGACGTTGTTCAAGTCGTTTGCCTTGACCGCATCGTGAAAAGCTTTGACAACATTAATTAATCCTTCTCTGCTGATAGGCTTCTTGGTTTGCGCGGTGGCGGTATTAATTGACGATGCAACGACGAACAAAAGGCCAGCAAGTAGAATTCGTTTCATTGGGTTCTCCTGAGCAGAGGTGAATAGGTGGAGCTTTGCGTAATCGAACTGCCGTCTAAATAAGTTGGCTGGACTCGAACGCGCACGTCCTTAATTACGATGGTCAAAGTCGGTTTGGATCTGATCAGAACTTTAGCCACAGATTTCGCGGATTACACTGATGTAAGAAGGAAGTTCTTGGTACTTTGTTCTTAGTTCTTTGCTTGTTTATCGAGTCTAATCGGTGTCAGGGTTGCTTGAAATCCCGAGGACGCTTAACGCGAAAGCAACTAACGACCACCAAGGCACTCAAGCGAGAAACTATTAAGCACTAAGAACAAGAACAAAGAACAAAGACAAGGCCCGAGGGCATTTCTTAATCAGTGTAATCAGCGGAATCTGCGGCTAAGTCTTTCGTACTTCCCGAACAAAGCAAGGCAAAAAGCTTTAGCCACAGATTGCGCAGATTACACTGATTGTTGGTTGTCGCGGGGGAGCACTGTCGCTTAAATTGGATGC